>CAJIBU010000203.1_pt1 | contig 43194 bp, 39 predicted proteins | sample 9199451 | NCBI WGS metagenome assembly CAJIBU01 (sample SAMEA7708315, study PRJEB35096) | sediment metagenome | biome: marine neritic benthic zone biome [ENVO:01000025]; feature: sediment [ENVO:00002007]; material: shallow marine sediment [ENVO:03000034] sea grass bed [ENVO_01000059] ... | reverse complement strand
TCGCGAAACGTGGTCGCGACGGAAACGCTGTCGAAGACCGCATCGACCGCCACCCCTGCGAGCACCTCTCGCTCGTGGAGCGGAATGCCGAGCTTTTCGTAGGTTTCGAGGAGCTCCGGGTCGACTTCGTCGAGGCTCTTCGGCGCGTCGTCTTTGGACTTCGGCGCCGCGTAATAGCAGATGTCTTGGTAATCGATCTCGGGATACGTGACGTTCGCCCAGCGCGGCTCCTTCATATCGAGCCATCGCCGGTAGGCCTTGAGCCGCCACTCGAGCAGCCACTCGGGCTCCTGTTTTTTCTTCGAGATGAACGCGACGATCTCCTCGCTGAGGCCGGGCGGCGCGTATTCCTGCTCGATGTCGGTGACGAAACCGGCGTCGTAGCTCTTCTTCAGGATTTCATCGATGGGTTCGGTGGCTGTAGACATGCGTCACTCCGAATCAGTGGACTTCGGCGGCTTTGCGTGCCGCCTCGCGAAGGCGCTCTGCGTCTTTGCTCGACCGGGCCAGCAGCACGAGCTCGGCCGTGCCGGGCAGCGCCATGTCGGCGAGCGTGATTTTGGCAAGCGCTTCGAGAACGGCGTGGTTGATGCGCTGCCAGTTCGCGCGCACGCCGCAGCTGGGTTCGTATTCACAAGACGAGTCGGTGCTCTCGTCCGAGCACTCGGTCACGGCGATCGGCCCCTCGATGGCCTCGATCACCTCGTGGACGCCGATGCGCTCGGCAGGCCGAGCGAGCGTGTAGCCGCCTTTGGCCCCGCGCTGCGACACGACGACGCCGGCCCGAGCGAGCTTCTTCAAGACCTTGCTCGCGGTCGGCTCGGGCACCTGGGTTTCATCGGCCAGGTCGCGCGCGGCGTGCGGCTCCCGCGACCCGGCGAGGTGGGTAGCCAGCACGACGGCGTAGTCGGTCATCTTGGAAATTCGCAGCATTTTGCGCGGCTCAAAATACAGGACCTAAGCGGTCCCATATCCTCTGTGTATGAGGTTCTCGACGCCGGGTGTCAAGCAGCGGGGAGGCGCGCTCTACCGCGAGTTTTCCGGGACCATCAGCACCGGGATGGGCGCGATTCGAATGCAGCGCGAGGCCGTGCTCCCGACGAGCAGGCGGCCGAGCACCGTCTGCCGATGCGTGCCCACCACCAGCACGTCCGCCGAGACTTCGAGGGCGGCTTCGCAGAGGGCGTGCGAGGCGTAGTCCGCCGACACCACCTGGTGAATCTGCGCGTTGGGCGCGTGCTCGGCCACGTACGCCGCGAGCTTCTTTCCTGCCTCGAGCTTGCCCTGGTCGCGGAGGACCTGACGCCAGGTGCGCTGCTCGTCCGGCTTCTCTTCGCCGCCTGCGGGAATGACCACGTTCGCAACGTGAAGCTCTCCGCCGACGCGCGCTGCGGCCCGCTTCGCCCAAGAGACCGCCGACTGGGACGAGTCCGAAAAATCGGTCCCAACGAACCAGTTCGTCTTTTGCAGCGCGTCGGGAATCGGGTCGGTGCCCGTCGCCACGAACACGGGGCGGCTCGAAGCGCGGATCACGCGCTGGGCCGTGGAGCCCAACACCAGCTCGGTGGCGCCGCGGCTGTCGACCGACCGCGGACCGCTCGAGCCGTAGGGGCCGATCACGATCAAGAAGGAGCCGCGTTCCTCCGCGAGCTCGGGAATCAGGCGCCAAGGGCGCCCGCGCACGACGAAGGAGTCGCATTCGACGCCGGCGGCACGACAGCGCTCCGCCTCCTTCAACAGCTCAGCTTCGAGCGCGGCCTCGTACCGCGTGGAATCTTCCTTCGCGGCCTCGGCGGCGGCCTGAAGGTCCGGGGACTCGGGCCACCAGGAATCGGCGTCGTCCAACGCGTGGACCAGGTCGATTCGAACGCCGAACGCCTTGGCGGACGCGATCGCGAGATCGACGGTGCGCGGGCTCGCGGAGGTCAAATCGGTGGCACACAAAATGCTCGCTCCAGGCATGGGCGAGAGCATAGTCCAAGCCGTTGGAGCCGCCCAGGGTCGGCGCTAGGCTCAAACCGAGGCCGATGACCGATACGCCGATCTACATGGACCATCACGCGACGACGCCGGTCGACGAGCGCGTTCTCCGGGCGATGCTGCCCTACTTCGCGGAGCGCTTCGGCAACGCCTCGAGCAAGTCGCACCAGCACGGGAAAGCTGCCCGAGGGGCGGTGGAGGCGGCGCGCGCGCAGGTGGCCGCACTGATCGGGGCCAAGCCCGGGGAAATCGTCTTCACGTCCGGCGCCACCGAAAGCGACAATCTCGCGATTCGCGGTGCCGCGGAAGCGCGAGCCAACGACGGCCGCCACGTGGTCACCGTGCGAACCGAGCACAAGGCCGTGCTCGACACCTGCGCCGCGCTCGAGCGCGCGGGATGGCGGGTGACGTACCTCGACGTGGATGCCGAAGGACGCGTTTCTCCGGCGGCGGTCGAATCCGCTCTCGAAGAAGACACGGTTCTGGTGAGCATGATGCTTGCCAACAACGAAGTTGGCGTCGTGAACGACGTGGCCGCGGTCGGTGCGGTTCTTCGCGAGCGGGGCGTGACCTTTCACTGCGACGCCGCACAGGGCCTCGGGTACCTCCCCTTCGCGGTCGACGACGCGTGCATCGACCTCGCGAGCCTATCGGCACACAAGATGTACGGCCCGAAAGGCGTCGGCGCGCTCTACGTGCGGAGCGGGGCTCGGTCAGGTGGCGTTCCGTCGCCCCAAGTGCACGGAGGCGGCCACGAGCAGGGCCTTCGCTCGGGCACGCTCAACGTTCCGGGCATCGTGGGCTTCGGTGCCGCAGCCGACATCATGCGAAGCGAGGGGGCCAGCGAGGCGCAGCGGCTCGAGGCCCTTAGAGATCGGCTCTCGAACCGAATCACCGAATCGCTCGAGGAAGTCCGACTCAACGGCTCGATGTCCAACCGACATCCGGGCAACCTCAACGTCTCTTTCGGCTACGTCGACGGCGCGCGGCTTCTGCTCGATCTTGCCGAGGTGGCCTCCGTGTCGAGCGGCGCGGCCTGCAGCACCGAAAAGCCCGGGCCGAGCTACGTGCTCGAGGCCATGGGTGTGCCACCCGATTGGAGCTCTGCCTCGGTGAGGTTTGGGCTCGGCCGTTCGACCACGGCCGACCAGGTGGACACGGCTGCCGACGCGGTGGTCGAAACCGTGGGGCGCCTCCGCGAGCGCTCGCCGCTCTGGGCCCAGCGCGGCTCGGGCGAGCCCGTCGAGTGGTGATCGCCGCAAGGTGGCCAACCAGGGGATCCGGCCTTAAGTAGAGAGGGATGGAGCCAGCTAGCGAAATCACCCTGACCCCCAAAGCGGTCGAGATGGCGAAGGAAAAGGTCGCGGCCGCCGACGCGCCGGTCGAGGGTCTGCGGCTCGGCGTGAAGGGCGGAGGCTGCTCGGGCTACTACTACGTCTACGATTTCGCCAAGAAGATCCGCCCGGAAAAAGACCTCGTCTTCGAGTTCGATGGCTTGAAAGTCGTCGTCGACAATCGAAGCATCGAGTTCCTGAAGGGTGCGGTGCTCGACTGGGAGCAGAGCCTCATGAGCTACGGCTTCAAGTGGAAGAACCCGAACGCGACCGGCGACTGCGGGTGCGGCGAATCGTTCGAAGTCAGCTAACTCAGAAACCGAGCTCGAGCGGCACTGGAATCGGATTAGGCAAATCCGAATAGGCCTGAAGGCGCTCTGCGGTGCACTCGGCCGGAAGCGACTGCGGGCTGTTGAGCTCGACCGAGCGGCAGCAGCGGTCGAACGCAGGCTCCGGACCGGCCTCGGGGCCGCCATCCGCGCACGGGTTTGGAATCGGCAGCGTGACCGGAGCCACGGTGTTCGCGAGACGCGCTCGGATGCCCTGGAAGCTGAACGCGACACCGGTCGCCGTGCACTGGTCATCCGGGGAGCCGAGATCCGGATCGACTCTCAGATCGAGGTTGTCGGTCAGGAGTCCAACCACGCTGTCGCGGAACGCTTCGTCACAGATACCGAGAGGCTCGAGCGTCGCGACGAGCTTGCCCGCCGGAAAACGTCCAGCCAACAGGCCTTTGGCCAGAGTTTCGCGGTCTTCGCTGATGTCTGCGACCAGAAACCCGTTCGCCGAGATCGCGAAGCTGCCGGGCCCGGTGAGAAACGTAAACGTCGCGCCGGTGTCGACCGGAAGCACGACGCGCCCGTTGGTGATGTACGCGTCGGTCTTCCAAACCTCGGGTCGCTCGAGATCGGCGGCGACGAGGCTCTGCGGGTCGGCAAAGAAGTAGTCTTCGCCATCCCATGCAGGCTCTGGTGCGGGGATGATGCCGCCTTCGGTCATCAGCGTCGCTCCGTCTGGACCGCCCCATTCGACATTGGACACGTCGTCGAGCGACGTGCCGTCGACGGCCGAGATCACGGCGACGTCGACTCGCGCGTCGGTCGGCGTTCCGTTCCAATCGCGAATGCGAAGGAGCACGGTGCCCTTTCCGAGCCCCTGGTTCAACGCGATGTTGTCTTCGAGACACGAGATGAGGCTGACGACCGTGGGAAGCACGTGCTCACCAAAGGAGTTGTCGATCCCCTTGTCGCCATCGAGCGGCGGGTTGCCGCTCGACGCCACGCACTCCGACGCATCACCGACCGAACGCGTGTCCATGCCGTCGAGGTCGAACCCGAACCGACGCCATCGGTCGCCAGACTGATCGAGCGAGATGTTGCGAAACGCGAAGAGCGCTTCCTCGCTGTCGTTCGACGAGCTCGTTTCCGCGGGCGGCCGCTCGGGAACGTCGGCCAGGCCCTGACCGATGAGGCTCGAGTCGTACACGGTGCATCCGGCGGCGAACAGAAGCGCCGCGCCTAACCTGACTTGGTCCCGAATTCTCATAGTGTCCTGTAGCACTATAATAAAACAGCTATAACAGATATCAAGGAGGTGGAGCTCGGCGCTAAGACTCACCCTAATGGGTTGTCGGCCGGCGCCCGCGGAGGCGGCCTCCGCGACCAGACGGCCGCGAGCGCGCTTCCGAGGATGCAGTGGGTGATCGCAGAGATCGCGCTTGGGATGGCGGTCAGGGGATTGGCGAAGTGGGCGTGGGCAAGCACGGCGCCGAGGCCCGAGTTCTGCATCCCGACTTCGATCGACGTGGTGCGCGCGACCCGTCCGAACCCGCCGCTCAGCCCCCCGAGCACATAGCCAAGCACGAACCCGCTGGCGTGCGCCGAGACCACGGCGCCGAGAAGGCGCGCGCCGGATTCGAGCACGGCGCTCTTTTGCGCCGCCAGGATCGCGGCGACGATCAGCACGATCATCGCGACCGCCGCGCCTGGCGCGAAGGGGAGGAGCCTCTCGGTGAGCTTCGGCGCAAAGCGGCGAAGGGCGAGCCCAACCGCAACGGGGAGGAGCACCACTTTGGCCGTGCTGACGAAGAGCCCCCAGGCGTCGACCTCGACTCGGCTTCCGACGATCCACGTCGTGAGCAGCGGCGTGCACAGCGCGGCGAGCATCGTGGAAAACGCCGTCATCGAAACCGACAGCGCGACGTCGGCCTTGGCGAGGTAGGCGATGACGTTCGACGCGGTGCCGCCGGGACAGCAGCACACGAGAATGAGACCGACCGCATAAGGGGTGGGAAGCTCGAACACCGTCGCCATGGCCCAGCCGAGCATTGGCATCACCGTGTACTGCAGCAGGACTCCCCAGCCGATGGGGGCGGGAGCGCGAAAAACCCTCGCAAAATCCTCGAGCTCCAGGGTCAGGCCCATCCCGAGCATGATGACTTGGAGGCCCGGTGTGATCAGCCCGTAGTCGAGGAACCAGGTGAAGGCCGGCGGATGGATCAGCGCCACGACGCCGCCAAGCGTCACCCAAAGCGGGAAGAGCCGAACGAATGTCGTCACCGGGCCGCGGTGTAGCACGCGACTGAGATGCGCTTCCATGCTAGAAGCCGTGGTCTCATGTTCCGCCCGCCGACCGATGACGTTCGGATTCAAGATCTGCGTCCGCTGATCCCGCCTGCGATCCTGATGGAGGAAATCCACCCGGGCGACGATGCGATTACGCGCATCGCCGACGCGCGCCGGCAGATCAGCGACATCGTGCACGGCAAGAACGACCGCCTCGTGGTGGTGGTCGGGCCCTGCTCCATTCACGATCCGGATGCCGCCATCGACTACGCCCAGCGTCTCAAGGTTTTGCGCGACCAGCACCTCGACGACCTCTTCATCGTGATGAGGACGTACTTCGAGAAGCCTCGGACCACGGTGGGCTGGAAGGGGCTGATCAACGACCCCAACCTCGACGACAGCTTCGACATCAATCACGGGCTTCGGGTCGCACGCGGGCTCCTGAGCTCGCTCGCCGAGCTCGACCTGCCGGCCGGCACCGAGTTCCTCGACCCGATTTCACCGCAGTTCGTCGCCGACCTCGTTTCGTGGGGGGCCATCGGCGCGCGCACCACCGAGAGCCAGGTCCACCGTGAGCTCGCCAGCGGGCTCTCGATGCCGGTCGGCTTCAAAAACGGCACTCGCGGGACCATCGTGATCGCCGTCGACGCGGTCAAAGCAGCGCGCAATCCCCACCACTTTCTGTCGGTCACCAAGCAAGGCCTCTCGGCGATCGTCGCCACGAAGGGCAACCTCGACTGTCACGTCATCCTTCGCGGAGGCGCCGGCAAGCCAAACTACTACGACGAAGATGTGAGCGAGACGGTGCAGATGCTCGACGACGCGGGGCTCGAAGCGCGGCTCATGATCGACTGCAGCCACGCCAACAGCGGCAAGGACCACGAGAAACAAGCGGGCGTCGCCGGCGCCGTGGGTGCGCAGGTCGCCGAGGGGAGCACCAAGGTCTTCGGCGTGATGCTCGAGAGCTTCTTGCAGGGCGGTCGCCAAAGCAACGGCCCGGGCGTCGAGCTCCAGTATGGGCAAAGCATCACCGACGCATGTATGAGCTGGGACGTGACCGTGCCCGTGATCGAAGGCCTCGCCGATTCGGTGAGAAAACGTCGCGCCGCCGGGGGCTGAGCGGCCCTAGCTAGGCCGAGGGCGCCATCGTCCAAATGAAGAGCTTGACCATCTCCCACGGCAGGTTCGCGGGAAGATTGAGGATGGGCAGGTCGATTCCGTATTCGCGCCGACGCTGGAGCTCGGCGACACAGTGGTCCGGCTCTCCGGCGATGGTCAGGGCTTCGATCATCTCGTCGGTGACGGCGCCGGCCGCCTGCGATCGAGTCGCCTTGTCGCGGTAGAGCTCGTCGATCCGCTTGCACTCGTCGCCGTACCCGAACCCGGTGAGGAGCTCTTTGTAATAGTCGCCCATGCCGCCGATGTAGAAGGAGACGATTTGACGCGCCTCCTGGATGCCGGCTTCGCCGAGAGGAATCACCGTGGTGAAAGGCGCAGTGGCGATCTCGGACGGGTCGCGGCCCGCCTTCGCGGCGCCTTCGGCGATCCACGCGTGCCCCCGCTCGAGCTGCGTATACGGCCAGAAAGTGGGAATCCAGCCGTCTGCAAGCTCGCCGATCGACGTGATCGACTTGGGCTTCAGCGCGGCGACGTAGATGGGGACGCTTTCGCGAACCGGCTGGAACGCGAGCTCGAAGGGTCGGTAGTCGTGTAGCTTCGCCCCGCTTTCGGTGAGGCGCCTTCCGCTCAAGAGCGTGCGCGTGACGCGAATGACGTCGCGAAGCTGCGTGAGGGGCTTTTCGAACGGGCGCGCATGAAACCCTTCGATGACGCGCTTGCCGCTCGTCCCCAGACCGAGAATGAGCCGCCCTTCGCTGATGTCGTCGACCGTGGCCGCGTTCATGGCCATGAGGCCGGGCGAGCGGCTGAAGCAATTCACGATGCCGGTGCCGAGCTTGATTCGCTTGGTGTGCACGGCGATCTCGGTGAGGAGCGAGAAGATCTCGTAGCCCCAGGCTTCAGGAATCCAGAAGGAATCGTACCCGAGCTCGTCGGCGAGAATCGCCGCTTTGAGATAGAGCTTGCGGTCGTAGTTCTTCCAAAACGGAAGGAGCCCGGTTCGTTCTGACATCGAAGCCTCCGAACGGTGCAGGTAGGACGTTTTGCGCCGCTTTTCAAGGGCGTGCGCGCTTGACAGTGTCCCGCGACTCGTGCCACGAGCGTGACTTTGCAGGGCAACACGTGATGAAGATCGACGCAGGGCTGCTGGTCACCGACATGAAACAGATCCCGCGCCGGGTGCGCGGGCTCGAAGAGGCAGGATTCGACGGCTGCATGACCTTCGAGGGGCCGCACGAGCCCTTCATGCCGCTCGCGTTCGCCGCCGAGCACTCGAGTCTCGAAATCGGCACTGGCGTCGCGATCGCGTTCGCGCGCACGCCCATGACCGTCGCGAACCTCGCGCACGACCTGCAGCACTTTTCGGGCGGCCGCTTTTGGTTGGGGCTCGGCTCGCAAATCAAGCCGCACATCGAAGCGCGCTACAGCATGCCTTGGGCCCGGCCGGTGGCGCGCATGAAGGAGTTCGTGCGGGCGCTGCGGGCGATCTTCGCGTGCTGGGGCTCCAACGAGCGGCTCGACTTTCGCGGCGAGTTCTACACGCACACGCTCATGCCTCCGCTCTTCAACCCAGGCCCTGCGGCAGGCGGCCCACCGCCGATCTATCTCGGCGCAGTGGGGCCGAAGATGACGGCTGCGGCAGGCGAGGTCGCAGACGGGATGCTCGTGCATCCTTTTCATACCGAACGTTCGCTGGCCGACGTGACGATGAAGAACCTTTCTCTCGGCCTCGCCGAATCCAATCGCGAGCTCTCCGACTTCTCGCTCAGCGTGCAGACGATCATCGTCACCGGAGAAAACGAAGCAGGCATGGAAAGCGCGCGCGAAATGGCCCGAAACCAAATCGCGTTCTATGCGTCCACGCCCGCATATCGCCCCGTGCTGGAGGTCGAAGGGCGCGCTGAGCTCCAAGGCGAGCTGCGCCGGCTCACCAAGGAGGGGCGCTGGCACGAGATGGCCGCGCTGGTCGACGACGATCTTCTCAACGAGATCGCCGCGGTAGGAACGCCGAGCGAGGTCGCCGAGATTTTGCACCGTCGCTATGCGCCGAGCGCTTCGCGTCTTGCCTTTGCGTCGCCGTTTCCGATTCCGCAGGCGTGCGCGTCCGAAATCATCGACGGGCTTCGGGCGCGCGCGGACGGCGGATGAGCGCGCCCCGGTGCATTCCGCTCGACGTGATTTCGGACGCGCGCGTCGGCGGCAAAGCGGAAGGGCTGGTGCGCCTCGTCAAGGAGGGGTTCGACGTCCCGCCCGCATTCGTGATCGTCGACGCGTCGAGCGACTCGTTCCCCGATGACCTGGATGCGTTCTACCAACGGATCGGCGGCGGCAAGGTGGCAGTCCGTTCGTCCGCGGTCGGCGAGGATTCGAAAGACGCCTCGTTTGCAGGCCAGTTCGACACGGTGCTCGACGTCGAGGGGCCGGATGCGCTTCGAAAGGCGATTCGAACCTGCGTTCAGTCGGCGCACAGCGCGCGCGTCAAGGCATATGGCACCGATGGCGGAGCCGCGACGATGAACGTGGTCGTCCAGCAAATGGTCGACGCGCGTGCGGCCGGCGTGCTCTTCACCGCAAACCCGGTCAACGCGCGGCGCGACCAGCTCGTCGTCGACGCGGTCGAGGGCCTCGGTGAATCGCTGGTGAGCGGCGAAGCCACGCCCGACCACTGGCTCGTTTCGGCGAGCGGCGCGGTCGTCGAGCGGGACGTGCAGGGGCCTGCCCCGGTGTTGAGTGACGACGAGGTCGCCTCGCTGGCGGAGGCGGGCCGCCGTGCCGAAGCGCGCTTTGGCCACCCGCTCGACATGGAGTGGGCGTTCGATCGCCACGGGCGCCTCCACTGGCTGCAGGCGCGCCCGATCACACGGCTCCCCGCAGACCCAAACGAGCTCGACACGGACCCGAACCCCAACGACGTCTACACGTGGTGCAACATCGGCGAAATGATGCCGGGCGCGGTGACGCCGCTCACGTTCTCGATCACGGGGCGCGGTATCGACATAGGCATGCAGCGTGCCTACCGCCAGATGGGCGCGAGGGTGCCTGAGGGCGACGTCGTGCGCTACGTCGGGATGTTCTTCGGGCACCTGTTCATCAATCTCACCAACCTCGCCGAGCTGTCGGCAGACGTCGCCGGGTCCACCAAAGCGCAGATGTGCATCGCGCTCTGCGGCCGGGACGTCGACGAGGTCGCCGAGCCGGAGCTTGCGTCAAAGCTTCGCCGCGCGATCGGCGGCGCCCGCTACTTCGCCGCGCTCGTCGGGGCAGCCCGCCACAAGAGAGCGCTCGACCGCCTCGTCGCCGAGCTCGAGGTTCCGACGTCTGGAAGCGCGTCCGAACTCTATGCGGCGATCGACGCGCGGCTCGATCTCGTTTGGCGGGCATACGAGCTGCACCTGTTGTCGTCGTCCTCGGCCGGTGCGCTCAGCCCCATTTTGCTCGGCGTGCTCGCCAAGGGCGAGGAGCCGACGCAGGCGCATCACGCCGAGGTCGCGTCCATGCTCGCCGGGGCGGAAGACGTCGAAAGCGCGGACATCGCCGAAGGGGTGGAGCGAATCGTCGACCACCTCGTCGATCAGCCGGAGGCCGGCTCGAAGTTTGCCTCGGCCCCGCCGCCCGCCGCACTCGCATGGCTTCAATCGCACGAATCGGGTGAAGCGGGGCGAGAGCTCGCGCGTTACCTTGCCCGCCACGGGCACCGGGCCGTTCGAGAGCTCGAGCTTCGTCAGGAAGAATGGACGGCGAACCCGATTCCCCTGGTGCAGTCACTCCAATCGGCGCTCGGGGCGAGGCTTCGCGGCGTGGAGCCCGGGCGGCGCGCGACACCGCCCTCGTCGGACGATGGAGACCACCCCGTGCTTCGCCGGCTTCTCCCGCTGGCACACGCGGCTGTGAGAACCCGCGAGCACACCAAGTCCCGCCTCGTGGCGGTGACCACGGCCTTCAAGCACGCGTATCGAGCGCTCGGCGGCGCGCTCGTGCGCGAGGAGCTTCTGCCGGATGAAGATGCGGTTTTCTTTTTGACGCACCAGGAGCTGGGCAAGCTCGTGGGGGGTGACACCAACCTCGCCGAATGGGCGGTCGCTCGACGACGAGTGCTCGACTACCAGATGGATCTTCATTTCGCTCAGATCTTCAGGCTCCGTCCGGAGCCGTTGGCGCCCGAAGTGCACGCGCTCGAGGACGGAGCGCTGGTTGGCAAACCGGTGAGCCGCGGCAAAGTGACCGGGCGCGCGCGCGTCGTCGAAACACTGCAGGAGGCTGCTGCACTCGAGCCGGGCGAGATTCTGATTGCACCGATCACGGATGTCGGCTGGACACCTTACTTCAGCCTGATCGCGGGGCTTGCGACGGACGTTGGGAGCGCGGTGTCGCACGGCGCGGTGGTCGCGCGGGAATATGGTCTTCCGGCCGTCGTGAATCTCGGCGCGGCGACGTCGCGGTTTCAAACAGGCGACCTCGTCACACTAGATGGCGACCGAGGCACGCTGTCGCTCACCGCCGAGCCCTCTTGACTTCCGAAGGCATTATGCGATCGGCACCGTCCGAGGAGTAGGAGCATGGTCGCCACGATCGGACTCACGGGACTGCGTCCCAACCCAGAGCGCGTCAGCGACGTCGCGTCACCCCCGTACGACGTAATCAAGCCCGGCACGCGCCTCGAAGAGCTTCTTCAGTCGAACCCACGCTCGCTGTTTCACATCATCCTAGGCGGCGACCCGGCCGGCTCAACGGAGAGGCTCGTCGAAGAGCAGGCGCTGGTCGAAGACGAAGAGCCCGCGTACTACGTGTACGAGCAAACGTGGTCGGGGGGGCAACGCACGGGCGTATTCGCCGCAGCCGAGGTTTCGCCGTACGAAGACAAGCAGGTCATTCGTCACGAAAAGACTTTCGATGAAAAGGTCAAAGGCCGCATCGCGATGCGCCGCGCAACCGGGCTTCACATCGGCCCCGTGTTCGTGTTGACGCGAGCGCCCATCGCCGCGGCCCTCGACGCCGCCAAGGACGAGGCCGCGCCTCTCTACGACTTCGTCAGCGAGTTCGGCGGCTTCAGCGAGCTCGAGGGCATTCGCAACAGGGTCTGGCGTGTGCCCGAGCAGAGTGACACCGGCCAGCGCATTCAGGCGGCGCTCGCCACCGAGCCGCTGTACATCGCCGACGGGCATCACCGCTACCACGCGAGCCTGCTCAACGAGCAAAGCCACTTCCTCTGCTACGTCACCGAAGAAGCCGTGATTCAGGCGTACAACCGAGTCATCAACGGCGTGCGCCCCTTCTCGGAAATCGCCGGCGACCTCGCGCTCACGCCAGTTGAAACGTTTCACACTCCGCCCAAGCACAGCTTCTGCATCTACACGAAGGACGGCACGTTCATGCTCGAGGCGCAGCACGTGCCGAATGACGTCGTCGGTCGTCTCGACTGTGCGATTCTCGAGCGGGAGCTCTACCCCAAGCTCGGCCTCACCCACGACATGATCGTCGACCCCAACCACTTCGACTACTACTCCGAGTCGGCGCTCGACGAGATGAAGGCTGCCGTGGACCGAGGCGACTACGACATCGCCGTCGCATTGCACCCGGTGAGCCTCGACGACCTGATGGCGGTGGAGATGCCGGCCTCGACGACCCCGACGTGGTGATGCCCGAAAAGAGCACCTTCTTTCAGCCGAAAATCCTCTCTGGGCTCCAGCTCTACCGCTACCCGAGCCGATGAGCGCCCTTCCCCAATACGGAAAACATCTTCACGCGTCCGACACGATGCACGCGGTCGTGATCGACCGCTATGGCGGGCCCGAGGAGCTTCGCTACGTCGAAGTCCCGCGACCGGTGCCCAAGCGCGGGCAGGTGCTGGTGCGCACGCACTTCATCGGGGTGAACCCGAAAGACATCATCGTCCGCAAAGGGAAGTTCCGCGTCGCCACCGGCAGCACCTTCCCCTTGATCGTGGGCCACGACATCGCAGGTGAAGTGGTTGAGGCTGGCGTCGGCTCCGACCTCGCAGCGGGCGAGCGCGTGTACGGCATGATCAACGACTTCGCGGGACGCGCCTATGCCGAATACGCCGCGGTGGGTTGTCAGCAGGTTGCCAAGGCGCCGACGTCCATCGACCTTCGGGTGGCCGCTGCGGTGCCGCTCGCCTCGCAGACCGCTCTCCAAGCCCTACGCGATGATGCTCAACTGAAGCCCGGGCAGCGCGTGTTGGTCAACGGCGCCTCGGGCGGCGTCGGTGTGTTTGCCGTTCAGATCGCGAAGATCCTCGGCGCGCACGTCACGGCGGTTTGCAGCCATCGCAATCTCGAGCTGGTCGCCGAGCTCGGCGCAGACGAAATCATCGACTACACCCAGCAGGAGCTACTCGCGTTGGAATCGCGCTTCGACGTGATCTTCGACGTGTTCGGCAACTACAGCTTCGACCAGATGCAGCACCTGCTGACACCGCGCGGCACGTACGTGCACACGATTCCGAGCGCGCGCATTTTCAAAGACGTCGCCAGAACGTTCGTTCGCCGTCGCCGCGCGAAGCTCGTCATCGTCAAATCTAGGCGAAGCCAGCTCGATTGGATCCGCCAACAAATCGATGCTGGGGCCCTTCGGGTGGTCGTCGATCGCTCGTTTGCCCTCCGCGACGTGGCCGACGCGCACCGGTACATGGAGACCAAGCGTGCGCGCGGCAAGGTGGTCTTGGCGGTCGACTGAGATCGTGTACCATCCCGCCATGCGAACTTACCTCTTGGCCCTGCTGCTCACGGTCGCCCTCGGCGCGTGCAGCAGCAGCGGCACCCCCGACGAAGGCGCTGCGCTCGAGCGTCAGCTCGACGAGCTCCTCTCGCAGATGACCTTCGAGGAGAAGATCGCCCAGATGGCGGGCGATAGCGGGCTGTTTCTCCCCGAAGGCGAGCGGCTGTGGAACGTCCCGGGCGTAGAGCGGCTCGACATCCCGCCGCTCAAGCTCGCCGACGGGCCGCGAGGCGTCGGCACCGCGGAGGGCGCCACCACGTTTCCGGTCGGCATGTGCCGTGGGGCAACGTGGGAGCCCGAGACCGAGCAGCGCGTCGGCGCCGCAATGGGGCAAGAGCTTCGGGCGATCGGGGGCAACGTGTTGCTCGCACCGACGATCAACATCTTGCGCCACCCGAGCTGGGGTCGCTCGCAAGAGACCTACGGTGAAGACGTGCACCATCTTTCCGAGATGGCCGTGGCGTTCGTCAGCGGCGTCCAGGAATACGTCCTCGCGAACCCGAAGCACTACGCCGCCAACAGCATCGAAGACACTCGATTCGAGTTGGATGTCACCGTCGACGAGCGTTCACTCAGAGAAATCTATTTGCCTCACTTCAGGCGCGCTGTGCTCGAAGGCGGCGCCGCATCCGTGATGAGCGCGTACAACTCGGTCAACGGGCAGTTCTGCGGTGAAAACGAGCAGCTTCTCACGAACATCTTGAAAGGCGATTGGGGCTTCGATGGCTTCGTGCTTTCCGACTGGGTGTTTGGCACGCAGTCCACGCTCGGCTCTGCGCTCAATGGGCTCGACCTCGAGATGCCAATCGCAGTGGTGTACGGGGAAAACCTCGCCAGCGCGGTCGAAGCCGGGGACGTGCCCGAGTCGATGATCGACGATGCGGTGCGCCGCATGGTGCGAAAAAAGCTTCAGTTTCGGCTCGATGAGCCGAGCGGCCTCGACGAGAGCGTCCTCGGGAACGAAGAGCACCTCGCGCTCGCTCGAGAGGTGGCCGTCAAAGGCGCTGTGCTTCTCAAGAACGCACCCGGCGCGCTTCCTCTACAGGCAGAGGCGCTCACGCAGCTCGCCGTCGTCGGTTTGCTAGCCGACCTTCCAAACACGGGTGATGACGGCAGCAGTAGCACGGAGCCCTCATTCGTCGTGACCCCGCTCCAGGGCCTCGAAGAAGCGCTCGGCGACTCGGTGACGATCGTGCACATCGACCGGGACGTGCTGGAACCGGGCGACGCGGAGGCGATCGCGGCCGCAGACGCAGCGATCGTGGTGACCGGGCTCACCGCGGAAGACGAAGGCGAAGGTTTGATCGGTGCCGGGGACCGGGTCGACCTCTCGCTCTCCGAAGAACGCGCCGCGCTCATTCGAGACGTTGCTGCGATTCAAGATCGAACGATCGTGGTGCTCGAAGGCGGAGGCGCGATCACGATGGGCGAATGGCTCGGGGACGTCGAAGGCCTGCTGATGGCCTGGTACCCGGGGCAGATGGGTGGGTACGCGATCGCGGACCTTCTGCTCGGCGACGCTAACCCGTCGGGCAAGCTCCCGATCACGTTTCCGACGGGGGAAGACCAGCTTCCGCCCTTCGACAACGTGTCCCTCGAATTCACGTACGACTACTTTCACGGCTATCGCTACCTCGACCGAAACGACTCGACGCCGGAATTCCCGTTTGGCTTTGGCCTCAGCTACACGAGCTTCACCGTCGAAAATCTCCAGGCTAGCGCGACGGAAGGGGCTGCTGGGGATACCGTCACGTACAGCATCGACGTCACCAACACCGGCTCGATCGCGGGCGCCGAGGTGGTCCAGGTGTACGTCTCGTACGTCGGCTCGGCCGTCGAACGCTCGGACCGAGACCTCAAAGGCTTCGCCAAAGTCACGCTCGAGCCGGGTGAAACACGAACCGTGACCATCGAGCTTCCGGTCGATCACTTGGCGTACTACGACGTCGCGCGCGCCGCCTGGTTCGTCGAAGGAATCGAATACGCGGTGCACGTGGGCACCTCGTCGAGGGACCTTCCGCTTTCCGAGTCGCTCGTCGTGCCGAGCGAGCAGCCTGCCTCGTTGTACTGACAGCGCCCGCACGCTAACTTCCGCCGTCCAAGCAGGAGGATGGGATGCGTACGTCGAGGTCACTGATCGCTGCGTTCACACTGTGGGTCGCCAGCAGCGCCAGCGCGGGCGCGAGTTTCCAAGCGATCGATTTCCCGACCGCGGACGGGCTCGAGGTGCGGGCGGACCTGTACGAGACCCACGACAAAGCCGGCACGCTCATCGTGCTGTTTCACCAGGCAGGGTGGAGCCGGGGGGAGTATCGGGAAATAGCTCCGAAGCTCGTCGCGCTCGGCTATCGGGTGATGGCCGTCGATCAGCGGTCGGGCGGGGCGATCAACGGCGTGCGAAACGAGACGGCCCGGCGAGCCGCAGCCAAACGGCGCAAGAGATCGTATCTCGATGCGTATCCGGATCTCGAGGCGGCCTTGAAGTTTGCGAAGACGAAGCTGAAGGCGTCGCGTGTGGTGGTTTGGGGGAGCTCGTATTCAGCGTCGCTCGTGTTTCGGCTTGCGGCTGAGCACCCGAGCGAAGTCGACGCCGTGCTGGCGTTTGCACCGGGGGAGTATTTCAAGAAGGCCGAAGGCCCGGAGTACGTTCGCGGTTTCGCTCTGAAGGTGAACCAGCCTCTCTTCGTGACTTCGTCGAAGCAGGAACGGGCCCAGGTCGAACCTATCTTCAAGGCCTCGCCCTCGAAGAAAAAGATCCTCTTCACGCCGGCATCGAAGGGGCAGCACGGGTCGCGCGCGCTTTGGGACAAGTGGCCGGACAGCGACGTCTACTGGTCGTCGGTCCTCGGCTTTCTTCGGGAATACGCGCCTCCGAGGAACCCGGGCTAGGCTTCAACTCTCGTGGCGGCTCTCGATCTCCAACAAGCGCGCCGCGCGGGGCGCGCGCTCGGCGCTGACATCGGTATCGCGTCCAAGGTCGAGCCGTTCGAGGCGCATCGATGGGAGGCGGCGCGAGGCCGGCATCCGACGCTACAGCTCGACGACGTGTCGGCGATTCCGTTCCTGGTCGACATTGCGGGCGTCGAGGAGTACCAGCACCGCGGCCGGCTCCGCGCGGGCACGGGAGACGTGTACGTCACGGTGACTCCCGAGTCGGATGGGTATGAGCGCTACTGTCGCGAGCTGCTCGACCTCGGCGCGCCGGAGCACCTGGTTGCCGACCCGATCGGCCCTCCGATCGCGGTGGCGCAGGCCTGCATGGCCGGGCGAACGCACGCCCGGTTGGTGGAGGTCGCGAAGAGCGCGGGCGGTTTGAGCATTCATCCCTACATGGGCATCGAAGACGTTTGGGAGCTCGCGGCGAAGCTCGCGGTCGACAGCCGGTGCGAGGTTCGGGTGCTCTCGCCGCCGCCGCCGGTGACTTGGGTGGCAAACGACAAAGCGGTGTTCGACGAGCTGGTTGCGCGCGTGCTCGGCCGGCACGCCTTGGTGGATACGCACGTGTCTAGAGACGCGGACGGGATCGCGCGAAACCTGCGAACGCTCGCGGGGCGTCACCGAAGAGTTGGGCTCAAGCGGACGCGCTGCGCGTCGGCGATGGGAAACGCCGTGTTCGGCGCAGAGGATGTGCGCGACGAGCGAGGCGCGGGACAGGCTGTCGCCGAGTTCCTCGAGCGGACGGAGTGGCCTTCGGGCGAAGAGGTGCTCGCGGTCGCCTGGCTCGACACCAGCCTTTCTCCGTCGACGCAGCTCTGGATCCCGCCCCTTGGGCAAGGCGAGCCTCGGCTCGATGGCATTTACGAACAGCTGCTCGAGGGCGAAGAGCGAATGTTCGTCGGAAGCCGCCCGTCGACGCTGCCGGACGCCGTCAATCGCCGGCTCGGCGAAGGCGCGGTGCGCGTCGCTGCTGCGCTTCAGGAGCTCGGCTATGTCGGCCGATGCTCGTTCGATCATCTCGTCACCGGCGACGTGGGCGGCACGTTCGAAGTGGTGTTCACCGAATGCAATGGGCGCTGGGGCGGGACGAGCACGCCGATGAGCCTGCTCGACCGGCTTCTCCCGGGGCCTCGCCCGGCGTACAGGGCGCAGGACGTGGTGTTTCCGGAGCTCGCGGGCGCCCGCTTCTCCGACCTGCTCGACCGGGTCGGCGAACACGCCTTTCGCAAAGACCGCCCGGGCGGACGCTTCATCTTCTACAACCTCGGCCCGCTCGAGCAGCACGGGAAGTTCGACGTGATCGCGCTAGGCGTGAACCAAGAGGACGCGGACCGCGGCATCGAGGAAATCCTCCCGCAAAGTCTCGGGCTCTAGCCGCGTTGCGGCCCGGCGCTGCGGATTCGGGTGCCCAAATCGGCGCGGCAGCTGCCGTGAAACCGTGACCGCCTAGTGCTAAAGTCAGCGTCCGATGTGGGACTGGCTGCGTGAGATCTACACCGAGCCTCTGTTTTGGCTGTTCCCCGTGGCGGGCACCGTCGTCGGCGTGGTTTCGTTTCTCGCGTTTGCCGGGCCGCTCACGTGGTTGGCTTGGAAGCAGCCGGCATGGGCTGAGCCGCTTCGGATTCAGGCACGAAAGACCGGCCGACGTGCCGTGGTGGGACCGGCGGTTTGGCACGTGCTGCGCAACAACTCGATCATGTTCGTGTTGACGCTCGGGGCTTGGCCGCTGCTCCGGCTGTCGAACATTCACGCCGGTCCGCTTCCGGCGTGGTGGGTCATCGTGCTTCAGCTCTTGTCTTTCGTGTTGCTCGACGACTTCTTGTTCTACTGGATGCACCGCGGCCTCCACGAGAGCCGGTGGCTCTTCAAGAACGTGCACTCGATTCACCACCGCATCATGACGCCGTGGGCGATCACCGGGCACTACATGCACCCAGTCGAGTACGTCTTGACGGGGACGGTCATGCTCGTCGGTCCACTGCTGGTCGGCGCACACGTCGTCACGCTCTACCTGTGGATCATCCTTCGCCAATGGGAGGCCGCCGAAGGCCACGCCGGCTACGACTTCCCGTGGAGCCCAACCCACCTCATGCCGTTCAGCGACGGCGCGACCCACCACGACTTCCACCACGCCAAAGTCAAAGGCAACTACGCCGGCTTCTTCCCGTGGACCGACGCCGCCTTCGGCACCCTCTGCCCGGGCTATCCCGAACACCTAGCCGCCCGCCGCAGATAAAGGGGACAGTCCCCTTTTTCACCGCTTTCAAACACCCTTGAAAAAGGGGACTGTCCCCTTTTTTACTGCTCTTTGCGTTTTTTGAGCTGCAGGGCGGCTTTTAGGCCTTTTTCGCGGATGACTTTGAGCTTGAGGCCTGTCTCGGTGAGCTTGAAGAAGCGGGTGCCGTACTTGCGAAGCTTTCGTTTGTCGATCTCGAAGCCGAGGCCGGGGCTCCGAAACGGGGGCAGCATGCCTTCTCGGTTCGGGAGGACCGGGTCGATGATGCCTTCGCGAAGCTCGGGGATCCACGACGGCTCCTCGAGCGGATACTCGAGCGGGTGGCTGTTCTTTCGATCGGCCAACGCCATGTTCCAATTCACGTAGAACCCAATCCCGTTGGTCCACGTATGCGGCGAGAAGGTCCGGTCGTGGGCGTGACACGCATCGATCACCTGCTTCACCTGCGCCATTCCCCCGGCGAAGCAGGCATCGGGCTGGTAGATGTCGAAGCAATCCTTCTCGAACATGATCTTGATCTCGTCCCACCCGTGGTTCAGCTCTGCGCCGGCTATCTTCACCTCGGAAGCCCGCTTCAACGCGGCCAGCCCGTCGTAGTCGTGCCAGTCGAGCGGCTCCTCGAGCCAAGAGATCGCGTTGTCGTGACAGGCGGACGCGAACTCCTTGGCGCGTGTGAGATCCCAGGCGGGAATCCGATCGACGATCGACACGAGCCATCCCTGATTCGCATCGACGCCGAGCGCGAGCTCACCGCCCACCCCTTTTCGAATCACTTCAATCTGTCGAACGTCTTCGGAAAGCTCGGGGCTCTTCACGCGAAGCTTCGCGGTTCGAAAGCCACGCTCCATCATCCTCTGAAGCTCCTCGACGCGCTGTTCGGGGCGATGCACCTCGCCTGTGGAGAGGTACACGGGTAGCGGGCGCGGCGTGCCACCAAAGAGCTCGTACACCGGCTTGCCCTCGGCCTTGCCTTTGATGTCCCAACACGCGGCCTCGAGCCAGAAGTTGCGCCAGCCGAGAAACCCGGCCTGCTTCAAGAGGTCCTGAACCCGGTCGATGTCCGTGGGGTCGGTACCCATCAGGTACCCACCCAACAGGTCGCCGAGACCTTGTCGTTCCTTGCCCATCGATTGGCCAGCCGCATACCCCTCGATGCCCGCGTCGGTTCCGAGCTTCGCGAGAGTGAACCGGTTGTGCGTCTGCGGGTATCCCGGTATCCACGACGGCCAGAACGTCTCTCGCAGCGGAACGGAGACATGGTAGAGCTCGATTGAGGTGATGCGCATGGGCGCGCGCAGCTCTCAGGCCGCTGTCTCCGGGATCTCGGGAGTGTCGATTTCCGCGATCGCCGCGTCGACGTCTTGCTGGCTGAGCTCGTGGCGCTCTAGCTTGCCGGCGAAGTAGGCCTCGTAGGCGGACATGTCGAAGTGGCCGTGGCCGCAGAGGTTGAAGAGGATCACCCGCTTCTTGCCCTCTTCTTTGGCTTGGTTTGCTTCGCGGATCGCAGAGGCGACGGCGTGATTGGCCTCGGGCGCGGGGATGATGCCCTCCGCTCGCGCAAAGAGGACGCCTGCTTCGAAGCTTTCGATCTGGTCGATCGCCTCGGCCTGAATCAGGTCGTCATGCAGAAGCTGGCTCACCATCACGCCAGCGCCGTGATACCGAAGGCCACCCGCGTGAATTTTAGCCGGCACGAAATTGTGGCCGAGCGTGTACATCGGCAGCAGCGGGGTCATGCCGATCGTGTCCCCGAAGTCGTATCGGAACACGCCCCGCGTCAGCTTCGGACACGAAGTCGGCTCGCTCGCAACGCAGCGGATGTTCTGTCCCTTCGTGAAGTTCAGCCTGAGGAACGGAAAGCAGAGCCCCGCGAAGTTCGAGCCGCCTCCAAACGGCGCGATCACCACGTCGGGCATCTCTCCAGCCTTTTCCATCTGGGTCACAGCCTCTTGCCCAACCACGGTTTGGTGCATCAGCACGTGGTTGAGCACGCTGCCAAGCGAGTACTTCGTGTCGGGGTCGGTTGCGGCGCGCTCGACCGCCTCCGAGATCGCGATCCCGAGGCTTCCGGGCGAGTCGGGGTCGCCCTCGAGAATCTTTCGCCCGGCCTCGGTCTGCGGGCTGGGCGACGCCACGACGTCGGCGCCCCAGGTGTTCATCATGAGCTTTCGGTACGGCTTCTGGTCGTAGCTGATGCGCACCATGTAGACCTCGCAGCCCAGGCCGAACACCTGGCACGCAAAGGCGAGCGCGCTGCCCCACTGCCCTGCGCCCGTCTCGGTGGCGATGCGCTTGACGCCCTCTTCCTTGTTGTAGAACGCCTGCGCCACCGCCGTGTTGGGCTTGTGCGACCCCGCGGGGCTGACGCCTTCGTACTTGTAGTAAATGTGCGCGGGCGTATCGAGCGCCTTTTCGAGCGCGTACGCGCGATAGAGCGGCGTCGGACGCCACCGCGTGTAGATCTCCCTCACTGGCTCGGGGATTGGAATCCACCGCTCCGTGCTCACCTCTTGCTCGATGAGCCCCATCGGAAAGAGTGGCGCAAGCGCTTCGGGGCCGATCGGTTCCTGGGTCGCCGGATTGAGCGGCGGCAGGGGTTTGTTCGGCATGTCGGCCACGATGTTGTACCAGCGCTCGGGGATTTCATTTTCTTCGAGGGTGATCTTCGTTTGCTTCATGGCGTCGGGGAGCCTACCAGTTTTTCCACACTCCGGACGACCACGAACGACCATGACCGCTTCCGACCGTCCACAGCTCCGACGAACCCTCGGTTTCTGGGCCCTCCTCTTCTACGGGATCGGGGACATCCTGGGCGCGGGGATTTATGCGCTGGTCGGCAAGGTGGCAGGGGCCGCGGGCAGCGCGAGCTGGGCCGCCTTTGCGGTCGCGCTCTTCGTCGCCGCACTGACCGCCCTCGCCTATGCCGAGCTTGGCGGCCGCTTTCCCCGCAGCGCCGGCGAGTCGTTCTTCGCGCAGCAGGCCTTCGACCGCCCTGCGCTCGCGCTCGTGGTCGGCTGGGTCGTGCTCTGCTCCGGCGTGCTGTCTCTTTCGACGGTGTCGGTCGCCTTTGGAGGCTACATGACGGGCCTGGTTCCCGGGCTCCCGAGCTGGGTCACGGTGATCGGCATTCTCTGCCTGCTCGCCGCGGTGAACTTCCGAGGCATCCGCGAGTCCTCCGCTGCCAACGTCGTCGCAACGATGGTGGAGCTCACCGGCCTTCTGATCGTGATCATCGCCGGCGCGGTTTTTCTCGGAGGCAACACCGAAACCTCGGTCGAGGCCACGCTCGAGGCCGGCCGGTTCGTCTCCGCGACGTCGATCGCGCAGGGCGCCGCGCTCGGCTTTTTTGCCTTCATCGGGTTCGAAGACATGGTCAACGTGGCCGAGGAGGTGAAGGACCCGAGTCGAAACCTGCCGCGCGCCATCCTCGCGGCCCTCGCAATCACGGGGATCGTCTATCTGCTCGTCATCTTGATCGCGACGACCGTCGTCGCCCCGAGCGTGTTGGCCACATCGGAGGCGCCGCTGCTCACGGTCGTTCGGGCTTCGACCGACGCTGTCCCGGACCGCCTCTTCACGGTCATCGCACTCTTTGCCGTCGCCAACACCGGCCTCTTGAACTTCGTCATGGCGTCGCGATTGATCTATGGGATGTCGCGGCAAGGGCTGCTGCCTGCAGCGTTCGGGACCATACACGCTACGCGGCGCACACCGCACGTGGCGATCCTCGCGGTGCTCGCCGTCGCGCTGCTGCTCGCGCTGTCCGGAACGCTCACGTACCTGGCAGGCACGACGAGCCTCCTTCTCCTTCTCGTGTTCTTCACGGTCAACGTGTCCCTGCTTGCGGTCAAGCGCAGGCAGCCGAGCGCACCGGGAACGTTCAGCATCCCTCGCGTGGTCCCGGTCCTCGCGGCGCTGAGCTGCCTCGCGCTCATGCCCTTCGTGCCGCGCGGCTCGGTTCTCACCGCTGCAGTCGTCATCGCACTCGGCGTCGTAATCGTCGCAACGAGGCGCAAGCGCTAGGGCGCCGAGTCGTCGGGCCGCGCCGTCCCGAGCGAATCTACACAAGCGCGGTCCACCAGACTCCGCATCATGTACATCTGCTCGGCGCCGAGGCCCTGGCCGATGAGCGTTGCCCCGTAGACGAAACCTAAAAGCGCAGCAGACGCTGGCACCCCGACGAGCGCCCACGGCGACTCTCCGAGCGTGTACTGCACGATGCCGTACGAGAGAGCGGCCATGCTCGCCATGGCGATCAGGATGTAGACGCCCATGAACAAGGTCCAGACGTTCGGATGCGGAGAAAACCGCCCCCGAATCGCCGAGCCGTCAGGCTCATCCTCGACTTCGAGATTCAAATAGGGCGACCAGAACGTGCGCTTGCCGTCGCGCATCTGGACCACGGCGTGCTTTCGAAAGACCTGCCCCCGAAGCGTGTCCGAATCGTCGGCGAGCCCGTGGCGCAGCGCGTCGAGCCACGCCTCCCGAGCGACGGGAAGCTGAAGCTGAAAGCGCGGTCGCATCCGAGGAGGCGCCATATCGCGAGCATACCGGATGGCGTATCGCGCCCTGATGCGAAAAAAATGCGCGCTCCCTCAGACCGCCGGCGCAGGTGGCACCTGCGACAGCGAAGCGGGGATGTGCGAGGGCCGCATGAAGGGCCGCTTGTCGATCTCGACCTGACGATTGGGGAAGAAGTCCTCGAAGCAGAGCTTCTCGGTGGTGCGAAGCTGCTCCGCGACGATTTCCGCCTTGCTGGTATCGAGCTGCATGTCGTGCTCGGCGAGGTCGCCACGAAGGCGATGGCAGAGCTGGTCGATTCGCTGGAGCGCCGAAAGATAGGACCCGCGCCATATCTCCAGATACGGCCGATGGTCCATCGGATTGGTCGAGAGCAAGCGCCTGAGGGTGTTGGAGGGAAGCACCGTGTAGGAGCTCACCTCTGGATAGCTTCTGAGCGCCGCGTCTCGCGCCCGCTCGAAGCGAGTGAACGTGATCGTGCGGATGTCTTGATCGATGTTGTAGAGCACCCCGCGACGGTGGGCGACGCCCGGCAGCTTGGAGACGTACGGCACGAACGGGTCGAGCGTGAAAACCATGGTGGCTTTTCGATGAATCGCCTCGACGAAGTTCGACGTGCGGGTAATCGCGCCGTCTTCGTAGAAGCGCCCGTCGATTGGCACGGATGAAAACGCAGGGTTCACGCTCAGCGACGCCTGCACCGCCTTGCTGATTGGCACGTGGTCGTAGCCGTCGGAGCCAAACAGCACGTGCGAGCGCGAATCCTGATCGGACGCACCGACGAAAAGCTCGGCAGGGAGCTCACGGAAATCGTTGTTGCTCCCGGCCATGTGAAGCACGCGCCTCAACATGACCTCGAACTCGTCGGAGTGGAACGGTGGCCCGACGAGACTGGTGTACTCGAGGAAGAGCCGATCCGCCGTGTTCTCGCCGCGCCCGCGAAGAGTGTCCCAGAACGCACGAGCGCCGGTTTTGAGCGCGCTCGTGAGTCGCCAACGCATGTCTTCGTGGTTGAAGTGCGAAAGGCGAAGAAGGCTGAGCGAAAGCGGCGGCAAACGGCCCCCGGGCACGCCTGCAATCGACGCGATGAGCTCGTCCGTGGTGTAGCCGACCGAAAGCAGGCTGGTGACGACGGCGCCCGCGCTGATGCCGAACATCATGTCGAAGTCGTTCACGGTGCAGTTGGTGAGGCAGTCGTCGAGGCACTTGAGCACGCCCATCTCGAAGTAGATGCCCGTGATGCCCCCACCCGAGGCACAGATTGCCGTCTTGCCGATGCGCCGCGAGCTGGTGAGGTCCACGACATGCCTGAGGACGCGATGCGCAAACGGAAGGTCGCTCGACCACGCCGGCGCGTCTTCTTCGAAGTCCTGCCTGAGCACGTGCCGAACGCCAAAGGCTCCGAGCTCGATGATCAGGTCGTCGAGGCGGCTCGCGTCCGGCCCCGACAAGAGCACCACGATACGATGGAAGCCGTATCGCTGCTCGACGTCTTCGTCATGATCGAGTGCGATCAACAGGCGCCGCACCTCGCGCACGCGGTCTTCGAAGTCTTCACACCAGCGAAGGTCGACGAGCAGCAGATTGAGGTATGCGGAGCGGAGCACCTCGGTGGCACCGACCGTGTCCCACACGGGAACGAGCTCGAGCTCGTGCCCGCGGTTTTTCAGCAGCGGAAACACGCCGGAAGGCAATCGCTCCGTGCGGGGCGAGCGGCTCATGTCGTCGACGAGCGACTCGAACGAACGCGGCCCCGAGCCGACGTACAGAACGCGCTTCGTCGTGTTTCCGGGCTCGTACTGACAGGGCTGGTCGCGAGTCATGACGCTATCAGCGCTTCGGTGGCAGCGACCGGGCGAAGGTCAGGCCTTGCTTCACCCAGGCCTCGAGGGTCGTCGAACGCCGAAGCGCGCTCGGCGCGACATATACCATGCCTTTCATCGGCCGGCCCGTGAAGTCCATCGGGCGTGCGCCCGGCTTCTTCAACGCAGCCTGGTGCGCGTCCGCGCCCATCCGCACCATGAGATCTCCGCCGACGATGCCGCACGCCATGTTGCCATTCACCAGAAACGCGAGCCCGCCAAACATCTTCTTCTCCTCGATGCCGCGCCGGCGCTTCAGAACCTCGCGAACCCGGTCTGCGAGCTTCTCGTCGTACGCCATCGCGCGCGCTCTCAGAAGAACTTGATGCTGAGGTCGATGATCTTCTGCTTGAGCGCCGTATAAGGCGCCGTCATCAGCTCAATCGCGCTGAGGGGCAGAAGCTGCTTCAGAACGCCGCGCGCATTGGAAAACGCCTCGAAACCGAAGAACCCGTGGCCTTTTCCGATGCCGCTGTTGTTGGAGCCGCCGAACGGAAGGTTGTGCTGAAAAAAGTGCACGGCGCTGTGGTTGATGCAGGTGCCGCCGGCCCGCGTGTTCTGGATGATGTGCGCGATGTTGCGCTTGCTCTTGCTGTAGATGTAGAGCGCGAGCGGCTTTTCCTTCGAATTGATGACCTGCAGCGGCTCGTCGAGGCTCGTGAACGAGCGCACCGGCAGGATCGGCCCGAAGATCTCTTCTGTCATCAGCTTGGCGCTCGCATCGACGTCGGTGACGATCGTGGGCTCGATGTAGTCTTCGCTTCCGTCGGTCTTGCCGCCGTACGCGATCGTCGCGCCCTTTTCTTTGGCGTCGTCCAAATAACCGGAGAGGCGCTTGTAGTGTCGGTCATTGACGATGCGCGCGTAGGACTCCGACGCTCGCGCATCGATGCCGTAGAAGCTCTCGATTTGCTCCTTCACTTTGGCAACTAGCTCGTCCTTCTTGCTTTCGTGCACGAACAGGTAGTCGGGGGCGATGCAGATCTGCCCGTTGTTGGTGTACTTGGCCCAAGCGATGCGGCGAGCTGCCGCCGACACGTCCGCCGTCTCGTCGACGATGGTGGGCGACTTTCCGCCAAGCTCGAGTGTCAGCGATGCCAGGTGCTTGGACGCGGCCTCCATGACGACCTTCCCGATCGCAGGCGCACCGGTGAAGAAGATGTGGTTGAAAGGCAGGCGCAGCAGGGAGGTGGAGGTTTCGATGCCGCCCTCGATGACCGCGACCTCGCTCTCGTCAAAGAGCTCCCCGAGGATGCGCTTGGTGATCGCCGACGCATGCGGTGTGTGCTCGGACGGCTTGACCATCACGCAGTTGCCGGCCGCGATCGCGCTCACCAGCGGGCCAAACGTGAGGTTGATCGGGAAATTCCAAGGCGCGATGATCAGAACGACGCCCTTGGGCTCGTAATGGATGTGCGACTTCGTGCCGACCATCGCGAGCGGCGTCTTGACCTTGCGGGGCCGCATCCACTTCGAGAGGCGCCTGCACGTGTGCTTGATCTCGCTCGTCACCGGAAAGATCTCCGTGAGGTCGACCTCGCTCGGGTGCTTGCGAAAGTCCGCATAGAGGGCTTCGCGAATCTCCTCGCGCCTCTCCATGATCGCTCTTTCGATGCGCTTCAGCTTCGCCTTTCGCTCGCGCGCGGTGGTGTTCGCAACCGCGTACTGGTTTTCCTTCTGCAATCGGAAAACGCGCTCGATCTCGGCGCTCGACGTATCGATGCCGGGGACGGCGACCTTCGCTTCGTGGGAGCCGTTGGTTTGGGTCTCGATGCCGATTTGAGCTGTGGATTGCGCCATGATGCTGCCCTCTGAAACCAGAATGTGTTGAGCCCAGAAACCTTGTCAAGCAGGGAGGTCCGCCACGATTGCCTCGGACACATCCCAGAGCTTGGACGCCATCTCGGCATCGCGCCCGTTACGGCTCGTTTTCCCCTCGTTGCAATCCGCGAAGTATTTGCCGGCAACCCCTTCGACCTGCGGGTGAACGGCGACGTACGTCTGCGTCGCGGCGCCCTCGGCGGCGCTTTTCAGCACCAACGGCGCACCGATCGCCAGCGCGCCGCGCACGAGCGGGTTCATGCTGCGTGCGAGATTCGTGTAGATGACGCCCGGGTGAATGCTGTTGGCGGTTTTGCCCGTGCCCGCGAGTCGCGTCGCGAGATGGTTCGCAAACAGCAGATTGGCGAGCTTCGACTGCCCGTACGCCGCCCATGGCCGATACCCTTTTTCGCCGCTCAGGTTGTCGAACTGAATGCCCTCGCTCGGAGCACCGTTGTGCGCGTCGCTGCTCACCATGACGACGCGCCCTCGCTCGGCGAGCTGGTCGAGCAAAGACGTGACCAAGATGAAGTGGCCGACGTGATTCGTGAAGAACTGAAGCTCGTAGCCGTACTTCTGGTTCAGGTTCGGGAGCGCCATGATGCCCGCGTTGCAGATGATCGCGTCGAGTGGCCGCCCGAGGCTCGCGACTTTGGCCGCGCATCCTTTGACCGACCTCGGCTCCGACAGCTCGCATTCGACGGGTGTGGTCTCTCCGCCAACTTCGTCGCAAGCGGCCTGAGCCTTGTCGACCGTGCGGGCCGCCGCGATCACGTGCACGCCTCGCTTCGCAAGCACGCGCAGGGTTTCTTTGCCGATTCCGGAGTTGCACCCGGTCAGCAGAATCGTGCGCCCCCGTAGGTCCACGTCGGCGGTGACGTCCTCGGCGGTGCTGCCGTACCCGAATCCGCTCGGGCCCTTTCCTTTCAACAACGATACGAGTGACACGTGTTGCTCACCTTTCTTTGCCGCGAGCTTGCGCAGCGGAGCCGTACAGAGCCGCTTGTTACAGGCCTGTGCAGGCGTTGACGTCGATGCAGTTTTCGAGCGCGCAGTTGGCGCATTCCTCGGAGCCGGAGTTGGGCGGCGCGCACGGCGCCAGGCAAAGCGCCGTGGAGCAGGCCGCAATGGTGCCGTAGCACCCCGTGCACGAGAGAGAGAGGCCCGTCTCATCGGAGATGCACTGCGCGATGCAGTCACCAAACGCGTTGCGCGCAGCTTCGGAGCTGTCGCCGAGGACCACGCCGAGCTCGGTGCCACACGCGGTAAGCGGGCACTCCCCAGCGATGCCACCAACGACTGCCGCCCCGCTTTGCTGCTCGGTGGCCAGCGCGTCGAGCGCCGCTTGGTCTGCATCGTTGACGCACTGGTCGACCGGCGTCGGCACTTCGCCCCCGCCGCCGCCAGCGCCCCCGGTCCCTCCGGGGCCCATCGGCTCTGTGACGTCCACTAGAAAAGCCTGTACGCCTCCGATGCGAAACATGGTGCTCAGCGAGCCGCAAATCCCGTTTTCCTGGTCGTAGTTGCCGTCGGCGAATTCGAGCATCGCCGCGTCGAACTGCTCGATGGTGAAGTTGGCCGCGTTGCCGTTGTCCGTCGTGGGCACACCGATGATGTCGCGGATGTTCTTCACGTCCCAGTAGCCCGCGATGGTGCCGGTGAAGGTGTCGTCGTCGCCGAGCTCGAGTCGAACCCAGCTATCGTGGATGAAGAGCTCGTCCCTCACGATCATGATGTCGACTGGGAACCGAAGGTCGATGGGGCCGGCGGTGAGCACACCGTTGACGATCGAGCCCTGCGCTTGGACGGTGTGAAAGCGCGCATCGGAGTGAATGCCGAGCGTGGCGCCGCGGAGCACGGCGTTGTCGGTGCCGAGCGCCGGAGAATCCTCGCTCCCGAAGATCCGAACGACCACGTCGTCGTCGTTTTCGAAGTCGTCGACGCCATCGACCTGCAAGAGGATGGTCATCGAGCCGTTCTTGACCGCGCCGCCGATGACGCCGTCGACCAGCTGCCCCTCGTGAAAGCCGCCGAACAGATACTTCCCATCTTCGCGGACTCGCTCGTCGCGGATCAGCCGAAGCAGAGCATAGTCGATGCCTGTTTCGCCGCTCGGCGTGCTGAAATCTTCGTGGGCGCACTCGTCCGCTGCAGGGGTGCTCATGCTCGACGCGCGACCGTCGAGGTCGAAGCCTTCGAAGGCCGCCGCGCTCTCGGGCGGATAGTAGAAGCCGAACGTCGAGGCCACGAAACCGAGGCCAGGGAGCACTTCCGGCTCGGAAACGCCGCGATCGCCGGTCGTCGCACTCTCGCCACCCGCGCATGCGAGGACGCTGACGCTCAGCGCCGTGGCTGTTAGCCAAGCTCGAGCGAAATGACGCATCCTCATCATCGAACGCCTCAATTCAGGTTGTCGCAGGTGTTGCTGCTGTTGCTCGGCACGGGTGTTTCGGTGGTGTAGCCGTTGAAGAATGCCTCCACGTCGTTCGGCAGGTCCTCCACGGTCGACTCGCAGTCCTGCGGACCGTTTAGGACGTACTCGTTGGGATTTTCGGTGCCGAGCGGAACCTCGAGGCGTCCCCGGATCTCGCCGGTGTCGCAGCTCGGGATGTTGATGCTCGTGATGCTCTCGAGGCCGACCTCACCGCCCAAAAGCGCCGCCCGATTGGCTTCGACCCAAGCGAGCACCTCGGCCACGCCGGAAGGATAGTCGACAGTCTCGGCGTCGCCTTGCGACGCGGCCAGCGCGGGAACCCCTGAGCACGCCGCGGTCTTGGCGGCACCGACCGTGCCCGAGATCTGCGAGAGCAAACCTCCAAGCACATCGCCAACATTTTGCCCCTCGTTGATGCCCGAGACGACGACGTGTGGGGGCTCGTCGGGGTACAGGTTCTCGAGCGCATAGAGGACCGAGTCGGCCGGGAAGCCATCGACAGCCGTTGCCGGAAACCCGCTGGCCGTAGTCGCTGATGTCGCATCGAGCGGCGGTGGTGTCATGGTCGTGCTGTCTCCGCTGCCGCTTCGGTTCATTGCGGGAGCGGAGACGACGAGCTCGTTTTCCGGGTTGGTTCGAAGAGCCTCTACCACCGCGTCGATGCCCGGTGCCATCACGCCGTCATCGTTGGTCACCAGGATGCGAAGCGTCGTGTCGGCGCCGCCGGAGCCACCGGAGCCGCCCATTCCACCGCTACCGCCGGTCGAAGGCGTGGTGTCGTCGCTGCTGCTGCAGCCGTAGGCGGCAAGGCCGACGGCGAGCAGGAGCAGGAGTTGAATCGAGGACGGCATCACGCGCGGAGCGTCGGGGTTGGAAGTCATGCGGGCGATAGTAAAAACAAGGCGGAAAGCACGCAACCCCGGGACTCGAAAGCAAAAAGCGGCCCCGCCGGCACGTGCAGCTTGCCCTTCGGGCCACCACAAACGAGGATGCTCGGATGGCCGAGCCGATCATCGATGCCTGGATGCAGCACCCCACGAGTGCGTTCCTAAGTCACGAGATGTTTGCGTCGCTCCGACGGTGGATGCGGCTCGACGTCGTGCCTGACGAGATTCCGCTCGAGCTGACGATGGCGGCCCTCGATGCCGGGGGCGTCCAGCGTGCTCTCACCTCGGCGTGGTGGGGCCCCGAAGGCCCGCTCCTCTCCAACGACGAGGTTGCGCAGACCGTGCGCTCGCAGCCCGATCGGCTCGTGGGCGTTGGGTCCGTCAACCTCTACAAACCGATGGATGCCGTTCGGGAGCTGCGCCGCTGCGTGAAAGAGCTCGGCTTCGTGGGAGTCCGCCAGCTTCCGTGGCTCTGGGGACTGCCTCCGAACGACCGGCGCTACTACCCGATCTACGCCGAGTGCATCGAGCTCGACATCCCGTTTTGCCTCCAGGTGGGTCACGCGGGGCCACTTCGACCGAGCGACCCCGGGCGCCCGATCCCGTACCTCGACGAGGTGGCCTGCGAGCTCCCCGAGCTTCGCATCGTAGGCGGTCACATCGGCTATCCCTGGACCGACGAAATGGTTTCGCTCGCGACGAAATATGAGAACGTCTACATCGACACCTCGGCGTACACCCCCGAGCGCTATCCCGAGGCCCTGATCCGTTTCATGAAGGGCCCAGGCGCGCGCAAAGTGCTGTTCGGCACCAACTACCCGATGATTCAACCCGCCAAGTGCATCGCCCAACTCGACCGGCTCGAGCTTTCGCCGGAGGCCCGGCGCCTGTTTTTGAGCGAGAATGCCGAGCGCGTATTTCGCCTGAAAAACCAGGCCTGACGCTCATTGCCCAAACGCGCACCTCGGGGTAAAGCCTAGGCATGAGCGACAAAGCACGACTCGAATATGGCGACGATACTTACGAGATGGGCATCGTCGAGGGCACCTACCACGAGCGCGCGATCGACATCCGAAGCCTCCGCAAAGACACAGGGCTGATCACGCTCGACTCCGGCTTCATGAACACCGGGGCGACCAAGAGCAAGATCACCTTCATCAACGGCGAGGAAGGCATCCTGCTCTACCGCGGCTACCCCATCGAGCAGCTTGCCGAGGCGTCTTCATTCGTCGAAACGAGCTACCTATTGATCTACGGGGAGCTTCCGACGCGCACTCAGCTCGAGGAGTTTTCGACGCTCCTCACCTATCACAGCATGTTGCACGAAGACATGCGCCACTTCTTCGACGGCTTCCCGTCGCAGGCTCATCCGATGGCGATCTTGTCGTCCATGGTGAGCGGCTTGTCTGCTTATTATCCAGACAGCCTCGAGCCCGATTCGCACAACATCACCAACATCGCTCGGCTGCTCTCCAAGCTCCGCACGATCGCCGCCTTCAGCTACCAAAAGCGGCTGGGGCGGCCCGTCGCATATCCCAACAACGCGCTCGACTACTGCGGGAACTTCCTGCACATGATGTACTCCCACCCGGCCGAGCCGCCCTACGTGCCCGACCCCGTGATGGTGAAGGCGCTCAACGTGCTCTTCATTCTGCACGCGGACCACGAGCAGAACTGCTCCACCTCGACCGTCCGGCTGGTCGGCTCCAGCCAAGCGAGCCTCTATGCGGCCATCAGCGCTGGCATCTCTGCGCTCTGGGGTCCGCTCCACGGCGGGGCCAACCAAGCGGTGATCGAGATGTTGACCGAGATCCTGAACGAAGGCGGCGACACGAAGTCGTTCATGCGCCAGGTCAAAGACCGCGAGCGGCGCCTCATGGGCTTTGGCCACCGCGTCTACAAGAACTTCGACCCGCGCGCGACGATCCTCAAGCAGTACGCGGACAAGCTGCTCAACCACCTGAACATCGACGACCCGCTGTTCGACATCGCGCGGCAGCTCGAAGAGGTGGCTCTGTCCGACGAGTATTTCATCGAGCGCAAGCTCTATCCAAACGTCGACTTCTACAGCGGCATCATCTACCGCGCGATGGGCATCCCCACCGAGATGTTCACTGTGATGTTCGCACTCGGCCGAATCCCCGGCTGGATCGCGCACTGGAAAGAAATGATGGAGGAGCCTGATCTTCGCATCGGGCGCCCCCGCCAAATCTATACGGGAGCCGAGCGCCGCGACTACGTCCCGAAAGACACGCGGCCGCCCGGGCCCATCTAGGCACCGATATGACAGAGCGCTTCAGAGCCGATCTGCGGGCGCACGAGCTTCCGCGGCAGACCCTGGTCGACCTCTGGCACAGGACGGTCGAAGCTCACGAAAAGCTATCCGGGACTTGGTCTTCGGCCGTCGCCGCTCGCTACGGGCGAGAGGTCGCAAACGAGATCGCGCTCGAAGGCTGGCCGCTCCTTCGCCAGGGCGCGACACCCAAGCAGCTCTTCTTCGACGATCTGCGGTTCATCGTGGCGGCCACCGAGCTCAAGCCGGACATGCTGACGGTCGCCGACCGCGACCAAGCCGAAACCCCGCCGGAGCTCACGAGCGATCGCGCTTGGTTTCAATGGCTGGTCACGTCGTCGAAGCTCCTGAGTGGGAAAAAGCGCTCGCAGGGGCGCGCGTGGGTCGGCAGCCCCGGCCGCGTGCGCGGGTTCGCGCTGGGCAAGGGAATCGAGGTCGGGTTCGCGGCGATGCTCAAGGCGTGGCACGCGACTCAGCGAGCGCATGCCGCTCGGGCAGACGTCGATGCCTTCGAAGCCAAGGTCGAGCGCGACTACGACCCGAAGCTGCTCGGCCTTCTTTGGAACTACGCTGCACTCGCGTACATGCTGGGGACCGACCGCTGGTACACCGGGGTTCGGCGGCGCTACGGCGACGATGCCGCCCAAGAGCTCGAAAAAGACGTATGGGTCGACCGCGGCGCGGCCGAGCACGATCTTGTCATCGGCCAGCAGGCGATGGGCATCACGGGGCGCGACGTGAAGAGCCTCCTGCGGAGCTTCCAATTTGCACCAGGCGAGGTCGGCATCCTCGACGTGGAGCTCGAGCTGATCGACCCCAACCACGGGGTGATCACGCACCACCGCTGCCCCGCGCTCGACCGCTTCGAGCACTTCGACGACGTCCGACTGAAGCACTGCTGCGATATCTGCTTGGCGGCGATGCCGCTTTCGGGCGAAGTGATTAACGAGGAGATCGAGTGCAAGCCCCTCAAGCTTCCTCCGCGCGCCGACGCAAACGACATCGCGTGCAAGTGGGAGTTCCGGCTGCGCAACCGGCAGTGAGCGGCGCCCGAGAAAGCGCTCGACCCGCGGCTGCAATCACGGATAGAGTCCGCCGCGATGGAGACCACGACGCCCGGGACCCGGCTTGCCTGGCTTACGATCGCCTCGCTGGCATGCGGGTCGGCGAGCGGCGCCGCGGCCGAGGAGCCCGGCGACGCCGACCCAGACGCGGCAGCGGGAGCCGTGGGAGCGGACGAGGCGAACGCAAGCCCGACGTTTGCGCACGGCTATCCGGTGAGGTTCGCGCGCCGCCCGCTGGTGCTCGACGAGGGAATGCTTCGCGGAGACGGCCGCATGGCGGTCGGGGGCGTTCGCGGGCCCGGCACGTTTTCGGCGCTGGACCTCGGGGCCGCTGTCAGCCCGATCGAAAACCTCGAAGTCGGCCTCAGCGCCGAGCTCACCGGAACGATCCCGGTGCGCGGCGGCGTGAGCCTGATCGGGGTCATCTTTTCTCCCGAAGCACGGTACGGCGACATTCCCGTGTACGGGCGCTACCAGTTCGCGGAGGCGGAGAACGCGCTGGCCGCGGTGGACCTCGTCCTCGTGCTGCCGACCAACACCGACTTCACGCTGACCGCCGGCCTCCCGATCCGCATTCTCGAGCTCTTCAACCTGTTCACGCTCGACATGAAGATCAGCATTCGATATCGCAACGGCGACAAGTTCGCCGCGTTCGTCTCGGACCCGGCGAAGAACACCGCGGACTTCACGTTCTCCGGCGCGAGCATCACCAGCATCACGGACAACGGCTACATCGAGATCGGCGGTGGCGTGGGGCTGGTCAACGTGGGTGGCGGCTCTGGTGCGCGCAATGTCGTCGAGCTCCCCTTCTTCCTCGGTGGCGGGTACACCTACGAAGGCAAGCTGCTCGTCGACATCTTCGCGCAGTTCGGCTGGCTCCCGCTGATGACTGCAAATCAGCCGAGCCCGCTCAACACCTTCAACGTCCGCGACGACTGGTTCGTCACCGTCGGTGTGGCCGTCCACACCAAAGCCCTTTTCGGCAAGAACAAGCGATAGGTTGCCGCGTGGAGCGTGGACATCGAGCACTTGCAATTCTCGTGGCCCTGACGGTCGCGAGCTGCGCCGTGGGCCAGGCGGTGAAGCAGCGAAAGAAGGCGATTGCGGCAACCAAAGGCGCGGAGATCACGGGTGGGCTCGAGCAGCCGATTCGCTACACGGGTCGCGTCCGCGTCTACGCATCGGCGGAGTACCGAGCCAAACGCACCAACTGGCGCACCGACATTCGCAATTTGATCGAGGCCACGGGAAACGTGCTCGGCCCATCGTTCGGTCTCGTGCTCGAGGTGGAAGGCGCGGTCGACTGGGACCCCGCGTGCGACTTGGAAGACCTTCGAGCCTGCTTGGAAGAGCTCATGCAGCACGATCCGGCACCCGACGTCGACTGGGTCCTCGGGCTCGTCGGGTCGGTGCCGAAGTTCTCCGCGTCTTACGACTTCCTCGGCATGGGCCGCATGCCCGGCAGGCACTTGGTGATGCGCGACCTCTACACCGAGGGCGAGCGTGAGGCCATTCGAGAAGCCTTCCCCGCAATGACGGGCGCGAAGCGCAACGAGATCTACAGAGAGCGACAGAAGCACAAGCGCATGGTGGTCTTCCTCCACGAGTTGGGGCATACGCTAGGAGGGCTCCACACGCGCCGGGAAGGCGTGATTCTCTACCCCGCCTACAGCGACAAGACCGCAGGCTTCAGCGATGCCAATGCGCGGCTGATCGACGCATCGCTGAAGGACCGCTTCCCCTTCGACCCGACCTATCCCAACCTGAGCGAGTTCGTCAGCGCGCACGACGAACAGGAATGGCGCGATGGCGATCGCGACCAGCTGCTTTCCGCGCTCGCTGTCGTGGGCGCAAACGTTCGACCCCCCGGGTCGACCAAGGGCACGCAGGCCGTGCTACCGGGAGACGAGGACGCGCTTCTCGCCGGAGTGTCGCCAGAAGACCGGCAGCGATATGCCGAGGCCCACGACCAGTTCGAGGCCGGCGACGTCGAGGCAAGCTGGGCGACCCTTGCTCCGCTCATCGATCGCTATCCCGATTCCCAAGCGGTTCAGCACTTCGGCTGCACGGTGGCGATGCACGTCGGTGAGCGAGAAACAGCCGGCAAGGCGTGCAGGCGCGCCATCGAGCTTGCGGGTGAGTGACGAGCCATGGGTGAAGAAATCGAGCGAAAGTTCCTGGTTGCCGACGACCGTTGGCGCGAACACGCGTCTGGCACGCGGTATCGGCAGGGGTTTCTCTCGACCGACCCCGACCGTGTGGTGCGAGTTCGGGTCGCGGGCTCGAAGGCCACGCTGACGATCAAGGGGCGGACCATCGGAGCACGCCGTCCCGAATTCGAGTATCCGCTCCCGCTCGACGATGCGGAGGAGCTGCTCGACACGATGTGCATGCGCCCGCTGATCGAAAAGGTCCGCTACACGCTGGTCGTTGGGGCCCACACCTGGGAGGTCGACGTGTTCGAGGGCGAAAACGATGGACTGGTGGTCGCCGAGGTGGAGCTCGGGACCGAAGATGAAGCTTTCGAGAAGCCGCAATGGGTCGGCGCCGAGGTCACCGACGACCCCCGCTACTTCAATGCGAACCTGATCGCCAAACCCTTCCGGCGCTGGTAGCGGCGATTGCCGAGATCCGCGCATTGGTCTACGCCTTCGGCATGGAGCTTCCGCCCTGTGGCCTCTACCGAACGACAGAGCCGATCGGTGCCATCGAGGCCGGCCGCCTGGTCTACTTTCACAATCACGGGGAGCCGGGGCCCGGGCTCTATCTCCCGACGCAATGGCACTACAACCGCGCAGAGTTTGCCGACAAGGGCCAAACGCTCGAGGACACGGGGCTGGTTCGCCTCCTCGAGCCGCTTCCTCCCGAGGGCTTCTACCGCGTGCTCGAATCGTTTCACTGCTGTGACAAACGGTGCCGTCTCTTCGAAGAAGACGCACTCCTTCAGCTGGGATACAACTCGGAGGCCACGCCCATTTTGTTCGTGCCGGAGCTGGTCGACTCGATGTTCGCCATCCCGGCGAAGGGGTGGAAGACGACGCTCGACACGCTCGGCAAGCTTCAACAGCTCCGCATCCCGGTGACGCGACGCGACGCGCTCCCGAGCCAGTGAGTCGGCGCTAGCTCGCGCCCACCCATGTGCGCTAGAGTCGCCGTATGAAATCGACCATCGGCATTTTGACGGGCGGCGGCGACGTCCCGGGTCTCAACCCTGCGATTCGCGCCGTGACGATTCGTGCTCAGCGCGAGGGACATCGAGTGATCGGGATTCGCCGCGGCTGGGCCGGGCTGGTCGACGTCGTTCCAGACGCCGACGTCGACAACAGCGCGCACTTCACCGTATTGACCGAAGAGGTCGTGAACAAAGCCGGCCGAACCGGCGGCACCTTTCTTCACAGCTCTCGCACGCGGCCGAGTACCCTACCGAAAGCGCTCGTCCCTCCGCATCTGCGCGACCGGTACCAAGACGACGTCAACGACGTCACCGATGTGGTGATGGGAAACCTCGATTTTCTCGGCATCGACTGTCTGATCCCCATCGGCGGCGACGACACGCTCAGCTACGGCGCCCATCTTCACCAAAAGGGCGTGCCCGTCGTAGCGATCCCCAAGACCATGGACAACGACGTCCCGGGCACGGACTATTGCATCGGCTTCAGCACCTGCGTCACGCGAACGATCGAGCTCACCCATCAGCTTCGTACGTCCGCTGGCTCGCACGAGCGCTTCCTCGTCATCGAGGTCTTCGGCCGCTACGCCGGCTACACCGCGCTGCTTCCCACGATGGCGGGCGCGGCCAACCGCTGCGTGATCCCGGAGTACCACTTCAACATGGAGCACCTCGCCGAGCTGATGGTGGAAGACCGCAAACTCAACCCGAGCAACTACTCCGTCGTGCTCGTCTCAGAAGGAGCGCAGATCTCCGGCGACTCGGAGATGTCGTTCGAGTCGGAGGAGGCCGACATGTTCGGGCACAAGAAGCTCGGGGGCATCGGAGACCGCGTAGCGCACGCGCTCAAGGAGCTTTCACCGCGCTTCAACAATGGCCGCAAGGTCAACGTCATCAGCCAGCGAATGGGTTACCTGGTGCGCTGCGGCGACCCGGACGCGCTCGATTCGATCGTCCCGATGGCGTTTGGCAACCTCGCACTCGACCTGATCGACGCGGGCCAATCGGGGCGCCTCGTTTCCGTGCACAACGGCCGGTACGGCAGCGTGCCCATGGAAGCGATCATCGGCACCAAGAAGGTGGTCGACGTCGAGAAGTACTACAACGTCGAACGCCTTCGGCCGAGGTACAAGTCCTTTGCGGACCTGCCGCTGTTCATCATGACGAGCGACGCTTAGCGCCGCCCGCCATGGCTCGGGTCACGCGCTTTGCGGCTTGATCACGCCGATCATGCCGCCGACCGGGTCGCGAAGAATCGCAAAGCGGCCAACGCCCTCGGCGTCCACCGGCTCCGCGATCACCGACGCGCCGTTCTGTTTGGCCCGAGCGAGCGTCGCGTCACAGTCGTCGACCGCAATGTACTGCAGCCACATGGTCGGAATGTCCGAGCTCGGCGCCTGGAGCATGCCGCCCCGCATTTGGTCTCCGTCTTTGAAGACGTAGTACGTGCCGTTTGGCATCTCCATCTCGTCGTGCGTGTAGCCGAGCACGTTTTCGTAAAAGGCCAGGGACGCTTTCGGGTCGCTCGTCCAGAGCTCGTTCCAGTGAACCGACCCCGGCCCTTCCGCCGCGGGGTTGTCGCCGGTCTCGGCCTTGAAGAGGCAGAACATTCCACCCTGCGAGTCGCTCACGCCCTGCATGCGCCCGACGCCGGGGATGTCGAACGCGTCCATGTGCGTCGCGCCTCCGGCGGTCACGACTCTCTTGGCCGCCGCGTCGACGTCGTCGACCGACACGTAGCTCACCCAAGCGGTGGGCACGTCGGCATCCGGCTTCAAGACACCCGCGATCGGGGTCTCGCCGGCTTGGATCATCGTGTAGTGGGAACCGTCCTGCATGGGCATCTGGCCAATGCGCCAGGGCAGAGTTTCCGGGTAGAACGACGTAGCTCGGTCGGGGTCTTTCGTGTGCAACTCGAACCAAACGAATCTTCCATGGTCGTAGCTCATGAGAGCTCCTTTCTCCGGGCTGGCTGGCCCGTCGGTCCCTAGTCGTGCGGGGCTTCGGCAATTCGACACCCGATCGCGATTTTTTTCCAGCGACATGTCGAGAACGCCGCCGCTCGCTCGACTAAAGGCCAAAAGGCGGCCAATTTTCACGATCTCTTCGGGGCCGCCCGCAACCCAGTCCCTAGGAGGAGACCCATGAACTACCTACTGCTGATCTACGAAGACGAAAAGGCGCTGCACAGTCGCGACGAGGAGACGCGCAAGCGAGTGTTCGGCGAATACCGCGAGTTCACACAGTCGGTTCGGGACGGCGGTCACTACGTGGCCGCAGACGCGCTCCAGCCCACCACCACCGCGACCTCGGTGCGTGTGCGAGACGGCAAGACGATTACGACCGACGGCCCTTTCGCGGAGACCAAGGAGCAGCTCGGAGGCTTCTATCTCGTTCAGGCAAAAGACCTCGACGAGGCGATCTCGATGGCGGCACGCATCCCGTCGGCGCGGTATGGCACCATCGAGGTGCGCCCGATTTGGGAGTACGCGACGCCCGAGTCTTGAAAGCCGACGATGCCGGAATCCGCACACGGAGTGCTGCAGTCGACGCTGAAGACGGACCGCGCGCGGATCTTGTCGTCGCTGATTCGCTCCTGCGGCGGCGATTTCGACCTCGCGGAAGAAACGCTTCAAGACGCAGTGGTCGCCGCGACGACACAGTGGCCTCGGCGCGGCGTGCCCGATGCGCCCGACGCGTGGCTGCTCCAAACGGCACGGCACAAAGCGATCGACATGATTCGCCGCGACCAGACGAAGCGTGCAAAGCTCGAGGAGCTCGGGTACGCCGCGGCTCTCGAGGACCATGAAGTCGAAATGGAGCCGATCCCCTACGACATGCTGCGGTTGATTTTCACGTGCTGCCATCCAGCACTCAGTGAAGAAGCGCGGCTGGCGCTCACGCTCCGCACGGTGGCAGGTCTTCCGACGGTGGAAGTCGCGCGCGCCTTCTTGGTGAGCGAACAGACGATGGCGCAGCGGCTCGTGCGTGCGAAAAAGAAGATTCGCGAGGCCGGGATTCCGTACCGCGTGCCGGAAACGCGCGAGATGCCCGAACGCCTCGAGGCGGTGCTGATGGTGATCTACCTCGTCTTCAACGAAGGCTACAGCGCGTCGAGCGGCGAGCACATCGTCCGCCGAGAGCTCTGCGCGCACGCAATTCACATCGGCAAGGTGCTCGCGGAGCTGATGCCCGACGAGGGCGAGGCGCGCGGACTTCTTGCGCTGATGCTGCTTCAGGACTCGCGACGAGAGGCGCGGAGCACCGCGGACGGCGACCTGGTGCTCCTTCGGGATCAGAATCGGACCCTCTGGGATCACGAGGAGATCGACGAGGGTCTTCGGCTTTGTGGAGGGATGCGCCCGACGACCGCGCTTGGGCCGTATGCGCTGCAGGCTCGTATTGCGGCGGAGCACGCGCGTGCTCCGCGCCCCGACGACACGAACTGGGAAGAGATCGTCCGTCTCTACGCGGACCTGCTGCAACTTCGGCCGACGCCGGTCGTCGCGCTCAATCACGCCGTCGCGGTTTCGATGGCAAGCGGCCCCGAAGAAGGCCTTCGGCTCGTTGAAGCGCTTGCGAAAGACCTCGACGACTACGGGCCGTTTCATGCAACGCGAGCTGATTTCTGCCGAAGAACCGGCCGCCCTGCTCAAGCCGAAGTCGCGTACGCGCGCGCACTTGCGCTCGCCACGAACGCACCGGAGCGACGTTTTCTCGAAGGTCGGCTCCGGCAGGTGCAGGACGGTGAATCGCTGCGGGAGAAGCGCAACTAGGGGACGACGACTCCACCTGCGCCACCGGCGCCCGCAATCCCGCCGACACCGCCTTCGCCGCCAGCGCCCCCTTGGCCGCCGGCGCCACCATTGCCGTCGTCGCACTCCTCGGCGTCGAGGGTCAACGCGTAAGCCGGGCCGTCGTCGACTGCCTGACGTCCGCTCTGGTCGTGGTGCACGGTCACGATGCACTCGCCGTCGGTTTCGTTGCCTGCTTCGTCAACGGCCTTCCAGCCGAGCGTGTACACGCGGCCGTTGCTCCCGCCCTGACGCTCCGAGCGCAACTGAACATGATCACAAGCCAAGACGATGTCCGGTTCCGTGTTGCCGTCGCCCTTCGCATTGACCGGCTCGTCGCTCGAGGCCGACAAGAACGTCACGCGCACGTTTTCGTCGCAGGCGTCGACCACGCAGTCCGCGCCCGTGATGGTGTGATACTTGTGATTGGGCGGCCAGAGCGTGCGCGCATCATCGCGAGCGTCGGCGGCGTCCTCGATGCACGCCGCGGCAAGCGCGTTCGCACTGGGTCCTGTGCTGTCGCCGTTCGCGCAGCCGAACGCGAGGCCCACCGGTGCGAGGATCAGGATGACGAGGATGTTCTTGGCCATGGCGGTGAGCTTTGCACCCTTAGGTGCTAAGGGCCAAGGGCTCCTTGGGGGAACGACGGATCAAACGAGGCGCGCATGTGAGATGCCTCACAAAGCAGGCATGCCAGGCGCCGAAATGCAGCGAGGATACCGGCGTGCCCACTGGGTCGATGCGAACGCATGAAGAGGCTCGTAGCGCTTTGCCTCGATCATGAACGTGCGCACGAGCGGACAGGGGTCGCTTTCCGAAACGACCGCGGGCAGCTCGACGAACCGCTCGAGCGGCGGCTCGGATTGGAGCGCTTCTAGATCACTCCAATGAACGCGCTCCGGAAACCGGTCGAGCAGATAGACGTAGACGAGCCGATGGTATGCGCCCCGCTCGACGTCGCCGGCGCGAAAGAAGGTGTTCGAAACGTTGTGGTGGTGAAGGGCGGCGCGTGGCTCCTTTTCGACGGCGTACGTCCACAGCGAATCCTCGTCGGCCCATGCTCGCCGTGCTGAGAGGCTGCTCACGAACAGAACGAGCCCTAGTGCGGCAACCGACGCGGCACGCACGATCGGCACTTTGATCGACATGAGGCCCGATGCGACGATAATCGCAATCCCGAGCGTGGCTGGATAGAGAAGACGCTCCGCGAGATCGGTGATCAGCGCGACGAACCAGTGCGACTGGAGGAGTGCGGGAGCGTATAGGAACGAGAGCGCCGTGACGCCGAGGAGGCTCCGCTTTCGAACCGCCCAGACGCCTGCGACGATGCCGAAGAGGAGCAGCCCCGCACCGGCCACGGCGTAGGGCGCGAGCACGTCGCTTTGAAGCTCGACCGCGGCGTAGCCGTGGTTCGGCACCATCGGCCATGGCCAAACGGCTTTCGCGAGGGACCGGCCTATGTTGTAGAGCCCGAGCCACACTCGCGTGCCTCCCTCTGCCGCGTGCGCGAGGTTGCTGGTGATCATCTGGATGCCCGGAGCACGCGGCAGGCTCGCCTGAAAAGCGATCACGGCCGCCGTGACGACACCGATCGGCACGAGACTAGCCCATCGATCTTCGTTGGTATTGGAACGAAAGATCGCCAGCAGAGCAACGAGAGGCGCGAAGATGATCGCCGACTCTTTCACGAGAGAGCCAACTAAGAGCAGAGCCGCGCACGAGAGGCCGACACGAAGGCCAGGCGGCCGAAGCGCGACAATGCATGCCGCGAGTACGAGTGAAAACGACAGCAGGTCGGCCTGCGCGACGATGGCGCTCACCGCTTCCACGTTGAGGGGGTGAAGAGCGAACAGAGTACCCGCTGCCAGGGCGACGCTCTCCGTCGCGCCGAGCCTTCGAACGAGCTCTACGCTCAGCGCAACGGCGAGAGCGTGGAGCAGCGCGCTCAGCAAGTGGAAGGGCAGAGGGTTTTCCGGGAACACCTTCCAAAGCAGCGCCCAGACGACTGGCATCGCTGGCCGCCACGTGGTGAAGCCCTCGCTCGCCGGCCGCCCCCAGAAATCCCGAACGAACGCTTCCGAGACCGGCGCCTCTCCGTTCACGACCGGGTTCTCGAGCAGCGCCGACGGGTCGTCATAGACGAAGCCCGCGTCGAGCGAAACCGCGCCAACGGCCAGGGCCAACGCGACCGGAAGCGCCCACCGCCACATCGAACGCAAGCTACCGGCAAAAAAGGGGTCAGGCACCTTTTTCGAAGGGTTACTCTCACACCAGCAGAAGCCATGACGGAAGAGCCCTCGCACGCGTCTCTGGATCCCTCCCCTTGGGTCGAGCGGTACGCGGCCCTCATCCCAGCCGGAGGCACCGTCTTGGACCTCGCCGCAGGAGGAGGGCGGCACGCGCGGTATCTGCTCGAGCGGGGACACCGCGTGGTGGCCGTCGAC
>CAJIBU010000162.1_pt1 | contig 43254 bp, 36 predicted proteins | sample 9199451 | NCBI WGS metagenome assembly CAJIBU01 (sample SAMEA7708315, study PRJEB35096) | sediment metagenome | biome: marine neritic benthic zone biome [ENVO:01000025]; feature: sediment [ENVO:00002007]; material: shallow marine sediment [ENVO:03000034] sea grass bed [ENVO_01000059] ... | reverse complement strand
CGTTCCCGAGGTGAGCTTCGAACGCTGGGTCGACGACCTCGGCACGGTGGTCGACGCCGCCGGCCTCGATCGGTTTCCACTGATCGGTATCTCGCAGGGCGCGTCGGTCGCTGCGGCGTACGCGGCGCGGCGCCCGGAGCGGGTGTCGGCCTCAGGCGGCCCAAAGTTTTCTCGTCGACTGTCTCGCTAGCCTGACCTCCTCACGATCTTGCGAGGAGGCTCAGATGACACACGCAGACACGATGAAAACCCCGGCGCTTCGAGAGCCCGGCCTTCGCTCGCCGGCCTGGACGCGCTGGATCTCGGTGCAGGCGTATGGGCTCGTCACGCGCACCCTGTTTCCGCCGCATGCCTCTCCCGTCGCGATGCGCGCTCGCTTCGAGCGTTTTGCGAGAACGCCTCGGGAGAAGCTTCAGAGAAAGTACCCGGCACTCCACTTCGACGACCACGCGTTCGGCGATCGAACGATGGAGTCCGTGAGGGCCGTCGAATCGCCTTCGTGCGTCTTGATGCACCTTCACGGCGGCGCGTACTTCATGGGAGCGCCCGAGTCGTACCGAAGCCGCACGATGCGCCTGAGCTATCGGTGCAACGCCGAGGTGTTCGCCCCCGACTATCGGCTGGCGCCCGAGCATCCGGCACCGGCAGCGCTCGAGGATGCGGTCGACGCGTGGTGCGAGATGAAGCGCGTTCGGCCCGACGCGCCCGCGCTCGTGTCAGGCGATTCGGCGGGCGGCGGCCTCGCGATTTCGCTGATGTTGGCGCTTCGTCAGCAAGGGCTCCCACTGCCCGACGGTGCGGTGCTGTTCTCGCCGTGGACCGACCTGACCGTATCGGGCGAAACGATGGCCACCAACCACCGGCGCGACGTGTGGCTCAGCCGCGAGCACTGCGAGGTGTGGACCGGCCACTACCTCGGCGAGCTCGACCCACGAGACCCCCGCGTGTCTCCGGTCTTTGCCGACCTCGAGGGCCTTCCGCCGATGCTCCTCCTGGCCGGCGACCAGGAGGTGCTTCTCGACGACGCGCGCCGGGTGCATGAGACGGCCCTCGCGTCCGGGGTCGATTCGGTTCTCCACGTTGGGCGACGAATGCAGCACGACTGGCCGCTCACGCTCCCGTGGCTCGCGGAGAGCCGCGACGCCTGGTCGGAGATCGCGTCGTTCGTGGAGAGCGCGACGGCTGCGGCTCGGGCGAGCGCGGGTCGAAAATCGATCGAGAGCAGCGCGGCCTCGTGCGCATGCCGTATCCCACGCGCTGACTAGTGCACGCGCGCGCCTGGCTGCACGAGCTCGAGCTCGGGTCGCCCAATGAGGTCGAGCCGAGGCGCCGGCCGTGGCTCTCCCGCGAGCCTGCGCCGGATGGCCATCTTCGCTTCTTTGGCCATGAGCTTCATCGAGCCCATCATCGTGTTTCGCAGGTCGGTGAGATCTTGGGTGCTGAACACCGTGTCGCCGAGCGCAAACGGGAACATCGACGGCACGTTGCCGCGCGCGTACTCGAGCAGCCAGCACTCTGGCCCGAGCAAGCTGCCGTTCGTGTTGCCGCGGGGGAGATGAGAGCTGTCCCCTGGGCCATGCGTGACCGGCGTGAACTGGGTTGGCTTGAAGGTCTGAAGCTCGCCGTGCACGACGATGTCCCAGAGCTCCGCACGATGCCGCCCACTGTGGCCTGCCGAGCCGACCGCCGTCCCGCAGAAGAGCAAATACTCCCACGGCGTGACGTGCAGCACTTGCATCGAGCACATGATCCCGCCCGCGTTGCTCCAGATCCATTCTTGACCGGGGTGCACGTGGTCGCCGTACACGGCGTGAAGCATCTCGGTGATGCGGTCGAAGCGCTCCTCGAGGGGGGTGTCGACGTGCATTCGGACGATCCGCTGAAGGTCGTCCGGCTCGAAAACGTACTTGCTCATCGCGCGCGAGCCTACCACCACGAGTGCTCGGCGCCATCCCCCCTGAACGCCGGGTGCGGCAACGCAATCATTCGAGATACTGGCTCACGAGCCGCGCGCGATTGGCGAAATCGAGCGTGACGGACCGGTTGAGGAACCCCTCGGCTTCCGCGTCGTACTCGAAGGTGATCACGTCATCCCGAAACGGGGCGCTGCCATACGGATTGTCGTAGCGGGCGTAGTCGCCAACCTCCACCGGTTCGCCCTCGCGCGTGAGCGGCCCGTCCCAGGCCATCACGAGCCGGCCTTGCGATGGCGAGGCGTAGTCGACCGTCAGCGCCTCGGCGTTGGCGGTGAGCGGGGCGCTCGTGATCGCTGTCTGGAAGGCCTCGAAGCTCTCATAGTCGGCGCTGCTGCCGAGCTCGCAGATCCAAATCGTCTTTTCGCCCTGGGCAATGATCTCATGGTTGCCGAGGTCCTGGTGGTCCGGGTCGTCGTTGACCACCCAGTCGGCGTTCGGATCGGAAGCCCACAGCGCGACGTAGCCATCGTCTTTGCGCGCAAAGAACCAGCCGTCCTCTTTGAAGGCTTCGTCGAACTGGCTTTGGTCGAGGAACGCGTGCGTGAACAGCGGCTGGTCCGGCACGTAGAGCTGGGCGGTCGTGTCGACGTCATAGAGCGAGATGACGACGTTTTCGACTTGGATCGCGCGCGGCATCGTCCCGTAGCCGGTCCAGTAACGGGGCGTGGGGCCGTCCCAGCGATCGTTTCCAGGGTGAGTCGTGAACACGGGCGATTCCATGCCGAGGGTCGCCTGCCAGATCGACTGCTGGTCGCCGCCGTATCCTTTGCGCCAGTCCTGCGCAGTGCTGAGCATGTAGTGCGGCGTGCGGTAGGTGTAGATGTTGACCTCGGGTCGCATGTTGCGCGTGATGTCTTTTTCGGCCTCGAGCGCGAACGCGTTTCGTATGGCCTCGTCGTAGAGCACTGCGCGAAACGGCTCGAAGAGGTTGTAGTCGTCGTGGTCCCACCACCCGTACGCGTCGAGCATCTGCACCCAGAGCCCAATCGTGAGCGGATGGGTGTACGCCTCGAGCGTCATGAAGGTCATGCCGTCCTCGAACCGCGTAGTGTCGAGGCCCCAGGTCTCGGCCTCCTCGAGCTTGATGCCCATGCGCTGCCGGCTTTCCATCACGGGGCGCGCGGTGTCGTGGGCAATGTCGTAGATCACGCGGGGGAGCTGGTAGGCGCCGCTCAGGGCGAGCATCGACGAGCTCATGTTGCCAGGTCGGAGCTCGTTGAAGCCGAAGAGCAGCGCCGCGCTGGAGCCCGTGTTGTCGCGCGAGCCGCCCATCTTGTCCTCGTAGGTGCGGCCGTGCGTGCTTCCGAACGCGCCGTCGTAGTGGTTGAGCGCCATGTCCGCGAAAATCAGGTCGAGCACCATGGCGGAAAGCGTTTGAATCTCCTCGTCGTCGGCGAGCTCCAGCAGCGCCACCAGCGCCGGGATGTCTTCGTCGTAGTAGACGTTCGAGAGCCACTCGCTGAAGCCGGTCTTGTAGCGAAGCTCGAGCCAGCGCATCACGCGCGGCCGAAACGTTTCCATCTTCTGCGCGCCGGTCTCGCCGCTCGCCGCGAACACTTCATCAGGATAGAGCTGGCCGACCAGATACGCGCTGCTCACGTACAGGATGAAGTGGTTTTCGGTGACGTAGACCATGCTGTCGGTCTTTTCCGGGTCGGGCTCGTTGAGGCGCTCGTCGGGCCAGTACTTGTGCTGGAGCAGCGTCTCCTTCGTGGCGGTGATGATTTCTTCGCCGAGCAAATCGGAGCCGGGCTGGCGGTACATCATCCAAAGGAGCCCAGGCAGCTTGAAGTCCGAGGTGTCTTCGCGCCTGACCAAGCGGTCGAGGTCGAACTGGATTTTCGAGACGTCGGCCTGCTCGCCGTAGGCCACGCGCATGATCTCCGAGTAGGTGTTGTTCGGCTCCGCGGCGACGGTGGCCTCGAAGAACGCGATGCGGCGATCCTCGTAGCCGGTGGGTTCAGGGGGCAGCAGGGTGGTGCGCGTCTCGGTCGAGTCGCTGCTGGAGCAGCCGATCAAGGCCGTGGCGAGGGCGATTCCAATCGTGATTGCATGTCGCATGGTGTCTTCACTCCGGGAGGCCCGATGTCTCGACGAGTGCCAAAATCACTGCGCCGACTCCGTAGTTGACGTCGTCGCCGAGCGGGACCGCGGCGTACTGCTCGAAGGACCACGGGTCGGTGGCAAGAGAAACGCCGGTGACCACCGGACCGTCGAGCGCGTCGAGGATGCGCTCCTTCACACCCTCCATGGCGCGCTGCGCGACCTGTCGCTCCGCATCTCCGACGAGGCCGTAGCGAAACGCCCGCGCGAGGCCGTAAGCGAAGAGCGCGCTGGCGCTGGTTTCGAGATAGATTTCGCCGGGCCGGTTCATGATCGACCACCAGAGCCCGGTCTCTTCGTCTTGCGCGCCGATGATCGCGTCGATGTGGCTGCGAAAGACGCGCTCGACCTCGGGGTCTCGTTCTTCGCGTTCGACCCGGATGCGAAGGTAGTCCGACAGCGCGGCGACGACCCACGCGTTGCCGCGCGCCCAGTAGAGGCTCTCGTCGTACTCGGGCCAGTCCTGCGCGTGGCGCATGAAGCCGTTTTCGTCCTGCAGCACATCGGCGATGATTCGGATCTGCTCCGCGCTCATGTCGAGGCGCTCTGGGTCGGCGAGCTCGCCCCAGCGATTGAGGACCATCCCAAACATGAAGAGGCTGTCGAGCCACACCGAGTTGATGTTGCCGAGCGTGCCGTAGTGGCTGATGCCGCCTTCGTCGGTGCGTGGCGCGGCGTCGTCGAGATAGGCGAGCGTCTCGGTGACGACCTGCTCGTATGCGTCGGTGGAGGTTTCGCGGAGAAGCGCGATGGCCGTGAGCGCGGGCGGGCAGCTATCGCTCCACACCAGGGTGTAGCCCTCGTCGATGTGGTGGTCCAAGTACGCCTTGTAGTAGTCGCGGAGGCGCTCGTCGCCGGTGACGCGGTAGAGCTCGGCGAGCCCATGCATCAGCACGCCCGACCTCCAGTCCCAGAGCTCTTCCTCGGGCGGATGGCCGTCGATGTAGTGAAGGGCGATCTCGGTGGCGGCTGCGACTTGCTCGGACTCAGGCGCGCGCCGCGTCGAGTAGCACTGAGAGGACGAAACGCTCGAGTCGCACTGGTCGTAGTAGTTGTAGCTGACTCTGCACGTGCATGTGGCCGCGCCCATCAGGAGCACGACACCTGCTAACTGCACGAATCGAATTGGAATTCGTTTCACTGTTTGCTGCAGTCTTGCCCAGGCTTTGCCTTGAGCAAGAGCATACCGCGTCCCGAGAACCGTGGGTCGGTGAACTGCGCGTCCGATTCGAAACTTCCCCACGTGCCGCACTCGTGCAGCTCGTCACCGATCTGCAGGCTTTTTGCGACGTCTTGGCCGCTGAACCCGAGATGGACGGCGCCGTCGCGCAGTTTTTGCGCCAGGCGAAGCTGGGCCTCGTCGCCGAGTGCGGCGCGCTCGAGCCGCACGGTGCCCCCGAGCACCTCGACGTCGCCGGCGCCGAGCCCGGTGTCCGACTCGACGACCAGCTCGCCCGACTCGACGGTCACGCCGCCCGTGAAGCTGCTCTCTCCGTTCAGCACGAGGCGGCCACCGCCGGCGAAGCGAATCCCGCCTTGGCCAGTGAGATGCACCGGCAGCCGGCCGTAGGTGGCGCCGCGATACTCGGCCGGCGAGTTGTCGAAGATCTCGACGACGAGCTTACCATCCTCGTCGAGGATTTCCGGCACGAGCTCGATCGAGGTTTGAAGCCGGGCGGCGCCGATGATCACGTCTTTGTATTTGTCGTTCGGGCCGATGCGGCGCTGGAGGACGCGCCCCCTCTTGTCGAGCGCGAACCACATGGTGCCCGCCCCGATGCCGCCCGCTTTTGCTTTTTCGTAAGGCACTCGGTCCGGCAGCTCGAATTTGCCTTCCGCGTTGGTCCTCGAATCCTGGCCGAAGTGAGGGGTCGAGCTCGAGTCGACCACCGGCACTGCAATCACCTTGTCGGTGCGTCGTGCGAGCGTGCCGTTGCCGTCGTAGTTGCCCACGCTCGGGTCCACGACCGCCGGCGAACCGACCACGATGAAGGTGTGTCCTGTGTCTTTGGGCTTTTGGAGACTGGAGTCCGACGGATCGGTGTAACGACCCATCGCGTAGGCGGCGAGGTCGCCGTACTCGAGGTACTCGTAGCCCACCACGCGTTGGAAGCCGGTGGCTTTCGCGTGGCTGGCGCGAAAGTAGTTCGAGAGCACGAACGCGCGCGGCCACGCTCGCTGACTCTCCTGCAGTGCGAACCCGTCCGGCTGCGCCTCGTTGTATTGCGGGAGGTGCTGCTGCGAGCGAAGCACGGCTTCGTGCAGCGGCGAGACCGTGCCGACGACGAAGCTCACCCAGCCCGAGCAGTCGGTGGAAGCGATTGCGGAATAGGTCTCGGAGCCGTCGAGGTAAACGCGCGGCTCAGCGATCTGCTCGGCGCTGTATGCGGTTTCGTGGCTGTAGGAGTTGTTGGGCAGGGGTGTCGCGGTGCGGTCGTTCATCACGGAGCCGACCGTCGTGGCGAGCTCGAGGATGGTCGCCGGGTGCTCGCCGCTGGACGAGGCGACTTCGGATGGCTTGCGGCCCGACCCCGTCGAAGCGCACGAGGCACAGATTACGAGCGCAATCGAACAAAGACGAGAGCGCTGTGGAAAGCAGATTGGTTTCATCATTCGAGGAGTTGCCGCGCGTTGGCTGCGACGCTGGCCAGGATGTCTACGCCCGGAAGCTCCGCGTGCAAGCGCTCGGCCTCTTCGGCGACCGCCCGGATGAGGTTGACGTCGCGGTCGGCTGGCGGCAGCTTTCCCTGATAGGTCACGGTGCCCTTCATCCCCGCGTATCGGTAATGGGCATACGCGATATCCCGGGCGTCGATCGGTTCGGCCGTCGGTGCGGTATCGGCGTCGTCGCGCACGTAGCCGAGCGCCAACAGCATCTCACGGGTTTGGTCGTCGAGCGTGGCGTCGGACGGCGTGTGCATCGCTTCGACGATACCTGCCTCGCGAAGCGCTGCGGCGAGCGCCTTCGTGTCCTCTGGGCGCGTGTCGGCGAGGCTCTGCTCTTCCTTCGAATCGGCGCGGATGTCATAAAGCTCCGGACGCACGCCGTCGATGTACTTGAGCGGGTCCCGATACGCGACTGCCGTAGGTGTCGCGCCCCACTCGAGGGCCACGCGGCTTTCCGCCCAAAGTGTTCTAGGCGCCGCGGTGGGCGTGGCAAACAGGTCGATGCCCTCCATGGGTCGCTCGGGCTGGAGCCCAAGCGCTCCCAACACCGTTGGCGCGATGTCGACCAGGCTCACGAAGCGTTCGTCGACGCTCGCCTGCGTCGAGCCAGCAGGCTTGATCAGGAGCGGCACGTGCTGCGTGCTTTCGTAGTTCAGCAAGCCGTGCGTCACCTCGTCATGCTCGCCGAGCCCCTCGCCGTGGTCGGACGTCACGATCACGAGGGCTTCGTGCAAGAGGTCGCGCTCTGCCAGGGCGCCGAGCAGCGTGCCGGCGCAGTGGTCCGCGTAGGCGACCTCGCCGCGGTACGGGTCGCCTGCGAAGCGCTCTTTGAAGGGGGAGGGCGGTACGTAGTCGCGATGGGGCTCGAAATAGTGGACGAAGAGGAACTTCGGCGCGCCGTCATCGCCGTCGCTCAGCCAACGAAGTGCGGCGCGGTTCACCTGCTCGCAGCCTCTCTGCGCAACGCCCTGGGTCGATTCACTCGAGATCCAGCCGTCGTCATACGTGTCGAAGCCGCGCGCGAGGCCAAAGCGCCCGTCGAGCACGGCCGCTGCGATGAACCCGGCGGTCTTCCACCCCGCCGCTCGAAGAAGCTCGGGGAGCGCCGGCACCTCGTCGAGGTCTTCACCGTTGTCGTGGCTTCCGTGATGCACCGGGTAGAGCCCGGTCAACATCGAGCCGTGCGACGGCAGCGTGAGCGGGATGGGCGACTTGGCTTGCGTGAATCGGTGCGACACGGTTCCGAGCTTGTCGAGCTCCGGCGTGGCGCTCCTGCCATCGGCACCAGGCCCCACGTGGTCCGCGCGAAGCGTATCGATGCTCAGCAACAGCACGAACCGGGGCGACCCGGTCGCATGTTCATCCGTGTCGAGATGCTCGCCCACGAAAAACACGACGAGCCCCGCCACCACGAGTCCCAGCAAGAGCAGCCCCGCGCGCCGCCCACTCCACGACCCCGTCGACATCCCACCAAGCGTACCCCCCCGAATCGCCCCCGCAGAACTTCCCGGCAACCCAAAAAAGGGGACAGTCCCCTTTTTCACGATCTCTTGAAAAAGGGGACTGTCCCCTTTTTCGCTCTCTGGTAGAAGTGCGCAGCGAATGAGCGACTTGCCCATCATCGTGGCGACGGCTTTCATGCTCGGGGTTGGGGCGCGCGCGGTGGCGTTGCCTCCGCTGGTGGGTTTCCTGGCGGCTGGGTTTGCGCTGAGGAGCGCTGGGTTCGAGTCGTCGCCCCTTCTCGAGCGGGTTGCGGACCTCGGCGTGACCCTGCTGCTCTTCACCATCGGGCTCAAGCTCGACGTGCGCTCGCTTTTGAAGCCTGCGGTGTGGGCCGGCACTACGATTCAGATGGCGCTTTTCGTCCTGCTGTTCACCGGGCTCTTCTACGTGCTCGGCTTCGGCGTTTTTGCCGGCGTCGACCTGCGAACCGCCGCGCTCATCGCGTTTGCCCTCAGCTTCTCGAGCACGGTCTTCGCCGTGAAGAGCTTCGACGAGCGAGGCCAGTCGGGCTCTCTGGCTGCAAGCATCGCGATCGGCATGCTGATCATGCAGGACGTCATCGCGGTGGTTTTCCTCGGCGCCTCCAAAGGCACACCGCCGTCGCTTTGGGCGCTTGGGCTGGTGCTTCTCATTCCGGCTCGCGTCGTGCTGAAGCGCCTCATGCATCGAAGCGGCCACGGCGAGCTCCTGCTGCTGCTTGCTTTCATCATGGCCCTCGGGGGCAGCCGCCTTTTCGAGGCGCTCAATCTCAAAGGCGACCTCGGTGCGCTCGCGTTCGGCATGCTCGTTGCGGACGATCCAAAAGCCAAAGAGCTCGCCCGCTCGCTCTTGGGTTTCAAAGACCTCATGCTCGTCGGCTTTTTCATCGCGATTGGCCTTCGCGGGACGCCGAGCTTGCCTGACGTCGGCGTCGCCCTGCTGCTCGTCCTTTTCCTTCCAGTCAAAGTCGCGCTCTATTTCGGCGTCCTCACTCGCTTCAAGTATCGAGCGCGCACGGCGACGATCGCCTCCCTGAGCCTCGCCAACTACAGCGAGTTCGGGCTCATCGTCGGCGCGGTCGGCGCGAAGCTCGGTTGGCTGAGCGACCAGTGGCTGGTGATCATCGCCGTCGCCGTCGCCATCACGTTCGTCGTGGCGTCGCCGCTCAACGCGCACGCAAACGAGGTCTACGATCGCTACCGGGACTTCCTCAAGCGGTTTCAAACCAAGACTCGACTGCCTGATGAACGGCCCGTCCACACTGGGGACGCCGAGTTGCTCATCGTCGGCATGGGCGGCGTCGGCACCTCGGCGTACGATGCGTTGAAAGACGACTTCGACGGTCGCTTGGTGGGCTTGGACAACGATCTTCGCACGGTCGAGGCCCACACCGAGGCCGGCCGCCGCGTGCTCTATGGCGACCCGACCGACATCGACTTCTGGGATCGAGTCGTGCAACAAAACAAGATGAAGGTCGTGATGCTGGCGCTTCCGAGTCACGAGGCCAACCTCTCCTCCGCCGCCGAGATTCGGCAGTTCGCCGACCACGCGCCGAGGGTCTTGATGACCGCCACCGCGCGGTATTCCGACAATCGGGAAGAGCTCGAAGAATACGGCGTCGACGCCGCGTTTGATTTGCACACCGAGGCGGGCCGAGGCTACGCGGATTTCGTTCGGGATTTGATGCAGTGAGGGCGACGTTCGCGCTGCTGCTGATTCTCATGGGCTGCGCCAAAGCGCCGACTGCGGTAGAACAGCAGTCGACCATGGCGGTTTTTCCAAAGCCAGACATGGAGCTCACCCAGCTGCTCGTCGTGCGCGACACCGCGGTGTCCACCGCTTGGTATCGCGACGTGCTCGGCGCGGAGGTCGTCCGCGAGTACGGGTCGTCGGTGGTGCTGAAGTTTCTCGGCAACTGGTTGCTGCTGGTCACCGGCGGTGACCCCACCGAGGACAAGCCTACGGTCTCGTTTGCCGCCCCCGCCGATCCCAATCGCGTGAGCGCCGAGCTGATCGTCCGCGTCGACGACTGCCAAGCCGCCTACGAAGAGCTCTCCGGCCGAGGCGCCGAGTTTCTGACGCCACCGGTTCGGTGGGACCACGGCGAGATCCGCGCCTTCTTCCGCGACCCGGACGGCCACCTGTTCGAGATCAGCGAGCTGGTGAAGTGACGGTGCGCGCCGCGCAGACGCCTTCATCTTGATTCATATTCATTCATCAAAATTCACACAAGCGATCTCGTGCTGTGGTACCGAATTCCATGCGGCCACGCCGCTGGGAGGTTTGAATGCACAGGCGCGTCTTGCTTTCTCCAATGATCTTGGCCGTGGCGCTATCGCCCGCCTTGCTGACAGCGCACTCTTGTGAGCGAGGCAATACGGACCTCTCAGTGCTTGAGCTGGTGGACCTCAGCGCAGGGGGGAATCTGATCCAGGGCTTCGACCCCAACGTGAAAAGCTATGCCGTGTTGCCCAGCGGGGCCCAAGTGTTTCTGAACGCCGTGGCGGACGAGCCAACTTCGCGCGTTGGGTATCAGTGGACAATCGCAGGCACGACCGGGTCGATCATCGACCTTGGCGTCGGCGGAGGGACCGCGACGCTCGATGTCCCGCCCGGTGACAGCATGCTTCACCTCACCGTCCGGGCTGAGGAAAACAACATCGACGAATACACGATCGATGTAGCGGGGCCGAGCGTCGCGCCGGCGCTGACTTCGAGCGAACCGGTTTCCGGTGCCTCGATTTCGCGTGCCACCTGGCTGAAGGTGAGCTTCGCATCGCGCGTTCCGACGTATGCGCTCGGCCTCTTTACGATGGCTTGCGACTCCGCCTCGCATCCGATCGACGTGCATCGAATCGAACCGCAAGGAAACGTGCTTGCGGTCAATCCCGTCGGGCAGCTGCCTGCGTCCGCGTCCTGCGAGCTCACTTGGCAAGGCCCTTCGGGCCCTGAGAGCCTGCCGTTTTCGACGGAGACCGCTGGTTCGACGGAGACCGTGCTCTACGATCGCAGCGACCAGGGCCGATACGCGCCATTTCCCGACGACATTTGGCTCGTCCAGGACGCGACCACGCCGACGGGGTCGCGAGTCGAGCTTCCAACGATTCAGCGCTTCGGCGTCGACCCGGTGTTTTTCGCCTTGAAGCGCGCAGCAGAGGACGTCGGCGTGCTCGACGGCTTCAGCCCTTTCGGCGGCATCGTCATCGAGCTTTCTGCGGCGCCCGATCCCACGTCGCTTCCTCGAGACCCTGCGGAATCGCTCGACCCGTTCTCGAGCATCGCGCTATTCGATCTGACGCCAGGAAGCGCGACCTATGGCCAGCGGGTTCCGTTCGCGATCTACCTTCGGTCAGCGCGGCGTTTCAACGCTCCGACCGACCCGCTGCAGCATGCGGCCATCCTCTTCCCGTCGGTTGCCCTGACACCTCGCGGCCGATACGGCCTCATCGTGACGAGTCAGGCATACGCTGACCCGACGCGTCCGTTCGAGCCCGCGCCTTTCATGGCCGACGTTTTGGGAGACCCCGAGGCGGGTGAAGCCCCGGAGGTTGCGGCTGCGCGTCCGCTTGCGATGGAGGTCCTCGACGCGGTTGCCGCGCACGCAGACCTTCCGATCCCTGTCGACGATGTCGCGCTTGCCCTCCGCTTCAGCATTCGTTCCACCGACTGGTTCCCCGCAATCCCTCTGAAGATGAAGCAGGACGTTCTCGATGCGCCGGCGCCGCAACCGCGCGTGATACAAGTACAGCCGGGGTTTGGGCCATGGGCAGCCTTCGTCAATGCCGAATGGGACGCGCCGGATTGGCGGATCGGGGCTGACCTCGCGCTCAATCAGGACGGCCTGCCCATTGCCCTCACAACGCGTCCGGTCGAATTCTTCATTGCGGTTCCGAACGCGGCGATCGACGCACCGGTCCCGCTCACGATGTATCAGCACGGGAGCGGCTCCTTCGCGGATGCGCAAATCCCCGGCAACTTCTACCTTGGTGAGGCTGGTTTCGCGGAGCTTGGTTTCACCGACAACCTCCACCGTGAGGTTTCGGTCGTTCGTTCGGAGCAGGACGTCGCGGCGCTCACACATCTGCTCCTGACCGGGCGAGTCCCAGACTACTGGATCGAAACCACCGGTGAGCAGCTTTCGTTCGTTCGAATGATGTCTCAGCTCTGCAACGACGGCTGCGACTTCGTGCCGTATGGCGCGCCCGACGGGCAGCCCGATTTCGACCTGACGAAACCCTTCACCTACGTCGGCGTCAGCGAGGGGGCGAACAAGGGCCAAGCGCTGATGCCGTACGCCCCGGAGATCGCCGCAGGCGCACTCGTGACCGGGGGCCTGCGCGGCGGGGAGATCTTCTTCACGCAGGACGTGGTCGGCAGCGGAGGCGTTGGCACTAGCTTTCTGAACGCCGTCAACGATTTCTACAGCGAGGTCATGCCGATGGACCTGTGGGTGGGCTTCTCCGTGTTCCAACTCGCTTTCGACTACCAGGACCCTCAGACCCACGCGGCTTTCATGTATGCGAACCCAATCGAAGTGGCGGGCACGACGCAAAAACCAAGCGTGCTGATTCAAGAAGGCCTTGCGGACACGGTTATCCCGAGCAACTGCTCGCGCGGCATCGCGCAGACGATGGGTCTCGTGCCGTTGATCGAGCCGGTGCGGGAAGCCGTGCCGTATCTCCCCACCGCAACGCCGCCGGTCACCGGCAACTTCCTCGGCGGTACCGCGACAGCCGGCCTCATCCAGTATGTTCCGCTTGGTGGCCTACCGGGCACACCGCCCGACGCCGGCTGTGAATTCGAGCCCGACGGTCACTTCTGCGGACAGATCGCCTTCGCCTCCGAGCAGCTGCGAGTGCAATTCTTCGGGATGGCGGCCGACGGCATGGTGCCAACGATCGTCGTTCCGTAGGTTCCCTCGCCGCGCCTCACTCTTCGGCGAGCTCGTACACCCTGAGCCCGCCCTCGGCGCCCGGGGCGCCGCCCGTGATGCCGAGGAACGAAAAGCCGTGGGTGACGAAGAGGCGGCCGTCGGAGATGACCTGGCCGCTTGCGAGCGTGGCGCCGACCTGATCCTCCCACAGCACGTCGCCCGTGTCGGCGTCATACGCGCGGAGCAGCCCGAGCGTGTGCCCGGTGAACACGACTCCGTTCGAGTAAAGAAGGCCACCGCCCACGGTGGGGCTCGAGACCGGGGTGCGCCAAAGCACTTCGCCGTTGCGTGCATTCAGCGCAACGACTTCCGAGGTGTTTTCCGGATCCTCGAACTCTGGAAAGAACACGTCCTCGGTGTTGAAGCCCTTGGGCCAGGAGTTCTGCACGACGAAGAGGCGGCCCGCGTTGTAGGCGGCCGCGTTCATGACGCCGCCGAGGTGACTGCCGGGGCCTAGCGTGGTGGCCCACACCACGTCGCCGGTGTCCCGGTCGAGCGCGGCGTACACGCCGCCTTTGTCACCGACGCCGACCACCTCGCGGCCCCCGATGCGAAAGAGGTTTGGCGCGGCGCCGATGTCGGCATCGGGGCCCTGCGGCGGGGGCTGCAAAATGGTGTAGACGTCGTTCTCGGTGAACTGCGTGAACCACTCGAGCGCGCCCGTCACGTAGTTCACTGCGACGACGGAGTCCGACATCGGGCTCGCGGGCGGCTCGTACGTGTTGCCGGTGCCGATGAACATCATCTCGCGGCGGGTATCGACCGCAGCCGATGACCAAACGCTGACGCCGGCGCCCGAGGTTTCGTCGTCTTGGGTGACATAGACGCGCCAGAGCTCTTCACCGTCTTCTTGTGCGAGCGCCACGATGCTTCCGCGAAACGTGTAGTCTTCTTTTGCGTCGCTCAGCTCACCCGAGGCCACGCCGACGAGCAGGATGTCGTCGACCGGTACCACCGAGCTGGTCACGTTCGCGTTGGGGTGGTCGTCGAGGAGCTTCGACCAGATGACGGCGCCGGTGCTGCGATCGACCGCGTAGAGGAACGCTTGGAAGTCACCGATGAAGAGTCGCTCCTCGGTGACGGCGATGCTTGGGCTCATCCCCGAAGGCGACACCTGCTCGGTCCATACCTCGGAGCCGTCCGCAGCGTTCTTCGCGTAGAGCAACCCCGTCCAATCCGCGAAGTAGACGATGCCGTCGACCACCGCCGGTGTGCTCGTCACTTGCGCGCCAACGTGCTCCCAGGCCAGCTCGAGGTTGGCGACCGTGTCGACGCCGATCTCCGTCTCCACGGTGTTGCTGCGCGTGTTGTGGAGATCGTGGCCGAACATGCTCCATCCGGGGTCGGCGCCCGGGTCGACCGCCTCCTGCGTGGTGCTGCTGCAAGCCGCCGCCCATGTGAGCAAACCCACCGAAGCCAGAACGCGTGCGTATCTCATGGCTGGTGAGAATATCCGTTCTATCCAGGTGTTGCAGCCGGATTCTCACCATGACGCCGGCCCGATGCGGGCCGCCGATCTTGGTTCTTGCTGCAAGGGGCCGTCGGTGGGAAACTTCTCTGGTACGGTCAAGAGAGGAGCTGGGCCCATGCGGAGCACCTTCCCGTTTTTTTGCATCGCGTTGCTCGCCATGGGCTGCGCGGAGACTCAATCGGAGCCAACCGAGGTCCGAGGCGAGAGCTTCAACGCAAGCTGGTCGCACACGTTCCCCGCAATCCGGGTCGACCCCGGCGAGGAGCACGACTATGACTGTCAGGCCGTCACGCTCGACAACGACGAGACCCTCTACGTCTCGGCCGTCCGGCAATACAACGACGGCGCCTGGCACCACTCCAACTGGTTCCACGTTCCCGAGGACGAGTTCGGCGAGGACGGCACGTTCGACTGCCGTGACGTCGAGTTCGACATGGTGTCTGCCGCGCTCCGTGGTGGCGTCGTGTTTGCGCAGTCCACGCAGACGTTCGAAGAGGTGACGCGCTTCCCGCAGGGCGCCGTCGTTGCCATTCCGCCGCGGAGCAAGATCCTCGGCGCGCTTCATTTGGTGAACTTCGGTGCCGCACCCATCGACACCACGCTGACGATGGAGCTGGAAACCGTGCCGGCCGAGGAGGCCGAGGTCGAGCTTCAGCCTCTCAGCTTCCTGATCTACTCGCTGGCCATCCCTTCACAGATGGAGTCGCGTTGGCAGATGAACTGCGACATGTCGGATATCTACTCGCGGCTCCCCGCGGACTCGCGCTTCGGCATCTACTACGTGATGGGCCACTATCACTCGTGGGGGAACTACTTCAAGCTGAGCTACGTCGAGGAAGACGGCACCGAGCGCGCGATCGTCGAGCATGAAAACGTGGCGGGCGAGACGCTCGGTGAAATCGTCGACCCGCCCGTGTTCGCTGGCGATGCGCCCGGCCTGAAGGTGACCTGCGGCTACAACAACAACACGGACCGCACGCTCGTTTGGGGCAACAACGGCGAAGACGAGATGTGCATGTTCCTGGCCTACGTCGGTGTTCCGATGCGCGTCGTCTCGTGGGGCGCCGGCGAGGCGGTCGAAAAAGGCATGGTCGACGGCTACCAAACCTACGAAGCCGGCTGCGAAGACCTGCTCGGCATCTCGGTCCCATAAAAAGGGGACTGTCCCCTATATAATTTGGCGCAACGCGTGGGTGTTGCGGCCGATATCGTGCGCGTGGGCGATCGGTTCGGGCGGCCGAGTTGGGTGGCGGCGGACGCTACGGGGTATCCGGCTCGGCTTTGCGATCTCTCCGATGCGCCGCCGGCGTTTCGGGTGGCTGGGGAGCTGCCGGACTGCAAGAAGGCGCTCGCGATCGTGGGCACGCGGCGGGCGGACGACGAGGCCCTCGATTTCGCGTATTCGCTCGGGCGAGAGGCCGCGCTTCGCGGGGTCGTCGTCGTGTCGGGTGGTGCGGTCGGGATCGATCGCGCGGCTCACGAGGGCGCGATCGACGGGGGAGGGCGCACCGTGGTCGTGCTTCCAAACGGTCTCGACGCGCCGTACCCGAAGGCCAATCACGATCTCTTCGCGCGCGCGGTCGGGGCTGGCTGCCTGCTCACCGAGGTCGACGATGGCGCCGACACGCGGCGGGGCCGGTTCATCAAACGCAACCGCCTCATCGCGGCGCTGGGCCGCGCCACCGTCGTGGTGCAGGCCCCAATCCGGTCCGGCGCCCTCTCCACGGCGGCGGTCGCGCGTAGGCTCGGCCGTCCGGTTTTTGCAGTCCCCGCTTCCCCTTGGGATCCGCGGGGTTCGGGCAATCTGAAGCTGATTCGGGGCGGGGCGAGGATTTGCGCCCGGCCGGGGGATGTCCTATCCGAGACCGCGCTTCCGGGGAGCCGCCGGGTGGGCAGCCCTCCCGAAGAAAACGAAAAACCAATCGATTTCAGCGATTTGACTCCAACCGAGCAGACGATTCTCGACTCTCTGAGCGGGCGGGCACGGCACGCCGACGACCTCTGCCGCCGCACCGGAATTCCTGCATTCGACGTTCAGCGATCTATCCTCAACCTCCTCGTTCGAGGGTTGATCGAGGAAAAGCCGGGGGGTCGGGTCCAACGTTGCAGAGGTGGCGGCAAGCCTTACTAGTTTAGATCGATGTCCAAAACTCTCCTCATCGTGGAGTCCCCTGCAAAGGCGAAGACCATCAAGAAGTACGTCGGCGACGGCTACGAGGTCCTTGCGTCCAAGGGCCACATCAAAGACCTCCCCAAACGCGGAGGCGTCGACATCGACAACGGTTTCCAGGAGACCTACGAGCTGCTCGAGGAAAAGGGCAAGCCCGAGGTCGTGAAGGCGATTCGGGCGGCGGCCAAGAAGGCGAACAAAGTGCTGCTCGCCACCGACCCCGACCGCGAGGGCGAGGCGATCGCCTACCATTTGATGGAGGTCGCCAAGAAGGCCAACAAGGAAGCCGAGATCCAGCGCGTGCTCTTCGAGGAGATCACCAAGCGCGGGGTGAAGAAGGGCCTCGAGCAGCCGCGCGACCTCGATTCCAACTTGTACGAGGCGCAGCGGACGCGCCGCGTCCTCGACCGCATCGGCGGCTACCCGCTGTCGAGCCTGCTCTGGAAGAAGCTGGCGTTCGGGCTGTCGGCTGGGCGCGTCCAAACCCCCGCGCTTCGCATCATCGTCGATCGCCAGCACGAGCGCGACGCGTTCGTGCCCATCGCCTATTGGCTGGTCGATGCACGGCTCAAGGGCACCAAGCCGCATTCCTTCATGGCGTCGCTCCAGAGCGTCGACGGCAAGAAGCTCGACAAAGTCGGCTCGCGGCTCGCCGTTCTCGATGAAAAAGACGCCGGCCGCTACGTCGCCGAGCTCAAGAAGGCCGACTTCTCGGTCAAGGGCATCACCAAGCGCAAGTCCTCTCGCAAGGCGCCGGCCCCGTACACCACGTCCAAGCTGCAGCAGGACGCGGCCAACCGCTTGAGTCTCCAGCCCAAGCGCACGATGCGGCTCGCGCAGCAGCTCTACGAGGGCATCACCCTCGGTCGCGGCAAGAACGCGGAGACCGTCGGCCTGATCACGTACATGCGTACCGACAGCGTTCGGCTCTCACCCGACGCCGTGAACGAGTGCCGCACCTACATCGCAAAGACCTTCGGCAAGGACTCCGTCCCCGACAAGCCCAACATCTTCAAGAGCAAAAAGCAAAACGTGCAAGACGCCCACGAGGCGATTCGGCCCACCCGGCTCGATCTTCCGCCAGAGGCGGTCAGCAAGTACCTCAAAGACCCGCAGCGCAAGCTCTACAAATTGATTTGGGATCGCTTCATCGCGTCGCAGATGACGCCCGCGATCTTCGACCAAACCGGGGTCGAGATCGAAGCCAAGGCCGAGAGCCAAGTCTACGGCCTCCGTGCGAGCGGCAGCGTGCTGAAAGTCCCGGGTTGGCGCGCGGTCTACGGGGCCACCACCGAGCTCGCTGGCGAGGAACCGAGCCCCGAAGACCGAACCGACGACGACAGCCTTCCAGAGCTCGCCGAAGGCGAAGCGCTTCATCTCGTGATCCCGCCGGGTCCGGAGGCGCACGCCAAGCAAACCGAGCCGCCGCCGCTCTTCACCGAGGCGACGCTCGTCAAAAAGCTCGAAGAAGAAGGCATTGGACGCCCGAGCACCTATGCCGAGATCATCAGCAAGGTCGAGCAGCGGGCGTACGTCCAGAAAGAAAACAACAAGCTCGTGCCGACGCCGCTTGGCACGCTGGTCATCGAAAAGCTCGTGGCCGACAACTTCGACCTCGCCGACATCGGCTTCACGCGAAAGCTCGAGGAAGACCTCGATGCGGTGGAGGCCTCGCGCGCCAAGCGGCTCGATGTCCTGCAGCCGTTTCACGAGCGCCTTCAAGCGCAGATCGAGCACGCGCTCAGTCACGACGCCAAGTGGTGGCCCGAGCCCGAGGAGATCGGCGAGAAGTGCCCGGAGTCCGGCGACCCGCTGGTGAAGCGATGGGGCCGCAACGGTCCGTTCATCGGCTGCACCAGCTATCCGGACTGCCGCTACACGCTCAACATCGGGCCGGATGGCGAAATCGAGGAGCCCAAAGAGCCGGAGCTCACCGACTACGACTGCCAGGAGTGCGGCGCCAAGATGAACAAGCGCTGGGGCCGCAACGGCTGGTTCCTCGGCTGCTCGCGCTACCCGGACTGCAAGCACACGCGCGCCGTGCCGCTCGGCTTCAAGTGCCCCACCTGCAAGACGGGCGACATCGTGCCCATCAAGCCCAAGGGCCGCGGGCGTCCGTTCTACGGCTGCACCAACTATCGCTCCGAGGAGCCGTGCGACTTCCGCGTGTGGCAAAAGCCGGTCGGCATCCCGTGCCCGAAGTGCAAAACCGAGTTTCTCCTCCCGATGGGCGGCAAGAAGAACCCCAAGCTCAAGTGCGCCAACGAAACCTGCGACTTCGAGCGCCCCTACGACCCGGACGAGCTGCAGGACGACGAGAGCTCGGACCAGTCGACGCCTGCCGCCGGCTCGGCAACGGGCTAAGGTAGCCGCGTGGCGGACGTGGTCGTCATCGGTGCCGGGTTGGCCGGCACGGAATGCGCGTGGCAGCTCGCGGAGCGGGGCGTGCGGGTGCGTCTCATCGAGCAAAAGCCGAAGTCGCGGACGCCCGCACAGCACTCGGACCACATGGCCGAGCTCGTTTGTTCGAATTCGTTTCGCGGCGCGGCGCTCCACAACGCCGTCGGCCAGCTCAAAGAGGAGATGCGGCGTGCCGGCTCTCTCGTCATCGAAGTCGGCGAGCGGCACCGTGTGCCGGCAGGCGGCGCGTTTGCCGTCGACCGCGAGCGGTTCAGCGCCGAGGTCACCGCACGCATCGAAGCGCACCCGCATATCGAGGTGGTTCACGAGGTGCTCGACCGCATCCCGGAGGCCCGGCCTGTCGTGATCGCCACCGGGCCACTCACCGCGGGTGGCCTCGCCAGCGACCTCGAGCGCGCCGTCGGCGACGAGCACCTCGCGTACTACGACGCGATTGCGCCCATCGTCACCGCGGACTCGATCGACTTCACGCGCGCTTTTCGCGCGTCGCGCTACGACAAGGGCGGAGACGCGGCCTACGTCAACTGCCCCCTCGACGAGGCGCAGTACGACGCCTTCGTGCAGGCCGTGCTCGACGCGGACAAAGTCGTGCCGCGCGAATTCGAAGAGGTGCGCTACTTCGAGGGTTGCCTCCCGATCGAGGTCCTTGCCGCGCGGGGCCATCAGACCCTTTCGTTCGGGTGCATGAAGCCCGTTGGCCTCACCGACCCTCGCACCGGCCGGCGGTCGCACGCCGTGGTGCAGCTCCGCCAAGAGGACGAAGGCGGCACCGCCTTCAACATGGTGGGCTTTCAAACCCGCATGACCTGGCCCGAGCAGAAGCGCGTGTTCCGCATGATCCCCGGCCTCGAGCAGGCCGAGTTCGAGCGGCTCGGGAGCGTGCACCGCAACACCTTCGTCGAGTCGCCCAAGGTGCTCGACGACGACCTCTCGCTGAAATCGCGGCCCGGCGTGTACCTCGCAGGGCAGATCAGCGGTGTCGAAGGGTACGTCGAAAGCGCCGCCTGCGGGTTGCTGGTTGGCCTCGAGCTCGCGCACCAGGCCAACGGGCAGCCGTTTTCGTTTCCGCCGCCCACCACGATGCTCGGCGGCATGCTCACGCATCTCCGCGAGCCCAACGACGACTTTCAGCCATCCAACGTGATGTGGAGCATGGTGCCGCCCATCGAAGGCAGGCGTCTGAAAAAGCGCGCAAGGCGCGACGCCCAGTCGGCGCGGGCGCTGCAGGATCTCGGGGCGTGGCTCGAGCGCGTGGTAGAGTCAGCCGATGAGCGCCGGGGCTCCGCTCGACCAGCAGATCGCGGCATTCGCGCAGTTCCTCGCGGATGAGCGGCGCGTCTCTCCGCGCACGGTCGAGACCTACACGCGTGACCTCCGAAGCTTCCGAAGCTTCGTGGCCGACCAAGGGCTTCCGCTCGATGCGCGCGAGCTCGACATCGTTGCGCTTCGCGGGTTTCTATCGAGCCTCTTTCGAACGAACCAGGCCAGCACGATGAAAAAGAAGGTGAGCGCGATTCGCTCCTTCTATAGGTTCTTAGTGAAGCGGCAGCTCGTCGAGAGCAATCCTGCGGCGGGGCTCCGCTCGCCCAAAGCCGGCAAGGGGCTGCCACGCTTTCTGACGGTCGATCAGGCGTTTCGGGTCGTCGATGCGCCGCCCAAGGAAGAGGGCCGGTCGAGCTTTCTTCGCGCGCGCGACCGCGCCCTGCTGGAGGTGCTCTACGGCACCGGTGTTCGCGTCGGTGAGCTCGCGTCGATGGACGTCTCGCACGTCGACCCGTCGGACGCGGTGGTGCGTGTGCTCGGCAAGGGCGGCAAGGAGCGCATCGTTCCGCTTGGCAAGGCCGCGCTGGAAGCACTGCAAAGCTACCTCCCGGAGAGACGGGGGCTGCTCGCCAAGCGAGGCGCGCCCGACCCTGATGTGCTTTGGCTGTCGCAGCGCGGCACGCGGCTGAGCGTCCGTCAGGTGCAAAACGTCGTGCGCCGATACGGCACGCTCGGCGCAGGGCGGAGCGACCTCCATCCGCACGCGATGCGACACTCGTGCGCGACGCACCTTCTCGACGCCGGCGCCGACCTCCGCTCGATTCAGGAGCTTCTCGGCCACTCGAGCCTCTCGACCACGCAGCGCTACACCCACGTCAGCGTCGATCGTTTGATGGAGGTCTACGACCGCGCGCACCCGTTGGCGCGGCGAAAAGGCGAGAGTTGACACCCTCGGGGCCCGACTTAAGTTCCCGGAGCCCCATGGAACCCGCCGACGCCCCCGTCTTTCGCTCCACCACCATCGTTGCAGTTCGCCGAGACGGCCAGGCCGCCATGGCGGGCGATGGTCAGGTCTCCCTTGGCCAAACCGTGATGAAGGGCCAAGCCCGAAAGGTGCGGCGAATCGCCGAGGGCAAGGTCGTGGCGGGCTTTGCGGGGGCAACGGCCGACGCCTTCACGCTGCTAGACCGCTTCGAAGGCAAGCTGAAGGAGCATCGCGGGAGCCTCCAGCGGGCCGCGGTCGAGCTCGCCAAGGACTGGCGCACCGACCGCTACCTGCGCCGGCTCGAGGCCATGCTCGTCGTCATGGACGCGAGCACCACGCTGTTGATCAGCGGCACGGGGGACGTGATCGAGCCCGACGAAGGCGTCATCGCCATCGGCTCGGGTGGCTCCTATGCGCTTGCCGCGGCGCGGGCGCTGGTCCGCAACACCGAGCTGCCTGCAGCCGAGGTTGCGAAGCGTGCGCTCGAAATCGCCGCCGAGATTTGCGTATTCACCAACCAGGAAATCGTGGTCGAGGAGATGGGCACATGACCGCCGGCAACTTCACCCCGCGCGAAACCGTCGGCGAGCTCGATCGCTACATCATCGGCCAGCACAAGGCCAAGCGCGCCGTCGCGATCGCGCTCCGCAACCGCTGGCGGCGTCAGCAGGTCGGGAGCGACCTTCGCGATGAAATCGCGCCGCGCAACATCATCATGATCGGGCCCACCGGCGTCGGGAAAACCGAAATCGCCCGCCGCCTGGCGAAGCTCGCGAAGGCGCCCTTCGTCAAGGTCGAGGCGTCGAAGTTCACAGAGGTGGGGTACGTCGGGCGGGACGTCGAATCGATGATCCGCGATCTCGTCGAGAACGCGATTCAAATCTGTGAAAACGAAGCGCTCGAGGGCGTGCAGACTCGCGCACAGGATGCTGCAGAAGAGCGCCTCGCGGCGATGATCCTCGCGGCCAAGCGCCCTCCGGCCGAGCCGGAGGCTCCCTCGCAGTCCCAGACCCACCAGTTTGGCCCACTCAGCTTTCAAATCACGCCTCCTCAGCAGGCGCAGCAGCCGTTTTACTCCGACAGCGAGGTCAACGACATTCGCCAGCAGCTTCGCAACGGCGAGCTCGACGAAGTCGAGGTGGAGCTCGACGTCACCGATACGCAAAACCCGTTCATGACCATCTTTGGGGCGGGCGGCACCGAAGAGGTGAACCTCCAAGACATGATGTCGCAGATGCCCGGCTTCAAGGGCCGCACCAAACGCCGTCGGCTCAAGGTCCCGGACGCGCTCGAGGTGCTCAAGCAGCAAGAAGCGCAAAAGCTCATCGACCACGACAAGGTGCAGCGCGACGCAGTCACGCGCACCGAGCAGGCGGGCATCGTCTTCCTCGACGAGATCGACAAGGTTGGCTCCGACCGCCGCATCGGTGGCCCGGATGTCTCGCGCGAAGGCGTGCAGCGCGACCTTCTTCCGATTGTCGAGGGCTCCACCGTTGGCACGAAGTACGGGTCCGTCAAAACCGACCACATCCTGTTCATTGCGGCGGGGGCGTTCCACGTGTCGAAGGTCGCGGACCTGATCCCGGAGCTTCAGGGGCGGTTCCCGATCCGCGTCGAGCTCGATTCGCTCGAAAAGGAAGACTTCGTCCGCATCCTCACCGAGCCGAAAAACGCGCTCACCAAGCAGTATGAAGCCCTCATGGCCACCGAGGGCATCGAGCTCGTGTTCGAGCCTGCCGCGGTCGAGGCGCTTGCGGGCTTTGCGGCCGAAGCCAACCGCCGCGCCGAGAACATCGGTGCGCGGCGCCTCTACACGATCATGGAAGCTCTTCTCGAAGAGCTGTCGTACGACGCGTCCGAGCGAGCCCAAAAGGAGTTCCTCGTCGACGTCGACCGCGTGAAGGCCACCCTCGACCCGATTTTGGCCGACGAGGATTTGGCGAAGTACATCCTCTGAGCCTGCGGCATTTTGGACGAAGCCCAGCGTTTGTGGCTTCGTGTCCCGCATGCGATTTGACGTGCAACGAGCGACCATGCTCGCAGTCGCCGCCGCGCTGGGCGTGCTCTGTGGCGGCGTTGGGTGCAAGAAAGAGACCCCGAAAGGCGAGACCCGCGGCCCGGCCCGGGTGGAGGTTCGGTTGAACGCGTCCGGCGAGGCTGCGGTGCCGGAGCCCGCCCCAGAAGACCGGGATTGGAGCGACCCCTCCTACGACGAGCTGGCTCCCTCGCGGCCCGACGGAAGGCCGACGTTTTCGAACCGATGGTTTCTCAACAACCTGAAGGTGTGGGACCGCGTCCTCGAGCCGCTCGAGGGCAAACCAAACCTGCGATACCTCGAGGTCGGAGTTTTCGAGGGGCAGTCGTTCCTGTGGATGTTCGAGAACGTTCTCACGCACCCCGGCTCCCGAGCAACCGCGGTGGACGTGTTCTTCTTCGAAGGCCTCGAAGACCGTTTTCGTGAAAACCTAGAGCGCGCCGGCGTCGCGGACCGCGTGACGGTCATCAAGGCATTTTCGAACGAAGCCCTTCGACCGCTCGAGCCAAACAGCTTCGACGTGATTTACATCGATGGCTCGCACACGGCGGCCAACGTGCTCCGTGATGGTGTTCTTGCCTGGGACTTGCTGAAGGTCGGCGGGATCTTGATCTTCGACGACTACGGCCTGCGACCCCGGTTCCCATCAGAGATTCGGCCCGGGCCAATGATCGATGCGATCGTGACCGCGTTTGGCAAAGAGGCGGACCTGCTCTCGCGCGGCTGGCAGCTCGTGCTTCGAAAGCGAGAGACCGACTGTTTCGACAACTGCTCGATGCTCGGGCCGTACTACTACCACTGGAATTACGACGAGCCGGCCGCGATCGGCACCGGCACCCTGTTCGACCCGCGCACCAAGGCGAGGGTTCCGCTGTCGGTCGAGGAGCGCACAATCATCGAGGAGCTGCTCATCGCGCAGCCGATCGGCTACACGTATCTGTGGCCCGAACGCGAGCTCTGGGCGCGCGCCGACACGCAGGCGCTCATGCAGAAGCTGAACCTGCTGCCGCCCGGCGGCGCACCGTGATCGCGTAGGCGGCCAAGCCCACCACACAGAGCACGGCGAGCCACGGCAGAAGGCTGGTCTGCGCGGCAAAGGCGTTGTAGAGCATCCAGATCGACGACCCAGCGTAGACCGCAGCCGCGAACAGCGCGCCACGCCGCGGTGCGGGCAGCTGGGGCTTTCGCGCCTTCACGAAAAAGAGACCCACCGCAACGAGGGCGGAGAAGACGATCAGCACGCCGGCGACGTTGCTCAGCAGCTCACCGACCGTGTGGAGGTGAAGCAGTGCGACGGCCAGCAGGCCTTGAATGACGATCGATGCGCGCGGTGGCGCCCCCGGGCGGCCTCGCAGCGCCGCCGGCAAATAGCCGTCTCGCGCCATTTCGGCGTAGACGCGTGGGCCGACGAGCAGCATTGCGCTGACGCTCGACAGCATGGCGATCGAAATGCCGAACGACATCAGGCCCGAACCTGCTTCGCCTAGAAAGTCCTGCGCGACGAGGTGGCCGAGCGTGACCCGCGCTTCTTCGTAACTGAACACGACCCGTGCGCGCTCTGGTGTGAGGTTGGCGACGAGGACCCAGTTCACCAGCAGATAGACGGCGCCGACGAGCGCGCAGCCTATCAGCATTGCGCGCGGCACGTCGCGCTTCGGCTTACGGAACTCTTCGGCGGTGTAGGCCGCGGCGTTCCAGCCCGAAAACGCGTACGCGACGAAAAAGAGGCTGGTGGCGAAAGGGAGGGGTGCCAGGGCCGAGCTGCCGGAAGCGGGCACCCACGCTGGCCACTCGTTGCTCCCCGCGGAAAGCCCGAGCCCGACGAAGCCGAGCACCAGCACGCCTTTGAGCAAGACCAGACCGTTTTGCGTCCACTTCGACAGCTTGAGGCCGAGTGAGTGAAAGAGCGTTAGGACGACGATGAGAGCCGTGGCGCCAAGCCGAGGGTCGCCGCGCTCGAGCACTGCAAACGAAAACGCCGCGGCGCCATACGCGCTGATCGCCATTGGCGCCGAGAAACCGACGAGCAGCGACGCCCAGCCGGCGAGATATCCGACCGCCGGGTGAATCAGCTCGGAGAGGTACCGATACTCGCCGCCCGAGCGCGGAATCATCACGGCGGCTTCCGCGTAGGTGCGCGCGCCGGCCATCGCGAGAAGGGCGCCGACGAGCCAGGCGACGAGGATCCAGCCCGCGCTGAGGTCTTGCGCCATGAAGCCGGCGCTCAAGAACACGCCCGCGCCGATCATGTTGGCGACGACCAGCCCAATCCCCGAGGCGAGGTCGAGAAACCCCTCGCCCGGGGGCGGCGCATAAGAGTCGACGTGTTCGCTTTCCACCGTGCCCCGAGGCGGACGATCCTATCCGCCGGACACGAAGAACGCGAAAAAGGGCCGCCGGGTCAGCGCGCCGCAGTGCGCCGCGGCTCGAGGTCGTGGATGTCGCTCGTCGCGCTGCTTTGCGGTTTGGGATAAAACTGCGCGTACCAGCGCCGCAGTTGATGAACGGGGCCGTCTCCCCGCGAAAGCATCGGTCGCTCGAGGTAGATCTTCTTTTCCCAGATGCGCATGTCCTGGCGCCACTGCGAGACCCAGTTGCCGACGATGAACGCCGCCTGGAGCCTCGAGACGTCGGAATCGCTGAACCATTGAAAGCGCACGTGCTGCGTCATGGGCGCGATCGGCGTGTGGCTCTGGTACATGATGATGCGGCCTGGCTTCGCGTGCAGGCTGAAGTCGAAGCGCACGACGCTGCCGGGCCCGTCGAAACGCACCATCGCGTCGGCGCCGCTCTTCGGTATCACGCGGCCGCGGAAGGACAGCTCGGCGCTGTTTTCGAACCAAGACACGTGCGGCTCGTGCTCGTCGCGGTGCCAGCCGGCCTCGTGTTCGATGCGCATGCCGGGCACCGGGATGTTGGTCCAGGGGATGCGAAGGCCGCCGTGGATCGGCGAGAAGTGCTGGAAGTCGACGCTGTTCTCGGCGAACTCGAGCAGGTGCATGTGGACCGCGCCAGCGTCGTGCGAGCCGCGATACTTCAGGTCGCCGCGGTCGATTTCGGGGAGGTGCTCGAGCCGGTAGGGCGGCTCGGGGGCTTCGCTCGCATCGAGCTCACCATGGCGGTGGAAGACGCAAATCCACCCGTGAAGGTCGTCGACCGCCCACGACGTGGTGCGGTGTCGCGGCTCCGGCGCCTGCCCGCCGGACATGTGCACCACGCGGCCTTCGCCGTCCATTCGCCAACCGTGAAACGGGCACTCGATGCAGCCGTTTTGGAGCTTGCCGTCGGCGAGGCTTGCGCCCATGTGCGGGCAGTACGCGCCGATTGCACGCGCGTGGCCCCCGCGGTCGCGGAACAGCACGGCGTCGTTGCCGGCGAATCGGACCTGCACCGGTGCGTCCGAGATTTCCGCGGCCCGTGCCACGACGTACCAGCCCTCGGGGTAGGGCGGCGGGTAGGTGGCGAGGCGGCTCGCCTCGAGCTCGGCCTTCTGGAGCTGCTCGATCACTATTTTCGCCGCGCGAGGAAGAAGAAGCTCGGTGTGAAGATGCCGGTTTCGCCGCCGGCGATGAGGCCCTCCGCAGCGCGTCCGAGCATCTGGCTGACAGCCTTCGAGCCCTTGGGCGCGATGCGCAGCGCTTCGAGGGCGCCGATCGTGCGCCGGGCGATGCGTCGTCCGAGCCTTCCGCGGCGAAGCGTTTGTAAGCCCGAGAGCTCGCCGACCAGCGGGAGGTACCACGGGGTTTCCGGGTCGCTTCGGAGCGCCGCGTCGAAGTGGTCGATCACCTCGAAGCCCGCCTTCTCGAGCGACTCGATGGTGTGCGGGATGCTGACGATATCGGGAAGGCTGTCGCCGGTCTCGATTTCGAACTTGATCTCTTGATGGCGCGCGTTGCTCGGGTCGTACTCGTTGGTCATGCACCACTCGTACCCGGTGAAGAGGGCGCCAGGTTTGAGCACGCGAGCGATCTCTGCGTAGCAGGCGACCTTATCCGGGGCGTGGCAGGTGGCCTCGATCTGGTAGGCGGCGTCGTAGGTTTGGTCGGCGACGCCGAGGTTCATGAAGTCGCCCTTGAACGCCGAGCAGAGGTGGGTGAGCCCGGCTTCGGAGTTGTGCGAGCGGACCTTCTCGAGCTGGTAGTCGTTGTTGTTGACGCCTTCGACCGCCGCCCCGGAAAAGCGGGCGATCGAGCGCATCGGGCCGCCGACGCCACAGCCGACGTCGAGCACCTTCATGCCCGGCTGAAGCCCGAGACGAAGCGCGAGGTAGTGCTCGGCGCGCGCGAGCGACGCATCAAAGGATTCGCCGCGCGCTCGGGCGGCAAAGTGAAACGACTGGCCCCAGCCATGCTCGTAGAAATCGGTCACTACGTCGTAGTAGTGATTGATCATCTCGGCATAGCGCGCCTTGCGCGCTTCGAGACTTGCGCCGTCGGCGTCTTCGAAGAAGCCCATGTAGTCGCGAATCGTCTCGCGCACCCGACCGCGCTTGTCGTTGTCGGTGTAGAAGGTCTTGACAGCTTGCGTTTGCGGCATCGTTCCCCCGTAGCGTCGTGAATTTCCTACGAACACGGGGGCTATCACGAAAGCCCGCGCGAACACCCCACAATCCCGCGAGCCGTCAACGCGGGGCACTGAATGGTTCAACCCAAATCGCGAATGGACGATTCCTGGAAATTACAAAGTGTTAACGAAGACGAACGGGGGCGGGTTTGGCACTGCGCGGCAGCAAGACGCACGGCGCCATGCGCCCGAGGGCTTGGCAACCACCTTGACGGCACCACCCGCGAGCCGGAACGGCGAAGCCCGGCGCGAATGCGCCGGCAAGCCTGAGCGAAGCGAAGGCGCGCAGGGAGGATTACGGGTGGGGGTGGGCGGGCGGTGTTAACGAGCCGTACCACGCCCCAGATCCTGCAAGACCCCCCACCACATCCGCGGCAGCCAAGCCACACGGCGCCACCCACGCGAAGAAAAGGGGACAGTCCCCTTTTTCACCTGGGTGAGTTGTGTGGACGAGGTGGGAGCGACGGAAAAAGGGGACAGTCCCCTTTCTTCGTCTGCTATACGCACCCGCGTGGATCACCTGATTCAGAAGGCGGCTACGTTGCAGGAGGCGCTTCCTTACATTCGGCGCTTTCATGGGGAGATTTTCGTCATCAAGTATGGGGGCAACGCGATGGTGGACCCTGCGCTGCAGGACAGCTTCGCGCGTGACGTCGTCTTGATGAAGTACGTGGGCCTTCATCCCGTGGTCGTGCACGGCGGCGGGCCCCAAATCGACGAGATGCTCGCGGCGCTCGGCGTCGTCTCCGAGCGGCTCGCGGGGCTTCGGGTCACCGACGAGCACACCATGGAGGTCGTCGAGATGGTCCTCGGCGGGCGCATCAATCAGGAGATCGTTTCGCTCATCGCGAATCACGGCGGGCGCGCCGTCGGCCTCACCGGCAGGGACGATGCGTTTCTGCTCGCCAAGAAGGTCGACAAGATGAAGACCAAAGACGGCCGCTGGGTGGACCCCGGCCGCGTCGGCGAGGTCGTTCAAGTCAATCCCGACGTGGTGCGCCGGCTGGTCGACGACGGCTTCATCCCCGTGATCGCCCCGGTTGCCATCGACGCCGAGGGGAAGTCGCTCAACGTCAACGCGGACACCGTTGCCGGCAAAGTCGCCGAGGCGCTCCCGGCGCGCAAGTTCATGCTGCTCACCGACATCGAGGGCGTGCGCGGCAGTGACGGCGAGGTTGCGAGCTCGCTCAGCGCGTCCGAGATCGACGAGCTCAAGCAGCAGGGGGTCATCGAAGGTGGGATGATCCCCAAAGTGGACTGCGCGCTCGGCGCCCTCGCGGGCGGCGTCAACAAGGCTCACATCATCGACGGGCGCGTCCTTCACGCGGTGCTGCTCGAGATCTTCACCGACGAAGGCATCGGCACCGAAATCACGCGCTGACCAGGGTGCTCCCCCCAGGGTCGACGCCCCGAAACATTGGTGGTATGTCGCGGGCTTCCCCAAAAAGGCCAACCCATGACCCGGCAGGATGACATGCTTCGCACCGCGAAAGAGGTTCAGCTCGGCAACTATGCGCCCGCACCCTTCGTTCTGACGCACGGTCGTGGGCGCCGCGTGACCGACGCCTCGGGGCGGGAATACCTCGATCTTTCCGGCGGAATCGCGGTTCTCTCGGTTGGGCACAGCCATCCGACGCTCGCCGCGGCGATCGGGGAGCAGGCCGCTCGCCTGATGCACGTCTCGAACATCTTCTACAACGACCGCGCCATCGAGCTGGCGGCGGCGATCTGCGCGCGCACGCCGTTCGACAAAGTCTATTTCTGCAACAGTGGGTCCGAGGCCAACGAGGCGCTGCTCAAGCTCGCCCGGCGCTACCACCACGAGCACGGCGATGCGAAGCGAATCGAGCTCGTGTCGACCATGAACAGCTTTCACGGCCGGACCATGGGCTCCCTCTCGCTCACCGGTCAGCCGAAGTACCACGAAGGCATGGCGCCTCTGGTGGAGGGCGTGCGGTTCATCGACTTCAACGACCTCGCCGCGCTCGACGCCGCGGTCACCGACCAAACGGCCGCCGTGATCTTCGAGCCGATTCAGGCCGAGGGCGGCATCATCGTCGGCACCGACGAGTTCGTGCAGGGCGCGAGGCGCATCTGCGACGAGCGCGGAGCGCTGCTCTTCTTCGACGAGATTCAAACCGGATACGGCCGGACTGGGCGGTTCCTCGCCCAGGAGTGGTTCGGCGTCGTGCCGGACGCCTGCTCGCTCGCCAAAGGCATCGGCGGCGGGTTTCCGCTCGGCGCCACGGCAGTCACCGACCGGCTTTCGAACGCGCTCCCCCCCGGAAGCCACGCGAGCACGTTCGGGGGCAACCCGCTGGCCTGCGCCGCGGGCCTCGCGGTGCTCCACATCCTCGATTCCGAGGGGCTCGTCGAGAACGCCGAGCGCCAGGGCGACTACCTCGCATCCAGGCTCGCGGCTCTCGATGCGCGGTTTTCGAGCACTGCGGGAACGCGGGGGCGCGGCCTTCTTCAGGGTCTCGTGCTCGCGGGCGACGTCGATCCGGGCGCGACGATGGTCGCGGCCCAAGATGCAGGCCTTCTCATCACGCTCGCCGGCGGCCACGTCATTCGAATCTCGCCCGCGCTCAACGTGACGCAGGACGAGCTCGACGAGGGTCTCGCGATCCTCGAACCCATCCTCTCCGACCCGCCGAGGAAGCCATGACCCGGCACTTCTTGACGGTGTCGGACCTCAGCCGCGACGAGCTCCTGACGGTGCTCGCGCGCGCCGCCGAGCTCAAAGCGCTTCGGGGCACGCCGGCGCACCCGAAGCCGCTCGAAGGGAAGTCCGTTGCGGTCGTGTTCGAAAAGGCGTCGACCCGCACTCGGCTCTCCTTCGATGTCGGCATTTACGAGCTCGGCGCCCACCCGGTCACGCTGCTTTCCAAAGACACGCAGCTCGGGCGAGGCGAGCCGATCCCCGACACGGCGCACATGCTGAGCCGCTACGTGCACGGCGCGGTTTATCGCACCTACGGCCACGAGCGGCTCGAGACGTTGGCCAAGCACGCGACGATCCCCGTGGTCAACGGGCTGTCGGACAAGCTCCACCCGGTGCAGATCCTCGCCGACTTGATGACCATCCAAGAGAGCTTCGGGCCCGCGCTCGAGGGGACCCACGTGGCTTGGATCGGCGACGGCAACAACATGGCCAACTCGTGGGCCGTCTCGGCGGGGGTGGTCGGCCTCGACCTCGTGCTCGCGTGCCCTCCCGGATACCAGCCAGATGAGCAGGTGTTGCGCTCCGCTCGCGAACGCGGCGCGGACGTTCGAGTGGTCGATCGACCGGAGGAGGCCATCGAGGGCGCGCGGGTCGTCACGACCGACGTCTGGGCCAGCATGGGCCAAGAGGGCGAGGCCGCGGCCCGCCAAGCCGCCTTTTCCGGGTTCATCGTCGACGACGACGCGATGAAGCGCGCCGAGTCCGACGCGATTTTCCTCCACTGCCTTCCCGCGCATCGCGGCGAGGAGGTCAGCGCATCGGTCATCGACGGGCCGAGCTCGCGCGTCTGGGACGAAGCGGAAAACCGCCTCCATACTCAAAAGGCGCTGCTCGAATGGCTCATCGTCGGTTCCCGCTGAAGTGGCTGATGAAGCGACCGCCGCGCTAGACTGACAAAATGGGGGCCGCGCGCCAAGCCGTCGAGGAGGAGCATATCCCGCGTCAAATCGAGGGTGCCGACCTCGGCGGCCTCGACATCAGCGCGCAGGAAGCGTTCATTCATTCCTGCGTCGACGGCGTGCTCAACGTCGATGACATCGCCGACCTGACCGTGTTGTCGGCCTTCGAAGTGGCCGAGTCAATCGAGCGGCTGATTTCGCTAGGGGTCGTCGAGTGGATCGGACCGGACGGCGAACCCTCGCGGTTGATGCCCAAGATGGAGCTCATCGAGGAAGTCGACATCACCGAGGAGCTGCAGGCACAAATCAACAAGACCTTTCATCGCGCGGACAAGCTCAACCACTACGAGCTCCTCGGGGTGTCGATGGACGCCGAGCGGGCAGAAATCCGCACGGCGTACTTCGCACACTCCAAGGTCTTTCATCCGGATGCCTACTTCGGAAAACACCTCGGGTCTTACAAGGCCAAGATGGAGGTGATCTTCAAGAAGATGACCGATGCCTACGAGGCGCTCGGCCGCGCGAAGAAGCGTGAAGCGTACGACCAGTACCTGAAGCGGAGCATCGCGGTGTCGGCGGCGGAGCATCAGATCGAGCGCGTGGAAGAGCGGGCCCAGGCGATGTCGCGTGCGCTCACCAAAGCGCCGGTTGCAGAACGGCAGGCGGCACCCGTGGAGACTACGGCGCCGAAGCGCGAGTGGCGTCCGACCTCCGCTCCCAAGCCGGCACGGTCGAAGGCCCCCTCGGTCGTGCCGGGGAGCCCGGAGCACGGCCGGATGATGCGCCGGCGCGAGCTTCTCGAGCGCAAGCTCGGGCGCAAAGGCGGGCAGCGGCCTTCCGGGCCCGCACGATCGATGCCAGCACCGACGGCGCGTGTCGGAGCGAAGACCGCGCTTCGCGATCTCACTCGTTCGCTCAAGCAGACTGCGGTGCTCACCGGGGGTGTCGACCGCGCCACCCATCACATCGAGCATGCGAGGGTGGCCGAGGCGGAAGGCGATTTTGCGGCGGCGGCCACGGCGCTGCGGATGGCCATCACGCTCGATTCCAATCGCGTCGACCTTCAGCAGGACTACGAGCGGGTCAACTCGCACCTCCGAGTGCAGCTTCTCGACATCCACAGGGAGCAGGCCCGCTACGAGGAGGACAACAACATGTGGGCGGCGGCCAGCATTTCGTGGGCCAAGGTGGTCGAAGCGGCCCCCGAGGACGCGGTCGCCCCCCGACGGGCCGCCAAAGCCCTCCTCGCCGCGGGCGGCGATCTGCGGAAAGCGCGGGATTTTGCGCTTCGGAGCCTCGAGTTGCAGCCCGACGTGCTCGAAACGCGACTCCTCTTGGCCCGCATTTACATCGGGGCCGGAATGGCGAACAGCGCCGTTAAAGAGGTGGAAGAGGCGGCAAAGCTGGACCCGGGCCACGAGATGGTGAAAAATCTGAAGAAGCAGCTCGAGGGGTGATGTGAGTTACACATCTGAGCGCGTTGGAAGTGGGGCATGGAAAGAGTCATCGGGATTGACCTAGGAACCTTCAACTCGTGCGTTGCCGTGGTCGAAAGCGGCACGCCCGTGGTCATCGCAAATCGAGGGGGCTACAAGGTCACCCCGTCGATGGTGGCCGTCACCGAGGGCGGCAAGCGTTTGGTGGGCCACATCGCCAAACGGCAGGCGGTTACCAACGCCGAGAACACCGTGTTCGCGTGCAAGCGCCTCATCGGCCGCAAGTTCGACACCCCGCAGGTCAAGAACGCGATTCAGACCTGCCCGTTCCACATCGTGGAAGGGCCGCACGGCGACTGCCGCATCAAGATGCGGGAGAAGGTCTACTCGATTCCCGAGATCAGCGCGATGGTTCTTCAGGAGATGAAGATGGTCGCGGAGGACTATCTCGGCGAGGAGATCAACAAGGTCGTCGTCACCGTCCCCGCGTATTTCAACGACAACCAGCGCCAGGCCACCAAAGATGCGGGCGCGATCGCCGGCCTCGACGTCATTCGCATCATCAACGAGCCCACGTCGGCCGCGCTGGCGTACGGGTTCGGCAAGAACATCGATCGCACCGTCGCGGTGTTCGACCTCGGTGGCGGCACGTTCGACATCTCGATTCTCGAGATCGCCAGCACCGGCGTCTTCAAAGTCATCAGCACGGCCGGCGACACGTTCCTCGGCGGCGAGGACTTCGACCAGCGCGTCATCGACTGGACGTGGAAGGCTTCCAGCACGAGCACGGCATCGACCTCCGCCAGGACCGCATGGCGCTCCAGCGTCTGAAGGACGCCGCCGAAAAGGCCAAGTGCGAGCTCTCCGCGGTCACCGAAACCGAGGTCAACCTGCCGTTCATCATCTCGAGCGCGCGAAACGAGGCGCTTCACCTTCAAAGGCTGCTCACTCGCGCCACGCTCGAAGAGCTCAGCGCCGACCTCGTCGACCGCACCGTTCAAATCTGCGAGCTCACGCTCGGCGAGGCCGGCCTCGGCAAAGACGAAATCGAGGACGTGATCCTGGTTGGCGGCATGACACGCATGCCCAAGGTGCAGGAGCGTGTCTGCAGTTTCTTCGGACGAGACCCATGCAAGGGCGTGCACCCCGACGAGGTCGTCGGGCTCGGCGCGTCGATTCAGGGCGCTGCACTCGTCGACGATTCGCCCGAGATGGACATGGTGCTGCTCGACGTCACGCCGCACACGCTCGGCATCATGGTCGTCGGCGGCTACTTCGAGGAGCTCATCCCGCAAAACACCACGGTGCCCACGTCGCGCAGCAAGCCGTTCACCACGGTGCGCGACAATCAGACGGCGGTGAAGATCCTCGTGCTGCAGGGCGAGTCCCGGCGCGCCGAGGACAACGAGCTCCTCGGCGAGTTCATCCTCACCGGTCTCCGGCGGGCCCAGGCCGGGCAGGTCGAGATCGAGGTCACCTTCGAGATCAACGCCGACGGCATCGTCAGCGTCCACGCCAAGGACGTGGAGACGGGCAAGGAGCAGTCGATCACGGTCACCGCCACGAGCGGCCTCACCGAGGACGAGATCAACGACATGATGGTCGATGCTTCGGATTTCATGGTCACCCGGCGTCAGGACGAAGAGTCCGAGCGCGTTCGGCAAGAAGCAGAAACTCTCATCGCCGAAATCGAGCGGCTCTTCCCCGAGGTGGAGTCGATCGTTGCTGGGAGCGACTTCGGTCGCGATGCGATCGACAAGGCCAAAGGCGTGGTCGACCACGCGCGAACGCTGCTCGAGCGGGGCGACGTCGATGCGCTCAAAGACGAAATCGAATCACTCGGCCGCACGCAGCGCATGTTCAAGGGCGTGGTCGGCAAGTCCGCGTGATCCATGGGACGGCCGGAATCGAGCATCCCTGAGCCTCCGAGCCTCCTCGGTAGCGACGGCACGATCGATCTCGCCGGCGGCCTCACACCGCGTCCGTCGCTCCGGCCAACGGCGCGTCCTTGTGGGGACGCGTGGATCGTCGACCGCGATCGCCGCTCGCTCTTGCCGCCGGGCGCGCCGCCCGAGCCCTCGACCGCCGACGGGGCGGCCGAGCCCACCACCGACGACATCCATCGCGAGATCGCCGATCGCTTTGCCCTTGGCGACTTCGCCGCGGCCCTGAGCGCCGCCGAGCTGCAGCTCGGGCTCGACCCGACCGACGAGGCAGCCGCGCAGTACGCCGAGACGAGCCGGGCCCGCCTCGAAGCGCGCTACACGACCCGCATCGGCTCGCTTGACTACGTGTTCAACCTCGCGGTGCCGTCCGCCAAGGTGAAGTGGCTCGGCCTCGATTCACAGGCGGCCTCGCTGCTTTCGCTGGTGGACGGTCAGACCACCGTCGCCGAGGTGCTCGACGTCTGCCATATCAGCCGGCTCGAAGCGCTTCGGGTTTTCACGGAGCTGCTGGACGCCAAGGCCATCCTCCGCGTCGCCTGACGCGCCCGCTTGCACGGGCTAGGCCGCCCACTACCCTCCGCGGGCTATGGCTGCGCAACCCACGAAGATCGTGCTTGCCTACAGCGGTGGGCTCGACACGTCGGTCATTTTGACCTGGCTAAAAGAGACGTACGGGGCCGAGGTCGTCGCGTTCTGCGCGGACGTCGGTCAGGGCGAAGAGCTCGGAGGCCTCAACGAAAAGGCGCGTGCGACCGGGGCGTCGAAGTGCGTCATCGCGAACGTCAAAGAAGAGTTCGCACGCGACTTCTGCTTCCCAATGCTGCGCGCCAACGCGGTGTACGAAGGCGACTACCTCCTCGGAACGTCCATTGCGAGGCCGGTGATCGCCAAGGCGATGATGGACGTCGCGCGCGCAGAAGGCGCCGACGCGATTGCGCACGGGGCTACCGGCAAGGGCAACGACCAGGTGCGCTTCGAGCTGACCGCGATGGCGATCGATCCGCGGATCCAAGTCATCGCGCCTTGGCGGATCTGGTCGCTTCGCTCTCGGAGCGATTGTATCGCCTACTGCAAAGACCGGAAGATCCCCATCGAGGTGACCGCGGAAAAGCCGTACTCGATGGACGCCAATCTGTTTCACGTCAGCTACGAAGGCGGCGTCCTCGAGGATACGTGGACGGAGCCGCCCGCCGACATGTTTCGCTGGACGACCGCGCCGGAAGAGGCGCCCGACTCGCCGGAATATGTCGTGATCGGCTACGAGCAAGGCAACCCCGTGAGCATCGACGGCGAACAACTTTCGCCTGCGACGCTCATCGAGCGCCTCAACGCGCTCGGCTCGAAGCACGGCGTCGGGCGGGCCGACATCGTCGAAAACCGCTTCGTCGGAATGAAATCGCGCGGGGTGTACGAGACGCCCGGCGGGACGATCTTGCAAAAGGCACATCGAGCCGTCGAGTCGATCACCTGCGACCGCGAGGTGCTCAGGATTCGGGATGGCCTGATTCCCGAGTACGCGTCGCTGGTGTACCGTGGGTTCTGGTTTTCTCCCGAGCGGGAGATGCTTCAGGCGCTCGTCGACGACGCGCAAAAAGACGTGAGCGGCGAGGCGCGCCTCAAGCTCTATAAGGGCAATGCGGACGTCGTCGGCCGTCGCAGCGAGAACACGCTCTACGACCCGGAGTTCGCAACTTTCGAGGCCGACGAGGTGTACGACCAGCAGGACGCGACGGGCTTCATTCGGCTGAACGCGCTTCGCCTGCGAATTCGGGCGCTTCGGGACCAGCGTGGGCGGGGCTAGCGCCACTGTTGCGGCGGAAAGCCGTCCTCGGTAGTCTAAAAGCGCAAGAAGGTCTTGGACGTTCCAAGTATAGAGTTTGCCGTCGCGATCGTCGTCGGCGTGGGTCTGGGCGCGCTGCTTGCAGCTGTTAGCGCCGGCCTTCACACGCTCGGCGAGGCAGGCCTGCAGGCGATCGCCGAGGCCGACGAGCGCCAGTCGAGGGTGGCCGCGCGCGTCCTGCGGGACGTCTCCGCGGTGCAGTCGCGGCTGCTCCTCGGCCGCGTGCTCTGCGTTTCGTTCGCCGCTGCGTTCGTCGCGTATTCGCTGGTTCAGTCGCAGGGCACCTGGCCCGCGATCGCCGGCATCCTCGGCATCGCGTTTGCCTATGCGATCGTCGCCACCATCGCGAGTGCAATCGTTCGCCGGCGTTCCGGGCAGGCCACGCTTCGAGTTTGGAAATGGCTTCGGCCGGTGGACCTCTTGCTGACCCCGCTCGCGATTCCGCTCACGTGGCTCACCGACCTGGTGAAGCGCACCGTGCCCGAGGTCCAGCTCGAAGACCCGGGCCGCGTCGCAGAGCTCACCGTCGAGCACGTCATCGAGCAGGGCGAAGAGACCGGCATGATCGCCGAGGACCACGCGCAGATGCTCCGCAGCGTGCTCGAGTTCAAGAACACCGTCGCCCGTGAGATCATGGTGCCGCGGACGCAGGTGGTGGCGTTCGAGCTCGCAACCGCCGTCGACAAAGTGCTCGCGAGCATCATCGAGTCGGGCCACAGCCGGTATCCGGTGTACCGCGGGCGAATCGATCAGGTCGAAGGCGTGCTCTACGCGAAAGATCTTTTTCAGGTCCTACGGAGCCACACCAGCGCCTCGGCGATCGTCTTGTCGGACGTGATTCGAAAGCCGATGTTTTTCGCCGCTGAAAGTCAGAAGATCGGCGTCTTGCTGAGGGAGATGCAGCGTCGACGCTCGCACTTGGCCGTGGTGGTCGACGAGTTCGGGGGCGCCGCGGGCATTGTCACGATGGAAGACATCGTCGAGGAGATCGTCGGCGAGATTCAGGACGAGCACGACGAGGAGGCGCCGCTGGTTCACGAGCGAGCGCCCGGGCACTACTACGTCGACGCCGCGATTTCGGTCTACGACCTCGAAGACCACCTCGACGAGGCGATCTGTGAAGACAAGTCGGAGTTCGACTCGCTCGGAGGCATGCTGGTGCATCTCGCAGGGCGCGTGCCGGTGATCGGCGAGACCCTGATGGCCGGCGCCTACAAGGTCGTCGTGCTCGACGCCGACGAGCGTCACGTCCGGCGCGTGGAGATGGAGCGTCTCAGCACCGAAGAGCCGGACGAGCCCAAGGCCGCGGCCGGCTAGGACGCCTGGGGCTCTTCGTAGCTCACCCAGTCTTGGAGAATGTCGGCGCCACTCATTCGTGGCGTGACGAGCGTGTAGTGCGCGACGCCCCCCTCCGGCGCCGCCCCGACGGAGCCGACGTTGACGACGTGGTACTCGCCCACGTCGCGCTGAAACGGGACGTGGGTGGAGCCGCAGATGACGATGTCGGCGGGGTCGTCTTCCATCAGTGCGAGGATCTCCTCGTCCGACAGGTCGTGGCTGATCTCCCGGTCGGGGTCTGCGGGCGAGCCGTGCACCATGAGGATCTCGCGGCCGTCCAACAGCGGAATGCGCTGCTGCTCGGGCAGCCGTCGAAGGCGCTCGGCGAGCAGGTCTCCGATGGCAGCGCGCGTTTCGGCAAAGACCCGTGCCTGGCGCCGCTGCTCGTTGTCGATCGGGACGAGGCTGGTCGGATCGATGGAGGCGAGCGCCAAGTCGGAGGGCCCGCGCGTGCAGATCGCCCCGAGCGCCTGAAGCCGCTGCCAGACCTCGAGCGGCTGGTCACCGCCGAGCAGTAGGTCCCCCGCGACGTAGAGCCGCTTCGCGCCGAGCCGGTCGAGCTCGGCCAGCACCGCCTCGAGAGCCGTGAGATTGCCGTGCACGTCCGACAGGAACGCGATCGGGGCAGCCTCTGGGGGGTGTGCCATCGCCGAACCCTAGCACTCCCCCGACGGCGGGTGCGGGATCATACTTGCATGCACCGCCGAGCAGCTTATTCTGCGGCGGGGAGTGTGAGGTGAGCGAGCGAGGGGAACCGGACAACGTCATTCGCGTTGGGTTTGGGGCGGATGGAAAGCTCAAGCGGGCCGCCACCCCGGAGCCCGCACCCTCGCAGCCAGCGCCGCCGAGAGACGAGCCGCGCGACGGGCTCTACACCGTCGCCGAGGTCGCTCGCCTGTTCGGGTACAAGCCGTCTCGCCTTCGATACTGGCACCGCTCGGGACTCCTTAGCCCCTCCGCGCGCGTCGGCGGTCGCAACTACTACACCTTTCAGGATTTGGTGGGCGTGCGAGCGGCCAAGGAGCTGCTCGAGCAGGGCGTGCCGCTTCAGCAGGTTCGGCGCTCGGTCGAGTCGCTTCGGGAGGCGTTTCCGAAGACCGAGCTTCCCCTTTCGCAGCTACGAGTGCTCGCGGACGGCGGGTCGGTGGTGGTGCAGGACGACGCCGGCACGTACGAGCCGGTCACGGGCCAGGCGCTCCTCGATTTTCGCCTCGACGGGCTCGAGTCGGACGTGGTTCGGCTCCTACATTTCGATCACGACGACCGAGCGAGGGCCTACGAGCACTACCTCGAGGGCTGCCGATACGACGAGCACGAGGAAACGTACGAGCGCGCGGAGCAGGCGTACAAGAAAGCCCTGTCGTTGGATCCAACGCTTTCCAACGCGCTCACCAATCTCGGGAACCTCGAATACCGCCGAAATCAAGTCGTCGCTGCAGAGGACTACTATCGGCGCGCTCTTCAGTGCGACCCCGAGCAGCCCGAAGCGCTCTACAACCTCGGGTTTTTGTGCTTCGAGCGCGACGAGGTCAACGAAGCGATCCTGTTGTTTGGAGAGGCACTGAAGAGCGACCCCTCGTTCGCGGACGCGCATTTCAATCTTGCGATGGCGCTCGAAGAGCGGGGCGATCGCGCCGCTGCGCGGCCCCACTGGCAGCACTACCTCGCGCTCGAGCCGGCCGGCTCTTGGGCGGACATCGCGCAAAAGCATCTTCACGAACGTCACCCTTGATTCGCACGGCGCGCAGCCGATCGGCGCGCTCCCGAATTACGCCTTGACGAAAACCTCCGCTCTGGAGATCGTTTGCTCGACCGGGGGTAGTTGTGTCGGTCACGACGAGGTCGGGGTCATGGAAACGGGAATGGTCAAATGGTTCAACAACGCGAAGGGTTGGGGGTTCATCGCCGGGCGTGATGGCTCCGACGTCTTCGTGCACTACTCACAAATCGCGGGCGACGGCTATCGCACACTGCGCGAAGGGCAATCGGTCGAGTACAATTTACGGATCGGCCCGCGAGGCCAGTTCGCCGAGAACGTCAAGCTCGGCGAGCTCGCCGCGCCTCCGAGCTAGGGCCGAACGTATTTTTCGAGGCCGAGGGCCCAGCGCACCTCGGCGATCGCATCTTCGAGCGCCTCGAGGCGCTTGCGGTAGGTGACCTCGTGCCAGACGTCGAGCACGCGCGCGTCGTCCACCGGGTCCTTCACCTCGACGATCTCGGCGCCCGACTCCTCGTAGCCGCGCTCGCCGGCCTGGCCTCCGACCTCTTCGCGCACCCTGCGGAAGAGCTCGTCGGAATGCGCGGACGGCGCGTCCGACCGCTGGGTCCTGGCGGTGAACTGGACGGCGAGCTCACCGCCGACCACGAGACGCACCCCGGAGTCCATGATGTGGAGGCGCACGCGCTCGGCGATTTGAAGCTCCCGATCGTCAGTTCGGTAAATCTCGACGCCAGCGTTGGCCAAAGCCTGCTGTATCTCTTGAATCGACAGCGTTGCCTCCCCGCCAGGGCACGCTTGCAAACGCGCCGGGCGTCGCGAAATTACCACTGCCAGCGCGGTTCGCGCAAATCCACGGCCCCGGGTGCTGCAAGCCCCCCGCGGCGACGCTAGGGTGGCCCTTCGGACCCATGATCGAAGTCGTCGATGCACTCGGACGGACGGTGAGGCTCGCGGCGCCGGCGCGGCGTATCGTGTCGCTCGTGCCAAGCGAGACGGTCTCCGTGGCCGATCTAGCCGGCATCGATCGCATCGTCGGGCGCACGGACTACTGCGTCGAACCGGAGGGCCGCGTCGACGACATCGAGACGGTCGGCGGGACGAAAGGCTTCGACGCCAGCGCGGTGCAAGCGCTTCGGCCCGACCTGGTGCTCGCGAACCAGGAAGAGAACAGTCGGCCACAGGTGCAGGCGCTCATCGACGCCGGGATGACCGTGCACGTGAGCTTTCCGCGAACGGTACGAGGCTCGAACGCGTACTTGCGGAGCCTCGGGGTGCTGCTCGGCGTCGAAGGTGCCGAGGTGGAAGCGCGGCTGGCGTCGCTCGATGTCGGCGCGGCGCCCGAGGCTACGTCGCTGCCCGTGTTCGTGCCGATCTGGAAAGACCCGTGGATGACGTTCGACGGCGAGGCATATGCGAGCGACGTGTTGGCAGCGAGCGGCGCGCACAACGTCTTTTCCGGTCGATCGCGCCGGTATCCGCTCGCCGCAGACCTCGGAAAAACCGAGGCCTGGGGGGCCGAACGGGTGGGAAAACGCGACACCCGCTACCCCCGCATCCGGCTCGATGAGCTGCTCGAACGAGGGGCGCGCGCCGCGCTTCTGCCAGACGAGCCGTATGCGTTTGGCCAGGACGACGTCGCCGAGCTCGCCGCGCTGAGCTCGGAGCCTCCGCTCGTCGTGGAGCTCGTCGATGGGAAGGATCTGTTTTGGTATGGGACGCGCGCGGCGTCGGCGATCGAACGGCTGAGCGCGAAGGTCGCTCGCCTTCGCGCGCGGTGCTTTGGTTCGTGACCACACCAAACGCGGGGGTGCTTCCCCCCGAGGGGTTGGTATGCGGCGCTTTTTTTGCGGAAAAGTCGGCGGAAAAGACTGGTCAAGCCGTGTGCGTTTCTTTAGATTCAGAGCACCTTGATTCCCGTCGTCGATAGGTTGGCCTCGATCCTGCCGAAAGGTGGAACCGATGAAGCGGTGCATCGCGGGGCGAGGCGACAGTTCCGTCGCTGGTCCCTCGACGCCGAGATCGACCTGATCGAGCCGGCGCGCGGAGCGGGGTTAGCCATCAATGCGAGCGTCGGCGGGCTGCGTGTCGCGGTCGACGTCAGCGTCCCGGTCGACCACGTGTGCAAGCTCCGCGTAAGGACCGCGCCCGAGCACGAAACCATCGAGCTCGCGAAGGTGGTTTGGTCGCAGGCGCGTCCCGATGGATACCTGCTGGGGCTCGAGTTCATCGGCTCGCCACAGGCCTGAAATCACGGGGTTTTTGGAGCGCGCGCGGCCAATGATTCGATCGGTTGCGACCGTCCCCGGCGGGGGTTAAGTTCACTTCATCTGAGCGTACCCGCTTCGGGACGCTACGGAGGTTTGAAGCCATGCGCCGACGAATGTTCCTCGGGAAGATCCACCGAGCTACAATCACTCACGCCGACCTCGACTACGAAGGCAGCGTCACGATCGACGCCGACCTTCTCGATGCGGCCGGTATCCTCGAGCACGAGGAAGTCCAAATCTGGAATGTGACCCAGGGAACCCGATTAGCGACGTACGCGCTCGAGGGGCCGCGAGGCTCCGGCGTGATTTGCGTGAACGGCGCCGCGGCGCACCACATGAGCCCGGGCGACCTCGCCATCATCGCAAGCTTCGGCGACATGAGCGACGAAGAGGCGAGGGCGCACAAGCCGAAAGTCGTGCTCGTCGATTCAAAAAACCAAATCGCAAGCATCGAACCCGAGCGCCCCGGCCCCCAAATGCCCCGCCGAGTGGACGAGCTCATCAACTAACAACCCGCCAAATTATATAGGGGACAGTCCCCTTTTTCGGCGCGATGCAGCTCGGTGGACGCGCCCCTCCATTAAGTAGATGCTGCCGGCATAGCCGGGGTGGCGGAATGGCAGACGCAGGCGACTTAAAATCGCTCGTGGAAACACGTGCGGGTTCGAATCCCGCCCCCGGCACTGTTTTGGTGTGCGCGTTCTGGTTGTGATTGCGATGCGTTACGCCGCGTGGCCACCTTCGTCATCCCTTCCCGGTTGACGTGTGGTTGACGTGCGGCGGTGATGTTGGCTCGAGCGCCTCCACCAGCCGAAGCTGCGCCCGACTTCCGAGATGAGCGTAGCGGTGCGTGCTCTGGGCCGAGCGGTGCCCCAGCTGGGCCTGGATGGTCTTGATCGAGTGCCCGCCCGTGACGGCCTGGGAGGCGACGGAGTGGCGTCCGATCTTGTGATGCCCGAGCTCGCGAAGCCCGAGCGCCTTCTGGACGGCCAAGAGCACCTTGGCGTGTGCGTT
>CAJIBU010000127.1_pt1 | contig 43273 bp, 34 predicted proteins | sample 9199451 | NCBI WGS metagenome assembly CAJIBU01 (sample SAMEA7708315, study PRJEB35096) | sediment metagenome | biome: marine neritic benthic zone biome [ENVO:01000025]; feature: sediment [ENVO:00002007]; material: shallow marine sediment [ENVO:03000034] sea grass bed [ENVO_01000059] ... | reverse complement strand
TCCGCATCTCGCTGCGCCTGCTGGGCGACCTTGTGCATCGTGCCGAGGCCGACCTGATCGGAGATCCCGAGCGGCGGCATCGGCATCCCGGCGGCCTTGGCGGCGTTTTCGATCAGCGCGGGCTCGACCCCCTCGACCAGCAGGTGATTGCCCTCCGAGATGAACGTGCCGAAGACGCGGCTCGTGTAGAAGCCCGGACCGTCCTTGACGACGATGCCGGCCTTTTTGATCTTCAGGATGTAGTCCCAGGCTTTGGCGAGCGTCTCGTCCGAGGTCTGTTTCCCGACGACGATTTCGACCATCTGCATCCGGGGCACGGGCGAAAAGAAGTGGAGGCCGATGAAGCGATCGGGCCGGCTCGATGCCTCGGCAAGCTCGCTTATCGGAAGGCCCGAGGTGTTGGATGCCAAGACGGCGTCATCGCCGAGCTGCGCGTCGGCGGCGGCGATCACCTCGGCCTTGCTGCCTCGGTCTTCGAAAACGGCTTCGACGACCACGTCGCAGCCCCGAAGATCGGCATACCGATCGCTCGGCGCGATGCGGCCGAGGATCGCGTCGACGCGATCGCGAGTGGTGCGGCCCTTTTCGAGACGTCGTTCGAGCGCTTTTTCGAGCTGCGTCTTGCCGCGCTCTGCGCTCGTGAGGTCGCGATCGAGCAGGACCACGTCGAGGCCGGCTTTGGCCGACACCTGCGCGATGCCCTGCCCCATCAGCCCGGCACCGACGATGCCCACCTTCTTCAGGTCGAAAGCGGGAACGCCCTCGGGCCGGCGCACACCCTTTTGACATTCTTGAAGGCTGAAAAAGAGTGTGCGCAGCATGCTTCGGGCGGTGGGGTCGCGAAGCACGCGGATGAATTGGCGCGTCTCCGCCTTGCCGGCGCGGTCCATCGGGAGCCGCAGCCCCTCGTAGACCGCTTGGAGGATCGCCTGCTGCGAGAGCATGTTCCCGAAGGTGTTGGCGTGGGTCATCGCGTTGGCGCCCATCATCGTCTGCGCGAACAGCGTCGAGTCTGCGCCGCCACCGGGGACTTCGTAGCCTTTTTCATCCCAGGGCTGCGTCGCGCGACCCACGTCCCGAATCCAAGCCTTTGCGGAGTCGATCAGCTTTTCGGCGGGCACCACCGCGTCGACGACTCCCTGCTCGAGCGCGTCCGCCGGCCCGAGCTGCTTGCCCTGCATGATGAGCCCGAGCGCACGCTGAACGCCGACCAGCCGGGGAAGCCTCTGCGTGCCGCCCGCACCGGGCATCAAGCCGAGGCCCGCCTCGGGAAGCCCCACCTGTGCGTGCCGCTGGTCGACGAGAACGCGGTGGTGACACGCGAGCGCGACCTCGAGCCCACCGCCGAGCGTGACCCCGTTGAGCGCCGCTACGATTGGCTTGCCGCACGTTTCCATCCTGCGGAGCTGATCGAGCACCGCGCTCGTGCGCTGCAAGAGGTCGGCCGCGTCGATCGCTCCCGAGCCGAGGGACTCGATTTGCTGGAGGTCGCCGCCGGCGACGAACACGCCAGGTTTGCCAGACGTGACAACGATGCCGCGAACGGAATCGTCGGTCACGGCCTTCTCGATCGCCGCGTCGAGCTCTCCGAGCGAGTCGCCGCTCAGCACGTTCATCGGACGGTCGGGGTCGTCCCAAGTCAGGATCGCGATGCCGTCGTCCACGAGATAGTCGATGATCGCCATCCTTCAGACCCTCTCGATGATGGTGGAGGTGCCCATGCCAGCGCCGACGCAAAGCGTGACGAGCGCCGTCTGCAGGTCCCGCCGCTCGAGCTCGTCGAGCACCGTCCCGAGGAGCATGGCGCCCGTGGCGCCGAGCGGATGTCCAAACGCGATCGCGCCGCCGTTGACGTTGAGCGACCCGTGATCGATCCCCATTTCGTCCATGAACAGGAGGCAGACCGACGAAAAGGCCTCGTTGATCTCCCAGAGGTCGATGTCGGAGGCCTTCATCCCTGCCCTCGCGAGCGCCTTCTCAGAAGCGGGGGCCGGACCGGTGAGCATGATGCACGGCTCGGCGCCGACGGTTGCCGACCTCACGATGCGCGCGCGCGGCCGCAGACCGAGCCGCTTGCCGGCCGCTTCGCTCCCGAGGAGCACGGCGGCGGCGCCGTCGACGATGCCGGACGAGTTGCCGGCGTGGTGCACGTGCTCGATTCGCTCGACCTCGGGATGCTTTTGCACCGCGACCGCGTCGAAGCCGAAGCTCCGCCCCATTTTTTCGAAGCTCGGCGGAAGCGACGCGAGGTCCTCGAGCGTAGTGCCCGGCCGCATGTGCTCGTCGCGGTCGAGCATCATCACGCCAACGTTGTCGCACACGGGCACGATCGAACGCTCGAAGCGGCCTTCGCCCCAGGCCTCGGCCGCCCGACGCTGGCTCTCGACCGCAAAGGCGTCGACATCCTCGCGCCGATGGCCGTGCTTGGTGGCGATCAGGTCGGCGCTGATCCCCTGCGGCACGAACGACGTCTTCCACGCGAGGTCGGGATCCGTCGCCCAGGCGCCGCCAGCCGCGCCCATCTCGATGCGGCTCATGCTCTCGACGCCGCCCCCGACGACGAGCTCGACGTCGCCCGCCTTCACTTTGGCGGCTGCGGTGTTCACCGCTTCGAGGCCCGACGAGCAGAAGCGGTTGAGCTGCACGCCGGGCACGCGGTCGTCGTAGTCCGACATCAGCGCGGCCATGCGGCCGACGTTGGCGCCCTGCTCGCCTACGGGTTCGACGCACCCGAGGATCACGTCCTCGATTTCGGCGCTGTCGAAGCCCCCGCGCCGTGGGAGCGCGCGCAGCACGGTCTCGGCGAGCCGGAGCGGGGGCGCATCGGCGAGGGCTCCGTCCTTCTTGCGGCCGCGGCCGCGCGGGGTGCGGACGGCGTCGTAGATGAAGCAGTCGGTCATCGGTCTCCTCTGCGGGCAGCCGCCGCGGGCGGGGCGGGCCCAAAAGTGAAACGTGTTCTAGTTTGGGCTGGCGCGGGGCGCAAATGCCCCCGCGTTCAGGGGCTTACGGTCCAGAAAAAGTCGGCGGCGCGCTGGTCCGGGGGCAGGGCCAGCTCGCGTTTCAGCTCGGCCTGGGTGACCGGCAGGAGCACGACGTAGGGGGCGGCCCCGCGCTTGGCGGCTCTGTCGGGGATTCCGAGGCCGCGCTTCACGTGCACGCGACCGGCGAGCACGACCATTTTTGCCGGGGCGTCCGCGCGTCCAAGCGTCTCGGCCACCCGCGAGCCCATCGTCTCGTCCCACACGACCTGCGCCTGGTAGAACTGGTCGACCGTTTGCTCGGCCGCGTGCTCGCCAACGTCGAACTCGGCGTCGAAGAGGGCCCGGTGGGCGGGGTCGTCGAGGTCGAGATCGGGAAGCTCGTTCGAGAGCTCGGGCGACAGCTCGTCGACGCCGCCCTTGGCCACGGCATACACCACCTCTCGGGGCGCGTTGAGAGCGACGACCTCGATCGCGCGGCTCCGTGCGTACTCGAGAATCGGCCGATAGAGCGCGAAGTCGAAACCCCACCGCTCGTCGTACTCGGTTTCGCGACGAAGCACCGACTCGTCGATTCGACCGGCGCTCCACTGATTCAAGGGCTCTTGAAACGGAAACTGAAACATCTCCATACCGACGGCGAGCGACGGCTCGCTCCGGTGGAGTTGACGAATGATCGAATATTGGACGCCGTGGTCGACGGCCTGATCGTGCCGCTCTCCGACGTACACCACGCGCTTCGTGCGCAGCGCGGCCAGAAGCTCTTCCATCTCGAGCGATGCGCCGGTCGCAGCGTCGACGAGCGAAAGAGGGGGCGATTCACCGCGCACGACGGACTCGGCGGTCTGAGGCGCCGGCGCTGCAGCGCCCGCACAGCCAGCGGCCAGGACGAAGGCAAGGGAAGGAGACGCAGAAAGCTTCATCAGTCGATGGGAAGAAACAGCGACTGTCGATAGTACTTGAGCTCGTCGATCGATTCGATGAGGTCGTCCATCGCGCGGTGGCTGCCCTTTTTCGCAGGACGCTCGGAGTACTGCTTCGGGTACCAGCGGCGGGCGAGCTCTTTGACGGTGGACACGTCGATGTTGCGGTAGTGAAGCCACGCCTCGACTTCGGGCAGATAGCGGGCGACGAAACGGCGGTCCTGATGAATGGAGTTGCCGGCCAAGGGGGCTTTGCGTTTTTCGGTGTGCTCGGAGAGAAAGTCGAGGATTGCTCTCGAGGCGCTGTCTTCGTCGAGCGTCGACTCGCGCACGCGCTCGGTGAGGCCCGACTGGCCGTGGTGGGTCGTGTTCCACTGGTCCATGGCCGCGAGAACCGAATCGGGCTGGTGCACGATCAGATGAGGGCCTTCGGCCACGACCTCGAGCTCACCGTCGGTGACGAGCACCGCGACCTCCAAGATGCGATCGGTGTCGGGATCGAGACCCGACATTTCCATGTCCATCCAAACGATTGCCGACATGCCGCGGAGTCTCTGTCTTAGCACGTGCCCGCGAACATGGCTGCGGCCTTCCGAGCCTGCTTTGAACTCGCCCGGAACTGGCGTATACACTGGCGTTCCTCCGCCCCAAGCCCTAGGAAACAGCCGTGGCAGTGCACGAGCGCAAGCTGAATCAGCTCCGCCAACTCGAAGCGGAAAGCATCCAAATCATCCGTGAGGCCGCGGCCGAGTTCGACAATCCCGTCATGATGTACTCGGTCGGGAAGGACTCCTCGGTCATGCTTCGGCTGGCCGAAAAGGCGTTCGCGCCGGGGCCCCTTCCCTTCCCTCTCCTCCACGTGGACACGACCTGGAAATTTCAGGACATGTATCGCTACCGCGATCAGGTCGAGGCCAACCTCAAAGGCGAGCTCATCAAGTACACGAACCCCGAAGGGCTCGCGATGGGCATCAACCCCTTCGACTACGGGAGCAAGAAGTACACCGACATCATGAAGACCGAGGCGCTGAAGCAAGCGCTCAGCCAGTACGAGTTCGATTGCGCGTTCGGTGGCGCGCGGCGCGACGAAGAGAAGTCGCGCGCGAAAGAGCGAATCTTTTCGTTTCGTGACAGGCATCATCAGTGGGACCCGAAGAACCAACGGCCCGAGCTCTGGAACATCTACAACGCGAAAATCAAGAAGGGCGAAAACGTTCGCGTGTTCCCGCTGAGCAACTGGACCGAGCTCGACGTGTGGCTGTACGTTTGGCTCGAGGACATCCCCGTCGTTCCGCTCTACTTCGCGAAGGAGCGGCCCGTCGTCGAGCGCTCCGGCACGTGGATCCTGGTCGACGACGATCGCATGCGCCTCGAGGAAGGCGAAGAGCCTCAAATGAAGAAGGTGCGCTTTCGAACGCTCGGCTGCTATCCGCTCAGCGGCGCCGTCGAATCCGAGTCCGATACGGTGCCGAAGGTGATCCAGGAGATGCTGTTGAACCGCTTCTCGGAGCGGCAGGGGCGTTTGATCGACTTCGATGAAGAAGGCTCGATGGAAGTGAAAAAGCGCGAGGGCTACTTCTAGGCCCCGCCGGGCTTTCCGAGGAGCGTCATGGGCGACGAAAAAGAACTCATCCGCGAGGACATCGAGGCGTACCTCGCGAAGTATCAGCAGAAGGAGCTGTTGCGTTTCGTATCGGTCGGCTCGGTGGACGACGGCAAGTCCACCCTCATCGGGCGCATTCTGTACGACACCGGGATGGTCTTCGAAGACCAGATGGCAGCCGTACGCGCTGCTTCGCAGACCGACGCGCCCGACTTGGCGCTCCTCACCGACGGCCTCAAAGCCGAGCGCGAGCAGGGCATCACGATCGACGTGGCGTATCGCTACTTCTCGACAGACAAGCGCAAGTTCATCATCGCCGACACCCCTGGCCACATCCAATACACGCGCAACATGGTGACCGGCGCGTCCACCGCGGACGTCGCGCTCATTCTGATCGACGCGCGCCACGGCGTGCTCGAGCAATCGAGGCGTCACGCCTACATCGCGTCGCTGCTGGGGATTCCGCACCTGGCGGTTTGCGTCAACAAGATGGACCTCGAGGGTTTCTCCAAAGACGTCTATGACTCGATCAGCGCGGACTTCATGGAGTTCGGGAAGACCCTGCGGTTCAAGGACATACAGTTTTTTCCTGTGAGCGCGCTCGAGGGCGACAACGTCGTCAGTGATAGTGAGCGCACTCCTTGGTACGACGGGCCGAACGTCCTCGAGTATCTGGAAACGGTGCCGGTGTCTGCTGACCGCAACTTCGACGATTTCCGCTACCCAGTGCAATACGTGATTCGGCCTGATCTCGACTATCGCGGTTTCGCGGCGGAGGTGGCGTCAGGGATCATTCACCCGGGGGACGAAATCGTCGCGCTGCCGTCGGGAAAATCGTCCAAGGTCAAGGCTATCGACACGTGGGAAGGCGAAATCGACGAGGCTTTTGCTGGGCAATCGGTGACGCTTCGGCTCGAAGACGAGATCGACATCAGCCGCGGCGACATGATCGTCAAACCCGACAACCTCCCGCGAGTCACTCGGCGCTTCGACGCCAACATCGTGTGGATGCACGAAAAGCCGCTCGACACCGAAAAGGCGTATCTGGTCAAGCAGACGACGCAGACCGTGCGCGCGCAGATCGACAAGATCTACCATGAAGTCGACATGCGCACGCTCGAGGAGAGGCCGACCGACGGCCTCGAGCTCAACGACGTCGCGAAAGTGCGATCGAGTTGTCACCGCGCGCTGTACGTCGACGACTATCAACGCAACCGGGAGACGGGCGCGTTCATCGTCATCGATTCGCTCACGAACAACACGGTCGCCGCCGGCATGATCACTCTCGAAGGCTCGATGCAGGACATGGGCGACGTCATGAAGGAGCTGCACGCCGAGTCGGCGATGGAGCCGAAGACGTTCGTCAGCCCCAACGAGCGCATGGAGCGGTTTGGCCAGAAGGGCGCCACGGTTTGGCTCCACGGTGTGCCCGGCTCGGGGCGCTGGACGCTCGCCTACGCGCTCGAGCGCAAGCTCTTCGACGAGGGGCGCACGGCAACCGTGGTGAGCCCGGTCGGCGAAGACCTTCGCTCGATGATCTCGGCGGCCAAAGCCGTCACCGACGCCGGCCTGATCAACATCTGCGCCTTCCCGAGCCCCACCCGCCAAGATCGCGACGAGCTCGCCAAGCGCATCGGCGAAGACCGCGTGGTGCAGGTGTACGTCAACACCGACCTCGCCCTCTGCAAGGAGCGCCGCCCCGACGCCGACTTCTCGAGCTTCGAGCCCCCCGAAAACCCAGACATCACGATCTCCCTCGACGAAGTGCGCATCGACAAAGCCGTCCAAATCATCGTCGACGCCCTCCGCGACCGCGGCCAGTTCGACACATAGGCGATAGTGTGGGGGCGGTGGGGTGGGACAAACCGCCGCCGAAGGCGTCCGGCCCCAAAAAGGGGACTGTCCCCTATATGAATTGGTCGAGGGGCATTTCGCACTCTTCTCGCAAGCGGCACGTCGCGCACTCGGCGCCGCGCCATAGCTCGTCGAAGCGCGCTTGGACGTGGTCGATCGTTTGGCCGTCGGAGGTGAGGATGCCCATTTCGAAGTTGCGGCGGCCGTCGCCTTTGGCGCCGAGGCCGGCTCCAGTCCAGTTTGCGCTCCCCAAGTAGACGAGGGACGCGTCGACCACCACCGTCTTCAAGTGCACGCGAGGGCAGACCCGGAGCTCGATGCCGCCTGACACCAGGGTTGGCTGCGCGTCGAAGCTCTTGCGAAACGGCCGCGACGGCATCGCTGCGTGAAGAATCCGAAGCTCGATGCCCTTTTCCGCCAGCTCGGCGAACACCTCGAGCACCGAACGAAAGCGCCCGCGCCGGCCTCGCCTGGAGCCAAGAACCGCCTGGTCCTCCACCATCAGCTCCTTGAGGTTGGCTGTCGCGATCCAGACGCTCCGCCGCGCGTCGAGCACCGCACGCATGACGTGCTCGTAGTGCTCGCGGTCCGAGATTAGCTGAAGAGGAACTGCCCGGCGCATTCGAAAGAGGGTATGCGAACGGTGACTGCGTCGCGAGAAACCGCGCAGCCGTCTTGCGAACCCGCCCGTCAGCCGCATGGTGCTTTCGGAGGTAGTCGATGGCCGACAAATGCGCTGTGATCATGGGTGCGGGGACTGGAACGGGAGCGGAGATCGCCAAACGCTTCGCCGCGGGAGGCTATGCGGTCGCTGCGGCTCGACGGAGTACGGACGCCCTCGCACCACTGGTCGAGGAGATCGAGCAAGCCGGCGGCAAAGCCCGTGCGTTCGGTGTGGACGCCTCGAACGAAGAGGCGGTCACGGGGCTGTTCGACGAAGCGGAGAGCACACTAGGGCCGGTCGAGGTCGCGGTCTTCAACGCGGCGGGCTTCACGATGGGGCCGGTCGTCGACACGACGACGGAAGCGTTCACGGACATGTGGCGTGCATCGGCGCTCGGCGGCTTCTTGGTGGGACGCGAGGCGGCTCGTCGCATGGTGCCGCGTTCCGAAGGCACGATCATCTTCACCGGCGCCACGGCCGCCATGAAAGCCAGCGCCAACTTCGCCGCCTTTGCCTCGGGCAAACACGGACTCCGGGCGGTCGCCCAAAGCATGGCGAAAGAGCTCGGTCCGAAGGGCATCCACGTCGCACACGCGATCATCGACGGCATCATCGACGTGCCCCGCGTGCACGAACAGATGCCCGAGCTCGCCGCATCCAAGGGCCGAGACGGCCTTCTCGATCCAAAGACGATTGCCGACGCGTACTATTGGCTTCACGAGCAGCCGAAGAACGCGTGGACGTTCGAGCTCGACCTTCGACCCTTCGCCGAATCCTGGTAGGGCGCTTTCAGTCGATATCTCGGTACTGCTCCTCGTCTGGGTTTTCGTCGGCGTCTAGGAAGGCGAGGTCTTTTTGGCTGAACACCCGGTTGAGCGAGCGGCGAACGGGCACGAGCATCGCAATGCACAGCGGGAATAGCACGCCGTACGTGGACGACTTCACGATCCAGAGCACGGACAGGCACAGCACCTGAATGGCCGTGAAGCTGTGCAGCACGGGTCGCGAGACGCGCCGCACGTAGTGTGTCGGCGGGTAGAGGGCGGGATCCGCGAACCAGAGCTTGAGGCGGTCGACGAACTGGTTTCCGCGGAGCGACGCGATGCCCATGTACAAGAACAGGCCAAACACCACCGACATCGGGATCTCCCGAAGCAGCGTGAGCAAGAGCAGTGACCCGCCGATTAGGGCGTGGACCACGAGCGGCGTCAGCCGGTTTTCCATCACCGAGATGATGTGCTCCCCGCGCGCGTGGTGCCTCACCGTTGCGAGGCTTCGCACGTGGTTGAGCGAGCGCACCGTGGCTGCGACGACCCACGGGAGCCCGAAGACGGCACAAACCGCCACCAGTACGCCGATCACGGCCATGTCGAGACTGTAGCCGTCACCTTTCCTCAGCCGGTGCTGCGGACTGTTGACGAGACGCACGGTGATGTTCTGGTCGAGGTAGAGGAGCACCGCGCCGAGACCCGCAATCGGAATCGAGGCAAACCAGAACCAGACCGGCGCCTCCATCGGGTCCACGACCCACCCGCGTCCGGTCGTGGTCGCGAAGTGGTCGGGCACCGCGAGATTGTCGATCTCGATTGGGCGCATGTACCAGGCGACCGCAGTCATCACGAAGATCGCGATCGTCGGACCGAAATCGGCCAAAAACTCTCGCGCCGTTTTCGTGAGAAGAGGCTTTTGTCGCACGCGCGAGAGCTGCAGGGCGATCATGTACGTGCCGAGGGCGAGTATTAGAGAGAGCAAAGCGCCCGTGCTCGGCACCTCGGCTCCGAAGATGTCGCCGACGATGTCTCGAAGGGCCTCTGTGATGAAGATCAGCGCGATGAGCGCCGCGAAGATCTCGTCGGTGAATCGAGTGAAAAAGAGGATGTATCGAGCGGTGTTCGTCAGCGCGAATGCAACCATCATCAGCGACGTCCACATCCCGATCCAGAAGAGACCGGGAAGAAACGGAACGCCAAGCTGCTTGCAGAGCGAGTAGAGAAGCGCGATGAAGATCGTGACTGGCCCGGTGCTGCCGAGCAGGGTGAGCGGCTGACCCGAGAAGAGGGCGTAGGTCACACCCCCGACGGCTGTCGCGAGCAGGGCCTCGACCGCGCCGATCTCGCCATCCGTCAGAAAAGACAGCAGCCCGCCGAACGCGATCGACGGGGCGAGGCAGGCAAAGAATAAGAAGAGGATCGTCGCGAGACCCTTCATGTTGAAGCCGTCGACGAAGTCGCTTCGATAGAAGGGCAGCTTTCGCCTGATGTCGGCGACGAGGCTCGCGCCAAAGCCCTTCGAGGCGATGGCGGTCTCGGGAAGTCGGGGGGCGAGCGAAGGGCGCCGCTGACTGGGGGGCGCCTCGATGTGCTCGAGATACAGCTGGTAGGTCGCCAGCACTTGCATCGGGTCGTTGGCGCCGATGATCGAAGCGCTGAAGTGCTCGTCGTGCAGCATCCACCCAAACGGCTCGAGCTCTTCGTCGGACGGGGTGTCGCCGCCGTAGGGTGCGACGATCAGCCAAACGTAGTGCACTCGTTCGTGGTCTCTCGCACGAACGCCATCCGGAACGCGGATCAGCGCACATCGGTACGCGTCGCCATCCTGCCCTTCGTAGCGCACCCGAACCACACCGACGCCGCTTCCGAGGTCGTACAGCTCTCCGTGGCCGCGCTTCTCGAGCGTCGCTTGAATCGCGGCGCGATGTCTCGGTTCGAGCTTCCCCGCGTTGACGAGCTCGTCCGCCGCCTGCTCCACCAGGCCCCGAAGGTCGCTGGCAGCCAGGTCGAGCAAGATCTCGCTGTCGTGAAGACGCTTCTGCGGGCCCATGTCAGGTGAAGCCCCGGAGGGTCTACGAAATCAAACCGAATGGGAAGCGCGAATGTGGGTGTTTCGTGCGAGGCGCGAGCTACGCGCCGATACAGCGGCGCACGACCGCGAGGAGTGTCTCCGTGCCCCACGCGAGGCCATCGACCGGGATGCGCTCGTTATGGCCGTGAAACATGTCGGCGAAACGTATCGTCGGCGGCAGACGGACCGGCGCGAAGCCGTACCACTTTGCGCCGATCGACGTGAACGCCTTGGCGTCGGTGAAGCCCTGAAGCACGAAAGGAACCACCGGCACGCCCGGCGCCCGCTCCGCCATCACGTCGTGAATGGTCGAGTACAGCGTCGACTCCTTCGGCTTGGTCACGACCGGAGGCAGCGCGTGCAGAACCTCGAGCTCGATGTCCGAGCCGAGAACATCGCCGAGCTCGCGCAGGAAGTCGGCCTCGGTCTGACCAGGCAGCGTGCGCCCGTCGATCTCCGCTTCGGCGAACCCGGGAATGACGTTGGTCTTGTTTCCAGCGCGCAGCACCGTCGGCGACGCCGTGTTGCCGAGCAGGGAGCGAAACGCGCGCCTCACCGAGGGATCTGGAATTGCATTCAGCACCACGGGGCCGACGCTCGGGCTGCCGAGCAACCGAACCAGAGGCCGAAGCGGCGCCGGAAGGTTCGCTGCGAGCGCACCAACGAAACCCTCCACCTCGGCAGACGCGTGGCGCGGAAGCCCCTTCTCGCCGAGTCGCGCGATCGCCTCGCTCAGCCGAACGACGGCCGAGTCCTCGCGCGGCATCGAGCCGTGCCCCGGCTCGCCCGTCGCCCGCGCGCGAACCCAGCACACCCCCTTTTCGGCAACCTGCACGGTGAAAAACGGCCTGCCGGCGACCTGGATGTTGAAGCCGCCCCCTTCGCCGATCGCAAACTCGCTCGAAACCAACTCGCGGTGGTTCTCGCAAAGCCAAAGCGAACCCATGCGGCATCCCGCTTCTTCGTCGGCAACGCCCGCGAAAATCAAATCACGTTTGGGCTGGATGCCTTCACGCTTCAGTCGAGTGATGATCGCGACGGCCATCGCGGCCATGTTCTTCATGTCGATCGCGCCGCGGCCCCAGAGGCAGCCATCGTACACCTCGCCGCAAAACGGCGGATGGTCCCACGACGCCGGCTCGGCCTCGACCACGTCGAGATGTGCGGTCAGCAGGAGCGGTGGCAGCTCCCCGGTGCCCCGGAGCCGCGTGACGACGTTGCCCCGCCCCGGGGCGCTCTCTAGCACCACCGGTTCGAGCCCGGCCTGGTTCAGCTCGTCGGCGAGGAGCTCCGCGGCCGGCAGCTCGTTCCCCGGTGGGTTCGTGGTGTCGATGCGAAGCAGGCGTTGACAGAGATCAAACGCGTGCTCCGTCAGCTCGGAATCGCTAGAGGACGCCATGGCGCTCTAGGAATCTTTACTAGAAGCCGCCTTCTTTTTGCGGGTTTTCTTCGCGGCGGCCTTCTTGGGCGGCTTGAGCTTGCGCTTTTTGGCCTCGGTCGACTGGTCGACGCTCGCTTTGAGCGCTTCGAACAGGTCGACGACCTTGGCCCGCGGCGCCTCGGGCGAGGTGGTGATCTCGTTGCCCGCGATCTTTTCCTCGACGGCTTCCAGCACGCGCGCACGAAACTCGTCGCGGTACTTCTCCGGCTCGAATTGGTCGGCGCTGAGCTGCTCGATGAGCTGCTTCGCCATCTTCTTTTCGGCCGCCTTGAATGACGCCTCGTCGCCGAGATCGATGTCGCCGAAGTCGCGCACCTCGTTCGAATAGAACACCTGGTGAAGAATCAGGCCGTCTTTGTATGGTCGAATCACCACGAGGTGGCTCTTGCCGCGCGCGACGTAGTGCCCGAGCGCCACGCGGCCGGTGTCGTTCATCGCCTGAGCGAGAAGCCGGTAGGCCTTGTGCCCGCCCTTGTCGGGGCCGAGGTAGTACGACTTTTCGACGTAGACGAAGTCCACCGAATCGAGCGGAACGAATTCGATGATCTCGAGGTTGTGTGTCTTTTCTTCTTCGAGCGCTTTCAGCTCGTCGGCTTCGAAACGAACATACTGCCCCTTGGCATACTCGTAGCCCTTGACGAGGCTCGATCGCTCGATGACCTCGTCGTCGGTGGGGCAGTAGACCTGGTACTTGATGCGGTTCCCGCACTTTTCGTGAAGCTGATGAAACTTCACGCCCTCCGCGCTCGCAGCGGTGTACATCTTGAAGGGGATCGACACGAGGCCGAAAGACAAGGTTCCCGAGCTGATCGCGCGTGCGGGCATTGGATCATGATAGATCGCATCGTAGGATTGGCGAAGAGTTGAGTAAGCCTCGTAACAAGCCGCTCTCCCAGTACAAGAAAAAGCGCGACCCGAGCAAAACTACGGAACCGTTTGAAGCTGAACCTGCGCGCAGGGCGGGAGAAACGAAACGTGGTCGCTTCGTCGTGCATTGTCACGACGCAAGCCGACGGCACTACGACCTTCGCCTGCAGGTCGGCGGCGTGCTCGAGAGCTTTGCCGTCCCGAAGGGCCCGAGCCTCAGGCTCGATGAGAAACGGCTCGCGGTGCACACCGAGGCGCACCCGCTTCGCTATCTCGACTTCGAAGGCGTGATCCCTGAAGGCAACTACGGCGCCGGCGCGATGATCGTTTGGGACCGCGGGCGCGTCACGTATCGACGCGAGTCGGCCGAGAAGGGCCTCGACGATGGCGCACTCTCCTTCGAGCTCGATGGCTTCAAGCTCGAGGGCCGCTTCAGCCTCGTGAAGCCCTCGAGGCAAGACGACGCGCAGCAGCGGCAGTGGCTGCTGATCAAGCGGGACGACGCTTTTGCGAGCGAAGAAGACGTGACCGAAGCCCGGCCGCGGAGCGTGCTTTCGGGAATGACCGTCGAGGAGCTCGCCGACGCCGACACACTCTACGAGGCGGCCTTGCGCGATGCGACCGCCCTCGGCGCCAAAAAGGGCGAGGTGCAGGCGAGCCGCGTCGTCCCGATGCTGTGCGCCCTCGACGAGGTGCCGGTCGACCGCGAGGGCTGGCTCTACGAGCTCAAGCTCGACGGGGTGCGCATCCTCGCAGAGCGCAGCGGAAGCGACGCCCGGCTCTTCTACCGCACGCACAGGCCGGCAACCGCCAGCTTTCCGGAAGTCGTCGAGGCGGTGAAGACGCTCCTCGCCACCGACGTCATCCTCGACGGCGAGATCATCACGTTCGACGACCGAGGCCTTCCCTCGTTTCAGCGCCTGGGAAGACGCATCCACGCGCGACGAGCGGCGGACATCCGTTTCTTGCGAGAGTCCGCGCCGGTGGTGTTCGTGGTCTTCGACGTGCTTCGGCTCGGCGACCTCGACCTCCGCAAGCTTCCATTGACGAAACGCAAGGCGCTGCTGTCACGCGTGCTGCCCGGCGGCGAGGGCGTGATTCGACCTCTCGACTTCTTTCCCGACGACGGGCGCCCGCTCCAGTCTTTCATCGAGGAACGCGGGCTCGAGGGGCTCGTCGCCAAGCGGGCGAGCTCCACCTATCACGTCGGGCCGAAACGCACGGGCCACTGGGTCAAGATCAAGCGCGTACGCGAAGACGACTTCATCGTCACCGGCTACAGGGCGGGCAAGCGAAGCCGGCAGCGACTCGGCGCGCTGGAGCTCGCGTCCTACGACCAGGGCGAGCTCGTGTCACGCGGGCGCGTGGGAAGCGGGCTGTCGGACGCCGAGATCGACCGGCTCCTCGCACGGCTCGACGGGGAAGAGCCCACCGTCGTGCAGGTCCGGTACGCGGGGTGGACCGAGGAAGGCAATCTCCGTCACCCGGTCTACCTCGGGATTCGGAGCGACGTTGCGCCCGAGGACGTGGTGGCCGCGCCCAAGCCCGACGACGCGACGATGCTCGACGAGGGCGAGGCCGACGACGCGACCGCCGATCGCGTGGTTGGCAAAGCGCGTCTCACCAACCAGAGCAAGGTCTTCTGGCCCGCCGACGGGATCACCAAAGGCGACCTCTGCAGCTATTACGAGTCCGTCGCGCCGGTGCTGCTACCTCACCTTCGCGATCGCCCGGTGACGTTGGTTCGGTTTCCGGACGGCATCGACGGTAAGAGCTTCTTTCAGTGGCGAATCCCGAAACACGCGCCGCCCTGGCTCCAGTCTCTGCGCCTCCGCTCACTCGAAAAAGACGGAAAGGAGATGAACACCATCCTCATCAACGACCTGTCGTCGCTGATGTACGTCGCCAACCTCGGCTGCATCCCGCTGCACGTGATCGCATCCCACGCAGACGCGCTCGACACGTGTGACTTCCTGACGCTCGACCTCGACGTCGAGCTCGCGTCGCTAGAGGCGGCCATCCCGATCGCGCTCACGATTCGCGACCTGCTCGACGAAGTGGGCCTTCAGGGCTTCCCGAAGACTTCGGGCAAGACCGGCCTTCACGTGCTCGTCCCGCTCGGCGGCGGCCTTCCGTTCGACATCGCCAAGCAGCTCCTCGAGCTGATCGGCCGTATCGTTTTGCAACGCCACCCCGAGCACGCCACGATGGAGCGACGAAAAGAAAAACGCGGGGCGCGTGTCCTGATCGACGTCGGCCAAACCGGCCGCCTTCGTACGATCGTGGCCCCCTACTCTCTCAGAGAGGTTCCGGGCGCCCCGGTCTCGACCCCCATCTCTTGGGACGAGGTGAGCCTCTCGCTCGACCCGTCGTCCTCGAACATCTTCACGGTCCCCGAGCGAATCTTGGCGCTCGGAGACCCGATGGCCGACATGTGGTCCGTCGAGCTCGACCTGCCGGAGACGCTCGCCAAGCTCGGTGCGCTGATCGAGGCAGGCGAAACTTGAACCCGGGCCCACCTTGCCCCAGGGTCATCTCGGACATGACGCTGTTCGAAGAGCTAGGAGGAGAGGCCCCGCTTCGGGCCATCGTCGACGATTTCGTCGATCGCTGCTTCGGCGACGTGATGATCGGCTTCATCTTCTCGCGCGCGGACCGCGAGCGCATCAAGCGCTTCGAATACGAGCATGCCGCCAAATCACTCGGCGCTTCGATCGAATACCAGGGACGCCCGCTCGACCAGGCCCACCGGCCCCACCGCATCTTCGGAGGCCAGTTCGACCGGCGGCGCCAGATTCTGCTCGACACGCTCCGCGATCACGAGGCGCCCGAGGCGGTGATCGAAGCTTGGGTCTCCCATCAAGATTCGCTTCGTTCTTTGATCACGAACGACCCCGACTCCAACTGCCGAGACTGACGGTGGCCGAAGTCGTCGAAGGGTTGGTCGTGCGCGCGACGGCGGGGTTCGTCGACGTCGCGGTAGGCGGGCGGAGGCTTCAGGCCAAGCTTCGCGGGCGCTTGAAGCAGACGCCCCGCCGAACCGACCTCTGCGTGATCGGCGACCGCGTGCTGGTCGAAACCCCGGGACCCGACACGCACGTCGTGACCGAGGTGCGCCCCCGGAGGACCCGCTTTTCTCGACGGCAGCCCGGCCGGGGACCCGAAAAAGAAGACGTGCTGATCGCCAACCTCGACCAGCTCCTGGTGACCTTCTGCTACGGCCGCCCCGTGCTCAACCGACGTCTCCTCGATCGCTTCGTCGTGATCGCGGAGCACCAGGAAGTCAGGCCGATCATCGTCATCAACAAGGCCGACCTTCGCCAACCCGGAGAGCCCGCGTGGCAGCCGATCTACGAAGGGCTTGGATACTCGGTGCTCAGCGTCAGCGCCGGCACGGGCGAAGGGCTCGACGCGCTGGTCGATACTCTCACCGGGTCGATCTCGGCGTTCGTCGGGCCGTCGGGCGTCGGCAAGAGCAGCCTGATCAACCGGATCCTGCCCGAGCTCGAGCTCGACGTCGCCGAGGTGAGCGAGCGCCACGGAAAGGGCCGCCACACCACCCGCGTCGCCACGCTGCACGAGCTCCCCGAGGGAGGGTTCCTCGCCGACACGCCGGGCATTCGGGAGCTCGGCGCTTGGGCCCTGCCCGCACAGGACCTCGACCGATGCTTCCCGGAGCTGGCCGCCCTCCGAAGGGACTGCGCCTTTCGAAGCTGCAGCCACACCCACGAGCCTGAGTGCGCAGTGTTGAGCGCCCTGAGCGAGGGGCGAATCGACCGCGAACGATACGAGAGCTACGTGGCGCTTCGCGATGAACGCGAAGCCTAGTCGAGGTTGAAGCGCGCGCGCGCGACGGTGTCCGGCTTGACCGTCACCTGCTTCTTCACCTTGCTGCCGTCGGGGAGCTCGAACTCCAGAGTCACGCGACCAAGCGGCGTGTAGATCGTGCTGAGCGGCGTTCGCCCCACGAGATCGCCGGCCAGATAGACGTCCGAAGGGGGCGTCGTCTCGACGTTGACGCGCCCGAATGCGCCTGGCTTCGCCCCGCCCTGCTTGCCGAGCAGCCTCGCCGTGACGCCGGCGGTTTCGCCGTGCGCCACCTTCACGTTGCTCGACCAGGATGCAAACCCGGGCGCTTCCACCCGAACGCGGTAGTCCCCCTGCATGAGCCCCGTCAGGGCAACCGGCGTCACGCCCTGCTCTTTGCCGTCGAGGAACACCTTTGCCCCCGGGGGCGACGAGGCGACCAGAATGCGAGCGCCGTGCTCCTTCAGAAGGGGGTTTTCGTCGACCGCGACCTCGGGCGGCCCCTTGGCCTCGAAAAGCCCTTGGACGCTTCCTACCGTCTGTTTGACCACGTCGCTCTTCTCGTATGCGACGAAACCACCTCCGCCAAGCAGGAGCAGCAAGAGCCCGATGCTCTTGAAGCCGAGGCGCGATGGCCGCTTGGGGCCCGCCGGCGCCGCTTTCCTCTTCTTCTTTTTTGGTTTCTTCGGTGGCGCCAGAACCTCGGGCGCGGCGTCCGTCGGCCGCTGACTGAGCTCCGGGTCGTTGGCCGGCGGGCTCGCGCCGGCAGGAGGGAGCTGCTCCACCACGGGAGCATCGAGAAGGTGCCCGAGGTCAGGCCCTTCGTCTCCGCTTTCCACCTGAAGCTCCCGAATCGCGCCCGGCATCTGCGCGACGTACGACTTCGCCGACGCGGAATCGTTCGCGTGGTGCATGTCGAGCGTGATCGAGGCGCCAAACGGCACCGTGTCCACGCGAGGGCCGCGCGAGAACTCCTCGGGGAACACCTTCTTCACGAAATCGGCGACCTCTCGCTGAGTGGCAAAGGTGTTGTTGTTCTTCCCGAACTGCTCGAGCGCGTTGGCGAACTCCTCGGCGGTGTCGAATCGATCCTTGGCTTCCTTTGCGAGCGCTTTTTGAAGGATTTGCTCGAGCTCGTCGGGCACGTCGGGCAGGCGCTCTTTGAGCGACGGCACCGGATCCATGATCACGGCGCGCATCGTTGCAGCCTCGGTCTTTCGCCGGTAGAGCGATCGCCCGGTGAACGTCTCGAACAGGCACACGCCGAGGGCGAAGATGTCGAGCCGGTGGTCGGCTTGCCCGGCCGTGCACTGCTCGGGCGCCATGTAGGCGAACTTGCCCTTCACCACGCCGGCCTGCGTTTTGTGGGCGCGATGGTCGGCCTTGGCGATGCCGAAATCGAGGAGCTTCGCGGTCCCGGTGTAGCCGATCATGATGTTGTGGGGCGAGACGTCCCGGTGAATGATGTTGAACGGCTCGCCATGCTCGTCGTTGGCGATGTGCGCGTAGTGCAGTGCCCTCGCAACGTCGACGCCGATGCGCACCGCGATCGGGAGCCCCACCCCGCCGGACTTGCGTGCTTTGCGGATCAGGCGGCCGAGCGGCATGCCGTTCACCCACTCCATCACGATGAAGTGCGACCCTTCGTCGGCGCCAAACTGATGAAACTGGCAGATGTTCGGATGCTTGAGCTGCATTCCGATGCGCGCTTCGTCGAGGAACATCTGGACGAAATCGCTGTCCTGCTCGAAGTGCGGCAGGATGCGCTTCACGACCAGGAACCGATGGTTGCCGTCGGTGTTGGCGTGGCGTGCGAGGAGGATCTCCGCCATCCCGCCTAGGGCAAGCCGGCCGAGAATGTCGTAGCCGGCAAACTTCCCGAGCACCGGAAGATCGACCGGCGGCTTCGGCATCGGGGTTGCGGCGGCTTCCTGACTCACCTCATCCCCCGACCCGGCCTCCGTGCGCGACCGCACGAACGAGCCCGTTGCTGGTTTTCCCCCCGGCAAAAGTCACAGCCATCAGCATAGCGGCTGGAGCCTAGGGGGCCTAATCAGGGGCACCAAAAAACCGAGGCCAAATGGCCCCTGTGCGCTTGCTCACAAAAGGCGCTCGGTTCGCGCGAGCTCTCGGCACATGTTCTTTTGGTGGGCCTCGAGCGTGCCCCCGCCAATCTCGAGGAGCTTGGCATCGCGCCAGAGGCGCTCGACGGCGTACTCGGCCACGTAGCCGTAGCCGCCCAGCACCTGAATCGCGCGGTCGGCCACCTCTTTGCCCATGGTCGAGGTGAACAGCTTCACGCCGTCCGAGTCGAGCCGGTGCCCGGGCGTGTCGAGGCTCATCGTGGCCGCGGTGTGGTAGGTGTACGCTCGGCCAGCCATGTACTCGGCATAGGACTGCGCGATGTAGCGCTGGATTTGGCCGAAGTTGCGCAATGGCTTCCCGAAGGACATCCGCTCCGTCGCGTAGCGGTTCATGATCTCGATCGAGCGACGGGCGATACCGAGGCTCATCGCGGCGAGGGTGACCCGCTCGATCTCGAGATTTCGCATCATGTGAAGGGTGGCCGCGCCCTCGGAGCCGACGAGGTTGGCGGCTGGAACCCTGCAGTCCTCGAACACGAGCTCCGCGGTCGTGGAGGCGCGCATGCCGAGCTTGCCCTTGATCTTCTGGCCGAGGCCGAACCCTGGGAACCCCTTTTCGACGATGAACATCGAAAGCTGGTTTCGAGGGCTTCCCTGCATCCGTGCGTAGATGAGAAAGGTGTCGCCGAGCTCTTGGTCGCTGACCGCCCCGTTGGTGATCCACATCTTGGCGCCGTTGAGCACGTATTCGTCGCCTTTGCGGGCCGCAGTGGTGCTGAGACCGAGGACGTCGGTGCCCGCCTCGGGCTCGCTCATGCCCATGCCGCACACGGTTCGACCGGCGCACGCATCGGGCAGGTACTTTTGGCGCTGCTCGTCGCTTCCGTTGATCTGCAGGTTGTTGGCGAACAGCATCGAGTGCGCGAGGTACGCCAGCGTGAAGCCGGGGTCGGCGGCCGACAGCTCTTCATGGGCGATCACCGCGGCCACCGGGTCGAGCCCGGAGCCGCCAAAGCGCTCCTCCACCGTGATGCCGAGCAGCCCCAGCTCCCCGCCCAGCCGAGCAAAGAGCTCGGCGTTGAATCGCTCGTCTCGATCCGAGGATTCGGCCTGCGGCGCGACCTCGCGCTCGGTGAACGACCGCACGAGCTCGCGGAGCGCCCGGTGCTCCGACGTCGGATTGAAGAGGTCCGTCACATCGGAGCGCTTATCACGCGAAAGCGGCGATCGGAAGCCGAGCGGTCAGGCGGCGTCCGCGACCGACGTCGTGGACAGCACGCTCTGCGCGATTGCCCGCGAGGCGACCTGGGCGCCGCGGTCGAGGTCGTCTAGCCGCCCATCGAGGTGGGCCTCGGCGAGCCCCAGCACGAGGCCGATCAGCAGGTCCGCATGGAGCGCCGCATCCGCGGGGGAGAGGTCGGAGCGAAGCAGCACGACGATCTGGCGCATGCGCTCGCGCAGGCCTCCGAGAAGCACGGTCCATCGACGCCCGAGGGCCGATGTTGGATCGCGGCGGTTGCGGAGGAACGCGTCGGCCATTCGACGGTCGCGGACCAGGGTACGGGCGCACATCACAACGGCCTCCTGCAGAGCCTCGGAAGCCCGGTCGCCCTCGTCGGGCACCTCGGGGCTCAGACCCGGACTGAGCTCGTCGGCGACCCACTCGGCCACCTGCTCGAGCGCCTGGTCCATGCTTCGAAAATGAACGTAAAACGTCGGCTGAGCGACCCCCGCGAGCTCCGCGACCCGGCCCGTGGTGAGGCTGCCCAAACCGTACCGGTGGATCGTCTTGAGAATCGCCTGAAGAAGACGACGCCGCGTACGCTCCTTGCTGATTTGCCGTGACATGGGGCTCGTGTAGCAGCGGAGCCAAGGGGGTTCCATCGAAACTTGGGTTGCCTCCGTGCTAATTACGCAAAAGAAACATTTGGCGTTCGATCGGGCGCAGAAATTTCGTACGGCTGACATGAGCGAGACGCCGCAACATCGCAGAAACATGGGCGCAGGCATCGGTTTTGCGCCGGGCTGGTACATCGTCGCATCGAGGGACGACATCAAGTCCAGTCCGTCACGTGTTCTCCTCGACGATGTACCGCTCGTGGTGTTTCGAGACGCGGCGGGAAAGTGCGTGGCCCTTCTCGATCGCTGCGCGCACCGTAACGCGCCGCTTTCCGCCGGGCGCGTCGTCGAGGGTCACATCCAGTGCCACTACCACGGTTGGGAGTTCGACGGCGCTGGCGAATGCCAGGCGGTGCCCGGGCTGGTCGGGGAGCCGAGTCACCCAACCCGCTGCGTGCCGTCGTTCGCATGCCGCGAGTCGCAGGGTTGGGTTTGGGTCTACTCGGAGGCCGGCGCACGCCCTGAGTCCGGTCCATACGAGATCCCGTGCGCGGATCGCGCGGGATACCTGACGATACGCGAGCACCTCGTGATGCCCGGGCCGCTCGACGCGGTGGCGGAAAACGCGCTCGACGTCCCGCATACCGCGTTCGTCCACGCCGGGCTCTTCCGCAAGAACGCCGACCGAAGACCGATCGAGGTCGTCGTGCGTGCCATCGAGCACGGGGTCGAGGCCGAGTTCATCGGCGAGGAGCGGCCCAAGGGCCTCGCCGGCCGCCTGCTCGCGCCGCAGGGAGGCGAGGTGTTTCACTGGGACCGGTTCATTCTTCCTTGCGTTGCCCAGGTCGAGTATCGGCTGAGCGACCGAAGCCACATCGTCACCACCGCCGCGCTCACGCCGCGGTCGGCCACGGTGACCGATCTGTTTGCGACAGTTGCTGTAAAAGCGCCGGTCCCGCACGCGTTTCTTCGAACGGTGTTCAAGCCCATCGCGATGCACATCCTGAAACAGGACATGGAGATCCTGCGACGACAAACCGAGCAGGTAGAGAGCTTTGGCACCGAGGAATTCGTGTCGACGGAAATCGATGTGCCTTCGCATCAAGAAGCTGCTTCGCGACGCGGCAAACGGCCGCGCGCCAGCGCCGCAAGAAGAGCGCCGTATCAAAATGCTGGTTTGAGCGCGATTGGTGTAACCTCGCGACCATGGGGTCCGATCAGAAATCGAAATCCGATTCGACGTATCTGATCAAGAACCCGCCGTCCGACCGCGTCGAGGCGCCAAGCCCGAGTGACGCACCGAGCTCGGAGCCGCCGGACAAGCGTTGGCGCACGTCGAACCCGCCGCCCGGAGAGAGCCTCGAAGCCAAGTGGTGGCCCGACCGCGAGCTCGGCCAGGCGTTCCGGCGTTGGACCGGGATCCCGCCTGCGCGCGGCAAAGAAGCCCGCTCGTTCGCGACGAAGTTCCTGGTCGAGCATCTCAACGTCGGTGAGCTCACGGCGGTCGGGTCGGCGCCCCGCACCCCGATTCCAACGATCGAGCCTCCGGCGTTTGCCGATCGCATCCGCACGATGGTGGTTCGGCTCGGCCAGACCGGCCCCAACGAAGAGGCACCGGACCATCGTGCGCTGATCGCACTCGGACGAGACGCGCTCCCGATGCTTCGCGATCTGTTTCCCGGCCGCCTCTGGTTCAACCGGTGGGAGCCACACATCCAACCGCCTCGCGGGCGAAGTATTTCCGGCCTCTGCCGGACGATGGTGACCTTCGGCGATGCGGCCGTCCCCTACGTCGTCGAGCTGCTCCGATCCGAAGAGCCGGAAATCCGATACTACGCGACGCTCGTCGCCGCCGAGCTGCCACACCCGCTGCTCGTCGAGCCGCTCGCCGAAGCGCTGTTCGACGAAGACCAGGGCGTCTCGCGAAGCGCCCTCTACGCGCTCGAGCTCTTTCAGGAGCAGGACGGAATCCCCGAGCTCAAGCAGTCCCTTCGCGCGATGGCGGGCGATGGCGACACAGACCAGCGTTCCCGGCTACTCGCTATCCGCGCTCTGGCGGTGCTCCGCGACGAAGAGTCGATCGACGTGCTCGTGTCCGTGCTCGACGCGAAGAGCGTGCTCGGCGAGGCGGCGTGGCGCGTGCTGCGCATGCTCACCGTGCAGGATTTCGGCGAGCGGCACGACGACTGGCGCGCGTGGCTCGACGCGAACCGCGCTCGGTCGCGGACGGAGTGGCTGATCGACAGCCTCGATCACGACAGCCGAGAGATTCGTGCCATCGCAAGCCGAGACCTCGTCCGCAAGGCCGGTCAGGACTACGGCTATCGCGTGGACCTTCCCCCCGAGGAACGGCAGGCCATCCGCGAGCGATATCGAACGTGGTGGGACAGCCAGAGCGCTTAGCGCCGCGTCACGAGAGGAGCTCGCGCGCGATCGACGACGCGAGCTTGCCGTCGACCTGGCCTGGGTAGCGCGCCTTCAGCTCTTTCATCACCTGGCCGAGCTCCTTCGGGCTCGACAGGCCGAGCTCGTCGATGATGGCAGCGATCGCCGCGCGAGCTTCGTCTTCGCTGAGCTGCTTTGGAAGGTAGCGCTCGATCACCTCGATCTCGGCCTGCTCCTTCGCCGCCAGGTCCTCGCGGCCACCCTCGCGATAGCTAGCGATGCTGTCTTTTCGCGACTTCACCGCGCGCGACAGGACCGTGAGCTCGTCCGGGTTTTCCAGAGTCAGAAGCTCGGTCTTGAGCATGCGCAACGTGTCGCGCGTCACTTGGTCTTTTTCGAGCATCGCCTTCTTGAGGTCGGCGTTGATCGTGTCGAGGAGGGCCATGCGGACAAGCGTGGGCGGGGTCTGTCACCCGCGCAACGCCTCGATCGCGCGAAGGGCATTGCCGCCGAGGATCTTCCGCACGCGAACGTCCGACCACCCCCGGTCGAGCATCGCTTGGACCAAGCGAGGAAGCGCCCAAAGCCCCGGCAGATCTCTGGGTGGGGTGATGGCGCCGTCGAAATCCGTTCCGATCGAGGCGTGGTCCTCCCCGACGGTGTCCACGATGTGCTCGAGATGGTCGACGACGGTGTTTGCGTTTACGCCGCGGCGGCCGAGGAACGACGCCTGGAGCATGACCCCCACCGTGCCCCCCGTATCGGCGACGGCGCGGATCTGCGCATCGGTGACGTTGCGCCAATGCTCGTAGACCGCAGCCACCCCCGTGTGGGTGACCAGCAGCGGCTGGGTCTTGTCGTGCACCTCGACCGCGTCGAAGAAGCCGGGGCGGCTGATGTGCGCGAGGTCGACGCCGACGCGGAGCGCGTTGAGTCGCTCGACGTAGCCCCGCCCAAAATCGGTGAGGCCCGCCTTCCGAGACGCGGGCGGCGCGCTGGTCGCGCCGAGCTTCGACGACGTCAGGTGAATCAGCGTGATGCGAAGGACCGAGCCGTCCGCGAGCCGGTCGAGCGCGTCGAGGTCGAGGTCGAGCGCATTGCCGCCCTGTACTCCGATGAAGGCGCCGTGCTCTCCGTCGGCGACAGCGGCGCGAAGCTCTGACCCCGAACGCACGTGGCGGATGCCCGGCGCCTCGTCGAGAAGCGCGACGAGCGACGCGAGGTTCTCGTCGAACGCCCGAAGACGCCCAGTCGCGGTCCGGAGGGGGTTGGTCGTGATGACCCAGGTCGCGCCCCCGAGCCCGGCCTCGCGCGCCGTCGGGAAGTCCGCGTGCCCGAAGAAGCTCCGGCCGAAGAAGCCGCCCCGGTGCCGGCGGTTGAGGTCGTAGCCGAACACGCGATGCCAGATGTACGAGTCGATGTGGAGGTCGATCGCGGTCGCGGCGCGAAAAAGCTGAAGCGCTTCCTTCGACACGTCGGGGAGATCGGGCGTCGGCTCGTCCATCCGAGCGACGGGGTATCACGACTGCGAGCGGATCGCTGTCATCCCGGGCATTTGGCCGAAAATCGACTGATCGTGCGTGTGTTAATCGCTTGTAAATGCCTGTTTTTGCACGCTTTCGGTTGACTGAAGGCGCCAGACGGCCCATTGTGGCCCTTCCCGGCTAGTTAAGTTGTAAACAGCCGAGGCAGCGAAAGGACAAACGATGTTGTCGACTCAGGCATCGGGAAGCTCCAAGTCTTCGGAATTGCTGAGCTCTCGCACGATCAACCACGTAGTGGTCCTCGGCGCAAACGGCGCGATGGGCCTCGGAAGCGGCGCCCTTTTCACGACGGCGGTGCCTCGGGTGACGTTTTTGGCCCGCACCAAGGAAAAGGCCGACGGCGGCCTGGCCGCGGCGGTCAAAATGGTCCGCTCGAGCACGGTGGCGAACCGGGTCGACACCGGGAGCTACGACGCGGATTTCGATCGCGTCGTCGCCGAGGCCGACCTGATCTTCGAAGCGGTCACCGAGCAGCTCGATCTCAAAAAGGAGTTCTTCGACCGAATCGACGCCGTGCGCCGGCCCGACTCGATCGTCGCAACGGTGACCTCGGGGCTGTCGATCAACCAGCTCGCCGAAGGCCGGAGCGATTCGTTCCGCAAGAACTTCCTCGGCCTCCACTTCTTCAACCCGCCCAACGTGATCGTCGGCACCGAGCTCATCGCCGGAAAAGACACCGACCCCAAGCTGGTGGACTTCATCGACGCCTTCTGCACGGAGCGTCTCGGCCGGGCGATGGTGCGCACCGCCGACACGGCGGGCTTCGCCGGCAACCGCGTCGGCTTCAAGGTGCTCAACGAGTGCGCGATCCTCGCCGAGGAACACGGGCCGCTGCTGATCGACGAGCTGGTCGGGCCCTACACCGGCCGCGCCATGACGCCGCTCGCCACCGTCGACCTCGTTGGCTGGGACATCCACCGCGCCATCGTCGACAACATCTACGAGCTCGCCCCCGACGAAGCTCACGAAACCCTGAAGCTCCCGCAGTACATGGCCGACCTGATGGCCAAAGGCGTGCTCGGGCGAAAGACGGGCGGCGGTTTCTTCGGTAAGGACGACGCGGGCGAGCGCATCGTGCTCGACCCTAAAACGCAGAAGTACGTGCCGAAGTCGTCGATTTCGCGCCCCGACCTCGCGTTCATCGACACGATCTCCAACCTCCATCGCATCGGCCGCTATGTCGACGGCATGCGCGCGTTCGCTGAGGCCAAGGGGCCGTACGCGGCGATCGCGCAAAGGGTCATCGCCGGCTACATCAGCTACTCGTTCCATCGAGTCGGCGAGGTCACAGACGACATCTCCGGCATCGACCGCATCATGGGCTTCGGCTTCAACTGGGCGCCTCCGAGCGTTCTGGTCGACACGATCGGTCTCGAGTCAACCATTGCGATGATCGAGCGCGCGGGCCTCCCGGTGCCGCCCGCCCTCGCGAACGCCCAAGCGGGCACCACTTTCTTCGACGACCCGCGCGTCAACGTGGGCAAGTTCTTCGTCGCTGCGTGAGCGAAAGGTTTTGGTGAGAAAAATGGCAAACGTTCCCGAAGTTTACGTTCTCGGCGGCTACCAGACGGATTTCGCCCGCAACTGGAGCAAGGAAAAGAAGCACTTCGTCGCGATGATGCGCGAGGCGGTGCTCGGCGCGCTCGAAGAAACTCGAATCGAGCCCGGTGAAATCGAGGTCGCCCACACAGGCAACTTCGCCGCCGAGCTCTACAGCAAGCAGGGCCACCTCGGCGCCTTCTTCCTCGAGATCGACCCCGCGTTCAGCGGCCTTCCGACCTCCCGCCACGAAGCGGCGTGCGCGTCGGGCAGCATCGCGATCCTGGCGGCATCGGCCGAAATCGAGGCCCAGCGCTACGACCTCGCATGCGTGGTGGGCGTCGAGCAGATGAAGACGGTGGGCGCCGGCGAAGGCGGCGACTTCCTCGGCACGGCGGCGTGGTACGAGCTCGAGGCCAAGGACATCGAGTTCCCCTTCCCGAAGCTCTTCGGAAAGCTCGGCGACGAGTACGACAAGCGCTACGGCCTCAAGGACGAGCACCTCGCGGAGATCAGCACGATCAACTATGCGAACGCCAAGCTCAACCCGAACGCGCAAACGCGCACCTGGTACATGAACTACGACCACGCGATGAGCCGCGACGAGTTCAACGGCACCATCGGCGGCCGCATTCACATCTCGGACTGCTCGCAGGTCACCGACGGTGCAGCGGCTCTCCTGCTCGCGTCACCGGACTACGCCAAGAAGTGGGCGGCCCGCGTCGGCGTGCCGCTCGAGTCGATCCCCCGCATCAAGGGCTGGGGCCACAACACGGCGCGCATCCGATTCGAGGACAAAATCGCGGAGAGCAAAGACAGCCAGTACGTGCTTCCGCACGTGCGCAGCACGGTCACCTCGGCCCAGAAGCGCGCTGGCATGGCCGACACCAGCAGCATCGACGCCATCGAGACCCACGACTGCTTCACGACGTCCGAGTACATGGCGATCGACCACTTCGGCCTCACAGCCCCCGGCGAGAGCTGGAAGGCTGTCGAAGAGGGGGTCATCGCGCTCGGCGGCGACACGCCGATCAACCCGAGCGGCGGTCTCATCGGCGCCGGCCATCCGGTCGGTGCGACAGGCGTGCGCCAGGTGCTCGACGGCTACAAGCAGGTCAAAGGCGAAGCCGGCGAGTACCAGGTGCAGGGCGCGAAAAACGTCCAGACCCTCAACATCGGCGGCTCCGGCACCACCAGCGTCAGCTTCGTGGTCGGAACCTGAGCCCGAGCCATCGCGTGGAACACATCGCGCCCGCCTGCTAGGAGGGGCGCGATGCGTTACTCGCGTGCGTTCATTCCGACGCTGAAGGAAGTCCCGAAGGATGCGACGATGCCGTCGCACATCCTGATGCTTCGGGCAGGGTACGCCCGCATGGTGGGCGCGGGCATCTACGAGCTGCTGCCACTCGGCACGCGCGTGCTTCACAAGATCGAGCGCATCATTCGCGAGGAGATGGACGCTTCGGGAGCCCAGGAGCTCCTGATGCCGACCTTCCTTCCGTCGGAGTATTTCAAGGAGACCGGCCGATGGGACCTCTACGGCTCCACCCTGCTGCGCATCCAGGACCGAAAGGGCGGGGAGTATCACCTCGGGCCGACGCACGAGGAGATCGTCACCGACGTCGTGCGCCGCGAGATCAAGAGCTACCGCCAGCTCCCGCTGAACCTCTATCAAATCCAGCTCAAATATCGGGACGAGCCTCGGCCGCGAGCGGGCCTGCTCCGCTGCCGAGAATTCATCATGAAGGACGCGTACTCCTTCGACGTGTCCGAGGACGCTGCCCTGAAGAGCTACGCGCAGATGCGCGAGACCTATCACCGCATCTTCCGGCGCCTCGGACTCGAGTATCGGGTCGTCGAGGCCGACAGCGGTGCGATCGGCGGCAAGAAGAGCGCGGAGTTCCAGGTGCTCGCCCAGACCGGCGAAGACTGGATCGTCGCGTGCGACCGGTGCGACTACGCCGCCAACGTCGAAGTGGCCGAGCCGGGCGTGTCTACCGGACAGAGCTCGGTTTCACCGGCGGCGCTCGAAAAGGTGAAAACACCGAAGGCCCGGTCGATCGAAGAGGTCGTCGCGTTTTTTGGCGGCGACACCAAACCGGAGCACACGCTCAAGTCGCTTCTCTATGTCGCGGGCGACGAGCTGGTGATGGCTGTCGTTCGCGGAGACCACGAGCTCAACGAGATTCGGCTGGCGCGCCACCTCGGCGTGGAAGAAGTGCTTCTCGCGTCGGACGCCGCGGTGCGGGACGCGACGGGCTCGGAGATCGGGTTCGTCGGGCCGGTCGGCTTCGAAGGACGCATTCTCGTCGACCCGGACGCAGCCGCCGTGGGCAACGCCATCGCGGGGGCAAGCGAGACGCCGTTTCACTACCGCAACGTCAATCACGGCCGGGACTTCGAGGGCGAGGTCGTCTCGATCCGCCAGGCGACCAGCGGCGACCCGTGCCCGAGCTGTGATGGCGTCCTCGAGCTCTATCGGGGTATCGAAGGCGGGCACATCTTCGTTCTCGGCACGCACTACTCCGACAAGATGAACGCGACCTTTCTCGACGAGGACGGCAACAGCCACGCCTTCGTGATGGGCTGCTACGGGATCGGCGTCACTCGACTCATCGCGGCGATCATCGAGCAGCATCACGACGAGCAGGGCATCCGCTGGCCGGTCCATGTCGCGCCCTATCAGGTCATCGTCACACCGATCGGCAAAGACGAAGCGCCGCTCGACAAGGCCACGGAGATCTACGACGAGCTCCAGGCCGCCGGCATCGAGGTCTTGCTCGATGACCGCAAGGAACGACCGGGCGTGAAATTCAAGGACGCTGACCTCCTCGGAATCCCGCTGCGAATCACCGTGGGCTCACGCGGGCTCGCGGCCGGCACCGTCGAGGTCAAGGGACGAAGCGAAAGCGAAGCGAAGGACGTCCCGTTCGACGGCGTGCTCGCCGCAGCGCGCGCCGCGCTCGGCAACCCCGAAACCTGAGCGAATGCGCAGCTCCGACGATCGCTACGTGACACCGAAGTGGCGCACCTTCTGGTTGGTGATCGGCTTCACAATTCTCGTCGCGATCGGCGTCGTCACGGTTCTGTTGCCCGAGCTCGAAGATGAGCGAAACGAAGACGAAACCGCGGAGCTCGAGGACGATCCTGCCCTTCTTGGCGACGAGCCGAAAAAGGACTGAAATGTTTAGCGCCTGATCGCGTATAATTAGGGGTGCCGGCGCCCCGGTTCTTTTGCGTATCAGCTCACAATTTTGCAATGTTGTAGACAGCGTGGCTCTTCGCGGATTCATTGCTGCAGCATTCGCGGCGATGCTCTTTTCATCGTCTCCGGCAAAGGTCCACGCATCGCCAGACGCACCCATGTGCACCATGGAGCGCGTCGCCGCTCGAGCGATGCCGGTCGACTTGGTGCGGTGGCGCGCGCCGATGTGCGGTCCCAGCCCGAGAGTGTTTGCCGCCGCTCCCGCGCCGCCCCCAAAAGCGCGTGCGCTCGAAGCGTTCCTCGAGGCCTCGCGGCGCATCGCGGCTGCCGACTACGAAGGGGCCCGGCTTCAGCTCGACCTCGCTGACAGGGGCCTTCCGCGCATTCGAGATCGGGTCGCGCTCCAGAGCGCCAGGGTCGAGCTGCTGAGAGAGCGGCCCGCGAAAGCCGCGGAGTTCTTCGAGGGGGCGTCGCAGAGCCCTCACCCGTCCGTCGCGGTCGAAGCCCGCCTCGGCCACGCGCTGGCGCTGCTCCGAGCCGATGATCCGGAGGGCGACCGGGTGCTCGAGGAGCTGCTTTGGAGCTTTCCTGCCGCCCCGAACCGGCCCGAGCTGCTGTACGAGCAGGGGCGAAGCCTGGTGCGACGCGGACGCCAAGAAGAAGCACTCACCGCGCTCCATGCGGCCCGCGTCCTCGCCCCTGCGAGCCGAGCGGCTCGATGGGCGGAGCTCGAAATCGAGCGCCTGCGCTCTCTCGGCTACGCGGCCCCGGTGCTCTCGAACGAGGAGCGCGTGCTCAGAGCGCGCACCCTGGTGAGCATGGGCCCCCTGGCCGATGCAAAGCGCGAGGTCGCCGAGTTGCTCGAGAGCCCGCTCACCGGATCGCAGCACGCTCAGGTCCACTACCTGGCAGGCCGGCTCGCACGTGACGAGGGGCGTTGGGAGGCGGCCGAGACCTACCTCCGCACCGCGCAGCTCTTTGCAATCGATGACATGGCGACCGCGCGGCAAATCGAAAGCCGAGCGAGGGACATGGCCGAAACGGTGGGCGCGCGCGACCCCGAGCGAGCCTCCCGACGTCTGCTCGAGCTTCGCGCCGGGCGCGCATACGCAGCAAGCCCCGTGTCCCGTCTCGTCGAGATGATCCACGTCGCCGCCGCCGCGGGGCTCGACGACGAGGTCGACGCGCTCGTCGGGGCTCTTCACGCACGACCGGGCACGCCCACGGCGACGCTCTTCGAGGCCGCCATGGCCGCCGCTGGGACCGGGCGCGAGGCGCACACAATCGCGCTTCTCGAGCTTGCCGCCAAGAGGCCCGGGACACGCCACAAAGACGCGGTGACCTATCATCTGGCCCGCGCCTACGAGCGGGACGGCCGGCGCGACGTCGCGGCGCTCTTCTTCCGCCGTGCGCATGCCCTCTCCGAGGCGAGCGGCGACGCCTACTACACGATCTGGACGGAAAACGGGCTCGCTAGGGTGGAGCGCGGCGCCGCCAGCAATCAGCGAGAAGGGCTTTCGGTCCCGAGCGAACGCCCCCCGCCGCCGAGCCCACGCATATCGGGTCGCGCGCTGGCAGAGCAGCTCTGGCCGATCGCAGAGCGCCACGAAGCCGGTCTTCCTTGGCTTGCGCGAGCCGCCGACCTGCTCCGTCTCGACGACTACGAAGCCGCGACCGAAGAGCTCTTCGAAGCGTACCTCGCGTGGCGCGACGCTCTTGGCAAGCCCATCGCGAGAGCGGGTCTGAGCAGCGTCGTTCGCGCCGAGAGCCGAGCACCAGCGCCTATCGCAACCGACGTGCGCGCCTCGAGGCTAGACCTTTCCGACGACGAGCGCGCGACGCTCTCGAAGATCTCCGCGGCCCTTGGCGACATGGGGACGGCCGGAGGTTTCGCAGGCCCCGAGCTGATCGACACACGACCACGTGCCTACGAGTGGCTCGTGGTGCCCGCGGCCAACCGGTATGGCTTGGACCCGAACCTCCTGCTCGCCGTCATGCGCGTCGAAAGCGCGTATCAGAAGCACATCGTTTCGTACGCGGGTGCGGTCGGGCTGATGCAGATCATGCCTCGCACCGGGACGCTGATCGCTCACGCCTTGGGAGAAAACGATTTCACACCGGCCGACCTCCTCAATCCCGAGCTCAACGTCGAGTTTGCAGCGTGGTACCTCAGCTCGCTCATTCGGCGTTTCGACGGTAGGCTTCCCCTTGCAATCGCGTCGTACAACGGCGGCCCTCACAACGTCCGGCGATGGATTCAGGAGGGTGCAGAAGGTACGCCGGTCGACGTGCTCCTCGAGCGCATTCCGTTTACACAGACCCACCGATATGTGCGCAAAGTCCTCACCCACTACGAAGCCTACCGGCGGCAGCGCTCGCTCGCGATGCCGCAGCTCTCGGTGGAGCCGCCTCCTTCGCGCGTCGATCCCATTGCATTTTGAGCGGAACGATGTCTGAGGCCGTCGACGCGGTCGTGATCGGCGCCGGCGTGGTCGGGCTCGCGTGCGCGTACGAGCTCAGCCAAAGGCTCGACACGGTGGTCGTGATCGAGCGTGAGGTGGGGCCCGGGCGAGAGATCTCGAGCCGCAACAGCGGCGTGGTGCACGCGGGCATCTACTACCCGAGCGATTCGCTCAAGACCAAGCTCTGCATCGAAGGCAAACATCGTCTCTATGCGTGGTGCGAGGCGCACGACGTCTCGCACAAGCGCACAGGGAAGCTGATTGTCGCCACCAACCCGGACGACGAACGCCGGCTTCGGCGAATTGCAAAGCATGCGAACGACGTCGGCGCTGGGGACCTGCGCCTCATGACCGGTGCGGAGGCTCGAGCAGACGAACCGGAGCTTCGGTGCGCGCTCGCTTTGCACTCCCCGACGTCTGGCGTCGTCGACGTTCACGAGCTTCTCGCGAGCCTCGCTCGCGCGGTGAGAGAGGCCGACGGCGAAATCGTCTGCCACACCGCAGTCGAGGCGATCGACCGTATCGACCGGGGCTGGGTGGTGCGCACCAAGGACACCCATGGCACGGAGACCGAGCTCCACACCAAACGCATCGTCAACGCGGCAGGGCTCGCCGCGATCGAAATCGCTGCGCTGTCCGGCCTCGGCAAGCGGCCGTGGCGCTACTATCCGTGCAAGGGGTCCTACTTCTCGCTCGGTTCGGGCGCGCCCCCGACCCGCAACAGCCTGATCTATCCGCTCCCGGAGGGCGGCGGCCTCGGCGTCCACATCACGGCAGACATTTCGGGCGCACGGCGCGCCGGCCCCGACGCGGAGTTCATCGACGAGATCGACTACACCGTGGACGAAGCGCGCGCGGAGCGATTTGCCGCGGCGGTTGCGCGCTATTTGCCCGCAATTCGGCCGGAGCACTTGACGCCGGACTATAGTGGCATTCGCCCGAAGCTCGTCGGGCCAGAAGGCGGGTTCGCGGATTTCGTCATCGCGGACCCCTCCGAGCAGCCGCACGTCGTGCACCTGATCGGCATCGAGTCACCGGGCCTCACGGCCTCTCTTGCCATCGGCGCGCGCGTGTCCGATGTGATCGGGTAGAGGGTTGCGCGCCCGGCAGCGGGTATGCATAACCCCCGCCTCAAAGGAGCATCATGAGCCACCGTGTCTTGATCATAGGAAGTGGGCCCGCCGCGCATACCGCAGCGATCTACGCGGCCAGGGCTGAGCTGAAGCCCGTGCTGTTCGAGGGTTTCCTCGCCGGGGGCATTGCCGCCGGCGGCCAGCTGACCACGACGACCGACGTCGAGAACTACCCCGGCTTCCCGGACGGCATCATGGGCCCCGAGCTCATGGACCGCTTCCGCGCCCAGTCGGTGCGCTTCGGGACGGAGATCATCACGGAGACGGTCAACGAGATCGACCTCTCGTCGCGGCCGTTTCGATTCAAGGCGGACTCCCAGGAGGGAACCGCCGACTCGGTGATCATCGCGACCGGTGCCACCGCCAAGCGTCTGGACATCCCCGGCGCGAATGACGGCGAGCTTTGGCAGCGGGGGATCTCCGCGTGCGCGGTTTGCGACGGCGCCCTACCCGCGTTCCGGGAACAGCCGCTTGCCGTCATCGGTGGTGGCGACTCCGCGGTGGAGGAAGCGAGCTTCCTGACCAAGTACGGCTCCAAGGTCTACCTCGTGCATCGCCGCAACGAGCTTCGCGCGTCGAAGATCATGCAGAAACGAGCGTTCGACAATCCGAAGATCGAAATCCTCTGGTCGCACGTCGTCACCGAGGCCAAAGGCGGCGAGTTCCTCGAGAGCATTCGGGTCAAGAACCTCGAGACCGGCGAGGAGCACGACCTCCCCGCAGCCGGGCTCTTCTTCGCAATCGGACACACGCCCAACACCGCGTTTCTCGACGGCCAGATCGAGGTCGACGAGCAGGGCTACATCCTCACCAAGCCGGGTACGACGCAGACCAACATCACCGGGGTCTTCGCCGCCGGCGACGTGCAGGACAAGAAATGGCGCCAAGCGGTCACCGCAGCCGGTTCGGGCTGCATGGCTGCGCTCGAGGTCGAGCACTTCCTCGTGTCACAGGGCGACTGACCAAGTCAGCGGGGGTCGAAGCCGGCGCCCCGCCCTGCCCCGTTGCCATTGCGGCGAACCCGCTTTGCACGCTTTTTCGCCACGGCCTGGGCGCGGCGTTCTTTCGTCTTCGACGACGGCGCTCGGCCCGGGTGCGCGTCCTGCTCGGCGTGGTGCTCGTCGAAGGCGCCCGGCTGCGTGCCGAGCTCGAAAAACGCTACCTCTCGCTTTGCGCGCTCGCCGAGCCGAAGTGGAACGACCGCCGCGCCGACGCCGGCTCCGACGTAGACGGCCCCTTTGGGGTCCTGCACGTCTCGCGACCCGTAGAGGCCGTGGACGTACCTGTGGCCAGCGAGCTTACCGACCGAAAGCTCATGCAGGCGCGCAACTGTGATTTGACCGGCATGCGTGTGCCCCGAGAAGACCAGCGGCACACCTTCTTCCCACAGCGCATCCGCTTCTTCGCCGATGTGCGAAAGGCCGATCACGGGCAGATCGGAGCGAAGGCCTTTCAGCGCCTTTTGGTGGTCGGCGTGCCCGGTGTAGGCGTCGTCGAGCCCGAGCACCTGAAGCCGCTGGTTGCGAATCTCGATGGTGGTGTGCGCGTTGTCGAGCACCTCGGCCCCCGCACGACGAAGCGCGTTTCGTACGGGTTGCGCGCCGGCCCAGTGATCGTGATTGCCGAGCGACGCAAACACCGGCGCGTCGATCTTGCTGACCACGTCGGTGAGGTCGTCGAGATAGACCTGGCTGTGGCACACGAAGTCGCCAGTGATGACGACCACGTCTGGCTTGCCCGCGTTGGTCATCGACACGGCGTCGTACTGAACGACCATCGGGGTGACCCGCCCCACGTGAAGGTCGGTGAGGTGCGCGACGCGAAGCCCCTCGAGGTGTTCGAGGAAACACTCGGGGCCTGCAAAACGGCGAATACGAAACCGGCGCGACGAATCGTGCCAGGGGTCTCGCTCGCGAAGAAGCTTCTTTCGAAACTTCCTCAGGCCTTCAATGGTCGCAGAACGCTCCATGCTCACTCACTGTAATCATTCGGGTCAGTGGTCGCACGAACCTGGAGGTCGGCGCTTGCGCGTCAATCTCGAAACGGGGACATCCGGAGCGCCGGGCCCTCGCTGGCTCTTTTTTTTTCGCAGCCGTCGGACGAGGTAAGCGCCAGCGGCCAGCACGACCAACCCTGCCACGATTTGCTGCCACGGCATACCCAAAAGCCTCTACCTCGCTAGCTCAGGCCGAGCGCCTGCCCCCCCTGATACACCAGCAACGACGCGATGTATGCAAGGGCGGTCATGTAGCCGAAGAGAAACGCAGGCCACTTCCAAGACCCCGACTCGCGCCGCACCACCGCAATCGTACTCATGCACTGACAGGCGAGCAGGAAGAAGACCATTAGCGAGACGCCGCTGAGTGGCGTCATGACGGGGGTGCCGTCCGCGTGGCGCGCTTCTCGGAGGGCCTGTCGCAGAGGCTTGCTCTCCTCGTCGGTCTCGCCGATTCCGAACACCACCCCGAGCGTCGAGATGAAAACTTCGCGCGCGGCGAACGCACCGATGATGCCGACGCCGATCTGCCAGTCGAACCCGATCGGCCGAAGCGCGGGCTCGAGCGCGCGCCCAAAACGCCCTCCGAGACTGTGCCGGAGCTGCTCGCCCGCCTCGCGCGAACCGAGCTCCTGAAGCGCACTTTCTCGGCCGGCCGGGGACACGTCGAGTTGTTCGACGCGCTCCCGTTCGGCGGTGTAGTGGGCGGCGATTTCAGGCGACTTCGGAAACGACAGCAGCGCCCAGAGAAGGATGGTCATCGCGAGGATGATGGTCCCCGCGTCGACCAAAAAGATGCGGAGCCGGCGCCACGCGTTGACCCAGAGAATCGGGGCGGACGGCCAGCGGTACGGGGGCATCTCGAGCACGAAGGCCGGCGTGGGGCCCGGAAGCACCGTGCGCCGCATCACGGCGGCGGCCCCGAGGGTGACGATCACGCTGAGCGTGTACATCGAAAAGAGCGCGACCGCGCCCGCGCTGAACCAGCCGAGCTTCTGCCCGGCGAACACCGTGCCCACGACCAAGATGTACACCGGGAGACGCGCGCTGCAGGACATCAGCGGCAGGGCGAGCATCGTCACGAGCCGATCCCGGCGCCGCTCGATGGTGCGAGTGGCCATCACCGCCGGCACCGCGCACGCAAAGCCGGAGAGCAGCGGGACGAACGCCTTGCCGTGAAGGCCGACCTTCTTCATCACCCGGTCGATCACGAAGGCGACACGCGCCAAATAGCCAGAGTCCTCGAGAAAGCCGATGAACAGGAACAGCATCAGGATCTGTGGCGCGAAGACGATGACGTTTCCGACCCCGGCGATGACCCCTTCGACGACGAGGTCTCGTAGAACGCCCTCGGGCATGATCGAGACGACCTGCGATTGAAGGAACGCCGTGCCCGTCTCGATGGCGCCGATCAGCGGCTCGGCGCCCGCAAAGAGCGCCTCGAAAATCGCGTACATCACGACGGCGAAGATCGCGACACCCGCGATCGGGTGAGTCAGCACGCGGTCCACACGCTCGCTCCACGACGGGCCGGAGCCCAATTCGTCGCCGGCGTCGGCCACCGCCTCGTCGATGAAGCGATACCGCGCGCCGATGATCTCGAGGTCGAGATTGCGCCCCTCGAGCTCCGCGGCATCTCGAATACCGTCGACGGCGTCGCAGACGAAATCCGGCACGTCCCGAAAAGCGTCTCGGCCAACCGAAAGGAGGCACCACAGCGCGAGCGCACGACGCCTCGGCACCGGGGTCTCCGGCAGCCAGCGCCCGAGTACCGGCGCTAAGTCGAGAAGCGCCTTGTCGACGGCGGGCGGATATTGCACCGCCGGGGGTCGCTGCGGCGATGCGGAGCCGAGCTGCCTTCCAAGCTCGGCGAGCAGCGTATCGAGTCCCCGACGCTTGGTCGCGGCCACCGGAACGACAGGCGCGCCAAACCGCTCGGAAAGGCGCCTGGCATCGATGTGTACACCAAGCGCCTCGGCCGAGTCGATCATGTTGAGCGCAACGACGACCGGGACGCCGGATTCGATCAGCTGGAGCGCGAGATAGAGCCCACGCCGTCGTGTCGTGGCATCGACGACGCAGACGACGGCGCGAGTGTTCGGCTCGTTCAACGCGCGGATCGCGAGCTGCTCCTCGGGAGAGCTGGCGGTGAGGCTGTACGTGCCGGGGACGTCGACCAGCTCGATGCGCTGCCCCTCCAACGTGATGTCGGCGCTCATGCGGTCGACGGTCACGCCCGGATAATTGCCGACGCGCGCGCCGCCGCCGCAAAGCGCGTTGAAGAGAGTGCTTTTTCCGCTGTTCGGGTTTCCTGCGATCAGCACCTCGGGCGTCGCCGCGCTGCCGCTCACGCGCCTACCTCCGGGTCGACCGCGATGCGCGCGGCTTCCGCTCGGCGCACGGACAGGGAATAGTCGCGCAATCTCAGCTCGATCGGGTCACCGAGGGGCGCGAAGCGAATGACGCGAACCCGTGTTCCGGGCAGGAGGCCCATTTCCATCAGGCGCCGGGACATCTGCCGGCCGCAGTCGATCGACACGACCTCGGCGGACTGGCCGACGGAAAGATCGGCAAGCGAAGCCTTCACCTAGTATTGATAATGAATTTCTTTTTCGATGGCAACCGCTTGGATATTCCGGGGAAGTCCCTATATCTCACGCAACCCAAGGCTCGAGAGGGACAGACATGGCTACGACCGCGCTCAAAGGGACTCCAGTTCAAACCAACGCAGACCTGCCCGCCGTCGGCAGCGCCGCGCCCGATTTCCTTCTCATCGGCACCGACCTCGGTGAGAAGAAGCTCGGCGACTTCGAGGGCAAGAAAAAGATCTTCACGATCAACCCGAGCTACGACACGCCGGTATGCCAGGCTGCCGCGCGCGCGTTCAATCAGCGTGCGTCGAGCCTCGACGACGTGGTCGTGCTGGTGGTGAGCCCGGATTTGCCGTTCGCGCAAAAGCGGTTTTGTGTCGCGGAGGGCTTGGAGAGCGTCGTTCCGCTGTCGACGTTTCGCGGAAGCTTTCTGCGCGACTACGGCGTCGAGATGGTCGATGGCGCGATGAGGGGCCTTGCCGCGCGTGCGATCGTGGTCGTCGACGAAAACGACCAGGTCGTGCACACCGAGCTGGTTCCGGACATCGTGCAGGAGCCAAACTACGACGCCGCGATCGCCGCGGTGAGCTAGCGGCTCAAGCGAGCAGTCTCTTCGCTTCGGCCACGACGCTCTGCGCCGTGATACCGAACTTCTCGTAGAGCACGTCGTAGGGCGCGGACGCGCCGAACTCGTCCATCGTGACGAAGGCGGAATCCTTGCCGACCCAGCGGTCCCAGCCCTGGCGAATGCCCGCCTCGACCACGACCGTGGGCACCGACGCGTCCAAGACGCTCTGACGATAGCTCTCGTCCTGCGCCTCGAAGAGCTCCCAGCACGGCATGCTGACGACCCGCACCGCCGCCCCGTCGGACTCGAGCGCTTCGGCGGCCTGTAGGGCGATCGACACCTCGCTCCCGGTGCCCACGAGGATCACGTCGGGCCCCCCGCCGCCAGCCTCGCGCAAGGTGTAGGCGCCGCGTGCGACCTTCTCGGCGCTGGCGACGACGCTGCGATCGAGCACGGGCACGCTCTGGCGCGTGAAGGCGAGCGCCGCCGGGCCGTCCCAGGTCATCGCCTGCCGCCAGCATTCGCGCACCTCGTTGGCGTCGCAGGGCCTGAACACCGCGAGCCCCGGGATCGCCCGGAGCGCGGCGAGCTGCTCGACCGGCTGGTGCGTCGGCCCGTCTTCACCGAGGCCGATGCTGTCGTGGGTGTAGATGTACCGCGTGTGGAGCTTCATCAGCGCGGCGAGGCGGAGGGCCGGCCGCATGTAGTCGCTGAACACCAGGAAGGTGGCGCCGAACGGAATGACACCCCCGTGAAGGGCCATGCCGTTCATCGCCGAGCCCATCGCGTGCTCACGCACGCCCCAGTCGACGTTGCGTGGGGTCTCTCCGTCGTCGACCGAAAAGCTGCCAAGGCCTTTCATCTTGCTGTTGTTGGAACCCGCGAGATCGGCGGAACCGCCGACCAGTGTCGGGACCGCAGGCGCCATCGCGTTGAGCACGGCGCCGCTCGCCTTGCGCGTGGCGATGCCTTTCTCGTCGGGCTCGAAGGTCGGCAAGCCCTCGTCCCAGCCCGCGGGCAGCTCGCTCGAGAGCGCGTCGTCGAGGGCCTTGGCATCGTCGGGGAACGCGTCGCGATACGCGGCGAGCCGCGCTTCCCATTCTTGATAGAGCTCCGCGCCCCGACCTCGAATCGCTTCGGCGGCATCGGCGAGCTCGTCGGGAACGAAAAACGGCTCGGTCGGCCACTCCATGATCTGCTTGGTCGCGATCACTTCGTTTTCGCCAAGCGGAGCGCCATGCGCGCTCGAGCTGTCTCGCTTGTTGGGCGACGGGTCACCGATGATCGTCCGCACGCGTACGAAGCTCGGCCGGTCGTCCTCGAGTGCCCGACGGGCGGCCTCGCAAATCGCGGCCATGTCGTTGCCGTCGTCGACGCTCTGGGTGTGCCAACCGTATGCCGAGAACCTGGCGACGGTGTCCTCGGTGAAGGTGAGGTCGGTGCGGCCGTCGATGGTGATGCGATTGTCGTCCCAGAACACGACCAGCTTGCCGAGCCGAAGGTGGCCGGCGAGCGACGCAGACTCGGCGCTGACGCCCTCCATGAGGTCGCCGTCCGACGCGATGACCCAGGTGCGATGGTCGAACAGCGTGTTGCCCGGACGATTGAATCGCGCGGCGAGGTACCGCTCGGCCATCGCCATGCCGACCGCGTTGCCGACGCCTTGGCCGAGTGGGCCGGTGGTGGTCTCGACACCGGGTGTGAGGTGGGATTCGGGATGACCCGGCGTCAGGCTCCCCCACTGCCGGAAGCTCCGGATGTCATCGAGAGAGAGCGCGTAGCCGCTCAGGTGCAGCAGTGCGTACTGCAACATCGAGGCGTGGCCACACGACAGCACGAACCGGTCGCGGTCGAGCCAGTCCGGGTGGGCCGGGTCGTGGCGACGTAGCTCCGAGAACAACGCCCAACCGAGCGGCGCGAGCGCCATCGGCGTGCCGGGATGGCCGGAATTGGCCGTCTGCACGGCGTCCATGCTCAGCCCGCGAATCGTTTTGACTGCGAGCTCATCGAGCTTGCCAGGGTTCCCCATGCGCCGCGCCTCCTTGTTTGCGGGGCGGATCTAGCAGGCGAGCCCGGCCGGCAAAAGGCGTAGACCGAGTTTTCCCGGCGGCGCTGGACATCGCGACAGATCGCCGTTAACAACCCCGGACGCGGACCCCCGGTTGTTGACTAGATCGATCGGGTTTGCCAACCCGACGGCGCCCGCGCAGGAGAAACGCATGCCCCAGGTTTTCGTGCCCAAGGAAGTCGCGGACGGCGAGACTCGGGTCGCCTGCACGCCAGAAACGACCAAGCGATACGTCAAAGAAGGCTTCGAGGTGGTCGTCGAAAGCGGGGCGGGCCGACACGCCCACTTCGATGACGCGCACTACGCCGACGCGGGCGCGACGATCGTCGATAGCGCCGACGCCGACGCCGCGTGGGCGCAGGCCGACGTGATCCTCCGGGTCTACCCGATCACGGCCGAGCAGGCCTCCAAGATCAAGGCGGGCGCGCTGCTGATCGGCTTCATGTCCCCTCACAAGAACCACGACGCCGTGCGAGCGCTTCGCGACGGTCGCATCAGCACGGTGGCGATGGAGCTGGTGCCGCGCATCAGCCGGGCGCAGTCGATGGACGCGCTCAGCTCGCAGGCTTCGATCTCGGGCTACCAGGCGGTGCTTCTCGCGGCGACCTACCTCGACAAGTACTTTCCGCTTCTGATGACCGCGGCCGGCACGATCCAGCCGGCCAAGATCGTGATCATGGGCGCGGGGGTGGCGGGCCTTCAGGCGATCGCGACCGCGCGGCGCCTCGGCGCGGTGGTCGAGGTGTCCGACATTCGCCCAACCGTCAAAGAGCAGGTCGAATCGCTAGGCGGACGCTTCATCGACTTCCCGATGGACGAGAGCGGCGAAGGGGAAGGCGGGTACGCGCGCGAGCTCACGCCGGAGCAGCTCAAGGCGCAGCAGGAGGTGGTTCGAAAAAAGGTCGTCGCGGCCGACGCGGTGATCACGACCGCACTCGTCCCCGGCCGGCCGGCACCCAAGCTGATCACCAAGGACATGGTTCAAGAGATGCGCGAAGGCGCGGTGATCGTCGACCTCGCAGTCGAGCAGGGTGGTAACTGCGAGCTCTCGAAGAGCGGAGAAATGGTGGTCGAATCAGGGGTCACCATCATCGGCCACCCCAACCTGCCGGCGGCCACTCCGGCCGATGCGAGCCTGCTCTACGCGCGAAACATCCAGGCGCTTCTGCTCAACTTTTTGGAAGAAGGAAAGCTCCAGCTCGATTTCGAAGACGAGATCGTCGCCGGCGCGCTGCTGACCCACGATGGCGAGGTTCGTCATGGACCCACAGCCGAGGCTCTCTAGGAAAGGAAACCGACCATGACGATGGGACCTCTGCTCATTGGCATCTACGTGTTCGTGCTCGCGGGCTTCGTCGGCTTCGAGATGATCACCAAGGTGCCGCCCACGCTTCACACCCCGCTCATGAGCGGCGCGAACGCGATCAGCGGCATCACGATCGTCGGCGCAGTCGCGGCGGCCACCACAGCGCCGCCCACGGTGGCCAACATCCTCGGCGCGCTTGCGATCATCACCGCGACGATCAACGTGGTGGGCGGTTTTCTGGTCACCGACCGGATGCTGCGAATGTTCGGGCGCAAGAAGACGAAGGCGGGTGACCAATGAGCCAAGAGCTCATCCGCTCTACTATCGTTCCGATCATCTATCTGATCTCGACGGTACTGTTCATCTTCGGCATCAAGCAGCTCGCCAAGGTGAAGACCGCTCGTCGCGGGAACGCCATTGCGGCGGTCGGCATGCTGCTAGCCATCGTTGGCGCGCTGCTGGAGCTCGGCGTGGTCGACTACCGCTGGATCGTCGGCGGCATGCTGATCGGCACGGTTATCGGGGGGCTGTTCGCCACGCGCGTGCAGATGACCTCCATGCCGGAGATGGTCGCGCTCTTCAACGGTTTTGGTGGAATCGCGTCCGCGCTGGTCGCGACGTCGGTGTACTGGAGTGTCGTCGTCGAGCAGGGCGCCACGGGCGCCGTCTGGCAGGTGCTCGGCACCGACGAAGCAATCACGGTGATGCTCTCGATCCTCATCGGGTGCGTGACCTTCACCGGAAGCATCATCGCGCTGCTGAAGCTTCAGGGGAACCTGAAGAAGGGTCAGCCGATTCTTCTTCCGGCCCGTCACTACATCACCTTCGGGCTTCTGTTCGCCTCATTCGCCGCCGCGGTGCTGGCAGTTCTCGCCGGTGCCGACGAGTCGGTCTTCTGGGTGCTCTCGCTCTCGGCGGGCGCCCTCACGCTCGGGGTGCTGCTCACGATTCCGATCGGCGGCGCCGACATGCCGGTGGTCGTGTCTCTTTTGAACTCGTACTCGGGTCTTGCCGCTTCGATGGCTGGCTTCGTGATCGGGAATCCGCTCTTGATCATCGCGGGCGCGATGGTGGGCGCGGCGGGGCTCATCCTGACCCAGATCATGTGCGTGGCGATGAACCGCTCGCTGCTGAACGTGCTCGTCGGCGGCTTCGGCGTCGCAGACGGCGCGACGGCGGGAAGCGACGAGTACACGACAGTCACGTCGTGCGGCCCGGAAGAGGCCGCGATGATCCTCGAGAACGCGGAGTCGGTCATCGTGGTGCCCGGGTATGGCCTTGCGGTGGCGCAGGCGCAGCACGCGGTTCGGGAGCTTGCCGACCTGCTCAAGGGGCGAGGCACGAAGGTCACCTACGCGATTCATCCGGTCGCGGGCCGCATGCCCGGCCACATGAACGTGCTGCTCGCAGAAGCCGACGTGCCCTACGAAGAGCTCCTCGAGATGGACATCATCAACCCCGAGTTCAAGAACACGGACGTGGTGATCGTGCTCGGCGCCAACGACGTGGTGAACCCGGTCGCCAGCAAAGACCCGACCAGCCCAATTGCGGGCATGCCAATCCTCAACGCCCACG
>CAJIBU010000042.1_pt1 | contig 44145 bp, 39 predicted proteins | sample 9199451 | NCBI WGS metagenome assembly CAJIBU01 (sample SAMEA7708315, study PRJEB35096) | sediment metagenome | biome: marine neritic benthic zone biome [ENVO:01000025]; feature: sediment [ENVO:00002007]; material: shallow marine sediment [ENVO:03000034] sea grass bed [ENVO_01000059] ... | reverse complement strand
TGTGCGTCGTTTCAGCGCGTGATCGTCGAGAGCCTCGTCCGTAAAGCCGTGCTCGCGTGCGAACGCGAGGGCATCGCAGACCTCGTCATCACCGGAGGCGTTGCTGCCAATCGAGGTCTTCGCGCCCGGGCGGCCGAGGCCTGCGAGCAAGTCGGGCTCCGGCTTTTCGTGCCGCCGCCGGTTTCGTGCACCGACAATGCTGCGATGATTGCGATCGCGGGCGCGCACCGCTTGGCCTCCGGGGACCGGGACGACCTCTCGTTTGCTGTCTACTCGCGAGACCCGGAGCGGCGGCGCGGCAAGTTTCGCCGGGACGGCACGTTGGTCGAACGCACGTAGGGGGCACGCCATGACCGAACGCGTCCCCGAGTCGATTCACAGCCCCTACGTCGAAGTGGCGCTGCCGGTGCCGCTCCGCAAAGTGTTCACGTACGACGTCCCGAGCGCACTGTCGGGAGCGCTTCGCCCCGGAAGCCGCGTCGCCGTTTCGTTCAGCCGCCGCAAGCTGGCGGGCTTCGTCGTCGGGGAGCGGGCCGACCTGCCCGAAGGCGTGGCTCGGGCGCTCCCGGTCGCAGGCCTGCTCGAGCCCGAGCCGGTCTTCACGCCCGAGCTTCTCCGCTTTCTAGAGCAGGCCGCGAAGTACTACATGCATCCGCTTGGCGAAGTGCTCAGGGCGGCGGCACCCGCGCTTCCCACGGGTGCGATGCGACGTCTGCGCGCCGATGGGTTTCTCGAATCTTCCGAGAGCTTGCCGGGTCAACGCGTCGCCCACCGGACGACGTGGCGCGTCAGCCCCACCGAAAAGAGTGCGTCCGGTGTGCGCCTCGGCGCTCGGCAAAAGCAAGTGCTTGACCATCTGCTCGAGCACGGCCCGACGGTCCTCGAAACGCTTCGCGAGCAGCTCAAGGATGCACGCGGGGTCGTTCGGTCGCTCCGGGACAAAGGGCTTTGCACCGTCGAAGAAGTCGAGGCGTCGGCCGACCCGTTCTTTCGTGCCGCGGTGCAGCGCGACACGCCGCCCACGCCAACGGCGCCTCAGCAGGTCGCAATCGACGCGATTGGCGGTGCGCTGCAAGAGAGCGGGGCGCGTTCGTTTCTTCTGCACGGCGTCACGGGCTCCGGTAAAACCGAGGTGTACCTCCGCGCGATCGCCGAGACGCTCCGACTCGAGCGCGGCGGTCTCCTGCTCGTCCCGGAGATCGCGCTCACCCCGCAGCTCGTCGCGCGCTTTCGTGCACGCTTCGGCGACGAGATCGCCGTGCTGCACAGCGGCCTCACGGCCCGACAGCGCGACGATGCTTGGCAATCGCTCCGTCGCGGGCGTGTTCGCGTGGCCATCGGGGCGAGGTCCGCGCTCTTCGCGCCGATCGCCGACCTCGGTCTGATCGTCGTCGACGAAGAGCACGATCCGTCCTTCAAGCAAGACGAGGGCTTTCGCTACCACGCGCGCGACATGGCGCTCTTGAGGGCCCAGTACGCCGGCGCTGTCTGTGTGCTCGGGAGCGCCACGCCGTCGATCGAGACGTTCCATCGGGCCAACGAGGGCCGCCTCGGGCTCCTGTCGCTTCCAGCGCGGGCCACGGGTGCGTCGCTGCCGGCCGTCGACGTCGTCGATCTACGCCGCCACCGCGACGGCCCGTCCGGCCACCCGCTGATCTCGGGCCCGCTTCACGCCGCGCTCGGTGCCTGTCTCGACGACGGGCGCCAGTCGATCCTCTTCTTGAACCGGCGCGGCTTTTCTCCGAGCGTGCGATGCTCGGCCTGCGGCGCTCTTGCGGAGTGTCCCGCGTGCAGCGTCGCGCTGACCGAGCACCGCGCGCAGCGCCGGCTTCGCTGCCACTATTGCGATTTTCATCGCCCGCTCGGTACGCCTTGCAGCGCATGCGGCGCGGGCGAGGTCGAGCGGCTCGGCGTGGGGACCGAGCAGCTTCAGCAGGCGGTCGAATCCGCGTTTCCGCAGGCTCGCGTCGCCCGCCTCGACAGGGACACGGCCTCGGGGGACGGCGTCGAAGCGGTGCTCGGGGAGCTGCGGCGAGGGGAGGTCGACGTGCTGGTCGGCACCCAGATGGTCACCAAGGGTCACGACATCGCCGGGGTGACACTCGTCGGGGTGGCGCTTGCCGACCAGAGCCTCGCCTTTCCAGATTTCCGCGCGTCGGAGCGCACCTTTCAGCTGCTCGCGCAGGTTGCGGGCCGGGCAGGCCGCGCCGACTCCCCAGGCAAAGTGGTCCTTCAAACCTTTCAGCCGGACCATGCTGCGATTCGCCTCGCCGCGGCGCACGACTACGAGCGCTTTTACCTCGAGGAGATTCAAGCGCGTCGCGAGGTGGGCTATCCGCCTTTTGCGCGGCTCGTCTCGGTGCGAGTGCATGCCGGTGCCGAAGCGCAGGCTGAACGGGCCACCCGGGTGCTCGCCGACACCGCGCGCACTCACCCCGCCGTTCGAGATGGCGTCGTGCAGGTGCTCGGCCCCGCTCCCGCTCCGCTCACACGCCTCCGCGGCCGCTACCACTACCGGCTCCTGCTGAAGTCGCCCGACCGAAAGCACCTCCGAAGCGTCGCCGCACTCCTTGCCGCGCGCATCGACGAGGGCCTCCCTCCCGCCCACGCCACACTCGACATCGACCCGCTCTAGGAGCGCGGCTCCAACACGACCAGCGGGATCTTTCGCTTCACATTTCGCTCGTAGCCGCGCCAGTGCGAGTTGTAGCTGGCGGCTTTCAGCCAGAGTCTCGCGTATTCCTCGCCGGTGGCCGCGCGCGCCCGCACCTCGTGCACGTCGTTCCCGATCTGCACGCGGGCCACGGGATTGGTTTGGAGGTTCAGCCACCATGCGGGCGGCGTCTCCTTGCCGCCGTTCGAGGGGTACACGACGAGGTCGTTGCCATCCTCCATGTACACGAGCGCCGTGGTGCGCTCCGCTCCGGTCTTCCGCCCGGTCGTCGTGAGGACGAGGACCTTCCGCCCCATTCCCACGCTTCCGACCAGCCTCCCGCCGAACCGCTGGTAGAGCTTGGCGTGCAGCCGACCGAAGAGCCCCCAGTCGCGTCCGCTCATTCAGCGGCTTCCCGCGCCTCGCCGTCCGCTTCCGCGGCTGCGCTTTCGGCCGCGAGGAACCCGAAGGTCAGCGCCGGCCCAATCGTGCCGCCTGCGCCTGGATAGCTGCGCCCCATGACCGAGCTCGAACAATTCCCGGCGGCATACAGCCCAGCGATCGCCTCCCCGTCCTTTCGAACCACCCGGCTTTCGGCGTCGGTGACGAGCCCCCCTTTGGTGCCGAGGTCCCCCGGGTAGATGCGCATCGCGTAGAACGGGCCCGTCTCCACCGGGCCGAGCGCGCAGTTCGGCTCGACCCGAGGGTCGCCGTAGTACCGATCCTGCGCGCTCCATCCGCGGTTGAAGTCGGGGTCCTCGCCCCGCACCGCGTGCTCGTTGAAGCGCTCGATCGTGCCCTTGGTCTGCTCGGCGGGAATCTCGAGCTGCGCGCAGAGCTCGTCGAGGCTCTCGGCTTTGAACAAGAAGCGGCCATCGCGGTAGCGGCGCGGAAGCCGTTCGTCCGGCATGACTTTGCCTGGCGCGACCGGCCCGGCCACCGACGACTTGCGATACGTCGCATCGAAGATGTGGAACCAGCGCGGGTCGCTGTTGCCGGTTGCGGCGGCATCGGCGTACATGCCGTGCACGACGTCGATGTACGGCGCGGCCTCGTTCGTGAACCGCTTGCCATCCTGATTGACGAAGATCCCGTGCGGCAAGCTCTTCTCTACGACGAGCACCCACGAAAACGGCGACTTCGGGACCAGCGTCACGGGGGTCCACCAGGCCTCGTCCATCAGCTCGAGCGTCCCGCCCGCCGCCTCGCCGAGCCGAATGCCATCGCCGGTGTTCGAAGGCGACCCTGCCGTCCAATCGGTGGAGATCGGGTGCCGCTGGTAGCGCTGCCGCATCTCGAGATTTCGCGAAAAGCCTCCCGCCGCCAGCAAAACGCCGCGCCGCGCCCGGACCCGCATCAGCTTGCCGTCTTGGGTAAGCACGGCTCCGACCACTCGACCGTCTTCGATGACCAATTCCTCGACGCTGGTGCCGAGCCACATCGGCACGTCGCGCTCTTTCAGCGAAAGCAGCAGCCGCCCGGTCAAGGAGTTGCCCGCGCAGAGCTTGGTGTCACGGCCCCAGCGCCGGCGCTTGAAATACCGAAGCCCGTAGAGGAGCATCTGCCACGCCATGAACATCATGGTTTTGAACCCGACGCCGATCGCGGCGTGAGCGTCGCGCGCGGTGATCCCGAACTTGCCGAGGATCTGTGACTGCGGATGCGGGCGTCGCAGCCGCATCAGGTCGTTGCCGAGCTTCGAACCATCGAAGGGCACGGGATCCATCGAGCGGCCGCCCGGCCGTCCGCCCGGAGCCTCGGGGTAGTAGTCGGTATACTCGGGCAAAGGCACGTAGCGGACGTGGGTGCGCGCGTGCAGGTAGTCGAGGACGCGCTTGCTCTCGCGAACGTAGAGCCACAGGCGCTCGTCGGGCACTTCGCCTTTCGTGATGTGCCTCAGGTAGGCGACGCCGTCCTCGTCGGAGTCGGCAATGCCGACGCCCGCCATCCCGGGATTGTTGGCGACCCAGCACACCCCACCGGACATCGCGGTGTTGCCGCCGAAAAGCTCGCTCTTCTCGACGACCAGCACGCTCAGCCCGAGGTCGTGCGCACGCACTGCCGCCCCCATGCCGGCCGCGCCGCTTCCCATCACCAGCAAGTCGACTGTTCGGTCCCACTCCGCCATCGAGCGGCTCCTTTGCTTGAGCTCGGTCTCCAAAAATAGAACATGTTCTAGCACCGCGGAGCTGTCAAACGGCGCCGATCTTGCGACCATCAGGTCCGAGCGCTAGAAAAAAGCAAGCGTTTCGATACGTTGAGCGGTGGTCCCGCTCGGAGGTAGCACTTGATTCGTCCCATTCTCTTTTACCCTGACAAGCGGCTCCGCGAGCCCGGCAAAAAGGTCGAAAAATTCGATGCAGAGCTGCACGCGCTGATCGACGACATGGCCGAAACCATGTACGCGGCGCCCGGCGTTGGCCTGGCTGCCCCGCAGATCGGCGTCGCGAAGCGCCTCTTCATCGTCGACGTTGCTTCCGGTGAGGACGAGCCGAGCGACCTCCGCGTGTTCATCAACCCAGAAATCGTCGCCAAGGACGGCGCGACCAGTTTCAACGAAGGCTGCCTTTCCTTCCCCGGTATCCGCGAGGACATCGACCGAGCCGAGCGCGTCACCGTTCGCGCGCTCGACAAGGACGGCAACCCCTTCGAGCTCGAAGCAGACGGCCTGCTCGCCATCGCGATCCAGCATGAGAACGACCATCTCAACGGCGAACTGATGATCGACCACCTCAGCGTGCTGCGTCGCCGTCTGGTGCACCGCGCCATGACCAAGCGTGCGGCCGCAGACGCCGTGCAGTGACCGACCCGTGCGCACGATTTTCTTCGGCAGCCCGGAGCTCGCGGTGCCTTGCCTCGAGGCGGTGCACGAGGTCAGCGAAGTGGCGCTCGTGATCTCGCAGCCCGATCGCCCGGCTGGCCGTGGGCTCGACGTTCGGCCTCCGCCGGTGAAGAAGCGTGCTCTCGAGCTCGGTCTCGAGGTGCGGCAGCCGAAGAAAGTCAGAACGCCCGAGTTTGCCGAATCACTTCGTTCGCTCGGCGCCGATGTTGGCGTCGTGGTCGCGTACGGCCGCATCCTCCCGCGCAGCGTGCTGGACGCTCCTCGAACGGGCTGCGTGAACGTTCACGCATCGCTTCTGCCGCGGTGGCGGGGTGCTGCGCCCATTCAGTGGTCGATAGTTCACGGCGATTCGGAAACCGGCGTGACGCTGATGCAGATGGACGAGGGCATGGACACGGGCCCCATGCTCGCTACTGCCACCACGTCGATCGCGTTGGACGACACGGCTGCAACCCTTGGCGCTCGTCTCTCTCGCATGGGCGCGGACCTCCTCCGAACCGAGCTCCCGCGCTACGTCGCAGGGGAGCTCACCGCGCGTGCCCAGGACGACGAGCTCGCGACCATGGCGCCCCTTCTCGAAAAGAAGGACGGCCTCATCGACTGGAACCGGCCTGCGCGCGCGGTGCACGACCTCGTGCGCGGTATGCATCCCTGGCCTGGCGCGCACACGTTTCTTCGAGGGCGGCGCATCAAAGTGCATCGCGCGATTCCGTCCACCCTCGACCCCGAAGGTGCGCCTCCCGGTACGGTGACGGCGATCGACCCCGAGGGCATCCTAGTCGCGTGCGCGAAGGGCACGCTCGAGATTCAAGAGCTTCAAGAGAGCGGCCGGAAGCGGGTCGACGCGCGGTCGTTCGCGAGCGGGCGACGCATCGAGGTCGGTGACCAGCTGGGCTCCAAAGGCAAAATCAAATGAAGATCTACACCAAAACCGGCGACGAAGGCGAAACCGGGCTGTTCGGCGGGGGCCGCGTCTCGAAAGGTTCGCTGCGCGTCGCTGCATACGGCCAGGTCGACGAGCTCAACAGCACGCTCGGTTGGTCGCGCGCTACCGTCACCGATCCGGACCTCGATGCGCTCCTCACTCGCATCCAAAACGAGCTCTTCGAGGTCGGCGCAGAGCTCGGCTCCACGGCGGACCGCAAGCAAAAGAGTGCAATACCCGAGATCACCGAGCCTCAGGTCGAAGCGCTCGAGCACGCAATCGATCGCTACGAGGCGGGCCTGCCGCCCTTGACGTCTTTCGTTCTGCCTGGCGGGAGCGAGCAATCGGCTCGCTTCCACGTTGCGCGTTGCGTCTGCCGCCGCGCGGAGCGATCGCTGGTCGAGCTTGGCGCGAACGAGAACGTGCGCGGTGAGATCTTGCGCTATCTCAACCGCCTGAGTGATTTGCTCTTCGTCTTGGCACGCTACGCCAACATGGCCGCGGGTGTCGACGACGTCCCATGGAAGGGGAGCGGCGGCTAGGGCATGTCGTCGGCGTCGAGGGCGAAGCGCCGCACGCCGACTCGCCCATCGGCTAGCACGTCGCCCGGAAGCTCGAGGCCTTCCCGCAGCTCCTCCACGCTGTCGTACAGCGTGGCTCTTTCCGCTGCGAGCTGCTGGATGATCGTAGATCCCCACCTTCGCTTTGCGCGGATCTTCAGCGACGTCCACGTTGACCGCACCAGCTCCATGTAGAACAGCGCCAGCGCTCCTCCGAACGCGCCGATCAAGAACGTCGTGATGCCCGCCCACCATGGTGCGCGCGGGACCCCCTGCATTGCGTTGTGCAGCTCGATTTGCCCGAGCCCGACCAAAAGAGCCGCGATCAGCCAGCTCAGCGGAAAGAGAATCAGCCCGCAGAGCAGCTTGATCGTCGCGGTATCCTTGTATTGCTTCGACGCGGCGCGCGAGACCAGCCGGATTGCCAAGAATGCCGGTGCATTGATCAGCACGCCGAGCACCAAGATCGGCGGCAGCACGAGGAACACGACGGCGGCCTGAACCGCGAGCAGCAGAGGAAGCCATTTGGAGCCGATTCGCGGCGGCTTGTCGAGGTCGTCGTCCTCGAGCTTCACTGCCCGGAGCGCCTCGTCGTATGCGGACACGCGGTTGGTCAACTCTTCGACCTCGTTCGCGTCGGTCTCCGACCGGGCCGCGTAGGCCTTCCAGACCCGAGTCATCCCGAGCGACCGCTCCACCATGTTTGGCGCTCTCAGGCTGACACCAGCGCGCTTGGCGCGCTCCGCGCGAACGAGTGAGCGAACGCGATTCATCAGGTGGTTGAGCTCCCAGCTCTCGGTCGCGTGCGTGACTTCCTGAAGCACGGGCTCGAGCTCGCGCGTGAGCTCGCCGCTTCGCGCGCGAAGCGCTTCATCGTCTCCTTCGGGGATGGGTGCGAGGAGCTCGTCGGTTAGCTCGAGCGGTGGGTGAAACTCGACCAGCGCATCCGAGCGAAACATCGTCTTGTCGTCGTAGTGGAGCCCAACCGGAATGATCACCGGGGGAATGCGACCGTCGGCTGCGCAAAGCTGTCGCGCGCGGTAGAACAGACGCGCGGCGCCGGTTTTGAGCTCCTTCAGGAAGGGGTCGTCGTGACTCACGCCTTCCGGGAAGAGGGCGGCAAAGCGCCCGTCCGCAACCGCGTTCGCCATCGCGTCGAGGCTCTTCCGGTTGCCTGCCCGTCGAGCCTCGTCGCTTTGGTTCTTGAGGTCGGACGCGCGGAAGATCGGCACGGTGCCGAGCGCACGCATCAAGGCGCCGACGACGGGCCACTTGAACAGGCCGTGACGCGCGCCAAACACGACGCCCCTCGGAAGGCAGCTGATGATCAGCGCCGGGTCGACGAGGCCGTTGGGGTGCCACGCGACGAGAATCCCGCCTCCGGTCTCCGGCACGTGGTCGAGTCCGGTCACCTCGACGCGGCGAAAGAAGAGCCCGACGAGGAAGCGCACGACGCGAATGGCCCGACTTCGCTCCACTCTGGTCATTTTATCCCGAGAAAAAGGGGACTGTCCCCTTTTCCGGAACCGCGCTAGACCGCCCGGGTTATGCGACGTGCGCTGTTTGGCTGCTGGGTTTCGGGCATCGTGCTGCTCAGCCTCGCCTGCAGCAAACGTGAACGAGCCGGCGGGGTTGAGCCCTCGCCAGCCCCGGTCGAAGCGACGGCCGCCGCGCCCGCCCTAGAGAAGCCGCCGTCCTACGTGGGAATCGGGACGTGCGCATCGTGCCACGAGGCCGAGCACGCGCGTTGGGAAGGCTCCCACCACGACCTCGCGATGCAGCAAGCGACTCCGGAGACCGTGCTCGGCGACTTCGACGGCGCCGAGGTGCGATACTACGGCGAGACAGTCCGGTTCACTCGAGACGCCGCCCGCTTTTCAATCGATGCGCTCGGGCCAGACGGGGCGCGGAGGCGTTTCTACGTGAGGTATGCATTCGGGGTCGATCCGATGCAGCAGTACCTGGTCGAAACCGAGCCCGGTCGGCTGCAGGCCTTCCCGGTTGCGTGGGACACCCGACCGAAGAGCGAAGGGGGGCAGCGCTGGTTTCATCTGCAGCCCGACGAGTATATCGAGCCGGGCGACCCGCTTCACTGGACGGGGCCGAGCTTCAACTGGAATCACGCCTGCGCCGACTGCCACTCCACCGCGGTGAAAAAGAACTACGACCGCGCGACCAAACGCTTTTCGACCCAGTACTTCGAGATCGACGTCGGGTGCGAGGCGTGCCACGGCCCGGGTTCGCGCCACGTGGAGCGTGCCGAGTCCGGGGAGCAGGCGCGCGCCGAGGGGCCTGGCTTCGACCGACGTTTGCCGTCCAACGCCGACCGCGCGTGGTCCTTCGTCGACGGGCATCCGATCGCCGTTCTGAAAGACGCGCCCCCGAACGACCAGCTCCAGACCTGCGCACCTTGCCACGCGCGGCGCTCAGACCTCGGTGGCGACGCGGGCGGTTTTCACGACCGGTATCGCTTGGCTGCCCTCGATTCGTATCTCTACTTCGATGATGGACAGATTCGTGATGAGGTCTACGTCTACGGCTCGTTCCTGCAGAGCAAGATGCACGCGGCCGGGGTGGTGTGCGGCGACTGCCACGACAGCCACAGCAACGCCCTTCACGCCGAGGGCAACGCGCTTTGCGGCAGATGCCACAGCGCCGAGGTCTTCGACGGGCCGCAGCACCACTTTCATCCGCAAGACGCGTCGGGAAGCCTCTGCACCGACTGCCACATGCCCAAACGCGCATACATGGTGCACGATCTCCGCGGTGACCACCGGTTCGGTCTGCCCCGACCGGCGCTTTCGGCCGAGGTCGGCGCGCCCGACGCATGCACGGGCTGCCACCGAGACCGAACGGCGAAGTGGGCCGAGCGTCAGATCGACAAACGCTTCGAGCAGCGGTCGCCGCATGGGTTCGCCGAGGCCTTTCACGCGGCGCGGCTCGAGCGGCCCGGAGGACAGGCGGCGCTGCTCGAGCTGGTCGTGGCGGGCAAAGCGCCCGATATCGTGCGCGCGACGGCCCTCCTCGAGCTCGGCGACGTCGAGTCTCGCGCAACGCCGGCGCTTGCGATGCGCGCGGTCCATGACCGGAGCCCTCTCGTGCGGCGAGCCGCCGCGTCATCGGCTCGCGAGCTGCCACTCGAACAGCGCGTCGAGATCGTACGCCCGCTGCTTCGCGACCCCGAGCGCAGCGTACGAATCGAAGCGGTTGGCGCTCTGCTCGGCGCCGATGCGCGGTCTTGGAGCGCCGCCGACCGCGATGCGCTGAAGAAAGCAACGTCCGAATATCTCGCATCGCGCAGCTTCAACGCAGACCGGGGCGAGGGCCTCGTCGACCTCGCCCACGTGGCGGCGCTTTCCGGCGACCTCAGGCATGCCGAGGAGAACCTTCGAGAAGCGATCGACCTCGACCCCACGTTCACGGCGGCCTACGTCAACCTCGCCGACCTCTACCGAGCCTCACAGCGCGATGAGGAAGCCGAGTCCGTGCTGCGCGCTGGCCTCAAAAAGGCCGCCGACCCGGCGGCCGTCGACTTTGCCCTCGGGCTGACTCTCGTGCGCCTCCGCCGGCACGAGGAGGCGCTCTCTCACCTCGAGCGGGCGGCCCGGCTGCGACCCGAGGTCGTGCGCTTCTCGTACGTCTGCGCCGTTGCCCAGTTCGACCTCGGGCGCCGGGACGCGTCGCTTCGCACGCTCGAGGCGATCCGCCGCCGCTACCCCGCCAATCGGCAGGCGCTCGCGCTTCTCGTAGACTACAACCGTCAGATGGGCCGAACGAAGGCAGCCGACCGATACGCGGCGGAGCTCGAGGAGCTCGCGGCGCCATGACTGGGTCGCGCGCCGCCGCGATCGCAACCGCGCTCGCCATCTGGTCGCTGCTCGTCGTGCAGGCATCGTACGCGCAGGAAACAGAACAGCCCGTGGAGGCGCCGCCGCCCGAAGAGCCCAAGGAGATCACGAGCGCGGACTTCGCCGTCGAGGCCAGCGCCGTCGAGGAGCGCCTCGCGCGCGTCAACGCGGAGATCTCGGCGATCGACGCGTCGAAGGAAGTCAGAACGTCGCTCGACGCGATCGAGGCCGACGGAGAGCAGCTCGAAGCGCACATCGAGGAGACCGTGACGCGGCGTACGATGAGCTCCGAGCTCAACACGATCCGGTTGGCGCTCGACACGCTCGATACGCGCTTGAAGCGGCAGATCGAAAGACTCGGGGTCTACTCCAAAGAGCTGGAGGCGCTGAACGAGCAGACCGGCGAAGACCTCGAGCTCTGGACCCGAGCGCTTCGAACCGTGCAGCAGTCATCGGCGCCGAGCGAGGTGAAGAAACGAGTCGCGTCGCTCGTGCAGGGTCTCCGTGAGGGCCGAAAGGCGCTCGGGAAGAAGCTCGACGAGCAGCTCTTGCTCCAGACGCGCGCCCTCGACGTCCGCGACGCCATCAACAGCTATTCACGCGCGGTCGCCGCCGCCCAGCGCGAGCAGGCAGCCGCCGTTTTCGAGCAGCAGGACCCGCCGATTTGGGAGATCGGCAAAGAGGCGGGGGAGGGGGAGCGAATCGGGTACGAGCTGTCTCTCTCGGGGTCGGCGCTCGTCGACGGCCTCCGCCGAGACGGCAACTTGGTGTTTCTCGAGCTGGCGATCTTCTTGCTCGTGGCGTGGCTCCTGCGACGAGCGCGGCGCCGGCTGAGCGAGCGCTTGCGAAAGCGGGGCGACGGGGGTTCGGCCCTTTGGGAAACTCAAGCGGATGAAGCGCTTCGGCATCCTTGGGCGGCCGCCGCGCTGCTCACGCTCTCCTCCGTCCGCTTGGTGTACCCCGATCGAGAGGTTGAGCTGATCCTCTTCACGTGGGTCATCGTCATTCCGCTCTGGTTCGTGGTCTTCAAGGAAATGGTCCCACGGTCCTTCCGCAAGTTCCTCGTCGGGCTCGGCGTTCTCGCGACCATTCAAATCGTGGCGACCCTGGTTGCCGATCACGTCGAGGTCGAGCGCGCGCTGCTTCTCCTCGAGCTTTTACTCTACTTCGTCGGGGCGGGCTGGTACGTCCGCGTTCTACATGCGGCCAACGGCGACGAAAGGCCCACACGCCGGGGCTTCTGGGCCGGTACGGCGGATGTCTGGGCGCGGGTCACTTGGTTTTTCGCCGGCGTGGGGGTCGTCGCTGCTGTGTTTGGCTACACCTATCTCGCGACCGAGGCAGCCATGTTGACGACGATCACCACGATTGCAGCCACCGCCTGGGTAGCGCTCTCGCGGATCGTCGAAGCGCTCGTGTCGACGGGCATTCACGGAGGCTCGCTCGACGCCTTCCGGATGGTACGCGCCAATCGAGACGTCGTCGCCCGAAACGCGAGGCGAGTGATCCGCATCCTAGCGGTCTTTTTCTTCGCCTGGTCGGTTGCGGACTACACCTCGATCTGGCGTCCTGCTTGGCGCTGGCTGGTCGGGGTTCTTTCCACCGACCTCGGCTTTGGCTTCGCCGAGCTCGACCTCACCGTCGCGGACCTCTTGGGGTTCTTCTTCGTCCTTTGGTTGAGCTGGAGGGTCGCACGCCTCGTCGGGTTCATCCTCAGCGAGGAGATCTTTCCCCGGCTGGATATCAAGGAGGGGCTTCCCTATGCGCTCACCTCGTTTACGCGATACGCGATCATTGCAATCGGCTTCACCGTGGCGATGTCGGTTCTCGGCGTCTCGCTGGATCGGATGACGATCATGCTCAGCGCGTTCGGTGTCGGCATCGGCTTCGGCCTTCAGAGTGTGGTCAACAACGTCGTATCCGGTTTCATTCTATTGACCGAGCGCCCCGTTCGGCTTCGCGACAAGGTGGAGGTTGGCGACGTGCTCGGCATCGTGACCAACATTGGCATTCGGGCGAGTGCGATTCGCACGTTCGACGGCGCAGAGGTCATCTTGCCCAACGCCGACCTCACGTCGAAACGGCTGATCAACTGGACGCTCTCGGGGCGACAGCAGCGCGTCACGATCCCCGTCGGGGTCGAATACGGCACCGACCCCAATCGGGTGCTGACCCTTCTGCGTTCGGTCGCAGCGCAAAACGACAAGGTCTTCAAGAGCCCGGCGCCACTCGCGCTCTTTCGCGGCTTCGGGGATAGCTCGCTCGATTTCGAGCTTCGCATCTTCATGGATCCATCGGACGTGCTCGACGTGCCAAGCGAGGTGCACGTCGCGATCAGCGCGGCGCTGGAGGACGCAGGAATCCGCGTTCCGTTCCCTCAGCGCGACCTACACGTGTGGCGCATGCCCGACGCGCCCACGGAAGACGCGTCTGCCGACGGCGGCGACTCCGGCCCCGACTCCGACTGACGCTCAGCGCGCGCTGTCGCCGAAGAGCTGCTGGTCCATGCGTTCGAGTCGCGCGTTGTGCGCGTTTGCCGACTCCATGACCTTGAGCAGCTTCTCCGCGTGCTCTCTCGGAATCAGGCCATTTTCGACCTTTTGCTCGAGCAGTGCTTCGAGCTCTTCCGGCGTCGCGTCTTCCGGGATCTTGCCTTCTTGGCCGAGCTTCCGAAGAGTGGCCCGGATTCGGTTGCGCGGGTCGTCGGCGTCGATCTGCTCTTGACCGTAGTTCATCAGATCGTCCTCGGAAGCTTCGCGCCCGACGTCTTCTGGCGTCAGCCCGAGCGGCCCTGGCGGCTCCGCCTTGCTAGTCGAGCAGCCCACCGCAGCGCAAAGCACTGCGGCACTGATGAGAATCCCCCCAATTCGCATGCCTTCAGAATAGCCAACGGCGTCGCGGCGGGCCCACGAAATAGAAGAAGCCCCGCGAGCGGCGCTCGTCGGGGCTTCGAAAACAGTCCGGACCGTCGTTACCGTGGGACAATACGATGAGTCGAACCCCTACTTGTTACTAGTAGGTGGGTGCCGGTGCCGAGCGCTTCAGGCCCCCCGATGACGCTAGCCGGGTCCGCACACCACGCGCGTTTTAGGCACCCTATTCGACCTAGTCAGGGATTCACTACTCCTTCCTCACCTGCGACGACAGATGGACTATTCAAACGGTAAGGCCGCGGTTCCCCGAGGTCAACTCACTGCTTGATCGGGCTCGCTTTGAGCGCTGCACGGCCTTCTTTCACGTACACCGTGAAGCGTACGGCCGGCGCGTTGTGGCGCTTCATCACCTGCTCGCGCGCGGCATGAAGTTTGCGTACGAACTTGTCGTACGTGAGACCGCTCACCGGCCCCCCACATTCCTTCTGGGTGGCCACGAACTCGTCGAACACCTCTCGGAAGTGCGTCTCTTCGCCGGTAGCGTCGCCGTTGGACTCCTCTACCGGCGCGGCGGCGGCGGCCGAGAGCGACGTGGTCGACGCTTCGATCAGTTCTTGTGGCACGTGCTTGATCTGCGTGTTCTCTTCCGGCTCGTCGAACCCGTCGTAGTCGTCCAGAAGCGCGTTCGGCCGAGTCGGCGGATCGTCCGGCATGGGCGTGAGCTGAGACTCCCCGTGGCGGACGGCCGCGGGCGGAGGCTGGCTGCTACGGCGATTGGGCCAGGAGCTCGGCGCTCTCTTTGCCCGAGACGAAGGTGCGCGTTCGGGCCGCGCCGTCGGCGAGCTCGTGCTCTTCGAGACGGCTGGCACCGCGGCGGCCTTGGCCTCGGGCTGGCTCGCCGGCTTGGCGGGCAGGTCGGACTCTAGCGCCACCTGTTTTGCGGTCGGCGCGTCTGCCGGGAAACCAAAGTAACCGCCCTCCGCGCTATCGCGCGTCGAGCTGAGGACGGCGTCGAGGTCGACGGACGAGCGTCGAGCGGCATCGGCCCTGAAGCCGACGCCGGCACCGAGGGCCGCGTTCACGTGCTCGGCGAGCTTGCGATAGTGGCGCCGGAGCTCGCCCTCGGGAAGGCCTGTGATCTCACCCTTCGCGAGGCGCTGCCCTGCCGTCCGCAGCACGCGAACGGCTTTGTCGTGCTCGACGTAGAGCAGCGCCAGGCCGAGCAGCAGCAGCACGAGCGGGATGCAGATGATCGCGAGCCATGGCAGCGAGGCCACGTCCTCTTTGAACGTATTGGCGAAAAGGCCGCCGAGACCTACCGAGCTTCCTTTTCGGCCGATGATGTAGCCGACGTGCGCGTGCGCGGCTCCCCCGCGGATCGGTGCGGCGACGGCGCGCGTGCGCCCGGCGATCTCGACCGACTCGACGTCGTCTGAAATTCCATCACTCGGAGTCGGAATGCCGCTCTTCAGCTCCTCGCGCGTTGGCGCCTTGGCGCCCCCCGCGTGTCCCGCGATGATCCGGTCGCGGAAGAAGAACAGCACCGACGCGTTTGGGAGCTTGCTCCCGAGGCGCCTCGCGAGCTCGTCGTTGACCGCGATGCCGTGCACGACCGCGCCGACGTAGCGGCCGCCGTCGAAGACCGGACGGGCGGCCATTCGGTACACGTTCCCGTTGTAGACCCAGACGTCGTCCCTCATGAAGCCGCGAAGCGCGTCTCGCACGATCGGCATCTTGTCGAGGCTCTCGGCGCCCATTGCGTCCTTGTCGAGGGTCGCCACGACCTCGCCCTCGTTGTCGACCGCGAAGAGAAGATCGCCTTTGCCTTCTTCGAGCTTCGCGTTCAGCGCGTTGAGCTTCTGGCTGAGTCGCCGCCGGGTCGACTGCGCCGGGGTTCCGCTGCGCCCGCTCGAGCCTCGGAGGGTCTGTCGCACCTCGGGCTCGACCGCGACCGATGCGAGCGCATCGAGGCGCAGTCTCGCATCGAGCCGAAGCCAGAGCTCGGCCTCCACCCGGTCGCGCCGAAGCGCATCTTCGAGCTGAAAGTCCGCCTCACGGCTCGCGGCGGACTTGTTCAGAAAGGCGCCAGCCAGCGCGCCACCGAGGGCGACCGCGAGCACCAAGTACCAAAGACGCGACAACATCGACTACTTCCTCCGCTTGGCGCTCATCGTGAGCGGGTCGATTTGGAGTGCCTTGCCGGCCTGAACCGTGACACGGCGCATGGCCACCTGTTCGGCTCCGCGCAAGATCCGTAGCGAGTATGGGCCCGGTAGGACTTTGTCGAACCGGAACTTGCCGTTGTCGGTGACCTTCGAGCAGGCGACCAACTCCCGCATGGAATGGAGGTGGCCTCGCACGTGGCTGTAGATCCGGTCGCCGATCGCCCAGGGTCCTCCGGCGGGCACCGGAATCGCGCGCGTCTTACCGGGGCCCGACTCGAGCGGCGTGAACCCCGCGAGCCCCTCGACGGATAGCTCGTGGGTGAAGCCGTCGCGATTGTCGACGCGAATAGTCGTGCCAGAGCGGGCAGCCAACGTCGACGGGTCGAGTCCGCCGCCGTCAAAGCTGAAAGAGCATCCGACTGGGGGTCCGATGAACTTCCCCGTCAGGACGGCGAGAACGTCACTGTAGTCGTCCTTGCCTCGCTGCTCGGGAAGCGCGCCGTTCCAGACTCGCCAGTAGAACTCCCCGTCCGACGCCGAACGCTGTTCGGAGCCGGCCGAGCCCTGCACGGAGCCTTCGACGGTTTCCGCCGACGCCCCCCCTCGGGCGACGAGCAGAGCGGCCGCTGCAACCACGGCCCACGCGATCCAAGTGGTACGTTCCCCCATCGGTATGTCTGTATTATTACAGCTCTACTGAGAGGCAGGTAACAAAATTCAGCTTTTTTCATCCTTGGCCCGGGTGGGGCCTAGGTCGGCGACGGGGCGGAGGCGCGGGCCGCGTAGTCGATGAGCTTGACCGGGTCGGGGTTCAGGCGCGCTCGCATCGAGCGCGTGATTCCCGCGGGATCTCCGCCGATCTCGATCGCGGTCGGGTCGTCGAACACGAGCTCGACGTCGTCTGCGTAGTAGTCGATGAGCTGCGGGTGGCGATAGGTGCCCTTCCATGCGCTGAGCATGTGTGCAGCGACGTGGAGAGGGCTGGTCGCGACGACGCGTAGGCAAAACCGATCCGGCGGCCGTTCGTCCGCAAAGGGAAAGACTCGCGCGCCGAAGCCCCAGTAGGGGATCGTCGAGACCAGAGCGGCGATGCACGGCCCCTCGAACAACTTTTCCCCTCGCTCCGCCGGCTCGCCAACCGGTCGCCCGCGGTCGTCGAGCGCCTGCGCCACGCCCCGATTGAAGACGGTGACGCGCATTCGAGGCCGGACCGCGAGCTCGGGGATGGTGAGCAAAGGGATCGAGATCCCGTACGAGATTGCCCCGGTTGCCCTCTTTCCGATCCACGGAAGGCGGCGGACGACCGCGCGCACTTCGTGGAAGTGTTTCAGTCCCAGCGCGTCGAACCCGGCCCCTGCAAACGGGGTCAATAGGTCCTGCACCTCGATGAGGCGGAAGTCGCGATAGGGCGCGTCGTGTCCGAGCCTCGCGAGGTCGGCGAAGACACCCTTGCGCGAGGTCCCTGCGCCGAGCGCCCAGGCGAGCGAGTTCCCGGTGCCGAGCTTCAAGAGCCCGAACCGAGGCGCCTCGACGTTTCGACTCTTCGCCTCTTTGGTGATCGACGTCACCATCTGCACGAAAGTCCCGTCGCCGCCGCCCGTGAGCACCACGGGATAGCCGTCGTCGACGATGCTCAGCGCGATCCCGTGCGCTTCGTCGAGGCTCTTCGACAAGAAGAGGTCGCCGCTTCCGACGAGCTGGTCGAAGCTCTCGACGAGCTCGTCGGTCACCTGTCTGGCGTTGCCGTTCAGCACGACTGCAACGCGATCGGCCTTGGCCGCCACGGAGCTAGAGGCGCACCAGCGCGGCGCCCCACGTGAAACCCGAGCCAAAAGCCGGCATCAGCACGAGGTCGCCTCGCTTTGCACGGCCCTCCTCGATGGCCTCGCTCAGCGCGAGCGGAATGGAGGCCGCCGTCGTGTTGCCGTACTTCTCGATGTTGTGGACGACCTTCGTGGGGTCCACCTTGAGCTTCTGCGTGACGAGCTCGTTGATGCGCTTGTTGGCCTGGTGCGGAACGACGAGGTCGATGTCGTCGACCGAGACCTGATTTCGCTCGAGCACCGCGACGCTTACTTCGGGCATCTTGGCGGTTGCCCAGCGGAAGACATGCCTGCCGTTCATCTGTGGATAGACGGTCTTGTCGTCGATCATCTCGTGGGTGAGGCGTGGCTTGTACGCGCTTGCGGGCCCTTCGAGCCAGAGCTCCTTCGCGCCGCTGCCATCGGCGTGGACCTCGACGTCGAGGATGCCGCGGTTTTCGTCGTCGCTTGGCCCGAGGATTGCGCACGCCGCGCCGTCGCCGAACAGGACCGTGACGTCGCGGCCTTCGTCGCTGAAGTCGAGCGCGGTGGAGTGTACCTCGCCGCCGACGAGCGCCACCCGCTTGTACATGCCGCAGCGAATCCAGGCGTCGGCGATCTGCATGCCGTAGAGAAAGCCGGTGCACTGGTTGCGAACGTCGAGCGCGGGAATGCCAGGCAAACCGAGCTTGTCGCCGAGAAAGCACCCGCTCCCGGGGAAGTTGAAGTCCGGGGATAGGGTGGCAAAGATGATCGCGTCGATCTCGCTCACTTCGATGCCCGCGTTCTTACAGGCCATCTCGACCGCCGGCACCGCGAGGTCGCTGGCGCCGATGCCGCTTTCCTCGATGTAGTGCCGCTTCTTGATGCCGGTGCGCTGCTGAATCCACTCGTCGCTGGTGTCGAACAGCTGCGCGAGGTCGTCGTTGGTGACGACTTTCGACGGCACGTAGTGGCCGAGCCCTAGAATCGCGGTCCTCGTCATGAAACTGGCCCCTCCGACGGCTGGCCGAGCGTAGCCAACCTACCTCGGGAAGTCGATCCAACGGCCCGCGACGCCACGCGAGTGGCTCGTCGCGAATGAGCGAACGGTCATGGGCGAGCAGCGATTCCTTTGCTCCCGGCGCTCGCGTGGCTTTTCCGGTTCGCCTTCGGCGGGCAGTTGGTCCCGCCCCACCGCCCCCACGCGAGCGCCTACCCCCACGCGAGCACCTAGTAGCCGAGGTCGGACTCGTGTGGGACTGGAAGACGACAAGGCGCAGTGGACGCCAGTCCACGGAGCTGTCGAATTCCAGGCGCAGTACGCAGGCGCGAAGCGCCGAGTACACCGGGTTCGAGTCCGCCTCTAGAAAAAGCGCGATTACGTCGGCTGGCGAGAGGTAAATGCGAGGTACGAACCCGTCTGCCCCACCCCGCCGCCCCCACGCGAGCACCTAGTAGCCGAGGTCGGACTCGAACCGACACGTCCTTGCGGACACCGGATTTTGAATCCGGCGCGTCTGCCAATTCCGCCACTCGGCCAGCGAGGCCCAGTCTATAGCAGCCGGTGGCGCCGGCGCATTCCTTTGGGGGCAGGGACGGGGACAGTGGCAGGGACAGTGGCAGTGGCAGTGGCAGGGACAGTGGCAGGGACAGTGGCAGGGACAGTGGCAGTGGCAGTGGCAGTAGCAGTGGCAGTGGCAGGGACAGTGGCAGTGGCAGGCGCAGTGGTAGGGACAGTGGCAGGGTCAGCGACAGCGACAGTGACAGCGTCGGCGCTCGTGGGGGTCGGGGTAGCGTATTGGGGGGACGGGGCCACACTTCGCGAATATCTTTTGCCCGATCGCCGCAATCGGCTTCCAACCATGAGAAACCTTCCACTCCTCACCCTTGCCGTCATTGCGACGGCCTGCGCGGGCTCGCAGACGCCACCCGTGGCAGCCCGGCCAGACGTGGCGGCGCCGACGTCCACGGTCATCCCAACGTCCGAGGTGCAGTGGGAGCAGCTCAACCCTGCGCGCGGCGACCGGAGCCCGATGGCCGCCGACCTCTGGGGCGATCGCAAAGGCTCGGGCCCCACCGGCTTTGTCGTGAAGTTCGTGGACGGTTTCGAGTCGCCGCCTCACATCCACAACGTCTCGTATCGGGCGGTGGTCATCGGCGGCCTCGTTCACAACGACGATCCCGAGGCCGACGAGGTTTGGATGCCGCCGGGTTCCTTTTGGACGCAGCCGAAAGGAGCGGTGCACATCACCTCCGCCAAGGGCAACGGCAGCGTCGCGTACGTCGAAATCGACGAAGGTCCCTATCTCGTTCGTCCAGTGGAAGAGGCGTTCGAGGTCAGCGAGCAACCGGTCAACGTCGATGAATCGAACATCGTCTGGCAGAACGCATCGAACGCGACGGCCGCCGCTCGGCTCGAGGTCGCTCGCCTCTGGGGAGAACCCGAGGACGGCCAGCCGAACGGAACGTTCATCAAGCTACCCGCCGGAGTCACCGCAACGACCCACGCTCGCGGCTCGTCGCTTCGCGCAGTAGTGGTCCGCGGCCGACTCGACCATCGGATGCTCGGTAGTGCCCGCGTCCAGACGATGGACCCAGGCAGCTTCTTCGGCTCGACCCGAGGCGCCGAGCACGAGCTCTCGTGCAAAACCGGAGACGAGTGCGTGGTCTACGTCCGCGCGGACGGCAAACTCGACCTGGCCCCAGCGCCAGCGAGAGCGTCGAGCTCGGTGGCGGGGTGTGGGTGTCTGGGGCAGGGGCAGGGGCAGGGGCAGGGGCAGGGGCAGTGACAGCGGCAGCGACAGTGACAGGGGCAGCGGCAGCGGCAGCGGCAGTGGCAGCGACAGCGACAGCGGCAGCGACAGTGACAGTGACGGGGTCAGTGTCAGCGGCGGTGTTGGCGCCGGCGGCAGTGACGGTCTCACAGCGTCCTAGGCAAGGATCGCGAGCGAAGCCGCTTTCGAATCTGGCAGGCGTGCGGTAGACACTGAACATGTCGAAAGGATGGGAATTCGAGTTTTCCGAGCCGAACCACTCCGAGCGGTGCGAGTGCTGCGGCGGCGTGACGGTCCGATTGACGCGATTCATCTACCGTGACGGCAACCCCTACGGAATCTACTACGCGACCTACTCGAACAATCACTCCGACAAGGAGATTCACGCGCTGCTTTCATTGGGGAAATGGGACGAAGATAGCGGGCCCGAGGACCGCGTCGCCTTCCATTGCCGGATTCGCTCGGCAGCAGATTCCTACCAGGTGATGCTCGGCGACGCCGCCGAGTCGTCTTGGGGTGAAGTGGAGCTCGTCGGGGCGAAACTCAGCCGTGACGAAGCGCTCCAGCATCCGAGCAAAGCGACCGTGTTCGAAATTCTCGATGAGGCGATCGAGCGAGACCCGTCCTTGCGGGGATACCTCCATCGCTGCGACTGTGGCGATACCGCTGTTCCTCTCGAGCAGGCTTTTGGCGCACCGGACGACGTTTTTGCTCTATCGAACGAGGAGCAGCAGAAGCGTGCGGAGATCGGCCGGGTCTTCGTCGTTCTAGACGGCGAACGCTACTTCGTCCGCTGCCTAGTTCCGATTCCAGTTGAGGGGTACGGCGAGTGGTGTCCGAGCATCTGGGTCGAGGTCTCGGATGACGACTTCCAGCGAATCAAAGACGTTTGGGATGAGCCTGAGGAGTACAGGGGGATTCAATTCAACGGGACGGCGGCGAATGGGCTCGAAGAGCTGGGTTTGAAGCTGTCGTCTGGAAGTCATTTGAAGCTTGGCGTCGGTGACACCGAACAACCGCCTCGCATCCTCTCGTCCACCGACCCGGAGATTGATGCCCTCGTAAAAAACGTCTGGGCCCTCGACGACTTCGAATCGTACGCAGTCGGTCGCGGCTTTCTTTGAGCGAGCTCCAGCACCGGCCGTACTGCCGCTGCCCCTGCCCCTGCCACTGCCACTGACGCTGCCGCTGGCACTGCCACTGTCGCTGGCACTGCCACTGCCGCTGCCACTGCCCCCGCCCGCTTCAGCGCGTCGCGACGTGTTGTTCCATGAGCTCTTGTAGCTCGCTCGGCTTTTCGTCGGGGTCGCGGCCGTTGCGGCGCTTGTCGATGTCTTCGAGGAGCTCGCGGCACTCTGGCTTGTCGCGCAGGTGGTCGAGCAGAAGGTTCGAGGCGTCGCCGAACGACCTCTCGTAGTCGAGGGCCTCCCGCACGCGGCTCGCGATGCGCTCGCGGCCCTGCTGGAGGTCGTTTTCGAGGGCTTCGCTGTAGCGCTTGAGCTGTGCGCGAAGGTCTTCGATCTGCTTGCGGCGCTCGCTGGCCATGTCTTCCTTCGCCCGGGCGCGGCTCTCGTAGTCGCGTGCGACGCCCTCGAGCACCTCGATCCGCGCTTTCGCCGACCCGAGTGATTCGTGTGCACGCTGCACCCGCTCGACCTTGTTGCCTGCGGCTTTCACCTCGGCCTGCGCCGTCTGAAGCTCGCGCTTGGCGCGCTTCCGCTTGAGGATGAGCTGACTGAGCATGTCGCGCTCCGCCGACGCGTCGCGCAATGCACGCGACTCCTCGCCGGCGAGGTCCTCGACTTTACGACCGATCTCCGCACGAAGAGCGCGCCCGCGCTTTTCGATCGCTTCGAGCTTCTTCGAGTGGCTCTCGAGCTCTCCCTCGAGCCGCGCCGCTCGCGACGCCAGCTCCCAAATCGTGTCGGCGGCATTCTTCACGTCGCCCGGCCCATTGCCGTCGGGGTACGCCCGGGCGACCGCCCGCAGGAAATTCGCGGCGGTGCGGCTCCACTCGACGACGCCCGGCGTCTGCGCAGGCGGCGGCGGCGGAGGCGGCGCGACGGGAGCCGTCTCGGTTGGCGTGTCCCACTCTCGCGAGGGCAGGGCGCGCTGCATCTCTTTGAGCTCTTCCTTCAGATGGTGCCCGTCGCGGAACCGATCCTCGGGGTCCTTTTCGAGCAGCTTGAGGATCACCTTCTCGGCCTGATCGGGGATCTCCGGTCGATACTTTCGCGGGCTCGGCGGCTTGGCCTTGCGCTGCATTTCGAGCAGCTCGTCGCGGTCGCCCGAGCGGAACGGAAGCCTTCCAGTGAGCATCTCGAAGAACAACACGCCAAGCGCATACAGATCGCTGCCTGCGATCGCGTCCTCGCCGCGGGCCTGCTCGGGCGACATGTACTCCGGCGTCCCAAACACGGCGCCCTTCGGCGCAAGTCGCGGGTCCCGCGTGAGCGCGGCGAGACCGAAGTCGAGAATCTTCACGAAGTCTTTTCGGCCGCCGCGCGCCGTCACCATGATGTTGTCGCTCTTGAGGTCCCGGTGCACGACGCCGAGGTCGTGCGCACGCGCGAGCGCAGCGGTCATCTGCTCTAGGATGTCGACCGCCCGTGAAATCGCCATCGGTCCCTTCGCGATCTGCGAGGAGAGCGAGTCGCCGATCAGATACTCCATCACGAGATAGAGCTCGCCTTCTTCGGTTTCGCCGACATCGTGGATGTCGACGATGTGCGCGTGGTCGACTCGGTTCGCAGCGCGCGCTTCGCGTACCATCCAGGCTCGCAAATGCGTCTCGCCGCGAAGGTCTGGCCGAATGAGCTTCAGCGCAACGACCCGGTCGATGAGCACGTGTCTAGCGCGATAGACGACGCCCATCCCGCCTTCGCCGAGCTGCGATTCGAGCCGATACCGACCTGCGATCACCTTGCCGAGAAGCGGGTCTTTCGATTTCTTTGAACGAGACGCCTTGCGCACAATCCCCATGGTTCCCCCGTACCCAGTGGACCTTCGTATGATAAACAGGATCGACGCGCGGTCCCAAGTGTTCCGCTCTCGCTGAAACGGGGAGGAAGCTGACACGAAGCGTCATAGCCGACTATGATGAAGGGGTCGGCATCTAACGGAGGGATGTGTGAGCGAAGAACGGCCGCTGCTCGGGCCGTACCACATCGAGCGCCGCCTGGCGGCGGGGGGGATGGCCGAGGTTTTCGTTGCGCGTCGTGAGGGCCTTCACGGTTTTCAGAAGCGCGTCGCGCTGAAGCGAATTCTCCCGCAGTTTTCGAGCGATCCGGATTTCGTCTGGATGTTCATCGACGAGGCTCGTCTCGCTGCGCTGCTCGAGCACCCCAACATTGTTCAGGTGTTCGACTTCGGCACGATGGGCGAGGACCTCGTGCTGGTCATGGAGCTCGTCGACGGCTCCAACGTCAGCCGGCTCCTGCGAGCGGCGCCGCACGACACCCCGATCCCGTGGGATGTCGCACTCCACATCGCATACCAGACCGCCCAGGCCCTCGAGTACGCCCACCATGCCGTCGACGACCACGGGGACTCGCTCGAGTTCGTGCATCGGGACGTGAGCCCGGCGAACATCCTTCTGACCCGCACCGGCCACGTGAAGCTCACCGACTTCGGCATCGCGACCGTGCGGAGCCGCGCGCCCACCACCGAAGACGGCCAGGTTCGCGGCAAGCTCGGCTACATGTCGCCCGAGCAGGTCCTCGGCAAAGAGCTGAGCGGCAAGAGCGACGTGTTCACCTTGTCCACGGTGCTTGCGGAGATGCTGATCGGCGAGCCGCTCTTTCAAGGGGAGAGCGAGCTCAACGTGCTGCTGCAGATTCGCGACGCCGATCTTCGCGTGCTCGCCCGCTGCGAGCGGCGCATCCCGCAAGACATCCGGGCGCTCGTTCTGCGAGGCCTGCAGCGCAATCCCGACGAGCGGCCGACGGCGGGGGCGTTTGCCGAAGCCTGCGCAGAGGTCATGCGGCGCCGGGGTATGGGCCACGGGCCCGACCGGCTTGCACGCCTTCTCTCGCAGCTCGGCCTCGTCAAAGGCGATGCGCCGGAGGTGCACCTTCCCGATGCAGACCTTCCGTCGCTCGTGGACAGCGACCTCATGCACAATCCGGGTCCGGAGCTGATCGGTCCACAGAACGTGACATCGCCCACGATCTACCGCGTCCAGCTTCAGGACGGCAGCGTGATGGGGCCGATGAGCTATCCGCGCCTGATCCAGCTCTTGACGACGGGCGTCGTCGACAGTCGCAGCAGCAAGATCTCGAAGACCGACGGCACATATCTCGACCCGTCGCAGCTCCCAGAGCTCACGCGCTTCGTCACGTCGCCCGGGCTTCAGTGGAAGCTCGAGGAGCTGGCCCAGGCTGAAAAGCAGGGACAGCTCGGCGCGGCGACCCTGCTTCCGGTCTTCTACGACATCATCTCTCGCCAGCAGACCGGCGTGCTGCACCTCTGGCAGCGCAACCGCCGCAAGAAGATCTACTTCGTGGACGGCAAGCCCGAGTTCGTGGCGTCGACCGACAAGTCCGAGCTGCTCGGCGAGTACCTCGTCGCAACCGGCAAATGTCTTCGCATGGAGATCGAGATGGCGCTCGCGCTGTTGCCCAAGTACGGGGGCAGGCTCGGGGATGCCCTCGTCGGGCTCGGCATTCTCCGCCCAGTCGAGCTCTTTCGCGCGATCGGCGATCAGGTGCGCGGAAGGTTGATGGAGTCGTTCCGCTGGCGGCGGGGCGAGTGGGCGTTCGTCCGGGGGGCGCGCAGCCACGAGGAGACGTTTCCGACCGGGCAAGATCCGTACGAGCTTCTCCGCGACGCTGCCGCGGAGGCGCACCTCGAGGAGATCGAGTCGGTTCTCGACCCGCTGCGCGAGCGAGTCCTCGAGCGGTGTGAGGACGGGCCTCCGCTCTCGGCGTTTCGGCTCCCCGACTCGTGGGTGGGCGTGCTCGACGGCGTTTCCGGCGATTCGACGCTAGGGGGAATGCTTGCCCGCGAGGGCGCGTATGCCGCCGACCTCGAGCCGGCCTATCGCGCCCTTTACTTGGGGCTTGCGTGTGGGCTGGTTCGGACCAAGGTGAACCCCTCGGAGATGCCGATTCGAGAAAACTACAGCGCGTGAGCAGTCCCGTGTCGTTCATCGAGCTCACCCGTCCAGCCTCCGCCCCGACACCGGTTCTCGTCGAAGTGCCTCACGCGGGTTTGCACCTGCCGCCCGAGGTCGAGTCCGAGATCAAGACCTCCCCATCTTCCGTGCTTCGCGATGCCGACCTCTACGTCGATCGCTTGTACGCGCGCGCCCCCGAACAAGGCGCGACGCTTCTGCTGTCGCGAGTCTCCCGCTACGTCGTCGACCTCAACCGCGGCCCCGATGAGGTCGACCTCGCCGCGGTCCCGCGCCACCCGAGGGCGCGTCACATCCCCGCGCGCGGAGTCGTTTGGCGGGCCAGCAGCGACGGCACACCGCTTCTGCGTTCACCGCTCAGCGTCCAGCAGTTCACGCGTCGCCTCGAGCTGTTCTACGAGCCCTATCACAGCAAGCTCCGAGAGGTGGCGGCAGAGATTCACCGAGAGCACGGGCAGGTCATGATCTTGGCCGCACACTCGATGCCGTCTTCCGGGCGGCGCAAGCTTGGTGGCCGGCAGCTTCGGCGCGCGGACATCGTGCCGGGCACGCGGGGCCGCTCCACGGCCGATGGGCGTATCATCGATTTGATCGACGCCCACTTTCGAGAGGCCGGCCTGAGCGTCAAACACGACGAGCCCTACCGCGGCGGCTTCACCACGTCGTCCTTCGGCGCGCCCAAGCGAGGACAGCACGCCGTGCAGATCGAGCTCAACCGCGCGCTTTACGTCGACGAGGCGACTAGCGAGATCAGAGAAGCCGATTTCGCGACGCTTCAGCGAGTGCTCGACCGTCTGGTCAGCAAGCTCGGCGAGCTGTTGAACGGGTCGGCTCAGTTCGCGACGGGCTGATCGACCACGCCGGATTCGTTCGAGCGCACTTCGAGGCGGTAGCTGCTGTTCGCCGTCTGCAGGTAGTAGGTGTCTTGCCCACAGAGCTGCAGCACGCGCTTGACCGGCGTGGTGACGTACTCGTGCAGGCCGTCTGCGAACTCGATGACGACGACGGAGCCCTTGCGCGGCGGCCGGAGGAGCCGTCCGACGACTGCTCGACCCGAATTTCGGCCCACCTTGCGAAGGACGACTTCCACGCCTCGAAACTAGCATAAGCCGGTCTTTCAGCAAAGCAGACACGGAAAAATCCAGCCTTTTTGCGCTCTCGCACACCAGTCGCGAAGGGCCTTCACACCGCGGCGAATCGGACGGTCTCCGTGGCAAAACGCCGCGGCTCTGCGACGCCCCCTCGCCATTTCACGAGCATTTTCGCGAAGAGCGAAGTCGGCACGAATGCTGCAGCGCAAATGTGCCATGCCGATAGACCTCACCGCCACGGCCCTCGACCGCTACCGGTCGTCGCTCAAGCGCGTCGAGGTGTTGGACGCCGACACCGAACGCAAGCTCGCCGAGCGCTGGGCAGATGGCGACGAAGCCGCAGGCGTCCAGCTCATCGAATCGAGCCTTCCGTTCGTCATCTCGATAGCTCGCGAGTACCGGCGCTGGGGGGTGCCCCTCGAAGACCTGGTGCAGCAGGGCAACCTCGGTTTGTTGAAGGCGGCGTCGAAGTTCGACCCGGAGCGGAAGTGCCGCCTCATCACATATGCCGCCTATTGGATTCGGGCGGAGATTCGCGATTACGTCGTCCGTTCGTATCGCATCGTTCGGCTTGGGACCACGCGGACCGAGCGCCGCGCCATGCGCGCGTTTCGACGAAAGGCCGTGGAATCGCCGCAGGCCCTCGCGGAGGAGAGCGGAATGCCGCTCACCCGCGCCAAGCAGCTTTGGCCTCTTCTTGCGAGAGGTGACCTGTCGCTCGATGCGAGCGTCTCCGACGCGCCCACGGCGCTCGAGCGGATGAGCTACAAGCAGCCGACTCCCGAAGAGGCGGTTGCGCGCACACAGACCGTCGACCGGGTGCGCGAAGAGCTGGACTCGGCGATGGCGATCCTCACCGCCCGCGAGAAACGGATCGTCGAGGCGCGCATCCTCGCAGACGAGCCCCGCACGCTCGAGGCGCTCGGTCGCGAGATGGGCGTCAGCAAGGAGCGCGTGCGCCAGCTCGAGGTCCGGGCGCGTCAGAAGCTCCGAGAGAAGCTCGAGCACCTTCGGCCCGCCGCCTGAGCCGCGCGCTTGACTCGACGCGCGTTCGCCCACACTTTCGCCGCGCATGGCAAAGGGAGTGGCATTCGTGCTCTGCGTGCTCTGCGTGCTCGGCGCGCTCGGATGCAAGACCGCGCCTGCGTGTCCCGTGCAGGCTCGCACCGATCCGAAAAGAGCGCTGTCGGACCACGCCGAGGGCCGGGCGCGCTGGCAGTCGCTCAAGGCCGAGGCGCGTGTGACCCAGTGGGGTCGGGGCGGGCGTGTTCGGGGGACCGTGCTCATGTTCTTGGAGCAGCCGAGCCGCGTCCGCTTCGACGTGATGACGCAGGTCGGGCCAGCCGCGGTGCTGACGAGTGACGGCGACACGTTCCAGCTCACCGACTTCCGCGAAAACACCTTCCTCAACGGTCCGACCTGTCCACGCAACATCGAGCGTCTCCTCGGCATTCCCTTGGACGCGGAGGACGTCCTGCGGATCCTCACCGGTGACGCACCGACGATCGATGCGGCGGAAGAATCGATGCGATGCGAAGAGGGCCAGTACGTCGTCACGCTGCGCACAGACGACGGAACCACCCAAGCGCTCTCGTTTTCGGTTCCCGACGCCGATCGGAGCGCCGCGCCCGACGCGCAGCGGCTCTTGCTCAGCGAGTCGGTCGTGCGCGCGCCCGACGGGTCGACTCGCTGGCGGTCCACGTACGAGGACTACTTCGAGATCGACGGCCAGTCGTTTCCGAGGAGCATTCGTTTCGTCGATGAGACTGCGGGCACCGACACCGCGGTTCGGGTGAAGTCGCTCGATTTGAACCCCGAGATTCCCGAGGGCGTTTTTCAGCAGGTGCCGGCTCCGGGGCTGACGGTCGAGCTCGCCGACTGCGGTTGAGCGGTTGCCGGGCCCGGTGCCGGTGCGCTAGCACCTCGCCATGGACGAGCCGCGAGACGAGCCGGAGGTCGATCGCTTCCACCGAAGCTTTTCCGCCGGGCGCGTGCTCTACTACGCCGGCGCACCCGCAACGGAGCTATACCTGATTCGCCGAGGGCGCGTCCGTCTGATGCGCCGAGCGCGGGGGCTCGAGCACAGCGTCGGAGTCCACGGCCCAGACGAGATCGTGGGCGAGGAGGCCTTGCTCACCGGAGCCTATCGCGCCTGCACGGCGCAGGCGATCGAGCCGGTGAACGCGCTGGTGATCGACAGCGACACCTTTCGCGCCCTCGTCCGGGCGAGGCCCGAGCTAGGCGACCGGACCATGCAGCAGCTCGTTCGGCGCCTCGTCGACATGCAGACGCGAATCGAGAGCGCGCGGGTGCCCGATCCGACCGTCCGCGTGCTCAACACCCTGCTGCGCGGGCCGGGGGAGGCCGACAGCCCGCTCGAGCTTTCGCCGCTCGAATTATCCAACCGGACTGCACTGTCGCTGGAGCAGGTCAAGGCGGTCGTCGGCCAGCTCGCCGATCGGGGGTATCTGTCGACGACCGAGCAGAGGATCACGCTCGACGACCCCTCCATGCTTCAGGAGCTGCACGATCTCCTGTCGATCAAAGAGGAAGTTCGTCATCGCCTCGCCTGTCGGTAAACCGACACCCCTTCTTGACCGGGGTCGCCGCACTCAGTAGACCCACCGGGTGCGTGGAGTGTGGGGATGGGTGTGGCTCGCGTGCCTTGTCGCCGGATGCGTAACGACATCCAGCGCAGGCACGCCGAATGGTGAACGTTCGTTCCGGGAGTTTCAGCTCGCGGCGAGCCTGCGAGACGAAGGCCAGACCGCCTCGGCGATCGAGCACCTCCGAAAAGCGATCGAGCTCGACCCCACGAATGCCGAGGCGCACGTGCTGATGGGCTTCATTCAGATGGAGCGGTTGGACTACGCGCAGGCAGAGGAACATTTGAGCACCGGTATCAAGCTTCTCGAAAAACAAAAGCGCGCGGGCTCGACGCTTGCGGAAGCTCGCAACATGTATGGGCTCTGCCTCTTCCAGCTAGAACGCTACGACGACGCGGAGAAGGCCTTCCGAGAGTCCGCAACCGATGAGCTGAACACAGCTCCACATCTGGCGTGGGGCAACCTCGGCCTGGCACAATATCGCCAAGGGGAATATCAAGAAGCCGTGAAGTCGACGATGGAAGCCGTTCGCATTCAACCGAGGTTCTGTGTCGGCTACTACACCATGGGCCAGTCGTTCTTTCAGCTGCAGCAGTGGAAAGACGCCGAGCGCGCACTCGTTAGCGCGCTCGAAGCCGACCCGAGCTGCAGCACCGATCGCCAGCTCCAAGGCGCATGGCGGCTGCGCGGTGAAGTGAGGGCGCGCCTCGGCCACCGAAGAGACGCGGTCGCCGACCTCGAGCGCTGCGTCGAGCTCGACCCAAACTCCAACGACGGGCGCATGTGTCAGGTGCTGCTCAAGGATTCGCGATGAAACGAGACTCGGTCGGCGCGCTCCTCAAAGCAGAACGCGAGACGCGAGACCTTTCCCTCGAGGAGGTGTCGAGCACCACCCGAATCCCGCGGAAGGCCCTCCAGTCGCTCGAGGACGATCGTTTCGAAGATCTGCCGAGCGGGGTGTTCGTGCGCGGCTTCATCAAGGCGTACGCGTCGGCGGTCGATATCGATGCGGGAGAGGTTCTCGATCGCTTCGACGAGCGGCACCCCGAGGAGCTGCCGCCGCCACCGCTTGCAACCGTCCAGAGCCGTCGCGGCTACGGGGCGATCGTGGTCGCGGTCACCACCGCCGCCCTGTTTGCGATCATCGTGGCGACCTTCGTCCTCGTGCGGCGGGCGCCTGCCCAGAACGATCCGATTGAGCTATCCTCCGCCCTACCTTGCCAAGTCGAAGTCGACAGAGCCGGGCGCTCCTCTTGCGGTCGGTCGACTACCGCGATTCCGATCGCATCGTCACGCTCCTGACAGAGGATTGCGGCAAGATCTCCGCGCTTGCTCGCGGTGCTCGAAAGAGCCAACGACGATTCGGTGGCGCGCTTCAGCCGTACGTCTTGATGCAGGCACACTTCCGTCCGGGTCGCGGCGAGCTCGCACACCTCGAGCAGGTGAGCGTCATCGAGTCCTTTTCGAAGATCCTGCGGCGGCTCGACGCCATCGCCGCGGCGGGCGCCGCCCTCGCCGTGATTCGCGAGCGCGTGCCAGACCACGAGCCCGAGCCCGCGGTCTTCGAGGCCGCGGTCGGCTTTCTCGAAGCGCTCGATGGGGGGGCGCCGCCCGAGGAGAGCCTGCTTTGCCTCCAGATCCGCGTTCTCGACATCCTGGGCTTCGCGCCAACCCTCGACCGATGCGTCCACTGCGGGAAGGTGCCGGCGCCAGGCCGCGCGGCTTCGTTCGATGCGAGTCGCGGCGGCATCGTCTGCCGTGCGTGTGGCGGAGGCCGCCTGGTGCTGTCGGCGGCGGCCCTTCGGCGATGGGCTGGAGTGCAGTCGACGTCCGATCTTCCACACGAGACCTGGCCGGAGGCCGAGCGCGATCAGATCCACGATGCCCTCGCGCAGCTCGACGCCAACCACGCGACGGTCGGCGTCCGGGAGCGCACCTCGACCGGCGCGCGGCGCTGGGAAGGCCAGGCGACGTGAAACCGGCGCAGATTCGAGCTCCGAAGGGCGCCCTCGTCATGGAGGTCGACTGGGCCGACGGCCACGCCGGCGTGCTTCCGCACGAGGTTCTTCGAGGTTTTTGCCCATGTGCGCACTGTCAGGGGCACGAGGGCCCGATCCGCTACGTCGAAGGCGGCGACCTCGGGCTCGCCGACATCCAGCCCGTGGGGAACTACGCGCTGCGCCTCGTCTGGAGCGACGGCCACCAGACCGGCATTTACAGCTACCGGTACCTGCGGCGCCTGTGCGCCTGTTCATCGTGCGCAGCAGATGAGCCGAAAACCCGCTCGTTCGAGCGGGAGTAGGCCGCGAACCCCCCAGCTCGGTCTTTGTTAGGCTGTAGTGGGGGGAAATTCCTTTGTCACTTCACGCTCTCATTGTAGATGACAGCGCCGCTGTGCGTGCGTTCGTTCGAGCGTCGCTCGAGGACGACGGCTTCGCACTCGTCGAGGAGGCCGAAACGGGCTTCGAGGCACTCCGGCTGCTGGCATCCAACGCGTTCGACGTGGTGATCGTCGACGTCAACATGCCCGACATCAACGGGCTAGAGCTGCTCGCGTTCATGAAGAAGAGCCCGCGCCAGCAGGGCGCGCGAAAGATCTTGATCAGCACGCGCGAGGACGCGGTCGACGCGCAGCGGGGTCAGGACCTCGGCGCCGACGCGTTTCTCAAGAAGCCATTCGAAGTCGACGACCTCCGTACGCTGATTCGAGGCCTGACCGACCGAGTCGAGGAGGCCTCGCGGTGAGCGATCCGCGCGACAACGTACAGCAAGAGTTCCTGGCAGAGGCCCAGGAGCTCGTCGAGGCGTTGTCGCGCGACCTCCTGGTGCTCGATGAATCGCATCAGCAGGGCGAAAAAGCCGATGCGTCGCTGATCAACGAAATCTTCAGGAGCGTTCACACCCTGAAAGGCATTGCGGGCATGTTCGGCTACAAGCACGTGGGGGCCGTCGCCCACGCGCTCGAAGACGTTCTCGACGACCTCCGTCTCGGCCGGAGCTCGGTGAGCCAGGAGCTGTTGGACGTGCTGTTCAATTCGGTGGAGCGCTTCCAGCGGCTCCTCGCCCTCGAAGACCCGCAGTCCCCCGAGGAGGAGCCTGCCGTCCAAGCGTACATCGCCGCCGTGCGAGGGATCGGCTCGGAGCCCCAACAAGAAGAGGGAGACCCTCTCGAGCGATACGCGATCGAGCCGGCCGTGCTCTCTGTGCTCACCGAGTACGAGGAGCACCGGCTTCGCGCCTGCATTCGCGAGGGCTTGAAACCCTACCGGCTTCGCGCGGAGTTCGACCTCGCGGCGATCGACGACTCGATCGAAAAGCTTCGCGACGTCGCTCAGGATGATGCCGAAATCATCACCTACCTGCCCAGCATGGAAGGCGGCAACGACGACACCATCGAGCTCGTCGTCCTGCTCGCGAGCCGGCTGTCCGAAGCGGACCTCAAAGCCCAGTTCGAGGGGCAGTACGGAAAGGTCGAGGCCATCCCCGAGGGCACCCACCTGCCGACGCTGCCACCGCGACTCACCTCGATCCCCGCGGCCAGCAATACGGTGGTGCCGGTGGGTGAGGACGAGAACAACCTCGCCTCTCTTCGCTCGGTCGCCAACTCGGTTCGCGTCGACATTCGCAAGCTCGACCATCTGATGAACGTCGTGGGCGAGCTGGCCTTGGTGCGAAGCGCGGTCGCTCGCATCGTCGACCGCTTCAAGGGCGAGATGAAGTATCGGCAGTCCGTGATGGACCTCGACCGAATCGGCCGAGGCTTCGAGCGACAGCTCGCGGAGCTTCGAACGGGCATCCTGGACGTCCGGATGGTTCCGCTCGGGCAGGTCTTCAGCAAGCTCGCCCGCATCGTGCGCCAGGCTGCACGCGAGCACGACAAGCAGGTGCGCCTCGTCGTCACCGGCGCCAGCACAGAGGTCGACAAGTTGATCGTCGAAGAGCTCACCGATCCGCTGATGCACTTGGTCAGAAACGCGATCGATCACGGCATCGAGTCCACGAGTGCCCGCGAGCACGCCGGCAAGCCCGGTGAGGGAACTCTGGCGCTCAACGCCTATCACAAGGGCAGCAACGTCGTCATCGAGGTCGAAGACGACGGGGCCGGCATGAACGCACATTCGCTGCGAAAGGCGGCGCTCTCGAAAGGGCTCATCACGCCCGAAGCAGCTCGCGAGCTCTCCCGCCAGGAGATGCTCGACCTGGTGTTCCTGCCGGGGCTGAGCACGCGCTCGGAAATCACCGACATGTCCGGACGCGGCGTCGGGATGGACGTCGTCAAGACCAACATTTTGCGCATGGGTGGCATGACCGCCATCGCGAGCGAAAAGGGCATCGGCACGAAGATCACGATCACCCTGCCGATCACGCTCGCCACGATTCGGGCGCTGATGGTCACCGTCGCCTCGCGGACCTTCGCCATGCCGGTGACCGCCGTCCGCGAAGCGATTCCGTACGTTCGCGACCAGGTTCGAACCGTACAAGGCAAGGAAGTGATCTCGGTTCGAGGCGAGACGCTTGCACTTTGCGACCTGGCGAGCGTCTTTGGTTTTCGTGGCTCGAGTGCGACCGACGCTCGGTTCGTCGTGGTCGGGTCGATGGGTGACCGCAGCCTCGGGTTCGTCGTCGACGAGCTCGGCGGGCAGGAGGACGTGATCATCAAGGCGCTCGGGAAGAGCCTCGCGTCCGTCCGTGGGTTTGCTGGAGCCGCTGTGCTCGGCGATCAGCAGTGCGCGCTCGTGCTCGATGCGCCTGCGTTGTTCAACGAGCACTTCAGCGGGCCCGACTCGCTCGAGGCCCTGGAGGTGCGTGCATGACTGCCGCTGCGCAGAGCCCGACGCTTGCTCCGGACCCGACCAGCGAAAGCGGGGCGTTCGCGATCCTGGCCGTCGCCGCGGGTGGCGAGCTCTACGGATTTCCACTCGCGTCCGTGCGCGAAATCCTCGTGCCACCCCCGGTGACCGAGGTTCCACGAGCACCAGAACCGGTGGTTGGCGTCATCTCCGTCCGAGGCCGCATCATCACCCTAGTCGACCTCACCACCGTCTTGAACCTCGACACGGCCCAAGCCGAGCTGCCGGGCCGCGTGCTCCTCGTCGACAACGGCTCGGAGCTGATCGGAGTCGCGGTCGACCACGTTCTGCAGGTCTATCGGATCGAACAGGACGCCGTCGAGTTCACGAGCGCGGTCGACGCCGAGCTCTCGGACTACGTCGTCGGTCTCGGGCGCGTTCCTGCCGCCGGCGGCGCCAAAGGCGAGCACCTGCTCATCCTCATCGACCCGACCGGGTTGCTGGGAGAAATCTGAGTGAACGCAACCCGACCTCACAGCTCTGCGCTCGCGAAAGACCTGGTCAGGGTCGAGGTCGACGGCGTGTTGTACGCCTTCGAGGTCGCGCACGTGCGCGAGATCGTCAATCCGCTCGAGCTGATCGAGCTCCCGCGCGAGCGGCAGTTCGTACGGGGTGTGTCGGAGTACCGCGACGAGGTCGTGGCCGTCGTCGACCTGCGCCGTCTCTTTGGTCTCGACACCACTGGGCCGACCCGCAGGACTAAGTGGATTGTCCTCGAAACCGCCGGAAGGCTTGTGGGAGTGATCGTCGACTCGGTCGTCGACGTCTTCTCGTCCGAGCAAGACCAGCAGCGCGACGTGCCGGTCTTGGACCAGCGACAAAGAGAGCGGGGGATCACGCACGCGTACCGATACGACGGGGACCTCGTCTTCCTGTTGGACGCGAATCGCGTCGCGAGGCCTGCCATGCAGCTCTCGGTGGAGCGGCTTTCGATGATGCCGCCGGAGGCGCCATGAGTGGCGATCCGTTTCACCGCGCGATGCAGTCTGCCGACCCGGGGATCCGGCGCGACGCCGTCTATCGCATGAGCTTGCGCCCCCAGGGGACGCCGCTCGAGCAGGTGCTCGAAGCGCTGTCGGACCCCGATTGGCGAGTGCGCCGCGAAGCGATTTCGCTCGCCGGACAAACCTCGGACGAAGAGGGGCTCGTAGACGCACTACTCACGCGTGTCGCGGAAACCGACAACATCGGGCTTCGCAACGCTTCGATCGAGGTGCTTGGCTCGATCGGACAGGGTCGCGCCGAGAAGTTCGCTCGTGCGTGCGACGCCGCGGGGGAGGGGCCGCGCAAGTTCCTCGTCGAGGCGATGGGCAAGACCCGCGACCCGCGCATGGTCGACCACCTCGAGCTGCTGATTCGGGGCTCCGACCCGAACACCGCCGCGGCAGCCGTCGAAGCGCTCGTACGCATCGGCGGTGCGCGGTCGGAGAAGCTTCTCATCGAACACCTTTCTTCGTCGAACCTCTTCCTTCGGGTTGCGGTCGTCGAGGGGCTCAGCCGCATGGGCACTTTCGTTCCCTGGGAGCTGCTCAAGCCGGCGGTCGAAGACGCCATCGTGCGGCGTATCTCCGCTGAGCTCCTCGGACGCACGGGCGAACCGGAGGCGCTGGAGTTCTTGCTCGAGCTCGCCACCGACGCCTCACCGCAGACCTCTTCGGCCGCGCTTCGCGCCATCGCGCACCTCGCAGACGCTGCAGAGGCCGAGCGACGCGAAATCGTCGACCGGCTCGGGGCATCGAAAGAGTCTTTCAGGCACCGGCTCTACGATGCCCTCCTTCACGGCGACACGCTCACGCGCCAGGGAGCCGCGTATCTCGCAGTCCTCAGTCGCGATGGTAGCTGCCTAGAAGCAGTCGTACACACGCTTGCGGACGACGTCGCGAGCCCAGAGACCATCGCAGCGCTTCGTGATTGGGGCGTCGAGCTGATCGAGCCGTTGCTCATGCTTCGACGCAGCGAGCCTCGGGTCTGGGCAATCGCCCTCGAGCTCGCGTCCGAGCTCAGCTACACGCACCGAAGCGAGGTCACCGACGGCATGCGGGACCGCATTCGCAGCCTGATCGAACGCGACCTCACGGACGGCACCGACAGTGTCCGTGCGGCGTGCGCCGAAAGCCTTCGCTGGTGGGGGGACTTGCGCGACTGCAAAGCGCTGGTCGAGTGCGTCGGCAGCTCGTCGCACGTCCTTCGCGCGGCGGCAGTCAACGCGCTCGAAGCGCTCGCCAAGAGGGTTCCCACGGCGGTGGAGGAAGCGATTCAGCACGCCGATCTCGATGGACCCGGCGGGGCCGACGTCGCGCAAGTCCTGTCGCGATTGGATTCCGCGGCCGCGGTCGAGGTCTTGAAGCGGGGGCTCCACAGCTCGGATGCCCGCACGCGGCGGGCCGTGGTGCAGGCGCTGGCGATGGCCAATGCCACGGAGGTCGCGCAGCTCATCGGCTACGCCGTGGCGGACGAGGACATCGACGTGCAGATCGCCGCCGTCCGCACGCTTGGGAAGATGAGCACCAAGGAGGCCGAGCGCCCGCTCCAGACCGCGCTCGACTCGCCGTTTCCGCCGGTTCGTGCCGAGGCTGCGCTCGCACTCGGCCGGCGAGACGTGTCGGCGGCGATTCCGACGATTCGTGCGCTGCTCGAAGACGATAAACCGGTGGTGTTTGCCGCTGCGCTCGACGCGCTTGCTTGGCTCCGCGACTCCGAGGTGGCTCCGGCCGTCGAGAGGGCGCTCGCGCACGGCGACGACGAGGTCTTTCAGGCGGGTCTCCGCGCAGCCGCTACGCTCGCTCCGAGCAGCGCCGAAAGCCTGATCGCGCGTGGGCTCTCGCACCCGGCTTGGAACGTGCGCATGCTAGCCGTCAAGCTGCTGCTCGAGATCGGCACCGAAAACGCTCGCGAGCTGCTCACCGCCGCGCTCGAGAACGAACCGGATTCCATGGTGCGTCACGCGATCGAAAGTGGGCTCGGGTTCGGAGCTTGATGTGACCTTGCTTCAACAGGAAGGTCCCGTCCTCGGCCTCGAGGAGTTTCGGCTGCTTCGCGACTGCGTCAATCGGTTTTGCGGCATCTATTTCGCGGACGACTCCGCGTACATCATGGAACGCCGGCTGAGAGAACGCCTCCGCGAGCTCGGCATCGCCGATTTCGCCGAGTACCACCGGTACCTTCAATACCATCCAAAGGCCGAAACCGAGCTCGAAGCGGCGGCCGAGGTGCTGACGACCAACGAGACCTATTTCTTTCGCGAGGCCTATCAGCTCCGGGCGTTCACACACGAGATTCTGCCCGCGGTGCGCAGTCGGGCGGCGGCCCGTGGCTCCACGAAGCTCGACGTTTGGAGCGCGGGCTGCTCGAGCGGCGAGGAGGTTTACAGCATCGCGATGCTGATCGACGCCACCGGTCTCTTCGACGGGTGGAACGTGCGTGTCTTCGGCAACGACATCTCGAGGCGCGTGTTGCGAAAGGCGCGGGACGCGACGTACGGCCGGGCGAGCTTCCGCGCGATGATTCCGGAGTACGAGCGATACTTCATCGACACCGACGAAGGAAAACAGGTGCATCCGCGCATCCGCTCGATGTGCCACTTCGGTCATCTGAACCTGATGAATCAGCGGCGCGCTGCGATCGTAGGCCGGGTCGACGTCACGTTTTGCCGAAACGTCTTGATCTACTTCGACGACGCCTCCCGAAGACAGGTCCTCGACACGATCTATCAGCGGCTGCATCGCGGCGGCTATCTGCTGCTCGGGCACAGCGAATCGTTGCTCCACACTACGACGGCGTTTGAGATCACTCAGCTGAAAACCGACATCGTCTATCAGCGCCCGATCCCGTACACCGCGCTTCCGCCGCGAGGCACACCATGAAGAGCCTCCGGGCCCTCGTCGTGGACGATTCGTCCCTGAGCCGACGCACGATTGCCGCGATCCTGCGCGAGATCCCTGGGATCTCCCACGTGGACGTCGCGAGCGACGGCGCCGATGCCCTGCGGATGGTCGAAATCGAGCCGCCCGACTTCATCACGCTCGACTTGGAGATGCCGAGGCTCGACGGATTCGAGTTCCTGCAGCTTCTGATGGACCGTCACCCCTTGCCCGTCGTGGTCGTGTCGCGGTTGAGCGGGAAGGAAAACGTTTTTCGCGCGCTCGAGCTTGGCGCGATCGATTTCCTCGAAGCAAGCGACGGCGATCGGGCGCGTCTCGGTTGCCTCGAAGAGCAGCTCGCCGAAAAGGTCGGCGTCGTCCGCAAGCTCTCGCCGCTGGCGATGAGGCGCACCACCCACGGCGGCTTCGCGCTCGACCCCGACCCTCGCGGCACGGTGGACGAAGCGCCGAGCCCGCTGACGCTTCGGCGCGCTCCGGACAAGGTGATCGTCATCGGCGCTTCGACGGGCGGCCCAAAGGCGCTGGTGACCCTGTTTCGCCATCTCAACGATGAAATCGATGCCGCCATCGTCATCGCTCAGCACATGCCACCGCGCTTCACGCGCACCTTCGCGATGCGGCTCGACCGGACGGGCGCCGTGACGGTGTCCGAGGCCAAGCAGTTCGAGAGGCTCGCGCGCGGGCATGCGTACGTCTGCCCGGGCGGGCACTGCATCGAGATCGTGTCCACCGAGCGGGGTCCGGCAATCCGAGTCGTCGCCCCAGAGCAAGGGTCGATCTACGTGCCGTCGGTCGACCGGCTGTTCCGCTCCGCGGCCCGGACACTCGGCGACAAGGCGGTCGCGGTCGTGCTCACCGGCATGGGCAACGACGGCGCCGCAGGTGTGTGCGAGATCGCAAAACGGGGAGGGGCCGTGCTCGTCGAGGCCCCGGCGACGGCCGTGGTCTCGGGGATGCCGCTCGCGGCCGAAGAAACCGGCGTGCCGCACAACTCGCTCGGCATTTGGGACCTCAGCGACCGGCTGGTCGAGCTGACTCGGCCGGGGTCGGGGGAATCGTGACCTTTGGGGGAGGGGCGTTCCGTGGCTTACGATGAAATGGGGATGGGGTACCGTTGTCTCGTCGTTGAGGACTCGAAGACCATGCGCAGCATGCTTGCGGAGTCGCTCGCGCGAATCCCCGGCATGGAAGTCGCCGAGGCCGAGAACGGGCTCGCGGCGATTCGTGCGCTCGCCGCCCACGAGTTCGACCTCGTCGTCACCGACGTCAACATGCCGGTGATGGACGGGCTCAAGCTGGTCCGCCACGTGCGAGGGGACCCCCGCCACGAGCGAACACCTGTGGTGGTGATCACCACCGAGAACGCGCCGCACGACCGAGAACGCGCGCTCGCGCTCGGCGCCAACGCGTACATCGAAAAACCCATTCAGGCGCCACGTGTGCTTCGTGCCGTCAAGAGACTGCTCGAGGTGTAGACCATGGAAGACGACCCCAAAGAAGGCCCAGCCAAAGGCATCCTCCATCCGGAGGGGATGCGAGCGAGCCGCAACTTGGCCGCTGGCGTCGTCCACGAGGTCAACAACGTGCTCGGCGTGATCATCGGGAACGCGCACCTGCTGAAAAAGCACGCGTCCGACCCGGAGGCGGTTCGGAAATACGTGAGCGAGGTGCGCGATGCAGCGGAGGAGGGACGCGAGTTGATGCGCAATCTGGCGATCCTCGCGGGGGGCGAGTCCCCGAGGGCCCGCGTTCTGTCGCTCAACGACCTCGTGACCAACGCGGCGACCAGTCTAGGCTCACCGGTCGAGCTCGACCTGACCGCCGACGACCCCGCCGTCGAGCTCGACATCTGGCTCGCGCAGGATGCACTCACGTCGGCGGCCAAGTTCATGACTTCCGCGCGCGCGGTCACATCGCTTCGAATCGCGACCCGTGTGGTCGGGTCGGCAACCGCACTCACGCTCGAGGACGACGGCTCTGCCCCGTCCGAGGAAGAGCTCCGCGCGCTCTTCGCGCCGTTCGCCAAAGTCGACCACCGGCCCAAAGTCGCGCTGAGCCTCACCAAGTTGGCGGATTTGGCGCAGCGGTCGGGAGGCTACGTGACCGCGTCGGTGCGCGAGCCCTGCGGCCTTCGGATCGTCCTCACGCTGCCGGTCGCCGTGCCAGCGGCCTCAGGACACGGTCCAAGTGTGGCCCTGACGCAAAAGGGCGTGTAGGTCCGCCTCTCCGAAGCGCTCTTTGGCGAGGTCCTTTTGAGTGGCGACGGCTTCGTTGTAGACGGGCCCCGGCTGGCGGTAGATCACGCCGAGGGCGACGACGCCGGGCAGGTCGGTCAGCATCCACGCAAGCGAAGGGTTGGTCTCGTCGTGGACCACGATGTCGTCTTCCGTCACGCCGTCCTCGCCGAGGGCCACGACCTCCAGGCCGAGCGTGCTCGGATTCAAACGAAGGCCCTTTTCGCCGTTGGCCCCGAAGGTCATGGGCTTGCCATGCTCGAGCCAGAGCTGATGCGCGGGACCGCTCTTTCGGTCGGTGATCAGGTCGAACACGCCGTCGTTGAAGACGGGACAGTTCTGCAGGATCTCGATGAACGCGGCGCCATCGTGCTCACGGGCCGCCGTGAGGGCCTCCGGGAGCTTCTTCGACGTGTCGTATGCACGTGCGACGAAGGTTGCGCGCGCACCGAGCGCGAAGCGAGCGGGCACGACGGGCTGGTCGACCGAGCCAAGTGGGCTCGACGGGGTGACTTTGCCGACCTGCGACGTCGGGGAGTACTGCCCCTTGGTGAGCCCGTAAATCTGATTGTTGAAGAGCAGAATCTGGAGATCGACGTTGCGCCGGAGCACGTGAAGTAGATGGTTGCCCCCGATGCTCAGCCCGTCGCCGTCGCCGGTGATGACCCAGATGTCGAGCTCCGGGTTTGCGAGCTTGAGCCCCGTGGCGATGGCGGGGGCGCGGCCGTGAATCGTGTGGAAGCCGTACGTGTTCATGTAGTACGGGAAGCGGCTCGAGCACCCGATGCCCGAGATGAACACCGTGCTTTCGGGGGTGGACCCGAGGCTCGGGAGCGTGCGCTGGAGGGCAGCCAAGATCGCGTAGTCTCCGCAGCCCGGACACCAGCGGACCTCTTGGTCCGAGGTGAAGTCCTTGCGCGTGTAGTCTTTCTTTGGAGGGTTGGGGCTCATGCGTCGCTTCCTATCAGGCGCTCTTCCACGGCGCGGACGAGACCTTGAATCTGGAACGGCTTGCCGGTGACACGTGTGAGGCTCTCGGCGTCGACCAGGTACTCGGCGCGCAGCAGCTTGACCAGCTGCCCGTTGTTGAGCTCGGGGACCAGCACGGTGTTGAACGATTGAAGGATCTCACCGACTCCCCGCGGAAGCGGCCAGATGTTGCGGAGGTGGAGGTGCGACACCGAATGGCCGCGCTTGCGAAGCACTCTCACGGCCTGGCTGATCGAGCCGTAGGTCGAACCCCAACCCACCAGCAGCAGATCGCCTCGGGGGTCGCCCTGGTCGACCTCGGCGCGAGCGAGGCTCCGCGCGATGCCGTCGATTTTTTGCTCGCGGAGCTTGGTCATGCGGTGGTGGTTGGTCGGGTCGTACGAGATGTGACCCGTGTCTCGATTCTTTTCGAGGCCGCCGATGCGGTGCTCGAGGCCGGGCGTCCCGGGCGTGGCCCACACACGTGCGAGCGTTTCCTCGTCTCGAAGGAAGGGGTGGAAGCCCTCGGGGTCGTGGTGTTGCTGCACCGGGAACGCCGCGAGCGAATCGAGGTCCGGCAGCGGCCAAGGTTCAGTGCTGTTTGCGATGAACCCGTCGGTGAGCAGCATCTCGGGCGTCATGTACTGCACCGCGATTCGGACCGCCTCGATGGCCATGTAGAAGCAGTCGCCCGGCGTGGCCGCAGCGAGCACGGCGAGCGGCGCATCGCCGTTGCGACCCCACACCGCTTGAAACAGATCCGACTGCTCGGTCTTGGTGGGCAGCCCGGTGGACGGTCCGCCGCGCTGCACATCGACGATGACGAGCGGGAGCTCGGTGGCGATCGCGAGGCTGATCGTTTCGGACTTCAGCGCTACGCCCGGCCCCGACGTGCCGGTCACGCCAATCGAACCGCCGAAGCTCGCGCCGACCGCGGCGCCGACGGCAGCGATCTCGTCCTCGGCCTGGAACGTGGTGACGCCGAAGTGCTTCAGCCGCGCGAGGTGATGAAGCAGATTGGACGCCGGCGTGATCGGATAGGACCCGTAGACCACCTCGAGCCCTGCGAGCTTGGCGCCGGCGACGAGGCCCCACGCGGTCGCCTCGTTGCCGCTGATGTTGCGGTATTCGCCCGGGGGGAGGTCGGCGGAGGGCACCTGATAGGCGTTGATGCCGTGCGGGAGCTCCGCGTTTTCGCCGTAGATGTGGCCTGCATTGAGCGCCGCGATGTTGGCCTCCGCGACCTTGGGGCGCTTGGCGAACTTCTGCTTCAGCCAAGAGACGGTCTGGTCGCGCTCGCGCCCGAAGAGCCAGTACATGAGGCCGAGCGTCCACATGTTCTTGCAGCGGTTGGCTTCCTTCGAGCCGAGGCCGACCTGCTTCACGGACTCCAGCGTCATCTTGCTGACGTCGAGCGCCAGCACGCGGAACTTGTCGAGCGTGTCGTCTTCGAGCGGATTGGTTTCGTAGCCCGCTTTTTTGAGATTGTTTGCAGTGAACGCGCCGGTGTTGACCACCACGAGCCCGCCGGGCTTGAGCGCTTCGGTGTTCACCTTGAGCGCAGCGGGGTTCATGGCGACGAGGACGTCGGGTGCATCGCCCGGGGTCTGAACGTCGTGGGACGCAAAGTGGATCTGATAGCCAGAGACGCCGTACGTGGTGCCCGCAGGTGCGCGAATCTCGGCGGGGAAATCGGGAAAGGTGGCGAGGTCGTTGCCCGCGTCTGCCGTCGCAGTCGTGAACTGGCTTCCCGTGAGCTGCATGCCGTCGCCCGAGTCGCCGGCGAAGCGAATCACAACGGAGTCTATGGTTTCACGCGCGCTGGGGTGGACGCGCGCGGCGGCAGATGTTTCCATGCTCGATCGTTGATTTTAGTCCGGTTGCTTGCCGAACGCTCGTGATTCCAGGGGCGGGCTGGAACGGGTTCTAGAGCGCCCGGGTTCCCGCGGCAAGTTGGCTCAGGGATTGGACGCAGACCCCGGGCCGGCCCATGGTCGAACATGACCGAGGTCAAGATCTGCGGCCTGACGGCTGTCGACGAAGCGGTTGACTGCGTCGAGGCGGGCGCGGACGCGATCGGCCTCAACTTTTGGCCCGAATCGCCGCGCTCCGTCGACGAGACGACCGCATCCCACATCGTGCGCGCCATCGAGGATCGAGCACAAATCGTAGGGGTCTTCGTCGATTTCGACCTCGATCAGGTGCGCGGGGTACTTTCTCGCTGCGGAATCGCATGGGCCCAGCTGCACGGCCGCGAGCCCCCCGAGCTCGTCCAGGCGCTCCTCCCCACCGCCTTCAAGGCACTCGGCGTGGCGGACGGCTCGGTGGTGGAGCGGGCCCGCCAGTACCCGGGCGAGCACCTCCTCCTCGATGCCAGCGTTCCAGGCATGCCCGGAGGCACGGGCCGCACGTTCGACTGGTCGATCGCCGAAACGGTCGCCCGCGAGCGCACCCTCACCCTGGCCGGAGGCCTCACCGCCCAAAACGTAGCCGAAGCGGTCGAGCAGGTCCGCCCCTTCCGCGTCGACGTCGCCTCGGGCGTGGAGAGTGCTCCGGGCAAGAAGGACCGAGAGCGGGTGCGCCGGTTCATCAACGCGGCAAAGAGCGCATAGCGTCGCCATACGCACGGGGCGAAAAAAATTGCGATACGAGACTGCGCCGGACGGCTCGGCTTGCAAAGGTGGCCGGAAGGACTGGGGAGGTCAGGCCACGCAAGCCTCACCTCGGCCCTCGCGCCAATCGGCGGTGGTTGCACGCATGGCCGCTTGGCACTCGGGACGCCGGCTCCGCCTCATATCGCAATTTTTCCCGCCCCTCCCTAAGTCGACGCAGACGTAAAAAGGGGACTGTCCCCTTTTTCTGGCAACCACATCGAAGCCTGCAGAAACCACACGGCGCCATCCGCAAGAAGTCTCGGCAAGACGCGGATGGCACCCCCCGCGAGCCCGCAGGGCGA
>CAJIBU010000077.1_pt1 | contig 44324 bp, 44 predicted proteins | sample 9199451 | NCBI WGS metagenome assembly CAJIBU01 (sample SAMEA7708315, study PRJEB35096) | sediment metagenome | biome: marine neritic benthic zone biome [ENVO:01000025]; feature: sediment [ENVO:00002007]; material: shallow marine sediment [ENVO:03000034] sea grass bed [ENVO_01000059] ... | reverse complement strand
TACGTCCGGAGCCTGAGATGGACCACTCACGTGGAGCGCTGAGAGCGCTACGGACGAGTTGCGGGGTCATCGTCGGACGCAAGGGCGTCCATCGTCGAGACGGTAGGCGCTTCAGCGGCTCTTAGTCACCGTTGAGTGGCGGGTCCCAAGACGTCAACCAGGGGCGGGTTGTCGGCGGGTCCCAAGACGTCAACCAGGGGCGGGTTGTCTCGACGCGCGTATCGGCAAGCGCTCGAGCAATGGCGTGCGGGCCTGCGAAGCGTCGTGTTCCCGCAGGGCACCTGGGGGATGTGCCGGGTGCATGGGGTGACGGGGCAGACGTAGCGGTGCGGCGCCAGAAGTGAGGCTGTGACAGCCGAGGTTCGCTTCGGTCGACGCACGGCTACGTCCGGAGCCTGAGATGGACCACTCACGTGGAGCGCTGAGAGCGCTACGGACGAGTTGCGGGGTCATCGTCGGACGCAAGGGCGTCCATCGTCGAGACGGTAGGCGCTTCAGCGGCTCTTCGTCACCGTTGAGTGGCGGGTCCCAAGACGTCAACCAGGGGCGGGTTGTCCTAAGTCATCGTCTCGCGTCACGCGAGTGAAAGTGTCAGCAGTCGTCGGTAGGAATGCCGGAGCACTGGACGAATTCGGGCGTGCAACCGTAGTCGCCGCTCGAGGTGCAGCGGCAATCGATGCACGCTTGCGCGGTGATGTCCGCGATGCACAAGTCGGTGCAAAACTCCGCACCACACGCGACCGCTGCGCCGTAGCATTCGACGCAGCTCTCGCTGAGCATTCCGCCACCCGTAATGGTGCCGATCGTGTCCTGGGTGCACACGGCCACGCAACTCGCGAGTGCATCGACAGGCCCGGTTGGGCAGTTTGGGAAGCACCAGACGACGTTCTGTGCTTCGTCGGCGCATCCCTCGACGGGCGGCACGGAGACGCTCGACCCGAGCAAGCAGTCGTTTCCAATGGCCGACGCCGCGTCGGTTCCCGTGCTGGGCACGCCACGGTCGTCGATGTAGTCGAGCTCGGCGTAGACCGCAGTGTTCCCCGAGGTCGCGCATGCCCCGAGGGGCCTGTCGCTATCCCTGCAACGATCCCAGTGTTCGAGCTCGAAGGCGCAGCGCTCGCAGGTGTTTCCGTCGCTAAAGCACCCGACGTACTTCTCCCACTGCGCCCAGCACTCGAGAACGTCGTAGCGCGCCAAGCACTCGCTCTCGCTGATGTCCCCGCACTCCGCAACGACGCTGCAGTGCTCGAAGCCCGAGCCTTTGCAGAAGCTCTCCCAGATGTCCGAGGTGTCGCGCTCGCAGTCGGGGATCGGTCCGTACCAGATCTCAAATGACGTGTCGTCGCAGAAGTTGGGGGAATCGGTGAAGAAGTTTGCGGCGACGAACGTGCCGACTTCGTCGAAGTACAGGTAACGGGCGTAGAGAGCGGTTTCCTGGGCGACGTAGCCGAGGTTCCCGCAGGGTGCGGAGTAGATCCGTTCGAATGGTTCTTCGCAGTCCCGCGACCGACCGGCGTTCGACGCCGCTGCCACCGTCTCATCCCACGTTGGACACTCGGCGCGCTCGCACAAATCGCCAAGCGCGGCCTGGCACAGCTGCCCTCCGTTCGCGGCGGTTCCCCCGGTGTCGCTCGACCCAGGGACGCTCGACGCTTCGACGCACCCGACCAGCAACGCGAACCCGAACGCGCACCGAAGCCGGAACGAATCGAGCATGGGCAAAACTATTACTACGGCGCTGTGGTGAGGCCAAGCAGGTCGTGACCCCTTCGCCGCGGGCCTCGAGTGCCGCTATATTGATTGATCTGGGGGTAATCATGTCGACTCGTGTGTGGAGCTTCGCGGTTGCGACTTTGCTGCTCGCTGGAGGATTTCTGGCGGGAAGGACTCTATTCGACCGTGAGCCCGAGCACGACGGCGCGCGGTACGTTCAGGTCGGCCCGACCGTCGTGGCACAGGTGCGGAAGCTGGCCGCGTTGACGACGGTCGAGGTGGTCGAGTCGACGACCATCGAAAAAGGGAACGACTACGGCTGGCTCAACTGGGCGCGCGGCGATCGGGTGTTCATGTTCGTCGTCGCCAAGATCGGCGCGGGCATCGACTTCGATCAGCTTCAGATCGACAGCTTCGAGCTCGACGAGACGACCGGAACTGTCACCGTACGGATGCCACCCGCGCACATCACGTACGTCGCCATGGACAACGAGCAAACGCAGGTGGTCGATCGCGACACGGGCCTTTTCACCAAGGGAGACCCCAAGCTCGAATCCGATGCTCGGCAGGTGGCCGAGCAAGTTCTGCGGAAGGCCGCGATCGACGCCGGCATCCTCCGCCAGGCCGACGAGAATGCGCGAGCGGTCATCGAGGGCCTGCTATTGGAGCTCGGCTACCAGCGCGTCCTCTTCGCCGACGGCCGCGAAGCGCTTGCCGGCGGGCGCTAGGAACGTCAGCGGTCGTGGTCGAGATCTTCCGCTCACGGACCTCTTCGGAAGCTGGTTGGCAGCGGTGGGGGCCGAGGTGTCAAAGGACACGGTCGGTTGCTGGGAGACTTATGCTACCGCGCATTTCATCCCGTTCTTTGAAACCGACGCCGGGCTTCGGTGCGGAAGAGAGGACTCGAACCTCCACGGGTGTTACCCCACTAGATCCTTAGTCTAGCGCGTCTGCCAGTTCCGCCACTTCCGCAGGAATGCAGGGGGCCGAAGCTAGTCAAGCGGTGCCGCGTGTCAAGTGGCCCGCCTGGAGGCCGCCTACAGGCCGAACTGGCGTAGGGCGAAGTCGACTTGGTCCTCGCCAGAGGGATCCTCGATTCCGAGGACGGGCATGTACGATACGTTCTCGACCCCGATTTCCTCGGCCTGCTCGTGAAGCACCAGCGCGTGATTTGCGTGGTGGAAGGCGACGCCGACGCTCAGCGGCGGGACGTCGTCTTCAAAGACGTTGGCAGCGTAGAAGGGCGGATCTTCGATATCCATGAGGTCGAGCATGTCGACGCGAGCGCGGTACTCGAGGATCTCCTCGGAGTCGAAGTCTTCGACATCGGTAATCCCGTAGAAGTCGAGCAGCGCCTGCGAAAGCCCGAGCGCGTCCGCGAGCATCAGCAGGTCGAGCTCGTATTCCTCGAAGACGACGGTGCTCCACTTGCCGATGTCGTAGGTCCCTTGGGTTTCGATCGCGATCGCGGCGGTCACTCGAGTCGAGAGCTGGAGGACCGGGTCTTCGCTATCGGGATCCGCCATCTCGTCGTTGAACGCGATCCAAAGTGCAGTCCCAGCGCCCGCCGAGCCGCCCCCGAGGATGACGTTGTCTCGGTCGATGTTGAGCTGAGCGGCATGGTACCGCATGAACTGCAACGCACGCGCGCTATCCGTCAGCGGCTTGATCACGCCTTCGGGATCCGGTGACTGCAGCAATCGATAGTCGATCGAGGCGACCGCGACGCCCTCGGCCAACAAAGAAAGCACGAGATCTTCCAAGCCCGTCGTGTCCCGAGAGCCGCCCGTGAAGCCGCCGCCGTGGATCCAAATCAAGAGCGGTGTCGGCGAGTCCGCAGCCGGGATGTAGATGTCGAAGAGATTGTCATCGAAGGGGCCGTACGAGATCCCCTCGTAGAAGCTCGCGTCGATCGGCCCAAGCTCGATTGGAGCCGGCGTTGCGCTGAGCTCGATGGACGCGCTCGGCTCCGGAAGATCCGGTGCGCGGTCGCTGCTGCTTCCGGAGTCCGACCCGCAGGACGTGAGAACGAAGGCAGCGAGTAGGAGGTAGAGTGACAGGGGGCTAAGTAATTTCATTGGGCCTGCTGATAGCATCATCGCTCTTCAGCGCACGTGAAGCTATTCATCGAAGAGGGTCGGAACCCTGCTCGCGCTCACCACGAGCTGACGCGCCGACTCCACAAACCGAATGATCGTGGGCAGATGGCCGCGGGTGAGGCGGAGCTTCCCTTCCATCATGCCCTTGATTGGGTCGAGCCTGCCCTCGATCACATCCTTCCAGCGGGCATACGGCGCAACGATGACGAACTCGGCATCTTCCGGGTCGTCGACCCCCTCGAGGTATCGAGCATTTCTGCATTCGCCGTCGCGCACGTCGAGCACCATGCCCGCTGGCTCGGAGACGACCTCGGCGGGGCCCCGAAGCACGATCATCGCGATGGGGCCGAACTTCCACGACGGTGTCGCGTTGCGATGAGCGGGGTTGTTGTTGATCGCAGCCCGGTACGCGGAGGTCCATTCCTCGGAAGGAAATCGATTCATAAGCCAACTCCCTGCCCGGGCTATCGGGCGCCGGTCTAGCTCGGCGCGGGGGATCGTGCAACGTCGCCGTGCTAAATCCGTTCATGCGCGCGATTCAGTCGGAGCTGTTGAGTCGGCACGGGTTTCGGCACGCGTTTGCCACGCGAGCAGGCGGCGTGAGCGTTGCGCCGTACGATTCGCTCAACCTCGGTTTTCATCTGGGCGACGACGACGAAGCCGTGCAAGAGAACCGAGCGCGCTTTGCAGATGCGATCGGCGTCCCGCTCGACCGGCTCTTCGAGCAGCGACAAGTGCACGGCGCGACCGTCCGCGAGGTCGCTTCGACCGATGCGCAGGCTGCGCTTGCAGACCTCGAGGGAGACGCGCTGATCGCGCGGTCGGAGGGGCTCGCGGTGGCGGCGCGGACGGCGGACTGCGTTCCGGTGTTGCTCGCGCATCCGCCGAGCGGTCACGTCGCAGCGGTTCATGCCGGGTGGCGCGGCGCAGTTGCGGGGGTCGTCCTCGAGGCCACGCGCAGGCTGTGGCACGACCCGGTCGAGCTCGTCGCTGCGATTGGGCCCCACATTCGGCTCGACGCGTTCGAGATCAGCGACGACGTCGCGCAGCAGCTCGAGCAAGCCGCAGGAGGCCGCGACGTCGTGAGGCGCGGAGACGGCAAGCCGCACGGCGACCTCTCCGCGCTAGTGTCGGTTCAGCTTCGCAGTGCGGGGCTTTCGAGCGATGCGATCGACGACGTGGGCGGGTGTACGTTCTCCGAGCCGGCCCGTTTCTTTTCGCACCGCCGTGAGGCCGGAAACACCGGTCGTCATTTGTCTGCGATCGTGGCCCGCTCCGCTGCGTAGCCCGCGTTGCGGCGCGGGCCGGGTTCGATCACGCGTTTGCTTCATGCTACCCACGCGCATGGCGGAATTCGCCAAAACCAAAGCCGGCGTCGACGCGTCCGAGAAAAAGACGCTCGGGGAAGGGCTCTTCCGCAAGTGCGACGCATGTGGCGACGCCGTGAAGAAAGAGGACTTCGAGCGCAATCATGAAGTGTGCCCGGCGTGCGGCGTGCACTTCCACCTGTCCGCGGAGCAGTGGATCGAGCTTCTTGCCGACGAAGGCACCTGGACGGCACTCGACACGGGGCTCATCGCCGAGGACCCGCTTCGGTTCGTCGATTCGAAGGCGTATCCGGACCGCATCGCGTCGGCGCGCGAAGCCACGGGTGTCAACGACGCAATCCTCGCCGGGAGCGCGCAGATCGACGGCCGGCCCGTGCAGCTCGGCGTGTTCGTTTTTCGGTTCATGGGCGGGTCCATGGGGTCGGTCGTCGGCGAAGTCGTGAGCCGCATGATGGAGCGCGGCGTCGAGCACAAACAGCCGGTTGTGCTGCTCTCGTGCTCGGGCGGCGCGCGTATGCAGGAGGGCTCGCTTTCCTTGATGCAAATGGCCAAAACCGTGGCGGCGCGCGGCCGGCTTCGCGACGCGGGCGTGCCTTTCATCAGCGTGCTCCTGAACCCAACCACCGGCGGCGTCGCCGCGAGCTTTGCGCTTCAGGGCGACGTCAACGTCGCGGAGCCGGGCGCCTTGATCGGCTTTGCGGGGCCGCGGGTGATCGAAGACACCATTGGCCAAACCCTCCCGGACGGCTTTCAGCGCGCCGAGTTCCTTCTCGAGCACGGGATGGTCGATTTGATCTCCACGCGTCAAGACATGCGCGCGAACCTCGCTCGCTTGATCGAGTATTTGTCCGGGTGACTCGCTATCAGGACGCGCTTCGCTGGCTCTATTCGCTCGAGTCACGCGGAATCAAGCTCGGCCTCGATCGCATCGAGCTCGCCGCTCGACTGCGCGGCAACCCCGAGCGCGAGCTTCGCTGCGTTCACGTCGCCGGCACCAACGGAAAAGGGAGCGTCGCCACGATGTTGGAATCCGTGCTTCGTACGGCGGGGTATCGCACGGGGCAGTTCGCGTCGCCGCACCTTCAGCGATACGTCGAGCGGGTGCGGGTGGGCGGGCGCCCGATTTCAGAGCGGGAAGCGGCTGCGCGCATCGAGGACCTTCGCGCAGACGACAGGCTTCCCGCCCTGTCGTTCTTCGAATACACGACGCTGCTCGCGTTCGAGGCATTTCGCGATGCCGAGTGCGATATCGCGCTCATCGAGGTTGGCCTCGGAGGGCGACTCGATTCGACCAACATCTTGACACCGGACGCGTCGGTGATCACCAACATCAGCCTCGAACACCAGCGAATCCTCGGTGACACGCTCGCGAAGATCGCTCGTGAGAAAGCGGGCATCCTGAAAGCCGATGTCCCTTGCGTCGTCGGCGCGCGCGGCCCGAGCGTGCGCCGCGCGATTTCCACACGTGCAAGCAGGGTGGGTGCCCCGCTTCGGTGGATCGACCGGGATTTCGACTGCACGTGGGAAGGCCGCTCGCTTCGCGTCCGTGTCGGTGACAGGTCGTGGTCCGGGCTTCGCCTGGGGCTCGGCGGAGAGTTTCAGGGCGACAACGCGGCGTGCGCACTCGCAGCGCTGGTCGAGCTCGAGCCACGCGGCTTCTCGGTGTCCGATTCCGACATCCAAAATGGCCTTCGGCGCGCCAAGTGGCCCGGACGCCTGGAATGGCATCGCGGTGAGCCTTCGTTTCTTTTCGATGCAGCCCACAACGCGAGCGGCTGCGAGCACCTCGCGCACTATCTCGACGACCTCGATTTCCCAGGCCGCGTCGTGCTCGTGTTTGGCGCGATGCGAGACAAGGACCACCGAGCGATGCTCCGCGCGCTCGACGGCCACGTGGACCGACGCATCTACGCGTCGCCGTCGGTCTACCGCTCCGAGTCCCCCGAACGTCTCGCGCGAATTCGCAAAGGCACCGTCGCCCGAAGTGTCCACGACGCCGTCGCCCGGGCCAATCGTGCCGCCGGCCCCGACGGCCTGGTCGTCGTTGCCGGCTCGATCTTCCTCCTCGCCGAAGCCCGCGCCCTGGTCAAAAACCTCCGCACCGACCCGCCGATCCCGATGTAGAAAAAGGGGACTGTCCCCTATATGACTTTTTCACGCGCGCTTGAAAAAGGGGACTGTCCCCTTTATGAGTCGCTCGTGAGTGAGTTTTTGCGCGCTTGTCGGCGAGAGGCGACTTCGTACACGCCGATTTGGATCATGCGGCAGGCGGGGCGGTATCAGCCGGAGTACCGTGAGCTCCGCAAAAAGGTGAGCTTCATCGAGCTTTGCAAGACGCCCGAGCTTGCCTGCGAGGTGACGGTCAGGGCGGTCGATCAGCTCGGGGTCGACGCGGGCATCATCTTCGCCGACATCCTGCTGATCCTCGAGCCGCTGCAAATCGGGTTCGAGTTCACCGACGACCAGGGCCCGCGGATTCCGGACCCCGTGCGCACCGCCGCGCAGGTCGAGCGCATCCCAGAGAGCATCGATGCCGCCGGTTCGCTCTCCTACGTGATGGACGCGATTCGAATGACGCGCAAAGAGCTGAGCGTCCCCCTCATCGGTTTCGCAGGCGCCCCCTTCACGCTTGCTTCGTACGCCATCGAAGGTGGCGGCTCGAAAAACTACTACGAAGCCAAGAAGCTCATGATGCACGACGAGGGCCTCTGGAACGAGCTCATGGCGAGGCTCTCGACCGCGATCGCCGCCTATCTTCGAGCCCAAATCGACGCGGGCGCGCAAGCCGTGCAGCTCTTCGACAGCTGGGTCGGGGCTCTCTCCCCGGAGGATTACCGTCGCTACGTTCTGCCGCACACCAAGTCGATCTTCGACTCGCTTCCGAGCGACACACCCGCGATCCACTTCGGCACCGGCAACCCCGAGCTCTATGCGGCGATGAAAGAAGCCGGCGGCGATGTCATCGGCATCGACTGGCGCATCTCGATCGACCGCGCGTGGTCACGCCTCGGCCCCGACGTCGGCATCCAGGGCAACCTCGACCCCACGGCGTTGCTTGCCTCCACGGACGTGCTGCGGGCCCGCGCTTCCGAGGTGCTCGCGAGCGCGGCCGGCCGCTCCGGCCACATCTTCAATCTCGGTCACGGCATCATGCCGCAGGCCACGGTGGCCGGCGCGCGGGCGCTCGTCGACCACGTCCACGAAGCCAGCCAGCGCTAGTTCTTGCGCACGCCGATGAAGTGGAACGTCAGGGCGATCGTGAACGCGAGCTGCTGCCCGCCAATCCACGAGCGAAACCGATCGCCGGTGTTCGGGTCGTCGCCGCGGACCGACAAGCCAACGAACGACCAATCGAACGTCGCCGCAAGCGACATCCAGCGAACGAGTGGGACTCGAATGCCGACCCCCAGCGTGAAATCCAGGCCATCGACGTCGGTGTTGGAGAGCCCGTACGGATTGCCGCTGAACGTGCGCGCGTATCCGATGTCGAGCCGGAACATCGGGTGGACGTAGGGGATGAACCGCAGGTTGCCCTGCATGTCGAGCCCGACCTTCATCAGCTTGTACGCCAGCCCCGGCGGCGCGTCGGTGTAGTTGGCCTGCCGGTAGTACGCGCCGAGGAAGAACGGCCCACCAAACGCGGTGCCCACGGCGAAGCCGAACTGCGGACCGTTGAGCCTCGGCGCGTTCGGCGATCCCTGAACGCTCAGGCCTCCGAACTTGTCGGGGTCATACGCCGACGGTCCGATGAAGCCTTCGAACCAGAGCCAGCCCTGCACCTTCTTGTAGTAAGGGCTTCTCTTTTCCTCCTGTGGCGCTTCCTTGTAGGGCGTCGTCTCAGGAGGAGCTTCCGACTTCGGAGCCTCAGCCCCGGCTTTGTCCTGCGCAGATGCTGTCGTAGCTACGACGAGCCCGAGAGCCATCACCCCAACCGCGAAATGCTTCATCAGTTGTCTCCCCAAGTCGATTCCCCAGGTTCCCCGGGCTCCGTCTGGACTCGGTAGGTCCCTTCGAACCAGTTGCCCGCGTCCACGAGCTTGCACCGCGCGGAGCAAAACGGGAAGTCCTTGGTCCGCTTGGGCACGTCCTGCTTGCAGATCGGGCAGCGCCGGGCTTTCATCGCCGCGGACGATAGCATAGGAGCCAGACGGGAAGCAGCACGACGTGGAACGCCAGCCGAAACACATCTATCTGGACCCGCTCGACGCCATTTGGCTCACCGTTGCCGACCGCATCGGCTTTCGCATCGAGCGCTCGCGTGACGTCTTTGCGTCGACCGACGGGCGCGGCGTCATGACCATCGGCGATCCGAGCACCCTCGACCCGGACGATTGCCTCGCGCAGATGGTCTTCCACGAGCTCTGCCATTCGCTCATCGAGGGCAAAGCGAGCCTCGAGTTGCCAGACTTCGGCCTCGACAACCTCGGCGACCGCGATGCGCTTCGCGAGCACGCCTGCCTCCGCCTGCAGGCGTTCTTGACGGACGCGCACGGCCTCCGCGGGGCGCTTGCACCCACCACCGAGTTCCGCGGCTACTACGATGCGCTTTCCGAGAGCCCGCTTGCAGACGACGACGACCCCGCCGTCGAGCTCGCAAGAGCCGGCGCCGCGCGCGCCGACGACCCGCCCTGGGCGCCCCACCTCCGAGCCGGCCTCGTCGCCACCGCAAAGATCTTCGAAATCGCCCAAACCCTCGGCGCCTCCGATCCGAACACCGATGCGGCTCCCATCTGGTCGCGGCTTCGGGGCGGCCTGGGCCGCTAAATCCCGAGACGGGCCCCCAGACCGCCCCCGCCTGGCGCCGCCGCCCTCCCGTGGTATGCCTGCGCCGCTCCAAATTCGGAGCCGGGGGCCTCGGCCCTCGAAACCAATCACACCCTCCAGCTCGATCAGGCGTTCCGGTGCCCGCAAGGGTTGTTCGCTTGGGAGGGTGGCAGCTCAACCGAAAGGAGAAACGAGCGATGCCTGAGCCTACACACGAGATCCAAGAAGCGCCCGAGCTGGCGGCCCTTGGAAGCCCCGACGTCGCGTCGGGTGACCTGCCGATCGGCCTTCGAGCCCTCATCGACGCCGGCGTCCACTTCGGCCACCAGACCAAGCGCTGGAACCCGAAGATGCGGCCCTACATCTACGGCGCACGAAACGGCATTCACATCATCGACCTCGACCAGACGGCCGAGTACTTCAAACGCGCCTACAACTTCGTCGCGGATTCAGTCGGCCGCGGCGGGCACGTGCTTTTCGTCGGCACCAAGCGCCAGGCGGCCGAGATCGTACGCGAGGAGGCGATTCGCGCGGGGCAGTTCTTCGTCACGGGTCGCTGGCTCGGCGGCACGCTCACCAACTTCCGCACGATGAAAGGCGGCATCGATCGGCTCCGCGACATCGAGCAGCAGGTCGAGGACGGCACCATCGACAGCCTTCGCAAAAAGGAGGCGCTGTCCATTCGCCGTGAAGGTGAAAAGCTCGAAAAGTACCTCGGCGGCATCAAGCTGATGAACGGCCTCCCCTCGGTGCTTTTCGTGATCGACCCCCACAACGAAAACATCGCCGTGAACGAGGCGCGCAAGCTCCACATCCCCATCGTCGCGCTCACCGACACCAACTGCGACCCCGACCTGATCGACTTCGTCATCCCCGGCAACGACGACGCGATTCGCTCCGTCAAGCTCATCACGTCGCGCATCGCGGACGCGTGCATCGAAGGCTCGCAGCAACACCGTGACTTCCTCCAACACGAAGGAGCGCAGGCGCCCGACGCCTCGGGTGACGGCGTGCAGGTCGAGTTCGCTCGCAAGCGCGGCGCCCAGCCCCCCACGAGCCCCCAAGGAAACGAATGATGTCCGAAATCACCGCATCCATGGTCAAGTCACTTCGTGACCGCACAGGCGCCGGCATGATGGCGTGCCGCGATGCGCTTCGCGAGACCGAGGGAGACGAAGAAAAGGCGATCGAGGTCATCCAAAAGAAGGGTCTCAGCAAGGTCGCCAAGAAGGCAGGCGCCATCGCCGGCGATGGCCTCGTCCACTCCTATATCCACGGCGCGGGCCGCGTCGGGGTGCTGATCGAGGTCAACTGCCAGACCGATTTCGTCGCGCGCGGCGAGGAGTTCGGCCAGTTCGTCGAGGAAACGGCCATGCAAGTGGCCGCCGAAGCGCCGCTGTTCGTGAGCGAAGAGAACATCCCAGAGAACGAAATCCTCGCGCGCACCGCGATTTTTCGTGGGCAACTCGAGGAAGAGGCCAAGGCCACCGGCAAAGAAAAGCCAGCCGCGGCCATCGAGAAGATCATCGAAGGCAAGCTCGCAAAGTGGCAAAAGGAGTCTTGCTTGCTCGACCAGCCGTCGATCATGGGTGACGAAAAGACCGTGCGACAGCGGATGGAAGAGCTCAGCGCGAAGCTCGGCGAAAAGATCAGCGTTCGCCGCTTCAGCCGCTACGAGCTCGGTGAGGGCATCGAGAAAAAGAAGTCGGACCTGGCGGCAGAGGTGACCGAGGCGCTAAAGGGCTCCTGACGGATGACCAACGGGGCCAAGCTCAGCCGCGTGCTGCTCAAGCTTTCGGGCGAGGCTCTTTCCGAGGGGCCAAGCGGGAAAGCGATCGACCCCACCACTCTGGAAGCGATCAGCGAAGAGCTCGCCGAGGTACACGCGAGCGGGGTGCAGCTCGGCATCGTCATCGGCGGCGGCAACATCTTTCGCGGGCTCAAGGGGAGCGCGAGCGGGATGGAGCGCTCCGCAGCCGACCACATGGGCATGCTCGCCACGGTCATCAACGGCATCGCGCTTCAAGATGCGCTCGAGAAGGCCGGCGTCGACACACGCCTCTTGAGCGCGATCGAGATCAAGGCGGTTTGCGAGTCCTACATTCGTCGCCGCGCCGTTCGTCATCTCGAAAAGGGCCGGGTCGTGATCTTCGTGGCCGGCACCGGCAACCCATACTTCTCGACCGACACCGCGGCTGCGCTCCGCGCGATGGAAATTCGCGCCGACGCCCTGTGCAAGGCCACCAAGGTCGAAGGCATCTACGACAAAGACCCCAGCGAGCACGACGACGCCACGATGGTGCGCAGGCTCAGCTACGACCGGTTCCTCGTAGACCGGGTCGGGGTGATGGACGCCACCGCGGTGGCGCTCTGCCGCGACAACAGCCTGCCGATTCGGGTCTTCAAGCTCAATGAGCCCGGAAACATTAAACGGGTTGTCATGGGCGAAGACGTCGGTAGCCTAGTAACCGCAGAGGGGTGAGCCCCCAGTCGAGGACGCGATGCTGGCTGAGACACTGGAAGAGTTGGGTGGGTCGATCGAGAAGGCGCATGAGTCGCTGAAACGCGACCTCGCGAAAATCCGCGCGGGCAGGGCCAACCCCGCCATTCTCGACGGCGTTCGCATCGACTACTACGGCTCGCCCACGCCGCTGAAGCAGCTCGCGTCGATTTCGGTGCCCGAGGCGCGCATGATCGTCCTCAAGCCGTTCGACCGCACGCAGATGCAGGCGATCGAAAAGGCGGTCATGGAAGCTCAGCTCGGGCTCAATCCATCGAACGACGGCGAGATCATCCGCATCCCGATGCCGCCCTTGACCGAGGAACGCCGCAAGGATTTGGTCAAGGTCGCCCGCAAGTCCGGCGAAGAGTGCAAAGTCGCGATTCGCAAGGTGCGGCACGACGCCAAAGACATGATCGACGCTCTGAAGAAGGACGGCGACGTGTCCGAAGACGACGCGGACCGCGCGCGCAAAGAGCTCGAAGACATCGTGAAGACCGGCACGCAGAAGGTCGACGAGATCGTCGGCAAGAAAGAGGCGGACATCCTCGAGGTCTAGGCGTCGCCCACTAAAACGGCACGCCGAAGTTCACGTAGAGCTGGTTTCCGCCACCCTCGTCGAACCCGTATGCGTAGCCTACGCGCAGCGACAGAGCCTGCGTGTAGCCGACGGTGAAGTCGAAGTGCAGCTCTGCGCCCGTGCCTTTGCGAAAGTCGCCGAACTCAAGCGGCCCAAAATAGGCGTTGCCGTAGTCGAAGAAAACGATCGCGTACATGCGGTCGAAGAACAGCGGCACGGTGCTCGGGCCGCGCAGCACGCGCGTGAGGGGCAGCCGGAGCTCGGTTTGCAAGAGGTGAAACCGGTCGCCGACGATCGAAAACGCCGGGTAGCCGCGAAGCGCGACGCCACCGAGCTCTTCGAAATTGACGAGCTGGTCGATCAGAGACACCTTCGGGAACCCGCCGAGGGAAAAGATCCCGCGTTCGCCGCGGCTGTCTTCGCCGGCCCCGCCGCCGTACCGAAACGCGAGCACGTGGTGCTGCGCCCACGGCATCTCGATGAAGCGCCGAATCGACCACGAGGCGACGATGCTCCGAAACGCGCCGCCGATGGCCGGGTGTGCGAGGTTGAGCGACGCGCCGAGTGAGCGTCCCTCCGACGGGGTGTAGTCGTAGCGGTGGCGACGCACGTCGCTGTAGCCCCAGGAGAGCCCGAGATCGGCGTTGAGGCCGGTCCGAGGGCTGCGCGGCGGCGGGAAGTTGGGGTCCAGAATGAACCGGCCGCGCGTGAGCGGTCTCGTCCACGTCAGCCCGTAGCTGGCGCTCAGCCGGTTGACGTGAAACGACCTCGGGAACACCTGGGAGACGCTCAGCCGGCCGCCGTAAGCGTCTTCGACGTAGGGCTGTCGCCGCCCGTTCACGATGAACCCGCCGCGCGGCGTCACTCGCCGAAAAAACGAGACGGTGAGATCGGGCGGCAGCCGCCGGAGCGTGTATCGAAAGTCGGCGTTGACGTACCCCTCGGTGAGACTCACGCCGAGGCGCGCGAAGAAGAGGTGAAACCCAGCCGCGTCTTCCCCCCGGGTGAAGATGCCAAGCTGCCTCCCGAACGCGTCTTCCTCGAGGTCGAGCCCCCAAAACCGAGGATAGAACGTCCGCGCTCCGGCGTATCGTTTGGAGGTCGCGCCGCGAAGCGCATCCGCCTCGCTCGGAGGCGGGCGTTTGTCGACGTGGGGGAGGGCGCTCTGCTCGAAAGCGTTTTCGAGGTCGAGCATGTAGATCTCGAAGCCCCGGCTCGTGTAGCCGATGTACGCGAGCCGGGTGCCGTCGGGTGACGGCGCCGGCGTGTATGCGCCAGCGACCACGTTCGTGATCTGCAGGAGCTCCCCCGTGGCCGGCTCCCAGGCGTAGATGTTGGCGATGCCCGTGCGGTCGCTCGAGAAGTAGAGCCGGCTTCCATCGGGTGACCAAGCGGGGCCCGTGTCGAGCGCCCGGTCGTGGGTCACCTCGACGACTTCGCGGGTGCGGAGGTCGACCACGTGGATGTCGCGATAGCCGCCTTTTCGCCACGCGCTGTACGCGATCTTGGTGCCGTCCGGCGAGAACTTCGGCGTGTAGATCTGCTCGAACCGCTCGCTGTCGACCAGCAGCTCCTGCGTACCGTGGATGTCGTCGAGCTGCGACCAGTACAAACGCTGCGTGCCGGTGTCGTTACGGACGTATGTGACCAGCCGGCCGTCCGCCGAGATGTCGGGATACCGCGCACGCAGCCCCTTCGTCAGCCGTTTGCGTTTCCACACCCCTTTTGGGTCGAAGCGAAAGAGGTCGAAGTATGTGTAGATGTTCGTGCGGTAGGCGTCGAAGGACTCGAAATAAAGGCCGCCGTCGGGGTCCACGGTCGGGTAGCTTTCGCCGGCGCTTCGCACGATGCGCTCGACCGCATTGCCGTTTGAGAGGTCCATGCGGCGTATCTGGGGGTCGCTGCGGCCGTCGTCCGCGTAGTAGAGAAGATGCTGGTCGTCTTCGAAGCGAAGCCCGCGCACGAATTCGCCTTTGAACGTCAGTCTGCGTGCGCTGGTGAGGCCTCGGCCGCGGACGCCTGCCTCGACCTTGCCGTACTGCTCGCGCATGTCGGCGATCCACATCGCGTAGAGCTCCTCGAACGTCTTGCCGGTGAGACGCTTCCCCATTCGGTTTACGCTGAAGGGGATCGCCCGGCGGCCGTACCACTCGGCCATCTCGTAGAGGATCTCTTCGCCGTATTTCTCGACGAGCCAGTTGATGAACCGCGACCCGTAGAGATACCAGATGTCGCCGTGTGGCCAGTAGTCGGTGCGGTTGGTGAGCTGGTCGTAGAGCAGCAGGTTGTTCTCGAGCACCGCCATGCGCATGTACATCTCGAAGATGGTGGAGCGGAGTCGCCCACCGGCGGTCTGCGACGACTCTAGATAGGTCGCGATGCCCTCGATGATCCAGCGCGGCTGAAGCACGTTCGGCGCCCAGATCTTTCCGAAGATCTCGTTGATGACTCGCGGGAGCCCTCCGATGTTGTCGAGATGCTGGATGTGGGCCTGCTCGTGGGTGACGAGGATGGTCAGCCAATCGTCGAAGTCGCTCAGCACCGAGAGGTCGTCCGGCGCGGTCACGAAAATCCGGATCACGTTGTAGTGGATGACCTGGGCGTTGCCGTTCGCGAAGTCGACTTCGTCGGTGACGACGATCTGCACGCGCTTCTTCGGCACGTGGCCGAGGATCGGCTCCATGTTGTCGGTGACTCGTTCGGCGATCTCGAGGACCCGCCGCGCAACCAGGGCCAGCGGCTCGGGGTAGTTGACCTCGAAGTGCTCGCCCTGGATGGTTCGCCACTTTCGGCTCAGGTCCTTGGTCTGGGCCCCCGCCGAGTACGCCCCCAGAAGACCAAGCAGGCAAGCCATCACAGCCGCTGCGCGGGCCATCTCTCACTGTGTAGCACGGGGCTTTCCCCAACCCATAGCCATCTGTTCACCCCAAGTCGGGGTCAAACCCTTGACCGGCCACGTCGCCACCTCCTAACCTGAAGAGCGGGGTTTCGCACGATGGGGTCACAACAGGGTGAGCTGGTCATTGAGGGCCTGACGCTGCCGCTTGCGCTGCGTTTCATCTCTGGAAAATACCAGGGCGGCGAGTTTCCTCTGCCCGACGACGGTGAAATCGTCATTGGCCGCTCGAGCGAGCTCGACATGGTGCTCGTCGAGGACATGGTCAGCCGGCGTCACGCCAAGATCTCGGTCGAGAGCGGCGACATCTTTCTCGAAGATCTCGGCTCCACCAACGGGAGCTTCGTCAACGGCGAGAAGATCTCGCGCACCAAGCTCGCGGAAGGCGACCGCATTCTGATCGGCACCAGCATCATCAAGGTCGTGGCCTCCGACGGCTCCGCGTCCGTCCAAGACGCCAAAGCCAAGATGGACGCCGCCATGTCGAGCGCGCGTCCTGCGACGCAGGCCGCTAGCACCATGACCGGCTCGATTGCCGAGGTTGCGCTTCCCGATCTGCTGCAGCTCTTTTCGGCCTCCAAGAAAACCGGTGTGCTTCAGATCACCACCGAAACCGACGTCGGCTCGATTTATCTCGAAGAGGGCATGGTGCAGTTCGCGGTGGTCAACGGCGACGAGTCCGTGCCTCCCGAGAAGGCGTTCTATCGAGTGCTCATCTGGGACACAGGCACGTTCGACCTGCTGCCGAAGGTCGAGCGGACGTTTCCTGCGGAGATCAAGAGCAGCATCGAAGGTCTTCTCATGGAGGGCATGCGGCAGCTCGACGAGATCCGACGGCTGGGCGATGCGCTTCCGCCACTGCAAACTCAGATTCTAGTGTCGTCGCCGCTCACCAAGCCGCTTCGCGACGCATCACCCGACGAGCTCGACGTCGTGCAGCTCGCGCTCAACCACGACACGCTCGTCGACATGATGAACCACAGCGGCAAACCCGACCCAGAGGTCGCCGAGGTCGTAGTCGCCCTGCTCGACAAGGGCTACCTCCGGCGCGCCTGAGCCTGCGGCGCCTCAACGGTCGCCGAAATATCGTCGGAGCCCGCGATAGGCCCGCCCTAGCGAGTCGGCGAGGTCTTGTGCCGCCTGGTGGCGCTCGGGGCTCGCGGCGTGCTTGTCTGGCCGGTATCGATCGCGAAGGCGCCGATAGGCGCGCTCGACCTCCGGCCAGGTCGCATCGGGGCCGAGCTCGAGGTTGGCGAGATACTGTTTGACCCGCTGCAAGGTCGGTCGCTCGTCGGGGCTGGGCTCCTCGCCCCGGCGGCGCGCACGCTCGGCGCGCAGCTCGTCGTCGCTCAGCTCCGCAAGCGGTTTGCCTGACGGGCCGAACGCGCCCTCGCTGAGGCGTGTCATGGCTGCGGAGCCCCGCGAAGCGTCAGGAGCCTCGCCAGCAGGTCCTCCGAGTACTTCGAGAGCGCCGTGAACGCGACTCCCATGCCGGGCGGGTCGTCCTGCACGCGAACGACCTTGCCGGTGCCCTCGATGGTCTCGACGTCGTCCATGATGACCGTGAACGTGAGATTCACCTCGGTCCCGACCGGCAGCGGGTCTTTGGACCGAATGAAGACCCCCGAGCGCGAGACGTTGGTCACGTACTCGTGCACGAAGGCGTCGAACGATTCGAACTCCTTGTTGATCGTCACTCGCTTGTCGAGTCGCTGACGGTCGCTTTCGCCCATCGAAGCTCAGTCTCCCGTGAGGTCGAACTGCTCCAGATGATAGTCGTTTCGCGGGTTCAATTCGATACGCCTCTGAAAGCGGTGCGCGGCCTCGTCGACCGAGGCCCGCTCTTCGCGTTCGAGCATGTCGCACACGGCCGGGTGCGCGCTAATCACGATCTTGTAGCCCGGAAGCGAGTCTCGCTCGCGCCGCATCTGTCGGAAGATCTCGTGGCAAATGGTTTCTTTCGACTGCAGCCGGCCGGTCCCGTCGCAGAAGAAGCAGGGCTCGTACAGGGTGAGCCCGAGCGACTGGCGGGTCCGTTTTCGCGTCATTTCCACGAGCCCGAGCTCGCTGATGCGAATCGCGGTGGTCCTCGACTTGTCCTTCTTGAGCGCCGCCAGGAGCGCCTTGAAGACCTTTTCACGATGCGCGTGCCGCTCCATGTCGATGAAGTCCAGCACGATGAGCCCACCGATGTTTCGGAACTGAAGCTGGTAGGCGATTTCGCGAACGGCCTCGAGGTTGGTCTGCAAAATCGTTTGTTCGACGTCTCGCCCCTTGCCCGTGAAGCGCCCGGTGTTGACGTCGATCGCGTTGAGGGCCTCTGCCTGGTCGATCACGAGGTGGCCGCCAGAAGGAAGCTGCACCTTGCGAGAAAGCGCGCGCGTGATCTCTTCCTCGATGCCGTATTCGTCGAAAAGCGGCTCGTCCCCTTCGTAGAGCCGCACGTCTTCGGCGCGTTCCGGCAAGAACAGCGTGAGGAACTCCTTCAGGCGAAGGTATTCGTCCCGGTCGTCTACGACGATTTCAGTCACGTCCTCGGTGAAGAGGTCGCGTGCCGACTGAATGACGAGGTCTGGCTCTTCGTGGATCAGTGAAGGCGCCTTCTTGACCGCGTCGCGAGCCGTCTCGGTCTGTTCCCAGAGCCTGACGAGGTAGCCGATGTCCGCCTTGAGCTTTTTCTTGGTGAGGCCCTGCGCGAGCGTGCGCACGACGACGCCCCCGTGCGGCGGCTTCACGGACTCGATCGCCTCTTTGAGGCGTCGACGCTCGCGGTCGTTGCCGATGCGCTTCGACACGCCCACGTGATCGACCGTCGGCATGAACACCACGTATCGGCCTGGCAGCGCGACGTGACTCGTGACGCGCGCCCCCTTGGTGCCGATCGGGCCCTTGGAAACCTGCACCATGAGCTGCTGCCCCTCGGTCAGCAGGTCGCGGATGGGCGTCTTTCGAGAGACCCTGTTGCGGCGCCCTTTCGAGGGGCTCTTCTTAGAGCTTTCGCCGTTTTCATCCGAGCCGGGAGCGGCCTGGAGGTCTTCCACGTGCAGGAACGCGGCGCGGTCGAGTCCCACGTCGATGAACGCCGCCTGCATCCCTGGAAGCACGCGGGTCACCCGGCCGATGTAGATGTTGCCGACCGGTGAGCGGTGGTGACGCCTTTCGACGTAGAGCTCGCGGAGGACGCCATCCGCGATGAGCCCAACGCGGGTTTCTCCAATGTCGACGTTGATCAGAAGCGTGTTTTTCGCCATGTCGTATCCGGTTTCCGCGGTCCGGGGGTTGCAGAGCGTTCGGCCGAGCAAGTCGGCCTAGGGTCGGTCGGCGCACGCGGGCGGCGAGCTCGCGTCGATGCCGCATGCGCAAAGCCGTGTGAGCGATCCTCTCGGAAGGGTCAGTTCTTCTCGAAGATCTGCTCGATCGCGGCCTGCGTGTTCTCTTCGCTTTCGGAGCGCGCAACCGCGATCTCCTTCACGACGAGATTCCGGGCCGTTTCGAGCATCTTCTTTTCGCCGAAGGACAGCGACTTCTCGACCTGCAGGCGGTAGAGGTCGCGCATGACCTCGGCGACGTCGAAGACCGAGCCGGTCTTGATCTTGTCCATGAAACCCCGATACCGGCGGTTCCACGTCTGATTGTCGAATACGACGGGCTGCTCCTCGAGCAGGGCGAAAATCTCCTTGATGTCGGTTTCGGAGATGGGCGGCCGGAGGCCGACCTTTTTCGCCTGGGCGACCGCGACGCGAATCCGATCGTTGTTCTTCGCGTCGAGCGGCTTGAGGACGTAGAACTCCATCGTCGACGTCCCGATCTTGCGCTCCTCGATGGAGACGACCTCGGTGACGCCCTGTTTGGGATAGATGGCCTTGTCGCCAACCTTGAATTCGTATGTTCCCGCTTGCATCGGGACTCCTTATCTCGCCAAAAACGGCCCTTACGCCTGCATTTGCAGGCGTTGGGTCAAACGGGCGCTGCGCAGTGTTTATTTCCGACCTCAGCGTCGCACTTCGCGCGTCCCCGCCTTTCGATGCGGCTGGGCGGCTCCCCAACCAGGGCGAAAGTTAATCCGAAGAGGGGTCTCGGTCAACGCGACCGGTCGGCGCGCGACCTTCACTCGGTGCGGCGTGTCGATGGGTTCGGATCGCGTTCGACACGCGGCTTTATGCGGTTTCTTAACGTTTTCAACGTAGGCTGATAAAGTTCCGTTATTCAATGATTCCAACTTGTTGAGCGCTGAGGTTGCAAAACTTTTCGCTCAAATAGTACAAAGTTATGTATAATTCATGTGCGCTTCCGCTTGACACGTGAAGTGACGTGACAATACGGTACGTGCACCTGCAATATTGACCCACCTTGGAGGAGGTCGAAATGGCGACTGCAAAGAAACGACGAACCAGAAAGGCCGCGAAAAAGAGGCGGCCTGCAAAGAAGCGCACGGCTAAGAAGCGCACGACGAAGAAGCGTCGTACGACGAAGAAGCGTGCAACCAAAAAGCGCGCAACGAAGAAGCGACGCACAACCAAGAAGCGCGCAACCAAAAAGCGCGCAACGAAGAAGCGACGCACGACCAAGAAGCGTGCAACCAAAAAGCGCGCAACGAAGAAGCGACGCACAACCAAGAAGCGTCGTACGACGAAGAAGCGCGCAACCAAGAAGCGCGCGACCAAGAAGCGTCGCACGACCAAGAAGCGCGCAACCAAGAAGCGTGCGACCAAGAAGCGTCGCACGACCAAGAAGCGCCGCGCGACCCGCAAGAAGAAATAAGCTTCTCGTTGGTGGACCTTCGGGTCGACCAGGGGGTCATCCCCGGGTGGCCCCTGGCCAAAGGCCCTGATTTTTCGGGCCTTCGCGCAGTCTGTCGTGACGATCCCTCTGGGATGTTTTGGGGGTGTTCGTCTGCTAGCGCCCCGGCCTTTGGCTGGGGCGTTGGCAATTGCGGCTGCGATCAGCGCGGCTTCTTTTCGCTTTCGAGCAGCCTACGGACCCGCGCCGGCTCGACCCGAAGCGCCATCACTTTTTCGCGACCGAGCGTTACCGAGCCGACCGCGCTTCCCTTGCGCTTGTGAACGAAGCGGCGCGGCGTGTAGAGCACGTCGATCACCGACTCGCCTCGCAGGTCGCTGAAGTGTGCCGCGAGCGTAGCCGCGTCGGCCAGGGTCTGCGGCGGGCAGGGCTTGCCTTTGTCGAGCCGCACGACGACGTGTGCGCCGGTCACGCCTCGTGCGTGCAGCCATAGGTCGTGGGGCCGTGCGACCCGCAGCGTGAGCCGATCGTTGTCGGCCGCGTTCCGGCCGACGAGCACCGCGCAGCCGTCTTGGGAAACGAACTCGCGGTGCGGCGCTCGCGCGCCTGCCTGCCGGCGAAGCCGCACCGCTTCCCTCGGCTCCTGGGTCGCGACGCCGAGCGCATGGAGCTCGGCTTCGATGTCGGCCGGCGCCGAGTCCCCGAGCTCGCCCTCGACCCGTGCGAGCTCGGCGAGGCCTCGCTCCACTTCGGCGAGCCGTTCAGGGGCTCTCCGCTGGCCTCGTTTGAGCCGTTTCGAACGCTCGAACATCGCCTGCGCCTGCTCCTGCGGGGTCTTGTCGGGGTCGAGCTCGACGCGGATGCTGCGACCGGGGTCGCTCCAGCTCGGCGCCTCGAAGTGGCTTGCGTCCGTTGGGATTTTCGAGGCGTGCGCCAAGATGAAGCTCGCCTGCTCGCGGAGCGCCTCCGCTTCGAGCGCTCGCTGAAGGTCCCCGTCGATCGCCGTGCGCTTTCGCTCGAGGCGCTTCTTGTGCCGCGCGAGCGCTCGGCCGAGCTGCGCACGGCGCACCGAGGTGTGCTCCTCGAGCACGCGGGGCGCCCGGCGCCGGAGCTCGTCCGGGGTCAGCGGCGAGAGGTGCGCCTCCTCGTCCGGTATCGCGCTCGGCGCTCCGGGGGAGCGCACCAGGGTCGAGCCGGCATCGTCCCCGAGCCACCATGCGCCGTACGGCTTCGCCGGCGCCACGGTGAGCCGAGTCGCAGAGTCCCCGCGGACGAGCAACACACGAACGACGCGCCGGCTCGCAGCGACTTCGACCACCGCTGCGCCCTCGAGGTGGTGGCGAAGCTGCGAGATCGACGGCGCCGCGCTTCGCCCGACCGGACGCCTTTCGACGAGGCAGGCATCGAGCAGGCCGGGAAGCGCAGCGACCACCAGCGCTTCACGGGTCGAGCCGCCGCGGAGAGTCAGGCTCAGGAGCCCTCGTTCGGGCTCGTCGATGCGGGCGACCTTCGCCAGCCAGGCCGTCACACTCGCCCTTCGGAGAGCGACTGAAGCAGCGACGCTTCGCGAAACGACTGGGGCGACGCGATCGACACGTAGGCTCGCTCCGCTCCCGAGGCTTGGATCGCATCGAGCGTTTCGGCGAGCAGCGCGTGCGAGAATGACCGGCGCAACCCCTCTGCGAGGAGATGTGCGTAGACGACGTTGGCGGGCGGCACGGCCTGGTCGACCGGGTCGACCGCGCCGACGACGTCGAGCGCGCGGGAAAAGCCTGCAATCGCTTCGGGCTCCCAGAGGCCCGAGGCTCGCCAAACGCGCAGGCGCCCTTCTTTTGGAGGTATCCGCTCGAAGAAGCGACGCAGGCGCTCTCGGTCGCGCGCTCCGGTCGTGACCTCGGGTCCCGTCGACACGACCACGGCTCGAGCGTCGAGCGCGTCGGCGGCCGCGTTCAGCCACTCGATGCCGGAATCGCGCTCGGCACCCCCGACGAGCGGATCGGCCGACGGCTTCCAGCACGAATCGGGGACGCGCAGAGCAAGCTCGAAGCCCGATGGGAGCTCAGCCCGCCACCTCTTCAGCGTGTCCGGCTTTGGCAGGGGAGGCTGCGGGGCCAGCTCGGCGAAACGCAGCTCCGAGAGATACTTGCGGCCTGGCGGCCTCTCCAATAGCGCGCCTGCGAGGAGCTCCACGGGCCGGAGCGTAGTCGCAGGGCCGTTCGGCGCAAAGGCTCATGGCTTTGAAATTGTCCGCTCAGTACGGATTGACGAGGGGTGATCCGATGGCCTACAACGGTGGGGCGAAGAGGGGCATGGAGACATGGAGCAAGCGCGCAATTACGTGTGTACCGAGTGTGCCAGCGCCGTTCCGTCGGGACACAAGTTCTGCGGAGCCTGTGGCGCGTCGGTTCCGGTCGAGGCGCAGACCCTCGAAACCAAGTTCTTCGGGGCGATGCAGACGCCCGGCAAGGCGCGGCTGATCGTCGTTCGCGGCGACGACTCGATGGGCGAGGGGTTGAGCTACCTGCTTCAGGCCACCGAGCACGTGGCCGGCCGCGAGGCCGATCAGATCCCGTTTCCGAGCGACCACTGGCTGAGCCCGCAGCACGCCAACTTCCTCTATCGAGGCGAAAAGCTGGTCGTTCGCGACGAGGGCAGCCTCAACGGCGTGTACCTTCGGATACGCGGCCCAGTGCCGGTGCAAATCGGCGACCAGCTCATCTGCGGCCAGCAGGTGTTCCGCGTCGACGCCACCCCGAAAGACACGTCGGGCCCGGAAGCCGACCAAACGTATTTCTACTCGTCGCCGCGACGACCGAGCGCATTTCGCGTGACGCAGGTGTTGGAAGGCGGGATGGACGGGATGGTCTGCTGCGCGGGTGAGAGCTCACTCGAGATCGGGCGCGAAGAGTGCGACATGAACTTCCCGAACGATTTCTTCATCTCGCCGAGGCACGCGCGGATAGAAATGACCGGGGATACGCTCGAGCTCACCGACCAGGGCTCTCAAAACGGCACGTTCCTACGAATTCGCGGCGAGCAAGAGCTCAGCCACGGCGACTACCTGTTCCTCGGCCGGAACCTGCTCCGAGTGGAGGTGACCGCGTGATCGTCTGTAACCGATGCAGCAAAGAAAACCAGGACCACTACAAGTTCTGCCTGGGCTGCGGCGCCGAGCTCCCACGTGACTCCGGGCAACCGCGGGCGTTCTCGGCACCGAACGCACCCGGAGAAACCTCCAAGCGAGGCCGTACCACCGATGCGCCGCCGCGGCCCCAGTCTGCGCGAGCCGAAGCGCTCGCGTCCGCGCCTGCGCTCGACCTCGACGCGGCTCCGGTCGAGCCGGTGCGTCCCGAACCGGTAGAAGTTGCCGATCTGCCTCCAGAGCTCGCGCCGCTCGACGGCGAAACCTCGCCTTGTGGGCACTGCGGTGCCGACGTGCCCTCGAACTTTCGCTTCTGCCATGTGTGCGGTCACGATCTGCACGCAGAGGGTGCGGCAGGGGCGCCCGAGGATTCGCCGGCCGAGCGCGTGTCGGCGCCCGCAGTCGCGGAAGCGCCGCAGGGCTCCTCCGTGCGAGCGCGCCTGGTGCTGATTCGCCCGGACGGCTCGGAAGGCGAGACGTTCGCGCTGTCCGACGGCCCGGCTCAAATCGGGCGCGGCTCCGGCGGCGTCTTTTCCAACGACGCGTACCTCTCGCCCGAGCACGCGGAATTTCGCTTTGAAGACGACCAGCTCGTCGTGCGTGACCTCGAGAGCCTCAACGGCATCTACGTGCGCATCGAGCCCGAGGTTCCCATCGAGCTCTTCGACGGCAGCATCTTCCGCATCGGGCAAGAGATTCTTCGCTTCGAGGCGCCGGTCGCGCCCGACCCCGAGCCCGACGGCACCCAGCACATGGGCAGCCCTCACCACGGCTACCTCGGCCGCATCTCGCTCGTCATCGGTCGAGAGACCACGGGCAACAGCTTCCCGATCCCACCGCACGGAATTCACCTCGGGCGCGAGCGTGGCGACGTCGTGTTCCCCGAAGACGGCTATGTCTCCGGGCTGCACTGTCGCGTGCACGCGGAGGTGGGGCATGTGTTCCTCACCGATGTCGGAAGCTCCAACGGGACGTTCGTTCGGGTCTCGAACGAGTCCTACGTGCCGCGCGGCACGTTCGTGCTGCTCGGCCAGCAGCTTTTCCGCGCGGAATACTAGGCCGTCACGAGGCCGAGCCGCGACGAGAGAAACTCCTCGACTCGCTCGGCGATGCGGTCCGGCTGCTCGACCGGCGCAGCATGACTCGCGCCTTCGATCACCTCGAGCTCGGCGTGGGGAATGGCTCGGGCCATCTCGTCCGCGAGCTCCATGGGCGTGAAGGTGTCCTGCTCGGCGGCGATCACGAGCGTGGGAACGCGGACCTCCGAGAGAAAGTTCCGAGCATCGTGCTCGCCGGCATAACGAAGCATGCGCAGAAAGATGTCGGGGCTCATCAGCGCGGCGTGCTCCCAATAGCGCTGAAAGTCTTCTTCTTGGATGCGCTCGCGGTCGAGCTCGCGGCCGGCGCATGCGACGCGAAACGCAACTGCCGCCGGGATGCGTCCCCATACTGCGCGCGCGGCGCTCGGATACGCGGACGAGAGCCGGATCAGCCCTGGCAACACTTGGTCGAGCAAGTCCGTGCCGTGAAAGGTGGTCGTGATGCGCCCGAACGTGCCGCACATGAGGACGAGCGCTGCGACGTCGTCCGGGTTCTGGTGGTAGTACTCGAGTGCGACCTGAACACCCATCGAGTGGGCCGCGAGGACGGGTTTGTGGACTCCGAGGCGCGCCGACACGGTTCGCAGGTCGCGCGCGAGGTCTTCGATGGCGAGGCGGTCGGGGTCGGCTGGCGGCCCGCTTCGTCCGTGCCCGCGAAAATGCCAGTGCACGACGCGGTGGCGCTGGCCCAGGCGAGGAGCGAGGTAGCGCCAAGCGAACCCGTCGCACCCGATTCCATCGGTCAAAACGACGGGAGGGTCACCCTGACCGGTCTCTTCGAAGAACAAGCGGCTTTGGTCCGCCGCCTCTACAAAGCCCTCGCGCTCGTACCTCACCCTGCAGGCGTTTACTTCTTCGTGTCTGCCGGGCTGTCCGGAATGTCGTTGACGGAGGGCAGCTTGCGGATCTCCGGGAGTGCGATCTTGACGCAGCGTTGGACGATCCAAGAGAGCGAGCGATCCAACCTTGCCGACTCGTGCTTGATGTCGTGTAGCATCGACTCTGGAAAGTAGAGACTTTGCTTGCGCTTGTCAGTGGTGGACATCGTCAGGAATCCTCCATGCGAACGCGGTGGCTTCGGCGAACGCGCTCCAGTCAGGTATTGAGTGGTCCTAGCTCAGGGATAGATGCAGTGTCAATTATAAAGGGCTGAGGCTCGTGTTCAGACCCAAATCCAGCCGCAAAACACTCCGCTTCGTCACCGTTGTCGTGCTGACGTTCGCGCTCGTCGCGCTGATGGCTTCGACCGTGCCGGCGCGACGGAGTCCGTTCGAGCCGCTTTCGATCTTCGCGCGTGCGCTCGCATACATCGAGACCGCATACGTCGAGCCCGTCGACCAGAAGAGCTTGGTTTACGGCGCCATCCGAGGCCTCGCCGGTTCACTCGACCCGCACAGTGTTTTCCTAGACCCCGACGAGTACGCCATTCTCAAGAGCGACGCAGCGGGGAGGTTTGCTGGTGTCGGGGTCGAGGTGTCGATGCGCGACGGCTGGTTGACCGTGTTGACCGTGTTCGACGGCGGCCCCGCGCAAAACGCAGGGATCCGGCCCGGCGATCGATTCCTCACCATCGACGGCGAGGAGGCCCGAGACGTGCGCCTCTACGATGCGGTCCGCCGCATTCGAGGTGAGCCCGGGACGTCCGTCGACGTGACGCTTCGCCGTGAAGGGCGAGTCGAGGCGATCGAAGCGACGCTGACGCGAGCGTTCATCGACGTGGACCCCGTCGAAGCCGACCTTCTCGGAAACGGGATTTTGTACATCCGCATCAAGGCGTTTCAGGAAGGCACTGCGCGCGCTTTGAGCGACGTGCTCGACCGTGCGGTCGTCAAGCTTCGGAGGCGGGGCGGAGTGCGGGGGATGATGCTCGACCTCCGGGACAATGGCGGGGGCCTCTTGCACGAAGCCGTGCTCGTCAGCGACGAGTTTCTGGCCACCGGTACGATCGTCAGCACGCGAGGTCGCGGTGGCAAGATGATCAAGGAGTACGCCGCGCGACGTGCAGGGACCCGTCCGAAGTGGCCTATCGTGGTCCTGCTCAACGAATACACTGCAAGCGCTTCCGAGATCGTCGCGGGTGCGCTTCGCGATCAGCAGCGCGCCGTGCTCGTCGGGGTGCGTTCGTTCGGCAAGGGCAGCGTTCAAAACGTGCTCGAGCTTCCCGGCGGGAGCGCCATCAAGCTCACGACCGCCCGCTACTACACGCCCTCGGGGCGCTCGATTCAGGCCGAAGGCATCACGCCTGATTTGGTCGCGGAACAACCACGCGAAGAAGGCCTGCCCCCCCCGATTCGAGAGGAGGAGCTCGATCGCCACCTTCCGGCGCGGCCGCGGGGCGAGTCCTCCGCAAAGACCGCGGCGCCCAAACCCGCGCCGCAGCCCGCCGGCCACCTCCCGCCGCGCCTCGCCGGCGACCTCCAGGCCCAGCGCGCCTACGCCACCCTGCTCGAACAGCTGCAGTAAAAAGGGGACAGTCCCCTTTTTTAGTGGTCGGAGGTTTTTCGGCGGAGGAGGCGGAACGTGACGCCGTCGGTTTTGCCGGGGTGGGCTTCGATTTCTTCGAAAGCCGAGAGGTCGTCGGGGAAGTAGACGTCGCCGTCGACGTCCCGGTCGAGCGTGGTGAGGTGGACTTCCGTCGCGAGCAGAAGTGCTTCTTGGTAGAGGCTGGCCCCGCCGATGACGAACGGGCACGGGTCGGTCGAGCGGGCGAGCGAGATTGCCTCGTCGAGCGAACGAGCCGTCTCGCAGCCCTCGAACGATGCGCCATCGGCCCGAGTGACGATGATGTTGCGGCGGTCCGGGAGAGCCCGCCCAATCGACTCGTGCGTCTTGCGGCCCATGATGATCGCGTGTCCGGTCGTGGTGGCCTTGAAGTGGCGCAGGTCCTCGGGCAGGTGCCAGGGAAGGTCGCCGTCTTTGCCGATCACGCCGTTGCGCGCCACCGCCACGATGATCGCGAGCGGGGCCAGCGCTTGGTCACCCTCATTCACACCGCCACCGGCGCTTTGATGCGGGGGTAGGGGAGGTAGTCCTTGAGCTGGAAGTGCTCGTACCGGAACTCGTAGAGATTCTTCACCGACGGGTCGATGACCATCGTCGGCAGCGGACGGGGCTGGCGCGTGAGCTGGAGCTGCGCTTGCTCCAGATGGTTGATGTAGAGATGCACGTCGCCGAACGTGTGCACGAAGTCCCCCGGCTCGAGCCCCGAAACCGACGCCATCATCATGGTCAAGAGCGCGTAGCTCGCGATGTTGAAAGGCACGCCGAGAAACACATCGGCGCTGCGCTGATAGAGCTGGCAGCTCAAGCGGCCATCGCTGACGTAGAACTGGAACAGCGTGTGGCAGGGTGGCAGCGCAACCCGCTCCGCTTCGGCCGGGTTCCACCCCGAGACGATGAGCCGCCGGCTGTCGGGATTTTCTCGAATCTGCTCCACCACGTGGGAAAGCTGGTCGACGCCGTCCCGCTCATACGTGCCGTCCGCGCGCTCGGTCGCCCCGAAGTTGCGCCACTGATGTCCGTAGACGGGGCCGAGGTCCCCAGGCTGGCGCCCAAAGCGCGCGGTCTGCTCCGGGGTGGCCCACTCGTCCCAGATTGTGACGCCTTCTTCCTGAAGCGGACCCACGTGCGTTTGTCCGCGCACGAACCAGAGCAGCTCGTGAATGATCGACTTGAGGTGAACCTTCTTGGTGGTGAGAAGCGGAAACCCGTCTTGGAGATCGACGCGCATCTGGTAGCCGAAGATGCTGCGCGTGCCGGTCCCCGTGCGGTCTTCGCGCGCGACGCCCTCGGTCATCACCTTGCGCAACAGGTCGAGGTAGGCCTGCACGAAGCTACTCCGGCGTCGCTTCGACGGGGACACGCGGCTCGTCCCGCCGAATCGAATAGCGCACGAGGGCGCGAAGGATGTCGTTGCGTTCGAGGTCGCCAACCAGCCGCTTGATGTCTTCGTAGATCGACGGGTCGGTGAGCAGTGCCCCGATCGTGCCCTTGCCCTCGCGCGTTTCTCTGGTGAGAAACGCGATGTCGTCGCTCGCGTTCTGGAGGTTGTCCATGAACGAGTCGCCGAGCTCGCCGTAGATGAGCTGATTCACGGCGCCGTCGCCCTCGCGAACGTCGGTGAGAATCGTGTTGAGCTGGCCGAAGGTGTCGCGGATGTTGCGAATCGCGTCGGCGCCCTCGGAGCCGTAAAACAAGGCGTTGGCGGTGCTTTCGTTGGTCTGCACGTCCTTCGCGATCGTGTTGAGGTTCTTGCTGAGCGCAGCCACCTGCTTGCCAGCGGAGCGAAGCTCTTTGACTGCGCCTTTCACGTCGGCCCCGAGCTCCGCGTCGTTCATGAGACGCCCGATAGTCCCGTCACCACTCGCGATCAGCCCGCTTGCTTTGGCGAGGTTGCGCGCGGTTTCTTTGAGGTCGTTCGAAAACTGCTGGTCGGCGAACGGGTCGGTGGCGAGCCGGAGGTTTCGGGCCGTGCCCTGGGCCTCCGTGAGCGTGCGTTCCGCCATCGCCATCAGGCCGCCGCCCGCCGAGGTGGGCAGGGGCTCGTCCGGATCCCATTCGGGGTACTCGTCCGACCCGACGACGATTTCGACGATGCGGTCCCCGAGCAGACCCTTGCTGCCGATCGCCGCGTAACTCGGGCTTGGCTCGGCGTCGATGAGCGATCGGCCGAGCTCGCCGCGAATCAAGTGCGTCGCATCGTCGATCACGCGAAAGTAGACTTCGATGCGGCCCGACTCGCCGATCAGCACGTCCGTCACCGCGCCAACGTTGACGCCGGCCACTCGAACGGTGTTGCCCTTTTGAAGGCCGCCGACGTCGTCGAAGATCGCGTAGTACGTGGTCTTTGGCGAAAAGACGTTTTCCTGTGCGCCGATTGCAAAGGCGACGCTCGCGCCGATGATCAATGCGACGAGTACGAAGATGCCCACACGAAGGCGCGTACCGGCGGTCGTCTTCATCTGCCCAACCCCTACCCCGCACTCCTTAGCAGAGTTTCGGTGTCTTCGTCGACCGGGGCGTTGCCCTCGATGAAGTCGCGGACCCTCGCGTCGTCCGAAGCCCGAAGCTCGTCCGGCGTTCCGCTGAAAATCACGTAGCCCCCGTGGATCATCGCAATGCGGTCGCTGATCGCGAGCGCGGTGTCCATGTCGTGCGTGACCACGACCGAGGTGACGTCGATGTTCTCGTTGAGGTACAGGATCAGGTCGGCGATGCGGGTGACGTTGATCGGGTCGAGCCCGGTGGTGGGTTCGTCGTAGAGCAGCACCTCGGGCCGAATCGCAAGCGCGCGAGCCAGCGATACGCGCTTCTTCATGCCAGCCGAGAGATCCGACGGCCAGGTTTCCTCGGTGCCGGGCAAACCGACGTAGGTGAGCGATTCGCGCACGCGCTCGGAGATCGCTATTTCGCTGATGTCTAGCTGTTCTCGAAGCCCGTAGGCGACGTTTTCTTTCGTGTTGAGGGAGTCGAACAGCGCGCCTGCTTGGAACAGCATCGCGACGCGGCGCCGCACCGGGGCATATTCGCGCTCCGTCATGCCTGAGATTTCCTGACCGTCGAAGAAGATCTCTCCTGCGTCGACCTGGAGGAGGCCGATCAGCATCTTGAGCATGACGCTCTTCCCTTGGCCCGAGCCCCCGATGATGGTGAGCACCTCGCGCTCGTTGATCTCGAGGTTGAGGTCGCGGTAGACCACCTTTGGCCCGAACGCCTTCTTCACACCCCGAAACTCGATCAGCGCCATCGCGGCAACTTTAGTTGGGCTCACCCGCCTCGTCGACTACTGTACCCCCATGCGCGTTCGCGGTGCAGGGATGCTCGTTGCCGCCTTGCTTCTCTTGGGTCTAGCGGGCTGCACCGGCAGAGCGGAGGCCGTTCGTGCGGCCCAGCCGTACCTCGAGAGCTTCGGGGAGATGCGAAAAAGAGCGCTCGAGCTGCTCGAGCTTCGGTATGACGTGCAGCAGAAGCGGGAGCTCGCGGCGGCAATGGGGGGCGACGAGGAGTCGCTGCCGCCCAATCTGCGGCCGCTGCTCGAACGCATGCGTGAGCAGGGCGTTCGCATCACCGAAAAGCAGGTCGACGAGGGCGAGGCGACTTTTTGGCGACTGCTCGACTTCGCCTTCGCGGAAAACCCGAACGTGTTGCAAGGCGAGATCGTCTTCATCAAGTCCGACGACACGATTGCGAGGTTTCGCCATCCGCGCGAACGCGAGCTCCCTGCCGGTGTTCGCTGGTACGGTTTGCGCGAGCAGCGGACGTTCGCGGGCCTCGCGAGCTGCGAGACCGACGAGGGGTCTGAGGACTGTGTTCTGTTGCAGCTCCGGCCGCGGGAGTACTCGGGAAGCGCGGGGCTCACGGTCGCCTACCGAAGGACCCCGATCGAAGCGCCCGAAGAGCCCGCCAAAGGCCGATGATTCCGGCCTGGACGGCGCTTGACAGCGACTCCGCACGGGCCTAGCGTCCGGGCGCCCTGCCATGGCTTTTACGCTCACGCCGGAACGCGAACGAGAAGTCGACGACATCCTGACGCGGTACCCCGAGCGTCGCGCGGCCCTTCTTCCCGTGCTCTGGCTCTGTCAACGACAGCACGGGTGGATCAGCCCGGAGGTGGTCGAGTACGTCTCGAATCGGCTGGACGTGTCGACGGCTATCGTCAAAGGCGTGGTCACCTTTTACACCATGTTCTTCGACCACCCGGTTGGCGAGAACATCGTGTGGGTGTGTCGGACCCTGTCCTGCGATCTCCGAGGCGGTAAAGCCATTCAGGAACACCTGGAGAGCCGACTTGGCTGCGGCGCCGGGCACACCAGCTCCGACGGCAAGTTCACCCTGCTGAAGGCCGAGTGCCTCGCGGCGTGCGGTCAGGCGCCCATGATCCAAATCAACGACCACTACTACGAAGACCTGGACGTCGATCGCCTCGACCAGATCATCGATGCCTGTGCCGCCGACGGAAGCGAGGCAGCCGCCGCGAAGTTCGCGACGTTCGCCACCATTGGCGAGCCGATGCGGAGCAGCGCGTCGTCCGCGCCTCCACCCCCCACCGAAGAAGCGGTCCGGCTCGCGAGCCAACCACCTCCATCACGCGAGGATTCATGACCACACTCGAACCGATGCTCACCTCCCGCTACGGGGTCGACGAAAGTTGGAAGCTCGAGAGCGTTCTCCCTCTCGGCGCGTACGAGGTGGCGAAAAAGGCGCTGACGAGCCGCACCAGGGCGGAGCTCAAGGACGAGGTCAAGAAGGCGAACATCCGCGGTCGCGGCGGGGCTGGATTTCCTGCGGGCGTCAAGTGGGGCTTCGTGAACCCCCAGCCCGGCGAAGAGGTCTATTTGGTCATCAACGCCGACGAGAGCGAGCCCGGGACGTTCAAAGACCGAAGCATCATGGACCTCGATCCGCATCGATTGATCGAAGGCGCCATCATTTCGTGCTTCGCGATCGATGCGCACATCGCGTACATCTACGTTCGCGGAGAGCTCGCCTTCTCAATCGGCCGGCTCGAGCAGGCGATCAGCGACGCGCGCCAGGCCGGTTTCCTCGGAGAGCGGCCGTTTGGCGTCGACCACCCGATCGAGGTCTACGTGCATTCCGGCGCAGGCGCCTACATATGCGGCGAAGAGACCGCGCTCTTGAACTCGCTCGAGGGGCGTCGGGGCGAGCCGCGGTTGAAGCCGCCGTTCCCTGCGGTCAAAGGCGTGTTCGGCATGCCGACCATCGTCAACAACGTCGAGACCATCGCGGCGGTCCCCGACATCGTCGAGATGGGTGGAGACGCTTGGTCCGCGCTCAGCCGTCTGCCCGGCGACGGGGGTGTCCGCATCTACGGCATCAGCGGTCACGTCAACAACCCGGGTCTGTTCGAGGCCCCGGTCGGCATCACGATGCGCGAGCTCATCTACGACTACGCGGGCGGTGTGATCGACGGGCACAAGCTCAAGGCGGTCATCCCGGGCGGCTCGTCGACTCCGGTGCTCGACCCGCGGCGCAAGGTCGATGCCCCGAACGATGACCACCCGCTCCACCAGTGGCACGGTCAGAGCGAAATCGACGTGCCGATGGGCGTCGACACGTATCGCGCGCTCGGCACGATGCTCGGCACCTGCTGCGCCATCGTGATGGACGAAACGGTCAACATGGTTGAAGCGTCCCGCAACCTGATGCGCTTCTACAAGCACGAGTCGTGCGGCCAGTGCACCCCGTGTCGCGAGGGCACCGGTTGGCTCGTCGATCTCCTCGACAATCTCTGCGCGGGCCGCGGCAAGCCCGAGGACGTCGATCTGCTGGTCGACGTCTCCAACAACATGATGGGCAACACGATTTGCGCCTTTGCCGACGGCACCGCGATGCCGATGCTCGGCCTCGTTCAGAAGTTTCTCGACGAGTTCGTCGAGGCCGCGGCGCGCGGAGTGCCCGCGGGGGTGAGGCACGACGAGAGCGTCCTCGCGATGGTCCAGGGGGGCGCATGAGTCTTCCGGGCGCGACCCTCTTCGTGGTCACCGCGCTTTTCGCGATCGTCGGGGGGGTCATCACGGTTTCTTCGAGGCGTCCGCTTCGCGCCGCGATCGGGCTGCTGGTCCACATCGTCTCGCTCGCCGGGATGTTCCTCACACTGAATGCGCAGCTCTTGGCAGCGCTTCAGCTCCTGGTATACGCCGGCGCGATCGTCGTGCTGTTCGTCTTCGTCATCATGTTGATCGGCCCCGCGGCCGAGGTCGACCCAGTCGAGGGGCGCTTCGCGTCGCGTGCGCTCGGCATCGGCTTGACTGCGGCCGTCGTTCTCTCGGTGGCGACCACGGTGGCGTACTTCGACGCCCCCTGGGGCCCGGTGCCCGACGATTTCGGCACCGTCGAAGGGCTCGGGCTCGCGATCTACCAGCAGGCCCTGGTGCCGTTCGAGATCATCTCGGTGACGCTGCTCGTCGCCATCGTCGGCGCGATCGCCATCGCTCGAAGCCCAACGGAGTGACCGGATGGACATCGGCACATACCTGGGCCTCGCGTCGGTGCTGTTTGGTATCGGCGCCGTGGGCTTTTTGGGGCGCCGCAACATGCTGATTCAGCTCATGTCGATCGAGCTGATGCTCAACTCGGTCAACGTCTTGCTCCTCGCGTTCAACCGCGCCTATTCCGGCAACCACGACGGCCAAGTGTTCGCGTTTTTCGTCATCGCCGTTGCCGCCGCCGAAGCGGCTGTTGGCTTGGCGATCCTCATCGCCTACTACCGCATCAAGCGCACGCTCGATACCGACGACGCAACCCTGCTGAAGTACTGAAGCCATGCACGACGACGTCCCTCAGCAGCTCATGCTCCTCCTCATCATCCTGCTCCCGCTCGCAGGCGCGATCATCAACGGCTTGCTCGGGCGCTCGCTGCCGAAGAGCCTCGTCACGCTCGTTGGCGTTGGCTCGGTCGCCGTGTCGTTCGTGCTTGCGGTCGTGTGCTTCGTGCAGCTCTACGGGCTCAGCCACGACTCGGAGCACGCGTTGCTCGGCTACCACTTCTACGAGTGGTTTTCGCTCAGCCTGCCCGGCGACCGGGTCGCGTCGATCAACGTTCGCTTCATGATGGATTCGCTGAGCGGCATCATGACGCTCATCGTCACCGGCATCGGCGGCCTCATCCACCTCTACAGCATCGGCTACATGGGTGACGACCCGGGCTACCCGAGGTTCATGAGCTACCTGAACCTCTTCATGGCGTCGATGCTCATCCTGGTGCTCGCGAGCAGCATGCCGCTGATGTTCGTCGGCTGGGAGGGCGTCGGGCTCTGCTCGTATCTCTTGATCGGGTTCTGGTACGAGAACCGCGAGTACGCGTCGGCGGGCCGCAAGGCCTTCGTCGCCAACCGCATCGGCGACTACGGTGTTCTCGTCGGGATGTTCATCCTGGTGGGTGTGGCGGGGTCCTTCGAGTTCGTCGAGATCAATGACGCCGCGAAACAGGGCCTCTTCCGCCCGGATTTCGGGATCACGCTCTTCGGCGCCGCCCCGAGCCTCGCCACGGTCGCCTGCCTCTTCCTGTTCCTCGGCTGCACCGGCAAGAGCGCGCAGATTCCGCTCTACGTCTGGCTCCCGGACGCGATGGCCGGCCCGACCCCGGTCTCGGCGCTCATTCATGCCGCCACCATGGTCACGGCGGGTGTCTATCTTTGCTGCCGGCTCTCGCCGCTCTTCATCACGTCGGATGTTGCGATGTCGATCATCGCGGTCACCGGCACCCTCACGGCGCTCCTCGCAGCGACGATTGCCGTGACCCAGCGCGAGATGAAGAAGATCTTGGCGTACTCCACGGTGAGCCAGCTCGGCTTCATGTTCGCGGCCGTCGGCGTGGGCTTCTTTGCTGCCGGCTTCTTCCACGTGTTCACGCATGCGTTCTTCAAGGCCTGCCTGTTCCTCGGTGCGGGCTCCGTGATGCACGCCGTTCACGCCCACGGCGACGCGGACATCTTCAAGCTCGGTGGCCTCAAGAAGTCGCTGCCGATCACGCGCTATACCTTTTTGTTCAGCTGCCTCGCGATTGCAGGCTTCCCTCTGACGAGCGGCTTCTTCTCGAAGGACGAAATTCTCCTCGGCGCCGCGGCCCAGATCTATCGCCCGGACGACGCGCTGATGACGTCGGTTGGCTGGTTCACCCTGATCGGGCTGACCCTCGCCGCGGTCATGACCGCCTTCTACATGTTCCGGCTCTACTTCCTCACCTTCACGGGGGACTACCGAAGCGCCGATCAGAGTGGAGACCACCCCTACGACGCGCACCCGCACGAATCGCCGCCCAGCATGGCCATTCCCCTGATCATCCTCGGCGTCGGGGCCCTCGTGGTCGGCTTTCTTGGGCTTCCGCACGTCATGCCGATCACCGGCGCGCATCTTCCAAGCTGGTGGGGGCACTGGCTCCACGGCTCGGTGGCAGGGCAGCCGGTCCCCGAAGAGCTCCACATCGTCAATCTCGCGTCGGGGCTCGCGTTTGCCGCAATGGCGATCGGCATCAGCGCGGCGTGGGTGCTCTACCGCAACAAGAGCACCGACGCCCTCGAACAGAAGATTCCCGCGCGCCTCTATCAGCTCGTGTTCGACAAGTGGCGCGTCGACGAGCTCTACGACGCCGTCATCATCAAGCCGCTCAAGAAGGTTGCGACAGTCGCCGGCGCGTCGGACATGACCTTCGTCGACGCGCTCATGACGCGCTTGCCGAGCCTCAACGTCAAGGAGGCCGGCCGTTTCTTCACGCGTCTGCAAACCGGGGTCGTCCAGATGTACGCGGCGGTGATGGTCGTCGGCGTCATCGCGGTGCTCGCGTGGTTCTGGATCCCGCACACCCGCATCGACGCGGAGTTCGACGGCACGCAGGTGGCGCTCACCACGCCGGAGGGGCTTGGCTACGAGTACCGCTGGGACGCCAACTCGGACGGTGACTTCGACACCCCGTGGGGGCCGTCGCCCGACGCCGCCTTCGAGTACGCGAGCGATGACGTCCGGGGCGTGGCGCTGTTCCTCAAGAGCGTCACCACGGGGGTCGAGCGGAGGCTCGGCGTCACCGACGCTTGGATGGAGCTTCCGATTGAGTCCGTGCTTTCGAAGAGCGAACGCTCCCCGAGGGACCTCGGCTTTCAGGTGCGCTTCGACGGTCGCGACCTCGTGATCCGAAAGCCGCGGCCGGGCGTGGACCCATCGACTTCGCACGAAACTCGCCTGGTGATGGGAAGGCCGGCCCGCATCGGAGCCGCCCAGCTCACGGTTCGCCCCCTCGTCGAGGCCACCGTCGAGGTGAGAAACGCGTTTGGCAACGTGCGGAAGTCTTCGAAAGACATCGCGCTGCCGTTTCCCGTGAGAGAGCCGCCGCAGGCGCGGCTCGTGCCGCCGGCAAGGGAGGCTCGCCCATGAGCGTCGGCGTGCTCACCCTGCTGCTCGCCATCCCCGCCGTCAGCGCGGTGTTGCTGCTCGCCATCCCGCGAAGCTGGGAAGGCACGATCAAGAATTTCTCCGTGGGCGTGATGCTCGCGGAGCTCGTTCTCAGCCTGCGCCTGCTGTTCGCGGACTACTCGGCGCCCGGGTATCGGTTCCTCGAGCAGGTGTCGTGGATCGAGCCCTTCGGGATTTCGTACAAGATCGGCATCGACGGGATTTCGCTTTGGCTCGTCATCTTGACGACGCTGCTCTCGCCGATTGCGCTCTATGCCTCCTGGAGCGGCATCACGACGCGCATCAAAGAGTATGCGTTTTCGTTCCTGCTGCTCGAGCTCGGCATGCTTGGGGCGTTCGTCGCGCTCGACCTCTTCCTCTTCTACGTGTTCTGGGAGCTGATGCTCGTGCCGATGTATCTCATCATCGGCGTTTGGGGAGGCAAGGATCGGGTCTACGCGGCCGTGAAGTTCTTCCTCTACACGATGGTCGGCAGCCTCTTGATGCTGGTGGCAATCCTCTACGTGGTCTCCACCTATCACGACGTCACGGGCGTCTACACGTTCGACCTCGAGAAGCTCTACACACTCGTGCTCCCGGCGGTCCCGCAGTACTTGCTGTTCTCGGCCTTTGCGCTCGCATTCGCCATCAAGGTGCCGATGTTTCCGTTCCACACCTGGTTGCCGGACGCGCACGTTCAGGCGCCCACGGGGGGGTCCGTCATCCTCGCGGCGGTGCTCCTCAAGCTCGGCATCTACGGCTTCATTCGCTTCGCAATCCCGCTGTTCCCGGTGGCGAGCCAGACCATCGGCCCCGTGCTCGCCGGGCTCGGCGTATTCGGCATCATCTACGGGGCCTACACGGCCTGGGTGCAGCGCGACCTCAAGAAGCTCATCGCCTACAGCTCTGTCAGCCACATGGGCTTCATTTTGCTCGGGCTCTTCGCGATGAACCGAAACGGCCTTTCGGGGGCCATTCTGCAAATGATCAACCACGGCGTCTCCACCGGCGCGCTCTTCCTCCTCGTTGGCGTCATCTACGAGCGCCGCCACTCGAGGATGCTCGACGACTTCGGCGGGCTCGCCAAAGTGATGCCCTGGTACGCGACGTTCTTCCTGATCATCACGATGAGCTCGATCGGCCTTCCGAGCACCAACGGCTTTGTAGGCGAGTTCATGATTCTTGCCGGCTCGTTCTTCTCTCGCGGCACGATCGGTTTCGGCTCCGGCTGGCTCATCATGACGCTGCTGGCGGCCACCGGCGTCATCTTCGCGGCGGTCTACATGCTGCACGCCGTGCTGCGGATGTTCTGGGGCAAGGTGGTGCACAGCGAAAACGAGTCGTTGCCCGATCTCAACCGCCGCGAGCTCGTCTCGCTGCTCCCGCTCGTCGTGCTCGTCTTCTGGATCGGCCTCTACCCGAAGTTTTTCCTCGATAGGATGGACCCGGCCGTCCACGCCTACGTCGACGATTTTGCCGTCCGCTACGAAGCGGCATCCGGGACGCCCGAAGCTCGCGTTGCCGACCTCGAGACGCTCCGGCGCGAACGAATCGGACACGAGCGCGTGGCGGCGGCGCGCCCGACGGAGGTCGTCCGATGAACGCTCTCGTCGGCATCTCTCCGCTTTTGCTCCTGGTCGCGGCCGGGCTCGCGATCATGGTCGTCGACTCGTTTTCCAAAGAGCGGGCGGGGCTGGCTCTGGTCACGGCGGTGTCGCTCTTCGCAGCCGGCGCTGTGGCGGCCGGCATGCTTTGGAGCGGAGTGATTCCGGCGGCCCCGGATTTCGTGACGCGATACCTCGCGGTCGATCGACTCGGCCTCTTCTTCGACGTAGTGATATGCGCCGGCGCGGCCCTCTCCACGCTGCTCGCCGGCGGCTACCTTCGTGAGCACGGCTTCGAGCGCGGCGAGTTCTACGTGCTCATCGTCTTCACGGCCTTTGGCGCCATGGTGCTGGCTCGCGCCGTGGATTTGCTGAGCATCTTCCTCGGCCTCGAGACGATGTCCCTCGGGGCGTACACGCTGGTTGCCTATCGGCGCACGAGCGCACGCTCGGTCGAAGGTGCCGTGAAGTACTTCCTTCTTGGTTCGTTTGCAGCGGCGATTTTGCTCTTCGGGAGCGCGCTCCTTTACGGAGCAACCGGCCACACCGATCTCGCGGGGATTCGGGAGAGCATCGCCGGCGGCAGCGCCAACCCTTCGCTCACCATTCTCGCGCTCGTGATGATCGTGGTCGGCCTCGCCTTCAAACTTGGAGCGGTGCCATTCCACATGTGGGTGCCCGATTCGTACGAAGGCGCGCCGACGCCGGTGACCACGTTCATGTCGGTCGGCGTGAAGGCCGCAGCAGTCGCGGTGCTGGTGCGGGTGCTCGTCGGCGCGTTCGGCGACCCGGCTAGTATGGGGCTCTACACAGGCTGGACGCCGGTCATCATCCTGCTGTCGATCGCGACGATGGTCTACGGGAACCTCGCCGCCATCGCGCAGAGCAGCGTCAAGCGCATGCTGGCGTATTCTTCGGTGGCGCACGCAGGTTACATCTTGGTCGGCCTCGCCGCGGTCCATCAGGTCGGCTCCTACGCAGTGAGCGCGGTGCTGTACTACGTCGCGGCCTACACCGTTTCCAACGTGCTTGCGTTTGGCTCGTTGATTCTGATGGGCTCCAAGGGCAAAGAGGCGGTGAGCTACGCCGATCTCGCGGGGGCGGGCCGCAGGCATCCCTTTGCGGCGTTCCCGTTCGTCATCGGCGTGCTCTCACTGCTCGGCATGCCGCCCACCGCGGGCTTCTTCTGCAAGTACTACGTCTTCAGCGCGGCCGTGCAGGCAGGCGGCCCGATGATTTGGCTCGCCGTGCTCGGGGTGCTCGCGAGCGCCGTGGGCGCCTACTACTACCTCAAGGTCATCGTGTTCCTCTACATGCGGGAGCCCGAGGAGGACCAGCCCATCGCGGTGCCGATGCGTTCCGCGTACGTCGGCGTCGCGCTCTTCATCGCGGGCTACTACGTCGTGTGGATGGGCGTGAACCCCGGTGTCTTCCTCGACTGGGCGACTTCGGCAGCGTCTAGCTTCGTCGGCTAGCTCGCGCGCCCGAGCCTGTTGCCGGGCTGCACGAGAAGTCTTCGCGGCCGCTCGGCTGGAAGCGCCTCGAAGGCCCGCCGCCAGTGCGAGAAGCGACCCCCGGCGTGGACCGCGTCGAGCACCGCGCGGCCCTCGGCCCGCCCGCCCTGCGCCAGCACGTACTCGACCCAGGCCCAACGGGCGCTGGTCGCCCGCACGTCGACCCGCCCGCGCACGCCGCGCCTCAGCCGGCGAAGCCTCGACTCGACCAAGGGGATGCCCGCAAATGGCGCCCCGTCGAGGGGCGTATTTCGCTTGGCCACGAAGGGCGCCACCCCGAGGGAGATCGGAATGCGCTTCGACAGCGCCGTGGAAAGCCGCACGAGCTCGTCGATGTCGTCGTCGGTTTCGTCGGGCAGACCGACCATCACGTAGAGCTTGAGGCGCTTCATCTCGTGTCGCCGCGCGAGCTCTGCCGCCTCGCGGAGCTGCTCTTCGCTGGTGCGCCGCTGGATCGCGTCCCGGAGGCGCTGGCTCGAGCCGTCGCTCGCGGTGGTGAGGATTCTGTGGCCGCCTCTGCGGAGTGCACCGACGAGCGAATCGTTCAAGCGGTCCGCTCGCAGCGACGAAAGGCCAACCTCCCGTCCGGAGTCCGCGAGCGCATCGACGATGTCCGCGATTTGCGGATGGTCCGTGGTCGCCGCGCCGACCAGCCCGACGCGCTCGGCGTGGTCGGGGATGAGAGACAGCAGGCGCGACGCGTCGACGGTTCGCATGCCATCGTTGGTCGAGCGGCGCATCACGCAATAGGTGCACCCGCGATGGCAGCCGCGCTCGGGCTCGACGAGGAACATGTTTCGGAGCTCGGTGTGCGGCGTGATGATCTGCGAGAAGGCGGGCAGCTCGGCGTCGTCCGCTTTCGCGATCGGCGGCAGGCGGTCGCCATGAAGTGTTGGCACGAAGACGTGCGGCTCGTCTGCCAGCGCCTTCAGGGCGGCGTCTTTCGGCATGCCGAACACGATGTCGAGAGCCGAGTGGACGAGCTGGTCGGCCTCTCCCATCACGACCGCATCGACGAAGGGCCCGAGCGGCAGCGGGTTGCTGAAGGTGAGCGGTCCACCGGCGAGCACGAACGGGTGCTTTGCGTCGCGGTCCTCCGCCAGAGGCGGAATGCCGGCGAGCTCCAGCACTTCGATCAGGCCGGCGAGCTCGGCTTCGTACGCGACCGAAAATGCGATCACAGGGTAGTCGGACACGGGGCGGAGCTTTTCGTAGGTGACGAGCGGCAGGCGCCCGCGCTTCCAGGCGCCCACGTCGTCGGGAAGGAAGGCGCGGTGCGCAGCGCGGCCCTGGGAGCCGTTGATCGTCCGGTAGAGCGTCTGATAGCCGAGCGACGACATGCCGACGCGGTACGGGCTCGGGTAGGCGAATGCCACCGATTCGGGCGCCTCCTTGTCGATGGCCCCGCGCTCGTCGCGCATGCGCTCGACGATCTCTGCCTTCAGGCTGGTCACGGGGATGAGCCTAGGGCCCGAAGCCGCATCAGTCGACGCTGCTGCCGACGCGCGACCAGCGGATGCGCTCGGCGAGGGATGCGCGCGTGTTTTTCCAGGACATGTAGATGAATCGCGCCCGTCCCTTGATTCTAGAGCTTGGCACGGCTCCGATCAGCGGGTTGCGACTGTCGTTCGAGCTGTCGCGATGGTCGCCGAGCACGTAAACGTGCCCCTCCGGAATCTTCAAGGGCAGCCGGTCGAGCGGGAAGTCGTGCTTCGAGTGGCTGATGCGATGGGGCTTGCCGTCGAGCACCTCTCGATAGACCCTGCACGTCGGGTCGAGGTCGCGCTGCTCGTCGGCTGCACACGGCCCCGATTCGGCGGTCTGAAGCACCTCGCCGTTGCGGATGATCTTGCCGTCGCGGATCAGTATCTCGTCTCCGCCGACACCGATCACTCGCTTGACGATGTCTTCGTTGTCTGCCGGGCTGTGCAAAATGATCACGTCACCCGGGTCGGGTGACCCCCAGTTGAAGAGCGCCTCGTGGGTGAACGGAAGAAAGAGCCCGAACGGATATTTGGCCACGACGACCCGGTCGCCGTCGAGCAGTGTCGGCTCCATCGACGGGCCGTCGATCGCAAACGCCTCGAAAAGCGTGATGCGAATCAAGAGCGCCAAGAGCAGCGCGCCGCCGATCGTCAGGACGTTCGACTTCCAGCCGCTGCTGCTCGTCGCCTTGCGCCCCCCCTTCGAAGCGGCGTTGTCTTTTGTTTTGCTCATCCGTGCCGGGCTGCCGCGTGCGTCGCGGCCGGGGCGATTTGCTGGCGCGGACGCTAGTCTGCGGGTAGGCATGCGTCAAGCGAGCCCATGACCGCCTTGTGTATAGACACAGCCACGGAACACGGGATCGTCGCGGTTGCTCGCGACGACGGTCGAATGTGGTCCTCGACGTGGCGGGCCGCCGGAAGGCACGGCGAGAACTTGTTCGAGCACATCGACCGCGTGCTTTCGGAGGCAGGCGTGACCCGAGACGCGCTGTCCTCGATTGGAGTCGACATCGGTCCCGGCAAGTTCACGAGCCTGCGCGTCGGACTTGGTACGGCGAAGGGCCTGGCGTTCGGGCTCGACTTGCCCGTCGTCGGCGTCGAGTCACTTCGCGTGCTCGCACGCTCCATCGAGGGGCGCACGGCGCACGTTCGGGTTCCGCTGATGAACGCGTATCGCGGCGAGGTCTTCGGAGCCGCGTACGTCTGGAATGGTGAAACGCTCGACGAGGTGGTCGCGCCGGCGTTTGGCTCGCCCGACGAGCTGCTCGGCAGCATCGCCGATGCGCTCGCGGGTCGCGAGGCTGTCGTCCTAGGTGAGGGCGCACGCGCCCATGCGCCGCTCGTGCATGCGGCATTGGGCGTGGACGTCGCCCAGGCGGAGCAAAGTGTGGCCGCACCGACGGCCGCCGCGCTCGTAGAGGAAGTTCGCGATGCCTCCCGACGGCACGGTCCGTCAGACCTCGACTCGCTCGAGCCGAAATACCTCAGGCCGAGCGACGCACAGCTTCCCGACCACGCGCTTCGAGCCAGGCGCGACGCCTAGCTTGGCTTGCGCGCTGCGACGGCGTCTCGGTATGCTCGCTCGTAGAGACGCACCGTGCGCTCCCACGAATGGTCGATGCGCATCACGCGACCCTGCAGCTTGCGAAACGCACTGGTGTTGGCGAACGCTGCAGTTGCCCGCTGGAGGGCGCTGAGGAGCGAAGCTTCGGTCGGCTCGTCGTAGAGAAAACCCGAGCCGGTCTTGAGCGACGGCTCGCAGTCCACGACCTCGTCTGCGAGTCCTCCTTCACGGTGCACGACGGGCAGCGCCCCGTAGCGCTGTGCCCGCATCTGTAGATTGTCGGACGGCCTGCCGCCGGTGACGACCATGATGTCGCTTGCCGCCACGAGCTGATGACGGAACGCTTGGTCTTCGCCCGTCTTGATTTGAATGCGATCGGGCCACTGGTCCCAGAGCTCCTCGTACACCGCCACGAGCTCACCGTGCCCCTCGAGCTGAACGACGAGCTGCACGTCGTTGCGGAGGAGGTCGGGGCCGATCTTCGCGAGGAGCGCGATGCCCTCATCGTCCACCGACCCGATGGCGCCAATGAGAGGAACGTCGCTTCGAACCGGAAGAACGAGCTCGCGCTGAAGCTCGGCTTTGCACTTGGCCTTGCCCTCGAGGTCGAAGGGGTCGAATCGGGCGATGAGGTGCCCGTCGCTTGCAGGATTCCAAAGTGCGGGGTCGATGCCGTGCCGGACGCCCGACAGACGCCCGCCGAGCTCTCGAAACACGTCGCCAAGCGGCACCTCTGCCGCTTCCCGCTGAAGCCGATGCGCGTAGTTTGGAGAAGGCGTGGTGACGAGGTCGGCGTTCAGCAAACCTGCTTTCAGGACGTTGACTTCGTCGCCCTGACGCGCCTCTTCGCCGAGACCGAGCCAAGCCGCGTCCCGCGAGTCGAAGCACCCTTGGCTCGACGCGTCGTAGATGGTGAGCACGCTCGGCATGTTCGGAAGGGCCGCCCGGAGCTGGGCGACAGCGGCCCCGCCCGCCCAACCGTGGGCGTGCACCACGTCGTAGTCGGAGGCGTTTTGGCGCGCGAGCTCGGCGGCCGCTTTGGAAAACACGCCGACGCGGGACGCGTTGAGCTGCCCGCTTTCCTCGGTGAGCGAGCCCGCCGCGAGCAACACCTCTTCGTTGCCGATGAAGATCAAGCCGACGCCATCGGGATTGCGCCCCGTGTAGAGCTCGCATGACCAGGAGCGATCGCCGAGCTCCAGCTCGAGCTTGGTGAGGCGCCGGGCGAGGGCGAGCTTGGCCGTGTCGACGTGGGAATAGAGGGGAGAGACCAGGTCGACCGTGTGGTCTGCGCGACGGAGCATCTTCGCGAGGGCAGTGACCTCGCGCGACTGCTGGGACGAGGTGAAAGCTGCTGGGGCTATGAAAAGGACACGCACGGTGCTGGACCAT
>CAJIBU010000084.1_pt1 | contig 45255 bp, 30 predicted proteins | sample 9199451 | NCBI WGS metagenome assembly CAJIBU01 (sample SAMEA7708315, study PRJEB35096) | sediment metagenome | biome: marine neritic benthic zone biome [ENVO:01000025]; feature: sediment [ENVO:00002007]; material: shallow marine sediment [ENVO:03000034] sea grass bed [ENVO_01000059] ... | reverse complement strand
CTTCCATGCGAAGCCGAGGCGCAAACCAGCTCTCGTCTTGAAGGATCACCCCGCCGAAGAGCTCGGTCATCTCGGTCTGGAAGAGGTCGTAGAAGTTGATGAAGTACCGCTCGTCGATCGTGAACGAAAAGCCCCAGTCTCGAATGGCGAGCGCAAGGAGCGCATAGTACTTGTCGTAGAAGACGCCGGCGCGTTCCGGACGGAAGAAACCGAAGTAGCCGTCTTGGTACTTCGTCCACATGCCAAACCCTTGGCCCGGCGCGAGGCTCAGGTCCGAGCCGGGGATGTCGAGCGATTCGCCGAGCCAGCGGTAGATGTTCTCGTCGGCATCATACGCGTACGAGCCCTCGTCCGGCAGATTGAGCAGCTCGACGAACCAGTTCATCGCATCGATCGACGCCAGGAACTGATCGTCGAAACCAAGCGGGCCGGTGTTCAGGGCGAAACCGGGCTCGAAGTTGAAGCGGTAGAAGAGGTGCTGATAGATCTTCGCCGCGTCGATCACCATGGCGGTCGAGCCGCTGTCGCGCGCGCCGCCGAGACGGAAGCGGCGATAGTAGCGTTCCGGATACAGCTCCTCGAACCGACGCCGGAAATGGTCGATCACCTCGCTGAAGCTCTCGCCCGAGTCGAAGCGATTGCACCAGGAGATGTCGTCCGTGCGCTCGTCCGGGCAGTAGAGATAACGCACCGGCGAATAGTCACGATCGAAGTTGGCGCCGTCGATGTAGGCTGCGAAGTCGGCGTAGTCGTCTACGTCGGACTCGAAGGTCGAGCACACGCAGCTCGATTGGCCGCCGCAGGGCTCCTGCGGGAAGACGAAGCGGGGGTTCTGAACGCAGCGCTGGTACACGGGCTGGCCGTTTCGCAGCGCGCCGGAGCCCTGGGTCGCGGGACAGTCGGCATCCACGCGACAGGTCTCTCCGCCGCGGTAGTAGCGCCACCAAGTCCTTCCGACCTCGTGGCTGCGGGCCAAGCCCTCGAACGGCCCGTTCGTCGGCATTTCGACGTCGCCGTCGACGCCACGAAGGTCGTTCACCTCGCGAAGATCGAAGTAGTTCCAGATCGTCGCAGCAGCGTCGTATCGGCCGAGCCCCTGCGCGTCGGACATGTCGCCGCTGTAGTCCATGGTGGAGCTGGTGGTGTGGTTGTGAACGCCTCGCCGTGCGCGCTCGTTGCGCGTTTCGCGGAGGTCATCGAGGTACTGGTCGAACTCCTCACCGGCGACGAACCCGTCGTCGTCGAGGTCGTAATCATCGACCTGCGGGAGCGGCAGATCGCCCGAGGGGTCGATCGAATCACCCATGACGGCGTCGAAGTAGCCGTCGCCGTAGTTGTCCCGATCGAGGCTCGCAGCGAAGTTGTGCCTCAGCCCGACCGAATGTCCGAGCTCGTGGAGCAGCACCATGCGCATCTGGAGCTGCTGCATTCGCATGGACGCCTCCGATGGCTCGCGCCCCCGAAATGCCTCCGCCCAGTACTCGAGGTAGCGCGACCGATAGCGGGACTCGTTGAGAGCGCAGATGTTTCGGTCGGAGAGCTCTTGCTCAGCGCGCGAACCGGCGGTGAGTGTGCGCGTGAAGCCCGACCCTCGGAACGGCGAAATCTGGTCGAGCACGTCTTGATCGAAGATGTTCGTCTGCGGCGAAATCCCGTAGACGTGCGTCTGCCCGTGATCGAAGTGCCGGTGAAGCGCGTCGAAGCCATCGTTGCCGAGTACCCCATCAGCTTTCGCTCGATCGGAGTGCCGGCGAGGCGTCGAAGCCGGTCGCTTAGAACCTGTGCGCGCCCCTCCTGCCCATAGAGCCGGTCCGTGCGGTCGCTCGCGCGATCCATGGCCGCACGAAACGCGCCGTTGGCGTCGACCGGGAGCGCGGGCCGGCTCGGGTCGTCGACCGTGAAACCGTCGGACCCGGACGCGGCGAGCCCCTGCGGATGCTCAGTGCGTCCAATTCTCGAGAAGTACTCGCGGAGGTTTTCGCCACTGAAGTAGCGCTCGACCGCCTGCTCGTCGCCGGGCTCGCAGCCGAGGTCGTCGTTCGCGCAGCGGAGCACCGGGAAAAACTCCAGCGCGGTCGTAGCCATCCGCTCGATGCCGTTGGCCGCGACGTTGGAGTTGGACGTGATCAGCTCGCCGCTCGTAGGGTCGACCATCGGGTACGCCACGCCGCCGAAGAACGTGTTGACCTGGTCGATGTAGTTCACGAACTGATACCGGATGTCACCGAGCTGCTCCCAGACGACGGGCTCGCCAGACTCGTCCTCGACTTCGTCGCAGCTCTGGGACGCGTCGGTTCGGTAAAGATCGCATGTGTTGCTCCGAAGCACGAAGAGGCACTCGTCGCCAACGAACCGGTACCGATAGGTCTGCGGCAGCGGGTAGTCCTCGAAAGAGTCTGGCGTGGCCGGTTCGTCGAACTCTAGGTTTTCGATGTGGCACGCGTACGGCTGCTCGACTCCCCGTGCGCGCCACTCGTCCGGCGTGACGAAGGGGTCGTACTTGCCGCGGCAGGTGCCGTCGACGTTTTCGGGCGAGCCGCAGAAGCAGTACCCGGTTGGGTCGCTGCTCTGGCATTCGACGCGCACGTCGTCGTAGTTGGGCAGCGCCTGGTCGCGCGCAGCGCGCCAGCCTCGCATGAAGACCTCGTTCCACGCGCCCATCGACTCCATCGCGATCGGCACGAGGTGCTTTGGGAAGCCTTCGTTCAGGTGGTAGACGACCGAACCTGGCCCATCTGGAAGCTGCCTCGGCACGCGGTCGCGCATCGGAATCGTGCAGCGGCGCGCCGTCCGGTCGCAGGTCGAGCCGGACACGCCGGGCGTGTCGGCGAACCGTCCGTCGCACTCCCAGTCGGCGGCGCACGGCTGGTCGGTCAGCGACTCTTCGAAGAAGCTCAGCCTTGGCCGTAAAAACGCAAGGGCGTCTGTCTCGCCGAAATCCTCGCCGAGCCCGCCGGCGCAGACGTGCCTCTCGGTGTCACAGAAGCCGCCGCTCCCGCAGTCGATGTTGCGGTCGCACCGGCGCGTGATGTCGTCACGGTCGGCCCGCAGGTACGTTCGCTGGCTGGTTCGAAACACGCCGAACTGGTCGAACTCTTCGAAGCTCTGGTTTGCAACGGCATACTGGTGGTCGGGCGGCACTCGAAGAAACGCGAGCCTGTGAGGGACCGAAAGCGTTTGGCAGGGCGCGCCGCTGGCGAGCAGACAGCCCGAGCCGGGCGACATGTTCACGAACGTGACGAAGCTCATGTAGTGCGTCACGTCCTCCGTGCCTTCCGGCCACTCGGAGGCGAAACGGTAGGCCGGGTCCTCGCCGACACTCACGAACTGAGGCTGCCAGGACTTCGGGAACGTGCATCGCTCCTCTTCATCGCGGCCGACGCAGTGCGAGCTGCCGTCCTGAATGAAGAAGTCCCCAGGCTCACGGGTCCATCCCCCCATCGCGTCGAGCTCACCGGGGAAGAAGAAGGAAGCGACGTGGTTCTTGGACCAGTCGACTCGCATGAAGTCGCGCTCGAACCAGCGGCGGTCCTCGGTGTTTTCCTCGATGATGTTGCGGGTCTCGCCGGTGACCTCGTTGTACTGGTTGCGAACGTCGACGTGGTCGACGATCTCGAACGCCGCCAGCGGCTGACCTCTGTACTCGTCGCTTCCACCGTCCGTGTTGGAGCCGGCAACCAGCTCGAACGCCCGATACGCGAAGAGGTAGTCCCGATCGATCACCCATCGAATGCGGCCAACGCTCCCTGACTCGCCCTTGTCGACGGCGAGGTCGGACCAGCCCATGTCGCCCGTCCAGGTCGGCCCCGTCGACTCGGCGTCAGCGTCCACGACCGTCTGCGCGACCCACCACTCGCCTTCGAAGATGTCCTTTTCGACCAGGTTGGGTTGGACGCGGTTGGCCGTGGGCGCGCCCTTCGTGCAGCTGAGCGCAGCCAGCGCGAGGAGCGCTAACGGGGCTAGACGATGAAGGAAGCGCTGATGCACGGTCAGAATCCCAAGTAGCTCGCGATGCCGAGCTGGCGTTGAAGGTCGATGAGCTGGAAGAAGAACGACTCGAGGTCGCGCTGGCGGCGGTCGAGCGTGTCGAGGTCGAGAAACGCTTCGTCCGCCGTCGCCGGGATGCGGTAGCCGCGGTTTTCGAGCTCGGCGAGCTCGCCTGGAGGCACCACCTCTTCGTCGGCCAGGCGCTCGAGGACGTCGATGGCGAACGCATTGTTCGAGGCCTCCGCCACCATGTTGAAGCCGACGGATTCCTGGTTGGGGATCGCGGCCGCGGGCTCGATTTGGAAGGCGAGGAAGGTCTTCCCGAACCGCGACGAGCTGTGACGGACGAAATCGACGCCCTCCACCGAGCCATCGCTCGGCGCGAAGCAATCACCCTCACCCTCGACGCAGATGAAGAGTTGATTCTGGAAAGTGGTGTCCGTGAAGATCGGGAAGTCGGCCAGGGCAAAGAGAGCCGCGAGATACTGCAAGAGCACCGAGCTGCCCCCGTCGATGATGTCGAGGCCGGCGTACGTCTCCTCGATCGGGTCCGGGCGGCAGGTCTCGGGTTGGCTGCAATCGCCGCGATAGAAGTCCATGTAGAGGACTCGCGGGTCGATGCAGACGCCGAGGGGGCTGCCTCCGTCGCAGGAGACGCGCGGCGCGATCGATTCGGGCTCGTCTTGAATGATGCCCTGGAAGATCTGCTGCATCTCGACCGGGAAGAGGTCGTAGAAGTTGGTCCAAAACGGCACGTCGCGCGTGAAGCTGGTGGTCCACCCGCGCTGCGTGAGCATCTGAAGCGCAAACCACTTGTCGTAGAACGAGCCGATGCGCTCGATTCGGAAAATGCCCGTGAGCCCTCGCTGATAGCGCGACGAGAAGTACCGCCCGAGGCCGATCGAGAGGTCGACCTCGGAACCGAGCGCGCCCGGCGCCGTGCTGAACCGCTCGAAGTTGCCGCTCGATGGGTTGAAGGCATACGACCCGATGTCGGGCTGCCCGAGAATGCGCGCATAGAAGTTGAGAACGTCGGCGCTCGCCATGAACTGGTCGTAGAAACCAAAGTCGCCCTCGTCGTTGCGGAAGCTCGGGTCGACCTGATAGCGGAACAGCAGGTTCTGGAACACGTCCTGGAGGATCGTGAAGTGCCGACCGATCAGCCGGTCGAAGATGTAGGAGCCGATGTCGAAGTCCGACCGATACCGGCGGAAGTTGGTGAAGATATACTGCCGCTCGTACTGCTCGGCGACGTTTCGAACCACCTCGCGATAGCTGTCTCCCTCGTCGAAGCGATGACACCAGCCGATGGTGCCTACGCGGTCGTCCGAGCAAAACCGGTACGAGACTGGCAGGTAGCGGCCCGAAGGGTTCGCGCTGGCGAGAGCGTCGACGTCAGCGTCGAAGCTCGAGCAGAGCCGGCCGTGAGTGGCTTCACCGTTGGGGTGCGGGACACAGGACTGGGTTAGGCCCGCGCTGCGATTCACGTCCGTGAGCTCGGCGCTTCGCTCGCCGTCCGCGCCGAAGGGGCAGTCCGCGTCCGTGCTGCAGGCCTGCCCGCCCTGGTAGAACTTGGCCCAGGCGCGGCGGGTGTTGCGCGGGTCGATGTTCGAGATGTCGCGGCCCGCGGCGTTGTCGTACACCTCGACCAAATCACCGTAGCCGAAGCTCACGGCGGCGACGTCGTAGCGACCGGCGGCGATGTCGATGCGGCCGTACCACTGCGCGTTGTACTCCATCACCGACGAGTCCATGTGCCGGTCGATGCCTGCGAGCTCGCGCTTGCTCCGCGCCTCTTCGAGGTCGACCTCGAACGCAACCTGCTCGTCGGGGCTCAGCCCCGAGGTGCCGTCCTGATCGTACGACGCCGGATCGGGCAGCGGGAACCGTTCGTTGATCTGGTAGTAGGGGTCGTCGTAGTTGCCGGTGTCGGCCGACGCGCCGAAGTCGTGGCGAAGCCCGAGGCAGTGCCCGAGCTCGTGAAGCTGGGTGTTGAAGTAGAGGAGCTGGTTGAGCCCGATTTCGAGCCGCGCTCGCGGCCAGCTCCTGTGCTCGTTGACGAACGCGAGCACCGAGTTGTCGACGAACTCGTTCGGCATCAGCACGTTGTGGCTGGAGATCGCGTTTTCCTCCTCGATGTACGACCGGAGCTGCTCGTGCACTGGGACGCGGAGTGGCGACACCCGGTCGAGGATCGCGTCCGACACGTCCGAAGGCCCGTATCCCTCTGGAATCACGTCGATGCCTGCGAGCATCAATGTCTCGAAGCTCTCCATCAGCCGGTATTCGATGTCGGTGCCCTGAAGCGCCGCACGCCGATCGACGAACGTATTGGAGCGCCCGGCCGGACCCGCGAGCACTTGGGCGCGCGAAGCGAAATCCGCCATGCGCTGGTCGATCGAAGCGACATCGAGCGGAGACGCAGACCCGTGCTTCAGCGCCACGTTGAAATCCACGCGCGGACGCGCCGGGAGCTGCACCCTGTCGAGGTTTTCGAGGTATGCGCGAACATCCTCGCCCGTGAGGAACTCTTCGTTGGTCAGGTCGCCGTTGATCAGGTCGTACATCTGGAGCGCGGTGGTGCGATACGAGTCGAGCGCCGGGCCGCCGATGTTCGCGTCGCCGACCATGATCTCCCCGGTGACGGGGTCGCCGCGAAGCGTGGCGATGCCGAGGAACCGCGTGCCCGGCTGGTCGACGTAGCTCAGGAACTTGAAGCGCGTGTCACCCCGCTCCTGGCAGGCGAGCCCGTCGATAGAGCCGCCATTTTCCGCGATCGAGGCCTTGTTGCAGGTGTTGATGCGAAGCTGCACGACGCATTCGCTGCCGCGCTGCGCCGCGCCGAACCAGCCGTAGAAGTGCTCGTCGCTCAGGTCGGCGCGGTCGAGATCGGGCTGCGCGCCCTCAGGCACCTCGACGTAGCAGTCGTAAGGGTTTTGAACGCCGCGCGCCTCGGCCTCCGCCGGCGTTTCGAACGCATCGAACCGCCCCGGGCACGTCGCGTTGATGATCGCGCCGGTGTCCGGGTCGTTGACGCACGCGCAGTAGCCGTCCGGGTCCTCGGTTTGGCACGTGACGTCCGGATACACGGCGGCGGGCCGCCCCTGAAGCGTCCGGACGGTTTGCATGAAGACTTCGTCCCAGCGCGCCGCAACCTCGAAGCTCGGCTCGACCAGGTGCGCCGGAAGCTCGGGCGTCGTGTAGAAGACAATCGGCCGCAGGCGCCGCTCCGAGAACGGGATCGGCTCGCCTTCTTCGTCAAACCAGTCGTACCAGATGTTGTGGCGGTTGATGTTGTAGTTCAGGAAGTCAGTCTCGAAATACGCGGGGTCGTCGGGGTCGGTGGAACGGTCGATCGTGGGGCGCTCGAGCCGAAAGTAGCCCGCCCGCTCGAATCGGGAATCGACCCAGTTCGTCGGTGCATACTGCCGCTCGTCGCTCACCCGCAGGAAGCTGTTGCGGATGTACATCGCCGTGCTCGTACAGGTGGGCGCATCGAGGAAGTTCGACAGGCACCAGTTGACCTCTCTTTGTTCGAGCGGGTCGAAGACCTTCTCGGGCGTCAAGATCTCCTGCGAGACGAAGTCGAACGCGTAGAGCTGTTCGGCCTGGTAGTCGTCGGCCCACGTACGGTCGTCCTCGGCGCAGCCTTCCGCCTCGTCTTCGAGCCCGTCGCACGACATGAAGTGGAACCTCGGCTGCCACGATTCGGGAAACTCCGAGCCCGCCTGAATGAAGAGCTCGGCGGGCTGCCGCTCGAACAGGCCGAGGATCGAGTTGAGCTCGGCGAGCTGCCCGTAGTAGCCGGGGAGAATGTTGGTCGCCCAGTTGACGCGCATGAACTCGCGCTCGTACCAGGGCCGATCGGTGTCGTTCTCCTCGATGACGTTGAGCTCTTCGCCCGTGGTGTCGGTGTACGCGCGTCGAATGTCGAAGTGTTTTTCGATCTCGAACGCCGCCACGGGCTGCCCGAGGAACTCGCCGGGCTCCGGCATGTCCGGATTGGCGCCCTCGATCAGCTCGTAGTCGCGAAACGCGTAGAGGCTCTTTTCCTCGATCACCCAGCGGATGCGCGGCATCGAGCCGAGGTCCGAGCCCTGAAAATCGTAGGCGGTGTCGCCGGGGAACGTGCCGAGCCCGCCGCCCTCGTAGTCCACGTCGATGACGGTTCGGCCGAAGTACCAGGACGAGTCCAAGAAGACTTCTTTGGCCACGGCGTTGGTGCCCACGCGGTCGACCGGCGGCTGCTCCTTACCGCAACCGATCAAGCCAACAATCGTAAGTGCAAGAATCGCGATCGAACGCGCGCGTACCATCCAGGCCCTCCGAACCCCAGAGTCCCTCAAGTGTACGATGCAATCGGCCGAAGAGACACCCACAGCCGCCTACACCCGCTGCGGTTTGGCGTACCGTGTCCGGGCTGCCTAGGATTTGAGGGTGCGGATCCACACCTTGCGGGGGGCAAAGTTGGAGGAATCCGTTCTCGCGGCGTCGAGCGCCCGGGCGCGGCCGCTCATGCGTGTGCTCGAAGAGGGGCTCGATGCGGCGGCGACGGCCGCACGAGCAAGCGCAGGAGCCATTTTTCTAGGACAGACTCCGAACGCGCTCCAGTGCGTCGCGGCCTGTGGCCCGGACGCGAAGTTCTTACTCGAGCACCGGGTGCCGTTTCACCCCCGACTCGTCAAGCGCGTGCTCGCGCGTCGCACCCCCATCGTTGCCGCCAACCCCTCGGCAGACCCGCAGTTCTCGACGCGGTCGTCGCACCAGACGCGCGTTGCGCTGCTCGCTCCGATCCACGCGGGAGGTCGGCCGCTTGGTGTTCTTCAGCTCATCAACCCGCGTCGCCCGGCGCGTTTCCGCGACCACGAGGTACAGACCGTGCAAGCGTTTGCGAGGTCGATCGCTACGACCCTCATCCAAACCTCGGCGCTCCGTCGACAGGAAGGCCTCGCGGCGCACGACCCCCTCACCGGGCTGCGAAACGTGCGCGCACTCGACTCGGAGCTGAGCCGAGCAGTGGCCGCCGCTCGACGAGGTGAGCGCGACATGGCGATCATGTTCGTCGACGTCGACCACCTCAAGAAGGTCAACAGCAAGCTCGGTCACGCCGCTGGAAGCGAAGCGCTGCGCCGGACGGGGCGTGCGCTCGACGAAGCCGCCGCCGGTGTCGGCGACGTGTTTCGCTTCGGGGGAGACGAGTTCGTCGTCTTGCAGAAGCGGGCCTCGAAAGAGAGCGCCCGGGCCTTGGCGAACCATCTGCGAAGCCACGTCGCGGCAAACACCGCGGGCCCGATGCGCCCGAAGGGAAGCTTGCCGACGATCACGGTGTCGGTCGGCGTCGCAACGCTCGAAGGCCTTCGGACGCTGAACGAGCAGCCCGCGAGCGACGTCGGCTCGAGGCTGATGGCGACGGCCGACCGCGCGCTCTTCCGGGCCAAAGCCGCAGGCCGCAACCGCGTGGTGCTCGCGACGGCGCGTGACGACCGCCTGTGAGCTAGGCGACGGCGTTCAAGTACTCTTCGGTGTTGGACTCGATGCGAGCCTGCACCACGGCCGGGTCTTCCTCGGTGACGATCTCGTCCGGCGTGACCTTGAAGAGCGGCTGGCCTTTGGAGACGATGGTGCCGTTGCTGTCGACGAGGATTTTGTCGACGGTGCCCGCGAACGGCGCGTACACCTTGTTGAACATCTTCATCACTTCGACGATGTAGAGCGGGTCGCCGGCCTCGAAGTGCTGCCCTTCTTCGACGAACCGCGGCAGACCGGGCCCTTCCTGCGCGTAGTACATGCCGCCGCTGATCGCGACGATTTCATCTGCCTTGGTGGCGGGAGGCGGCACCAGCACCTTCTTCATCTTGGCTTGGTGGTCGGCGTCGAGCAGCCGCTCGGGAATCGTGATCGTCAGGTCCTCGTTGACCCGCAGGTCGAAGAACCCGACCTTGTCGCCGATCAGCGGCAACAGGCCGTAGAGCTCGGTGCCGAGCTGGAAGCCGAGGTGGGCCTCGCGCACCCGCTGCCACGTGTCGGCGTCGAAGCCCTTGGCCGGCTTGGCGGACTTGAGCCGGGCATCGAGCTCGGGCCACGGGAGCCCGCCGAGACGCTCTTCCACCTCGGCATAAAACGCCGCGCCTTCGTTCAAGATCGCCTGGTCCTGCTCCCAGATCGCGTGCGCCGCGGGGAGGTCGACCTCGGCGTCCATGTGAAGAAGGAAATAGGTGTCCGCGAGAACCAAGAACGGGTTCTTCAGCCAGGTCACCCGCCGGTTTTTCACCTCGAAGCTTTGCTTGTTCGAGCTCAGCCAGGCCGAAAGAAGATGCGGCTGCCGCAGCACGCGGCCGAGCGGACGCCCGAGGAGCGTCTTTTTCATCACGGAGATGTCGGTGGTGGCCTTGGCGGCCGCAGGGTCTCCCGACGCGGCCTTCACGTACTGCTGGCAGAGCCGCTCGTATGCGTAGTCGGCGTCGATCTCGCTCGCTTCTTTCAGGAGCTCGCCGACGAGCGTCAGGTACGGCACGACGAATCGCGTCGTTGGCTTGGCGTCGACGCCGTTGGCCAAGAACCAGTGCACCAGCCCGTAGTGAAACTGCAGATTGGTTTGCAGATCGGAGCCGCGGAGCACGGTGCGGCGGAGCACCTCTCGCATGCGCTCGTAGCTGTCGCGGCGATCGTCACCCGTGGTCACGAGGAGCGCGATGTTGCTGTCGTACGCGCCCGCGAGCTTGTAGCGAATGAAGAGGTCGGTGTCGGGGTTCTTGAAGCAGATGCCCTGGTCGTCGCGAATCTCGCCGTCGATCGGGTCGGACCACGACATGATTTGCCCGCCCGCGTGGGGCGAAAGCGATTGGTCGGTGGCGTTGAGCCGAGCTTCGACCGCGGCGGGGTCCCGGAGAACGCGCTCGGGCCTCGGCAGCCTGGCCTTGTGCTTCGCGAGGAGCGCCATCATCTCGACCACCGACGTGACGTCGAACCAGTCCTCCGCGTCGGAGGGATTGCGGAAGCGAAGCGAATAGCAGAGCTCGGACACGCGGTGCTCGACCTGAATCCGCGTGTTGACCTCCATGAAGTAGTGGCGCGCGCCGTCGACGATGCACTCGAACGTCGACGCCGAGTCCAGCTTCACCGCCTCGCCGAACCGCTCGGCCTCGGCCTCCATCTTGGTCAAAATGTCGAGGTCCTGCTGGATCGCGTCGGCATGATCGTCGTTGCCCGCCGCGCGTTCCCGCTCGACCGCGGCGGCGAGCGTCTCCTGCGTGATCGACACCTCGAGCAGCTTCTGCTCGTGCATCTGCAGCGAGCAATCGCGGCCTCCGAGCGAAACCGTCCACTCGCCGTTGCCGATGATCTGAATCTCGTTGTGTCGAGTCGTCTCGATGTTGAGCTCGACGAGAATGTTCTTGTTGTCGCCGACGCCGAGCGCCTTAACTTCGCTGAGGATCTCGCGCACCATCGCCGGCGCGTCTTCGGCAGCGTTGACGATGCGCTGCCCCTTGCCGCCTCCGCCGCCGATCGCCTTCAGACGAACGCGGGTGCCGGGGTGCTTCTTCAGGATCGCGCCCACCTCGGTTTGGATTTGCTCGCCGAGCTCGTCCACCGTGTAGAGGTCGAGATGGGCGTCGTAGGAAGCCGCCAGAACGGCGTCGGCGACGGTCTCGAGATCCAGGCTGTCGTCGCTGAGCCCGGGGACGTCGAGGCTGTGCTTTTTCGCGACCTTTTTGAGGGCTTTTCGGTCGGGGTGCTTCTTCAAGAGGAGCCGCGCCGTCGCGTTGTTGACGCCCGGCGTGACGCTGACCTCGACGCGCTCTGCCGTCCGTTTGGCCTCGTCTTTGAAGCCCGCGGCCTGCACCGTGTAGGAGCAGGGGCCGACGAAACGAAGGCCGGACTCCTCGATCGACCGGACGAACTCCTCGTCCTCCGCCATGAACCCGTAGCCGGCGAAGATGTAGTCGTAGCCGTTTGCTTTGGCGATGGCGATGATCTCGGCGATGCGCTCGGTGCGCTCTTCCTTGCTGGCGCCGGTGTAGTCGGCGACCGCATGCACGCGAGAAGGGTCGAGCCGGCGAAGCTCCGGCGCGAGCGCACGCGGATAGACGATCGAGTCCTTCTCGGAGAGGAGGATCCCGACTTTGTCCATCCCCATTTCGGCGAAGACGTCGAGCGCCTCCTGGCGAATCGGGCCGCGGCACACGATCAGGATGCTCATGTCTTCGCAGCTGAACGACCGCACCCAGTCGGACTCGGACTGCCCGAGGCGGCGGTCCCGATGAATGAGCGGGTTGTTCATGTAGCTGTCGGACGACATCAGTGGAACTCGCGCTGGATGCCGCTGAGCGGCTCCGGGGTGTAGTGGGACAGGTAGAAGTTCAGGCTCTTGCCGAGGGCTGCCCGCACGTCGGTCGGCATCACGATCTCGGAGATCGACCCGAGGCTCAGGGCCTCCTTCGGGTTCATGAGCTCCTTTTCATAGCGTGCCCCGACGGCCGCCTCCTGCTCTTTGACCCAGGCTGCGACCTCGGCTTCGGCATCCTCGCGAGACGCGCCCGCGTCGAGGGCCTCTTGAAGCCGAAGCTTCGCTCGCCCTCGCATGTCGCGGAGCTCCTGCTTGTAGACGAACTCCTTGCCGGCGGGCCCCATCACGGCGACACGCGTAGTCGGGAGCGCCATCACGTGGTCGGCGCCGACGGCGTAGCAGTTGAACGCCGCATACGCGCCGCCAAACGCGTTGCGGATGATCAGCAAGAGGCGCGGGGTTCTCAAATCGATGATCGAGTCGAGCATCGCGCGCCCGGCCTGAACGATGCCGCGGCTTTCCTGATCGCGTCCGGGCAAAAAGCCTGTCGTGTCCTCGAGAAACACCACCGGGATGTTGTAGAGGTTGCAGAACCGAACGAAGCGAGAGAGCTTGAATGCCGCATCGACGTCGATCTGCCCCGACGAAACCGCGCTGTTGTTGCACACGAAGCCCACGACGTGACCGCCGAGCCGGCCGAACGCAGTGATCATGTTGCGCGCGCGCTGCGGCTGGAGCTCGAAGTAGTCGCCGTGGTCGCAGATCTGCTGGAGGATGATGCTGACGTCGATCGGCGTGTTGAATCCGGTCGGCGAGTTGAACGCCTTTCGAAGCAGGGTGTCGATCTCGCCCGTCGGCCGTTCGATCGGGTCGGAGGTTTCCTGGTAAGGCGCGAATTCGTGATTGTTTCCGGGCAGGTAGCTGAGCAGGCGGCGCGCGGTGCGGAGCGCGCCGACCTCGTCCCGAACCGTGAGATCCGAGACCCCGCTCTGCCCGTGGACGCCCGGGCCGCCGAGCTCGTCCGCGGTGACGTCCTCTCCGAGCACGGACTTCACGACGCCAGGACCGGTCAAGCCGAAGAACGTGTTCGACGGCTGGATCATGAAGCTCCCCTGCCGCGGCAAGTACGAGCCGCCGCCGGCGTTGTAGCCGAACATGCACATGATGCTCGGAACCACACCGCTGATCTTGCGAAGCGCGGTGAACGCCTCGGCGTAGCCGTCGAGCCCGCCGATGCCCGCGGGAACGAACGCGCCCGCGCTGTCGTTCATGCCGACGAGCGGAATGCCCTGCTTGCCCGCGAGCCGAATGACGTTGGCGAGCTTGGTTCCGTTGGTGGCGTCCATCGACCCCGCGCGGACCGTGAAATCGTGACCGTAGAGCGCAACGTCGCGCCCGCCGATTTGAACGACCGCCGTGACGATCGAGGCGCCGTCGAGGTTTCGGCCCCAGTTCTGATAAAGGACGGTCGGCTCGCTGCCCGGGTCGCGAAGGACGTCGATGCGCTCCCAAACCGTCATGCGGCGCTTGGCGTGCTGCCGGCCGATCTGCACGGGCCCGGCTGCCGTGCGCGGACGATCGCGAAGCAGCTGGCCTTCTTCGATCGCCTGTTCGTAGGGGCCGTGCGCCTTGGCGCGATGGCCCGTCGCAACCTCGTCGCCCTGCGATTCGAAGGGGTTGCGTAGGCTCGGCGTCACGATTTCCTGGTCCGGCATAACTACACTTGCCTACATTGGGCGGCGCCTCTAGGGCGGGCTTCGCAGCGAACGCCCTTTTACGGGCTTCTCGGCGCAAACGCCAGTGAACACGATGGCTGCGATCGACCCCGCGTGGCGCCCCTCTGGAAATCCGCGAAAATGCAAGCGTTCATGCCGCCCGACGACGATGCACGACACGCGCTAGACGTCGCCGAGCGCGCAGCGAAAGAGGCCGGCTCGCTGGTGCTCGAGGGGTGGCGCGCCGGCGGGGCGATCTCGAAGAAGGGCCGCTTCGACCTGCTCACGGAATACGACCTCGGAAGCGAACGCCTGATCCGTGAGCGGCTGACCGACGCGTTTCCAGACCATCGAATCGTCGGCGAGGAAGGTGCGGAGACCGGCGAAGGCGACCTCGTCTGGTACGTCGATCCGATCGACGGCACGACCAACTTCGCACACGGGCACTTCTTTTTCGCGATGTCGATCGCCCTTTACCGCGGCGCAGAGGGCCTCGCGGGAGTGGTGCATGCCCCTGCGCTCGGGGTGACTTGGAAAGCTGCCAAAGGCAGCGGCGCCTTTCGAAACGAGGCGCCGTGCCGGGTCTCGTCGCGCGAAGCGCTCGACGAAGCGTTGACCGCAACCGGCTTTCCCTACGACCGTGGCTCGAACGACGACGACAATCTCTCGGAGCTCGGCGCGTTCCTCGCGCAGGCGCGGGGCATTCGGCGATGCGGCGCAGCGTCGATCGACCTCTGCCTCGTCGCCGACGGCACCTACGACATCTACTGGGAGCAGGCCTTGAACGCCTGGGACATGTGCGCGGGCGCGCTGATCGTGCTCGAAGCGGGTGGCCGTCTCTCGAGCTACGACGGCGCTCCGGCCGACCCGCGAACGGGCCGCCTCGTGGCGACGAACGGGCTCTTGCACGAGGTGGCCGTCCGCACGATTGGTGAGGCGCGCCACAAACTTCGCACCCGCAATCGGTGAATCCGCCTTCGCGGACCGGTACACTGGTTCCGTGGGGGACGCGACGAACGGAGAACGGCCAGCCACTGCGCCGTCGGCAGAGACTCTCGCCTCGCTGGTGCCGCTCGACCCGAGCGAGCGCTGGTCGATGGTGAACGTGATCACGGGCCGCCACATCTTCACGATGATGGTCTGCGCCGGCATGGCGTACCTCGGTCTGTGCTTGGGACAGCTCGCGATGGGCTTCGACGATACGCGACTGAAGCTGATGACGATGTACGGGCTGACCGGCATGGCGATGCTCGCCGTCGGCTGGCGGGCGCGGCTCCAGCCGTTCCCAGTGATGTGGTCGGTTCACATCGCCGGCGCCCTCTTCTTGGCGGCGAACACGACGGTGACGCTCGGCTACGCCCTGAGCGGGGACCTGTCGGACTTCTATCTGTTCGTGCTGATTCAGTTCGCGGCCGGCGCGGTGCTGCACAGCCGCCGCTGGCTCGCCGCGATCATGGTCTCGGGCGACCTCGGCTGGGCGCTCACCTCTCTCCGCATTCCGGGCGTCGATTGGGGACACGACATCGGCTACCTGCTCGGCTTCTCGGTGGTCGCCCTCGGCTTGAACTACGTTCGAGGACGGACGCTCGTGCGGCTGGAGGAGCTCAGACTCGCTGCGGAGCGGTCCTCCCGCGCAAAGACCGAGTTCGTCACCAACGCGAGCCACGAGATACGGACACCGATGAACGGCGTGCTCGGGCTCAGCGCGCTCCTCCTCGACACCAAGCTCGACCCGAAGCAGGAAAAGATGGTCCGCGCGATCCGGGAGTCGGCGGACGCGCTGCTCGGCATCGTCGACGAGATCCTCGAGCTCTCGCAGCTCCAGGGCGAGGGTGGCGAAGCCGAGCGGGTGCAGTTCGACGCGGTGGCTCTGGTCGACGGCATCGTTGCGCTGATGCGGCCGAAAGCCTCCTCGAAGGGCCTCCAGCTCGAATCCGAGCTCGCGGGCTCTCAGAGCCTCCGGCTGGTGGGCGACCCGGGGCGAATCCGCCAGGTGCTTCTCAACTTCGTCAACAACGCGATCAAGTTCACCGAGGCGGGCGCGATCGTGGTCGAAGTCGAGCAGGTTCGCGGCGGGGACGAGCCGCGGGTGCGCTTCTCGGTGAAGGACAGCGGAGTCGGCATCGCGGAGGACTCGCTCGATCGGATCTTCTTACGTCACAAGCGCGCCGACTCGAGCTCCGACGGCCCCGCCGGCAGCGGGCTCGGCCTCACGATCAGCCGACAGCTCGTCGAACGAATGGACGGCGAAATCGGCGTGCAGAGCGAGGTGGGCGAAGGCTCGACGTTCTGGTTCGAGCTCGACCTCGAAGCCGGAGAGGAAGACACGCTGCGCATCGAAGCAACCGACCAGACCGGCGAGTCGCTGATTCGCGAGGGCATTCGCGTGCTACTCGCCGAGGACAGCCCGACCAGCCGCATGGTGACCGAGGCGCTGCTCAAGAGACTCTCATGCGAGGTCGACCTGGCCGGAGACGGACGTCAGGCCCTCCGCAAGGTGAGAGCCGATGACTACGACATCGTGTTCCTCGACTGCCAGATGCCGCAGATGGACGGCTTCCAAGTGGCAGAGCGGATTCGGCAGTCGCCGGAGAAGAAGAACCTTCCCGTCGTCGCGCTGACCGCGAGCGTCTCCGGGGACCATCGGCAGCGGTGCCTCGACGCAGGCATGGACGATTTGGTCGAAAAACCAGTACGGCTTTCGATGCTCGCCAAGGCGCTCGAGCACTGGGTGCCGGTCGGCGGCGCGCGCCCGACGAAAACGGTTTCGACGCTCCCACCGCCCGCGGCGCTCGACCTCGAGATGGTTCGGCAGCTCGTGTCGCTCGATGGCGAGGACGACGACTTCATCGAAGAGGTGATGGGGAGCTACGTCTCGCAGCTTCGCGACTGCGTGCAGACCCTCGACGCAGCCCTCGAGGCCGAAGACAGCGACGCGGTCCGCCAGGCGGCGCATTCGATGAAGGGCGCGAGCAAACAGATCGGCGCGACGCGCGTCGGCGAGCTGCTCGGTTCGATCGAGCGCGAGGACGATACCGACGCATCGAAGGAGCTGCTCGAAGAGATCCGGACCGAGGTGCCGCGCGTGGAGGATGCGATCCAGGCGCTGCTTCAGCGATCGCGGCGCGCGAGCTAGCTCGGCTCAGATGTCGAGGTTGGTCACGTTGAGGGCGTTGCTCTCGATGAACGCACGCCGAGGCTCGACCTGGTCGCCCATGAGCACGCTGAAGAGCTCTTCGGCCTCGAGCGCATCTTCGATGCGAACCTGGAGCAGCGTGCGCGTCTCCGGGTCCATCGTGGTCTCCCAGAGCTCGCCCGGGTTCATTTCGCCGAGGCCCTTGTAGCGCTGGAGCTGAAGCCCCTTGCGCGCTCGGGCGTCGACCTCGAGCCAGAGGGTTTCGACGTCGGGCGCCTCGATCGGGTCGCCGGAGGGTTTTCCGTCCTTGCCGAGCACGGTGAGGACGAAGGGAGGCTCGCCCAGGGCTCGAATCCCCGCATGGATCTGCCTGAGCTCGGCGATGTTGCCCGCGGAGAGGAAGTCGAAGTCGATGCGAGTCACCCGCGCGGCGCCACCGTCCTGCGTGCGCACGATCAGGCGATGGCGGTCGTGCTCTTCGTCCTGCTCGATCGCCGCTTCGATGTCGCCTGGCCTCTTTTCACGCACGTGGGACTCTAGAGCGGCGATGGCCGACTCGACCTTGGCACGGTCGGCGAGGTCCTCGACCTCGAGATCGGTGGCGACGATCAGCGCCTCGACGACCAGCGGATCGACGCGGCGCCCGATGTTTTCGAGAAGCAGCCGGAACCGCGCCACGTCGTGAAGAAGGTTTTGAAGCGGCTCCCCGGTCAGCTGGGTGCTGCCCCCCTTCATGCCGAGCTGGAGGTTTTGCGTGCCGAGCTCGATCAAATGTTGGCTGAGCGCGGCGTCGTCCTGGAGGTAGCGGGCCTTCTTGCTCTTGGTGACTTTGTAGAGCGGCGGCTGGGCGATGTAGAGGTAGCCCTTGTCGATGAGCTGCGGCATCTGGCGATAGAAGAAGGTGAGCAGCAGGGTGCGGATGTGAGAACCGTCGACGTCCGCGTCGGTCATGATGATGACGTGGTGATAGCGGAGCTTGTCGATGTCGAAGTTCTCGCCGCCCTCGACGCCGCAGCCAAGCGCGGTGATCAGCGTACCGATTTCGGCGCTCGACAGCATTTTTTCGAAGCGTGCCCGCTCGACGTTCAGGATTTTGCCGCGGAGCGGTAGGATCGCCTGAAAGCGGCGGTCCCTACCCTGCTTTGCGCTTCCTCCGGCCGAATCGCCCTCCACGATGTACAGCTCGCTCTCGCTCGGGTCTTTGCTCTGGCAGTCCGCGAGCTTTCCGGGGAGCGTGCTCGCATCGAGGACGCCTTTGCGCTGCACCATCTCTCGCGCGCGCCGGGCGGCCTCGCGAGCGCGCGCTGCCAAGACGGTTTTTTCGACGATGCGCTTGGCCGACTTGGGGTTCTCTTCGAGATACTGACGAAGACGCTCGTTGACGACGCTCTCGACGATGCCTTTGACCTCGCTCGAAACCAGCTTGTCTTTGGTCTGCGAAGAAAACGCCGGGTCTGGGTGCTTGACCGAGATGATGGCGGTGAGCCCCTCGCGCACGTCTTCGCCACCGAGGGGATTTTTGAGATCTTTGAGAAGCTTTTCACGCGAGCCGTACTGGTTGATCACGCGCGTGAGGGCGGTGCGGAGGCCGGTGAGGTGGGTGCCGCCGTCGCGATTGAAGACGTTGTTGGTGTAGGGAAAGATCGACTCGTTGTAGGAGTCGCTCCACTGCATGGCGATCTCGATGTCGACGCCCTCTTTGACGGCCTGGAGGTAGATCACCTCGTCGTGAAGGGGCGTCTTCTTCTTGTTGAGCGCTTCGACGAACTCTCGAATGCCGCCCTCGAATTTGTGGGTGATCTTCTTGCCTTCGCCGCGCTCGTCCTCGAGCGTCACCTCGAGGCCCGCGTTGAGAAACGAGATCTCGCGGAGGCGGTTGTTGAGGACCTCGAAGCTGAAGTCGGTCATCGAAAAGATCTCGGCGTCGGGCTTGAAGGTGATCTTCGTGCCGGTCTTCTTGCTCGTGCCGATCCCCTCGAGCGGGGCCTTGGGCACCCCCCGCTCGAACTCTTGAAACCAGAGCTTGCCCTCGCGGCGAATCTCCATTTTGAGCCACTCGCTGACCGCGTTGACCGCGCTGACGCCGACGCCGTGGAGGCCCGCCGACACGCTGTAGCTGTCGCTGTTGAACTTGCCGCCCGCGTGGAGCTGAGTCATCACGACTTCGGCGGCGCTCACGCCCTTGTCGTGCATGCCCACCGGAATGCCGCGCCCGTTGTCGACGACGGTGATCGACCCTTCCGAATGTACGATGACCTCGACGTGATCGCAGTGGCCGGCGAGATGCTCGTCGACCGCGTTGTCGACCGCCTCCCAAACCAAGTGGTGAAGGCCGGTGCCGTCGTGCGGATCGCCGATGTACATGCCGGGCCGTTTGCGGACGGCCTCGAGCCCCTCGAGCACCTGGATCGCGCTTTGATCGTAGCCCGGCGCAGGGGCGGGGCTCGGGTCCGCGATCGGTGGATCGGCCATGGGGTTTTCTAGCCTCGAAGGGGGATCGGCGCAAGGGCTGATGTGCCCTCTAACTCTTTGATCTGACAACTGAATTCTGAGGTCGCCGAGGCTCAGTCTCCGAGCACCCGCCGGCGGGTCAATCGGACCGCGAGGAGGGTGCACGGAACGAGAAAAAGAAGGGTCGCTCCGAGCAGTCTCAGCAGGTGCGGACCGGGATCTCCGACGACGAGAAGCCCGCGCGCAGTCTCCGCGAGCTGATACACGGGATTGATTTGCACGAGCACGCGGGCGACGTCGCTTTGCGGGTCGATCGGGAAAAACGTGTTGCTGATCAGGCTAAGAGGCCAGCCGATGAGGAAGACCGGATAGTTCATGTGATCGATCGCCGGCACGATCGCCGTGAAGATCAAAGCAAACGATGCGAACGCGCAGCCGGCCACGAAACCGAGAAGCGGCATGAACACGAGATACTCCACCCGCACGTCGACGACGCCCAGCACGTCGAACACCGCGATGACCCCGCAGACGATCGAAATGTTCGCCATGCCGCGCACTGCGGCCCACAGGATTTCTCCCCACACGACGCTCGGGAGCTCGACCTGCGTTGCGAGGATCCCGTCCCAAGTCTTTTGGTAGAACATCCGTACGTAGGCCGAGTAGAGGGCCTCGTAGTACGGGGTGCCGAACGCAGTGTATGCGATCAGCCCGGGCGCGACGTAGGTCGCGTAATTGATCGCGGCGCCGCGGTAGTCGATGTCCTCGATGTAGCCCGCAAACCCGATCCCGAAGGCCATGAAGAAGATGACGGGCTCCATGGCGGGAGGAATGACGGCAGTCTTCCAATTTCGCAGAAAAACCAGCGCGTTGCGGCGAAAGACCGCCCAGGAGCGCCAGTCGGCGGCGGCTTTGAGGCTCTCGACCGCGCTCATCGGGGTCGCCCGTTTCTGCGCGCGAGCGCGATGAAGAGGTCGTCGAGATTCGGGGGGCGCACCTGCCAGGTCGCGTCGGTGAACTTCGCGGTGAGCTCTGCCAGGTCTTCCTTGCTGACGGGCACGCGCAGCTCGCCGAGCACCGTCGCGACCTGCTCAGCCCCTCGCGCTTCGAGCCATCTCTCGATGTCAGCGCGCGCGGGCTCGCCGCGAGGGACGATGATCACGTGGTCGCCGAGCACGGAGTCGATGACCTGGTGGGGCTCGCCGTGCGCCACGTCGCGACCTTCGTGAATCACGAGCAGCTCGTCGCTCAAGCGCTCGGCTTCGTCCATGTAGTGCGTCGTGAGCACGATCGCGAGACCCTCGGCACGCATGCCGTCGATCAGCTCCCACACGTCGAGGCGGGCGCTGGGGTCGAGCCCGGTCGTCGGCTCGTCGAGGAAGAGCACGCTCGGCCGGTGCACGATCGAGCGCGCGATCAGGAGCCTGCGAACGAACCCCCCAGAGAGCACATGGGGCGACTGGTTGGCGTACGCGGAGAGCTCGAAGCGCTCGAGGAGCTGCGCGACACGTCGTTCCAAATCGTCGACCCGAGGCCGGAAGTAGCTCGCGTAGATGAAGAGGTTTTGCGCAACGGTGAAGTCGTAGTCGAGGGAGTCGTCCTGCGTGCAAACGCCGATCGATCGCTTCGCCTCGACTCGGTTGTCGGAAAAGGGCTTGCCGGCGTAGCGAATCGTGCCCTCGTCGGGCGGAATGAAGCCGTAGAGCATGCGGAGCGTGGTGGTCTTCCCAGCTCCGTTCGGGCCCAGCAGGCCGAGCACGGTGCCCCGCCGGCACGTGAGCTCGAGATGGTCGACGACGACACGGTTTCCGTAGCGTTTGGTGAGCCCGCGTGCTTCTAGAATGGAGGTCGTCATCGGTCGGCCGACCCGGAAGGTGACGGGACGCGCGCGGGCATCCTACAATGCGGCGGAGATCGCGCACGTATCATGGTCCGTGTATTCGATAGCCGATGGATGATGGCGTTCGCCGTACTGGCGGTGCTGGTGGCGATCGCGTGGGCCCTGATCGAGCGGGGACCCGGGGCCGCGTCGAACGAAATCTCGGAGGGCGCCGCACCCATGGCAACGGTCGAGCTTCTTGGCGTGCCGCCGGGCTCCGAAGTGAAACTCGACGGCCGCAAGATCAACAACACCCGTTTCGGTGTTTCACCGGGCGTGCGGCACGCGGTGGAGGTCACCGACGACGCAGGACGCGCCTGGCGCCAGGTCTTCCTCGCAAACGGCTCGCTTTCGCTCGTGGTCGAGCTCCGCACGCATTTCGTGGAGGTCGAGGTCTCTAAGGGCCGGCAGTAGCGCTGACGTCGAACCCGCGAAGCCGTGCCGACACCGTGACGGCGCGGTCGCTGGTACGCGAACGCATCGTCGAATCGACCGACACCGGCCCGACGCCCGGACAGTAGACGGTGCGCACCTCGACCTCGAGCTCGCCGCCGGTTTCAGAGACTTCGACGCACCTCTCGAACGACCCGGCCGGGGTCTGCACGGTCGTCTCGACCGCGACCAGCTGCGCCTGCCGGCCACCGGGCCCTTGCCACTCGGACCCGGGCGTGAGCGGCGCCCGCAGGAGCCAAGCCTCGCCCGGGAGCAGCCGAATCCCATCGTCGAGCACCTCGTAGCGCACGATCGACCGGCCGGTGCGCACCTCTGCGACGCGACCATCGAACGACTCGACCTTCGTGATCGCGAGCGTAGTGGTCGGATCGCCGGTGTCGACGTCGTATGACCACGCGTTGCCTGCTCGAAGCGGATAAAGGTCGCCTGGCGAGAGGCTCTCGATTCGCGCTGTCGACGGCGCGCTGCTCGCACAGGCCGCGCCGAGGCAGCACGCGAGGGAAGCGGCGAGGCGGGCGCGCTCGAGCATCGGGGTGAGCGTAGCAGCTCCGATGTAGGCCGCGCGCACATATTCGCGAAGCTGACTTCGACTGTTACGATGCGGTGATGCCGGCGAAGAAGACGATTCTCGTTCTGGACGACGACCCGTCGGTCAGGCACATGCTGGAGGTCTTGCTCACGCAGGACGGGCACGTGGTGGTTGCGGCAGCCGACGTCCGCTCGGCGCTCGCACAGTGCGAGGTTCGCCTCCCCGACCTGATGATCGTCGACCTCATGCTGCCGGTAGAAGACGGCGAGATGTTTCTTCGCGAGTTCGGCCGGCGATGGCGCGAGGCCGACGTGCCCGTGCTCGTCCTCAGCGCGAGCTCTGCGCGCGCAGAAATCGCCCAACGCCTCGGCGCGGAGGCGACGCTGTCGAAGCCGTTTCTCGCCGAAGACCTCCGAGAGACGGTCGCAGCGCTATTTCACGACGCACCCGTCGCGGCCCCCTGACTCCCATCGTCGTCGACGGAGCGCCGTGGTATGAGCGGCCTCATGGATCAGCTGTATGTGGATGGGCTGTTCGCAGACGAGGTCGTGTTGGTCACGGGCGGCGGCACTGGAATCGGGCTCGCGGCGGCCACGGAGATGGGGCTTCTCGGCGCGAAGATTGCGATTTGCGGACGGCGCCTCGAGCCCTTGGAAAGCGCGGTCGATGCGATGGCGTCTCGCGGCATCGACGCGTTTTGCGCGGCCTGCGACATCCGCGAACCGGAGGCGATCGGTGCGTACGTCGATGCCGTGCTCGAGCGCTTCGGCCGGATCGACGTGCTCGTCAACAACGCGGGCGGCCAGTTCCCGACGACCGCCGAGGCGCTCTCCCCAAAGGGCTTCGCCGCGGTGATCCGCAACAACCTCGTCGGCACGTGGACCATGACCCACGCGGTCGCGACCAAGGCCATGATTCCCCAAAAGCGCGGCCGAATCGTGAACATCATCGCTCAAATCATTCGTGGGTTCCCGGGCATGGTGCACACGGGCGCGGCCCGAGCCGGTGTCGACAACCTCACCAAGACGCTCGCGGTCGAGTGGGCCATTCACGGGATTCGGGTCAACGCGATCGCGCCCGGGGTGATCGTCACCAGCGGCACCAAGCAATACCCGCCAGAGCTCCTCGACACCGCCGAAAAAGCAAACCCGCTCCATCGGCTCGGCACGGCCGAGGAAGTCGCCCACCTGATCACCTACCTCTCATCGCGGTACGCCGACTTCATCGTCGGGCAGACCTTCTACATCGACGGCGGCGCGAGCCTCTGGGGCGACCAATGGTTCGTTCCCGAGGACGTGCCGAAGTATCCGCCGTATCCGGTGCCGAGCCGCTAGGCGCTCGGCTTCTTCTGGAAGCGGCTGATCAGGTACGCGATGAAGACGCCGACGAAGTAGAGCGCAACCAGTGGGATCAGCATCATCACCATGGTGTACACGTCCTGCGGCGTGAGCAGCATCGAGATGAAGGCGGCGCAGACGATCCACCAGCGGGAAAAGCGCAGGAGCTGCTGCCATGTGACGATGCCGGCTCCGGCGAGGAACGCCACGATCACCGGCACCTCGAACACGACGCCAAACGCGAGGAGCATGCGGCGGAAGAACGGCATGTAGTCTTTGACGAAGAGCGTCGCGACGAGCGTGTCGTCGCTGAACCCGAGGAGCACGGTGAACGCCTCGGGGAACACGACGACGTACCCAAAAATCGCACCCCCTGCGAAAAAGAGCGTGGAAAAGAAGATGAACGGCACCGCGAGGAGCTTTTCTTTTCGGTAGAGGCCGGGCGCGATGAACATCCAGAGCTGCCAAAAGATCCACGGTGATGCGAGAAGCACGCCGGCGATCAGCGAGTTCTTCATGTACATCATGAAGGCGTCGGCAGGCCCCGCGAAACGCAAGAGCGCTTGGCCTGGCAGCTCGAGCTCTTGCCAGGCGGGCTCGAGCGGTGCGACCAAGAAGTCCTTGATCTCCTCTTTGAAGAACCAGCCGACGGCCACGGCAGGGACGAGCCCGAGAATCGACCTGAGCAAACGCGAGCGAAGCTCGCCGAGGTGCTCGAAGACGGTCATCTCCTCGTCGCCCTCGGGAACGGCGCTCGGCTGGGGCTCGGGGTCGGGAAGCTGCAAAGGCGCGGTGCTCATGGGTGCTTGGCCTCGGCCTGCTCGGGCTCGCCCTCTGGCTCGGGCTCCCGGACCTCCTCGACGGGGGCCTTCGGAGGCACGCTCGCAGCCTCGGGCGGAATCGGCGGCGGAGTGGTTCGGCGCTGCGAAGAAGCCTCTTCGATTGGCACGGGCCGCGCTGCGGGCTGGCGCACCTTGGGCGGACGGAACGGGTCGCCTTCACGCATCAGCTCGTCGAAGCCGATCGCGTCTTTGAATTCGCGGCTAGCGCCCCGAACCTGCCTCACGCCACGGCCGACCGTGCGCATGAAGGTCGGCAACCGATCTGGGCCGACCACCAGGAGGAGGATGACCAGAAAAAGCGCGAGCTCCATGGGGCCGATGCCGAACATGTGTCCCTAAGATGAATCCTCGACCCCCCAGGAGGCAACCGGCGGGCGAATCCTCACACCTGATATCGCACCTGACGAAGCCGCTCGACGGCCTGCCCCATGCTGCGGACGCGTCTTTCGTATTCGCGGGTGAGCTCCTGGATGCGGTTCGCTGCAGCCAAGGTCTGCTCGGAGCTCTCGGAGTGCTTGCGGTGTGACTCGTGAAGGAGCTGGACCATGTCCGAGATCGTCTCGATGGCGCCGGTCATCTGACGGCCGCCTTCGGCCTGCTCCTGGCTGCTCCGCTCCATCTGCTGCGTGATGAGACGCATGTTGTCCGCGCTCTTCATAATGAGCTCGGACCCGCGCGCCTGCTCGCTGGTCGCAGCGGCGATCTGCTGCACGGTTTCCGCGATGCGACCGATGGAGCCGGTCACCTGCCGCGACCCCTTCGCCTGCTCGACGGTGGCCTGCGCGATGCCGCGAACCATCGACGTCGACTGACGAGAGGACTCGAGAATCTTCTTGAGCGCACGCTCCGCTTCGGCGCTCACCGTCACGCCGCGGTCGACCATGGTCGCGCCGAGCTCCACGGCGACGATCGCGTTCTTGGTCTCTTCCTGAATCGTCTTGATCAGCTCGGCGATCTCTTTGGTGGACGCGCCCGCGCGCTCGGCGAGGCCCTTGATCTCGTCCGCAACGACCGCAAAGCCTTTCCCGTGCTCGCCAGCTTGGGCCGCGATGATGGCGGCGTTGAGCGCGAGCAGGTTGGTCTGTTCGGCCACGTCGTCGATGACGTTGAGAATGTCACCGATCGCCTCGATGCGATCGCCGAGGTTCGAAATCTTGCTGACGGCTTGAAGCGAGGACGATTTGATGCGGTTGATCTCGTCCGTGATCTTCAGAATCGACTCGGCCCCGGTCTCCGCGTCGCTCGCCACTTCCTCTGAAAGACGCGCTGTTTCGTTCGCGTTGGACTGAACCTGGTCGATCGAAACGTCCATCTCGTTCATCGAGGACGAAGTCTCATCGGCGGTCTGGGCGAGCGCGTCGACGTTTCGCGCGACCTCTTTGATGCTGTAGGTCATCTCCTCGATCGACGAGGCGGTCTCGCGAACGCTCGAGCCGAGGTTGCCCATGTTTTCGGCGACCTCCTGGTTGGTTGCCGTCATCTGCAAGATGCTGGAAGAGCTCTCTTCCGTGCTGGACGACAGCGCTTCGACCCGATCGCTGATCGCCTGGAGCGAGATCGCCATCGACTTCAGCGCGCGCGCTGTCTCTTCGACTGCGACCATCTGCTCGCCGAGGCCGTTGGAGAGACCATCGACGTTTTCGTGAATGACCTTTTCGATCTGCTCGATCTCCCCGTAGATCTGCTGCACCTGCGCATCGACCTCTTCGACGGACACGACGCGCGGCATGCCGGCCGCGATGATCAGCAGACCAACGACGCCGAGCACTGCAGCGAACACACCCGCAATGGCCGCACCTTGTGCGCCAACCCACACCCCGGCTGCCGCGCCGGCCGGACCGACGGCAAACGCGAGCGCAAAGCACAGAAATCCCGGAACGAGATAGCGACTCTTCGACAGTGTGTGGATCATACCCCCCAAAGACCCCTCATCAGGGTATCGAACGGCGGGAGGCACCGGCAAGTGAACCTGCCTTTTCGCCCGATGACCCGGATCTTCCGTTCAGAGGGGGTTGGTCAGTAGCTGCATCGCGGTTTGGAGCGCGAGCGAGTAATCGCCCTCCATTTTGAGCTTGCCGCCGAGGAAGAGCTCTTGGACGGTGAGCTCGCCGCGCTGCATGGTCTCGAGGTCGGCGAACTGAACCTCGGTGGTGAAGCCGGGCTCGGGCGGCAGCTCCGCCACGTTGAAGCCGAGGCTCACCCGCACGTCGCCGAGCTCCGGGACCCCGCAAAGCGTCACGTGGCAAGTCAGCGGCTGGCCAGCGAGAGCGTCTTCGAATCGCTTCGACGCCACCTGGGCGGCCCCCACGGCGACCTCGTCGTCCTCGAGCGCACCGGCTTTCGCCACTTCGCCGAGCAGCAGCATCGCCGCATCACCCGGCAGCTCGGCGACGATCTTGACGGGGACCCCCTCGCCGGGGGCGTCTCCGGCGCTGAGCACCCCCTGCCGCGCGGAGATGACCACCGGCGCGTCGTCGTCCACTCGAAGGCGCGCGGCACCGGTCACGCCACGCACGTCGTCCAAAATCCGCTGCGCTCGCTCGTCGCCGCCCTGGGCGCGGCCCTCGAGCACCTCGATCCCCCGGCTGAAGAGCCTGGGGAAGCCGTCTCTCAGGAATTCCAATGGTCTCACGGTCATTCGGCGCGGAGCATAGCAACATCGCGGGGCGCACCAAGCTGGCAAAATCAGCCGGAATCGGCCAACATGCAAGGCGATGTCGGAAGTGGAGCACCGGCCGACTGTCCTGATGGTTGGGCAGGGCGAGCCGATGCAGACAGCGTTGGGGGAGGCGCTTCGGCGCCATGGGCTGTCGGTCGCGGCGTGCGCCACGGCGGAGCTCGAGCAGGCGGTTCGCGTGTATGCGCCGGACCTCGTCGTGCTGATCGGAGACGCCGCGGTGCGCGGCGGCGCCACGGTGGTGCGGCGGATGGCCGGGAATCGCGCGACCGACGTGCTGCCGGTCGCGGTCGTCTCCAACGACGCTGTGCTCAAGCACGAAGGCGGCGACTTCAGAACGGGCGCCATCGCGATCGTCCCTCGAGGCGCGGGCGCCGACACGATCGCGCGGCGCCTCGCCGAGCTTGCCGAGGAAGTTCCTCAGAGGCCGGGAGTGATCTCCGGTTCCCTCGACGAGGGCAACCTGCAGGACGTGGTCGACCTGGTCTCGAACGACATGAAGACCGGCATTTTGAGCATCCGGTCGCCGGCGGGCGTGCTCGAGGGCATGCCGGTCGTGGTCGAAACCGAAGGCGCGTCCGCGCACAACATGGAGCTCATCCTCGAACGCCTCAAGAGCGCGATGTCACAATCGGAGAAGCTCGAGTACGAGTTCCACGAGACCAGCGGCGGCCGTCTTTCCGTGCTGCCCGCCTCCGTCGAAGAACCGGAAGTCGACCTCGGGCGCCTTCAGGGCGCCCGCGTCGTCGTGCTCGATTCGGACGAGCTTCGCGCTGAAAAGCTGGCGCACGTTCTCTTGGGGCGGGGAGTTCAAATCGCGGCCGCCGACTTTTCCACAGCGGTGATCCCGCGGGTGCGTGAGGTCGACCCTCAGGTGGTCGTGATGGATTCGAGCGCCGTCGGGGGCCAGGGGCTCGACTTCGTGCGCGCGATGCGAAAGGACCCCCAGCTGCGGTGGGCATCGATGCTCGTCGTGCGATGGGAGGACTTCTGGCCCACCTCGGCCTCGGACGCAGCTCCCGACATCGAACAGCTCACGAGTCGGATTCTTCCGCTGATCGAGCAGGACAGCGAAATGGAGCGACGCGTCTCGGACGAAGTGGATTTTGACACCCGCCTCGAGCTGATCGGGCCCGGGCGGCTGCTTCGCGCGCTCGGCGCGGTGCCTGGGGTGCGCCACGCGTCGATTCACGGACACAAGCGAAGCATCGAGATCGACATCGCGGACGACTCGATCGTCGGCGCATACGCGACGCTTCACGAAGAAACCAAGCAGAGCTTTCAAGGGATCCCCGCGCTGCTCGCGCTTTGGGGGTTGAACTCCGGCCGCGTATCGGTTCGTGAGCAGGATCTTCCCTCGGTAGCCAACATCATGATGCCGGTCGACGAGGCCCTCGGCGTGGTCTCGCACCAGCTCGGCTTTGCAGACGGAGCGCCCGGCATCCCGGTCGACGCGGCGACGATCCCGCCCGCGAGCGGCGAATCGGAAGACCTCGCAACCGACCCGCCGCAGGCCACATCACCGGTGAAGCTCGACGACGCTCGCACGATGGCGCCTGCGCGCTTCGAGCATCTGCGCGCCGCCGTGGGGGACGACACGTCCCAGGGCTTCACGGAGGAAGAAGCGCCGACCAACAAAGTCTTGGCGCGTCTAGAAACGCAGCGCGTGCCGGCGCCTGGGGCTCGAGGACCGGTGGAGACTCGGCTCTCGAACGCGCCGCACGTCGACCACGCCGCCGCGCGACGCCAGTCCAAAGCAACCGAGCTCGGGCTCGCGCCGGTATTCGAGATGCTCCCGCAGGACGCGCTCGACGAGCAGAAGACCATCCCGGTGCCACAGCAGGTGCAGAAGAAGGGTCCGCCGCCGCCACCGCCAGAGAGCATGGGCCCGTCCGCCTCCGAACGTCTGAAGGCGGACGACAGCTTCGAGCCAGAGCTCGCGCGCGTGCTCGAAGGCGCAACGGTGCTCGCGCCGCCGCAGCCCACGTCCGGGATCGCGCCCTGGATTCAGATCCTCGTCCTGGTCGCGCTGGTCGTCGGCGTCGCAGTGGCGGGATGGCAGATCTACTCGCGAGCGGGGACCGGGGCGGTCGCAATGACGGAGGCGGGGGCCGAGCCCGAGACCGAGACCGAGGCCGAGATGGCCGGGTCCGAGACCGAGTTGGCCGAGACCGAGTTGGCCGAGACCGGGAACACGAACGGGAACGAGACCGAGACCGAGACCGAGACCGAGACCGAGACCGGGAACGCGAACGGGAACGGGAACGCGAACGAGACCGGGAACGCGAACGCGAACGGGACCGAGACCGGGAACGAGACCGGGACCGAGTCCGGGACCGAGACCGGGACCGCGACCGCGACCCCGACTCCGCCTACGGTGCCAACTCGGAACCTCCCTCGGGATCCTCAGAAGGCGTCGGATGTGTTGGTGCATCGGGCGCTGCCGATGATCCGGGCCGGGCAGCTCCGGCTCGCCGAGGCCACGCTCGACCGCGCCTATGAGCTCGACCCGAAGAACCCGCAGGCTATGGCGGGCTACGCCACCCTCTATCTCAAGACCAAAGACGGGCCGCGGGCGGTCGAATGGGCCAAGAAGGCGGTCCGGAAGCGGTCGCGGCGCGCCTCATATCACGTGCTCTACGGAGATGCGCTCCGGCTGACGGGCGACATCCAGGGCGCGCGAAAATCCTGGCGCCGCGCGCTCAAGCTGGACCCGGAAAACCGCCCCGCGAAGGCCCACCTCGCCGAAACGGCCGCGCTCGTCGCCAATTAGTTGCCCGACGCACGTCCGCGGGCCTAGCGTCGGCCCATGTCGAGACGATTCTGGTGGGCGGGTATGCTGATCGGCCTCGCCGGTTGCCTGATCCAAAATCTCAGCCCCGAGACGCGCATGCGCGACGCGGTCATCGAGCTCAACGAGGGCGCGAGGTGGGGCCGCATGGACATGGCGAGCGGACACGTCGCTCCGCAGTTCCGGCCTCAATTCAGGGCATCACACATGAAGTGGGGGCGAGACATCCAGATCGCCGACACCGAGGTCATCGGGATGAGCCCGCACACCGACGACGAGGGCGAGGGCGCGTTTTCGAGAGTCGCCGTGCGCTGGTACGACCAAACCACCATGGTGCTTTCGAACACGGTGGTTCGGCAGACGTGGCAGAAGCACAAGCAGACGTTTCTGCTGACCGGCGAGTCGGTCGAGAGCGGGCACCCCGGGCTCTTGATGATCCCGGAAATCGAAGCGCCCGCACCGCCGGCGGAAGCAAAAGAGGACGCGTCGGCTGCGACGACCACTGACTCGGCCGACGAAGAGTCTCAGTGGAGCAGCATCTACTGACGTCGACTCAATCGATGCCGACCGCGCCGCGAACGCGCTCCATCGTCGTGTGCGCGATCTTTCGGGCGCGGTCTGCTCCGGCGTGAAGGATCGCGTCGAGCTTCGGCTCGTCGGCTCGAATCGAAAGATACGCTTCTCGCTTGGGCCCGAGCTCGGCTTCGACCGCCTGGAACAGGTCCTCTTTGGCGTGGCCCCAGCCGTAGTTTCCCGCTTCGAGCTTCGCCTTCATCTCGCTGGCGGAATCGGGCGCGACAAGCTCGTAGATCCGGTAGACCGTCGATCCCTCGGCCCGCTTGGGCTCCTCGAGGCTTTCCGAGCCGGTCTTGATCCCCATGATCGTCTTTCGGAGCTTCCTCGGTGACTCGAAGAGCGGAATCCCGTTGCCCCGGCTCTTGCTCATCTTCTCTCCATCGGTGCCGGGGACGAGAGGCGCCTCCGTGATCAGCGCCTCGGGAACCACGAGCGTACCTTCTCCATAGGTGTGGTTGAGCCGGGTGGCGACGTCCCTTGTCAGCTCGAGATGCTGCTTCTGGTCTTTGCCGATCGGCACCACGTCGGTGTCGTAGAGAAGAATGTCCGCCGCCATCAAGACCGGGTAGTTGAAGATACCTGCGTTGGGGCTCTCGCCGCGCGCGACGGCGTCTTTGTAGGCGTGCCCGCGCTCGAGCTGGCCGGTCGCGAGGAGGCAGCTCAGCACCCAAGTGAGCTCGAACACCTCCGGCACGTCGGACTGCCGATAGAGAAGGGTTCGCTCGGGGTCGAGGCCGCACGCGAGCCAGGTCGCTGCAACGTCGCGGACGTACGCGCGAAGCGCTTCGGGATCGCGCACGGAAGTCAGCGCGTGATAGTCGGCGATGAAGTAGAGCGTCCGGTACCGGTCGACGAGCGAAAGCGCGGGTCGAATCGCCCCGAGATAGTTCCCGAGGTGCGGAAGATGCGTGGGCTTGATGCCGGTGAGGGACGTCTTCACCGGGCGGAGATTGTCGCATGTGGACATGTGCGGCAACCGGGGTATCTTCGCCCACTCCGACGAGGAAACATGACAGCTCGCCCCTTCAAGGTTCTCGGAATCCAGCAGGTCGCGGTCGGCGCCAGAGACAAAAGCGCGCTTCGTCGCCTCTGGGTCGACACGCTCGGGCTCGCGCCGCACGGCAACTACAAGAGCGAAAAAGAAAACGTCGACGAAGACATCGTGACGATGGGTGCAGGCCCCTTCGCCGTCGAAGTCGACCTCATGCAGCCCATCGACCCCGACAAGAAACCGCGGGTCGACACGCCACCGCTCAACCACATCGGGCTGTGGGTCGACGACATCGACGCCGCCGTTCAGTGGCTCGGAGAGCAGGGTGTCCGCTTCACGCCGGGGGGCATCCGCCCGGGCGCCGCGGGGCACCGGGTCTGCTTCATCCACCCCAAAGGCAACGAAAGCGCGCCGATCGGCGGCGAGGGCGTGCTGATCGAGCTGGTCGAGGCGCCGCCCGAGGTTCAGGCCGCGTTCGACGAGGTCAGTCGCGCTTCCACGCGAGGCTGAGGCCCTCGACCGCGATGTCCGACTTCTTCGGCCGGACGATGATCTCTTCGATCTCGGTGGCGTCGAGCTCCAGCTCGTCTTCGAGCGCCGCCACCTCTTCCTCGGCTTCGACCTCGAGTGCGCGGCGCGCTTCTTCGAGCTCTTGCACTTCGTCTTCCGCTCGACGCACGTCCTCGCGCTCGCGAGCGACGCGCCCGGCCCCGCGCGCCGCAGTCGTCGCGCGCCCCATGGCCCGGCTGCCGAAGATCGCGCCGAGAACGGTTGCACCCATCGAGATCCCGGTCTGAAGCTTCTGCTGATCGTACTGGCTCTGCTCACGTTCGACGCGAACCTCCGCCTTGCGGATGCGTTCCTCCATGCGCTTCACCTTCTTCGCGAGCCTCGCGCGAAGCTTCTCGACCGCCTGATCGCGCTTTTCGCGGTTGCCAAGCTGCACGCGCGCGGCGAACTCCGACTTGGTTTCGCCCGGCTTCGAGACGAGCTTGAGCCGCTTGTACCGCCAGAGGACTTTCGGCCGGGCTTGGTAGAGGTGGCTCTTGAGCTGTTTGCCGTAGCTTCGAAACTTCGCTTTGCCGACGGCCTTGGACGGCGGCGAGATGAACTCCGCTTCGTCGGGGGCCGAGAGGTCGAAATCGACGTCGGCTTCTTCCAGAAGCTCCGTCGCGTCCCACTCCGCTCCATCTTCGAGCGGTGCGATGGCCACGTGCTCCTCCCAAACGTCGAGGCCGTGCGACGCTCGCGTGTAGTGGAGGGAGACCTTCGCGACGAGGTGCGGCCGATAGGTGCCGGGCTCCTCGCTCAAGAACACCTCTTCGATGCCGGCCGGGAGAACCGGGCGTGCACCGGCCGAAGCATCAGCGGCCGACTTCTTCGCGGGCGCCGCGGCCTTGGAACCCGAAGCGGGCTCGGGCGCGGGGCTGAGCTTCTTGATCTGCTGGCGGGTGAGCGGGCCTCTCAGGTACGACATCGCCCAGCGCGTGTGAAACAGCACGTTGCCGTCGTCGTGCGCGTTTTGCAGAAGAAACACGCGGCTTCGTAGCCCGGCGAGCAAAGCCTCCGTCGCGCCTCGGTCGAACCGGCCGCCTGCGGCCGACGAAGCGCCCTCGAGGCCGTCGACCACGCGCGCGACGTCCCGCTCGGTCTGCAGGCGGCCGAGAAACCAAGTGCCGCAGTTCGAGAGCGCCTTGTAGTCGATGTCGACCGGGTTCTGCGTCGCGAGGACCACGCCGAGCCCGTACGCGCGAGCCTGCTTGAGCAGGGTGAGCAGCGGCCTCTTCGAAGGTGGCTCGGAAACCGGCGGCAGGAACCCAAACACCTCGTCCATGTACAGAATCGCGCGGAGGCTCGAAGTGCCGGACTGCGTGCGAACCCACGACACGACCCGGCTGAGCAGCGTGCTGACGAAGAACATGCGCTCGGCTTCACTGAGATGCGCGATCGACAAGATCGTGATGCGCGGCTTGCCTGCGTCGGTCCAAAGGAGCCGCTGCACGTCGAGGGGCTCGCCGTCGAGCCACGCGGAAAAGCCCGGTGAGGCGAGAACGCCGTTGATGCGCATCGCCAGCTTCTGCCGGTCGGAAGCGGAGTAGAAGGTTTCGAGGTCCATCACGCCGACACGATCGAAAGGCGGATCGGTGATCGCTCGAACGAGATCGGCGAGCTCGAGCGAGTCGCCGTTGGCCCACGCGTGCGAAAGGAGATTCGAAAGAAGGATGTGCTCCTTGCTGTTGACCGGGTCCGGGTCGATTCCGACGAGCGCGAGCAGACCCGACACGGCGCCCATGATCTGGTCCCGCTTCCAGTCCTCGTCGTCGCTTTCGGGCGGGTCGAAAGACTCCAGCACGCGAAGCGGCCGGCCCGCAGAGCTTCCGGGCGTGTAGATCGAAATGTCGACGGCATCCCGGAACTTCTTGATGCGCGAGCCGTCCTGGCCCCACTTGGCGAGGCCGTTTCGCCAGAGGTTGGCGATCGATTCTGCATGCTCGGCAACGCTGCGTTCCTTTCGCTCGGCCTCGGCCGGGTCGACCCAAGGCTCGAAGTCTTTTGGCTCGAGGTCGGGGAACGTCAGAAGGAGGTTGCCGAGGTCGCCCTTCGGGTCGATGCAAAGCGCCGGAACGCCGTCGATCGCCGCTTCCTCGAGCAGCGTCAGGCAAAGCCCGGTCTTGCCGCTTCCGGTCATGCCGACGCACACCGCGTGCGTCGTCAGGTCTTTCGAGTCGTAGAGCACCAGCGTGTCGCTCGGCTCGTCGGCGTCCGGTGCGATCTCCCGGCCGAGGTAGAGCTCACCGAGCTTCTCGAAATCGATCATGGCGTCTTCGACTGGCGGCGGTCTTTTTCGAGGAGCAGCTTCCGCGCCATTTCGAACTCGTAGAAGCTCACCATGTTGGTGTCGAGCACGCGTTGAAACTGGCGGCTGGCGTCCTCGCGCTCCCCGGCGATGAAGAGGCGCGCTCCCTCGTAGTAAATCGCCTCGGTTTCTTCGCCGAGGCTGGACGCAACGCTGATCAGGCCGTCGTAATCGAGCTCGCCCGCGCCGAAGCTCGCGAGCTTGCCCCACCAGCTGGAATTCTCCCCGAGCCGCCGAAGAAGCGTGGTGTGCTCGTCGGACGGCGCGCTCCCCGCGCGAGCCGTGATGAACTGCATCCAAAGCGTGAAGTACACCTTCCACTCGGGAGGAAGCGAGAGTTGAAGCTGCGAGCGGCGCCAAACCGCCGACGCAAGCTGCAGATCGGGCTGCGCGGCGACCAAATGGGAAAGGATGCCCGCGTAGACGTCGCGCCACTGCGGGGCGTGCGTCATCGCTGATTCGAAAGCATCGACCGCGGGGCGATGCCGACCGAGCTGATCGAGCAAGACGCCGCGCCGCATTTCCACGATCGCACCCGTCGGACCTTCGACCTGGTCGCGCGCTTCGGTCCACGACGCCAGCGCCTTCTCGTAGCGGTCGGTCATCTGCTGGAGCTCACCGCGGGCCCGAGCGACGTTCCCTAGGTTTTCGATGATTTCGGCGCGCCGCAGGTTCTCCGGAAGCGTGCCGCGCGGCGAGAGCTCGAGCGCACGCTCGTAGTTGCGCTCCGCCTCCTCGAGCTTTCCAGTGCGCTCCATGAGCAGCCCGAGCTGGAGCAGCGCGGCCACGTTCTCGTCCGACCGAAGGCTCTCTTCGAAACGCTGCCGCGCCTCGGACGGGTTGCCGGCGTTCATTTCGAGCATGCCGATCATGAACTCGAGCTGGTCTGGCTCGATCGGCGGCTCGGAGCTCGGCCAACGCTTCTGTCGCTCGGCGAGGATCGTCTCGGCGCCCCGCGCCAGCGCGCCCGAGCGCTCGGGATGGGGGTCGGTCAGCCGGGTTTCGATGAACTCGTCGAGCTGCCCGAGGGCCTCGTCATAGAGGTCGATCAGGTCGGGCGCGAGCTGTATCGCGATGACGTACCAAGCGGTGGCGTCTGCGAACTCTTTCGAGTCGGCTGCAACCCGCGCCATGCAGGTCGGAAAGCGATAGTCGGCCGGAAACCGCAGCAGCGCCGACCGGCAGAGCCCGCCTGCCACGGTTGGCCGCGCGACGCGGTAGCCTTCGACGAGCTCGAAGGTCGCGGACGCCCCCGCATCGTCGTTGGACCCCGCCGCACGCAGCAGCGCGAGCAGCCGAAGCTGAAGCTCGCCGCCCGGCCCCATCGACTCGACCTTGGTGACCGCGGACTGCAGGTCTCCCCAGGGGAGATACACGGCGGCCACGTTGATCGGTGCGAGCCGAAGCTGCCGCTCGCCCGCGATGCCGAGACTGTGTCGGGCCTCGACGCTCTCCGCCGAAACCGCATCGCGCCCGGCGATGTGGAGGTCGGCGAGTGTGTCGAGCACCTCGGGCGCGGGCGTGAGCTCTGCGTGATCGGACCACACGGAGATCAAACCGGCGTACTGCTCCGAGACGGTGTCGAGATTTGCGCGCGCTTCGCGTCCCCAGGCGCTGATCGCGTCGTAATCGCGCTGGTACGCCTCATCCCGCGTCAGACGCGCAAGCATGTAGTTCGCCGCCAGGACATAGCCCTCATCTCCGAGGTTTCCGCCCTTCGCAGAGACGAACTTCGCGATCGGTTCGAGCGCGGCGGGCAGAACACCGGCCGCATAATCCTCGGGCGAGAGGTACGTCGTCAAACGCATCAACGCGCGGACGACCCCCTCGTAGTCGCCGACGTCGGTGAGGCTCTGCGCCTGCGCGATGACCGAAGCGACGAGCCCGTCCCGCAGCTTGCGACGCTCTGGGTCCGCCTGCTGCATCCTCAGGAACTGCCGCGTCGCTTCGGGCACCTCTGCCTGCGGAACTGGATCGACCTTCTTGATCGCCGCGCCTCGAGGGCCCGCCGCCGAGTGCGCGCACGCGACGGTCAAGGTCAGGGTTCCAACGATGCACAGCGCGCGGATCCTCATCTGCCCAGCCGCTATAGCAGGGTCGGTCGAATCGGGCTCATATCTTGCGCCGATCCCCCGAAGACGTGTCAGGCTATCCGCATCCGTGGGTGGGTATCTGCGAGCTCTGCTGATCGCGCTGGCACTGCCGGTCTTGAATCAGCTCTTGCTGGGGCTTGCGGGATATCTCCAGCTCAGGAGCCTTTCCCCGTCTTGGGGCGAGGCGATTCGGTCGGCGGCGCAGGCCCCTCTCAACAGCGCGATGGTTCAAGCGGTCAGCGTGGGACTCATCTTCGTGGTCGCGTTTCCGCATCGGCGCCGAGACGGAAACTTTCTCGAATCGGTGAACGTCAAGCCGCTCGTCGGCGGGCTGGTCGGTCTTTGCTTCATCGGGGGCGCGTTCATGCAGCTGCCGCTCGCTGAAGTCGGCAACCTCGGACAAGAAGTGTGGCCGACGAGCTTCGACTCGCTCGCTCATCGGCACCGCATCACGAACCCAACGACCTGGTGGGGCGGCGTCTCGGCGCTGATCGCGATCGTGCTCGTGGCGCCGGTCACCGAGGAGTTGCTCTTTCGCGGTTGGCTCTTGAAGGACCTCGAAGGCGAGGTTGGAAAGCTCCCTGCTCTGCTGTGGAGCTCGTTCCTGTTCGGGCTCGTGCACATCGAGGCCTCGGCGATCGTCTACGCGACCCTCGCAGGGCTCGTTCTCGGCGCCGTCGCGCTTCGAACCGGCTCGACGCTCGCGAGCATTGCGATGCACGCGGGCGTGAACGCGGTGCCGCTGCTCTTGCCGGCGCGACTCGTTCGAATCGACGGGTTCAACACGCTCACCGAGCGAGTCGAGCACATCAGCCCGGTGCTGCTCCTCGCATCGCTTGCCGGTCTCGCGATCGCGCTCCGCCTGATCTGGCGGGCGACCGACGACGCCCAGGCTTAGACCCGCTCCACGTCGAGCACGCCCTTGAGCTTGGCGACGCCTCGCATGATCTCGCGTAGCCGGTCGATGTCGCCCACGCGAAAGTGGAACATGTTTTCGGCGCGGCCGTCGCGGGACAGGCAGGACGCCTCGCTGATGCTCACGCCGTTTGCCGAAAAAACCGACGAAACAGAGGCAAGAATGCCGGCCCGGTCGTCGGTCATCACCCGGAGGGACACCGGCAGGTCGACGTCTACGTGGTCGGCCCAGCTGACTTGGATGCGCCGCTCCGGGTCGAGCTCGAGCACTCGCGCGCAGCCGCGCCGATGAACCGAAACGCCCCGACCGCGGGTGATCCAACCGCTCACCGGGTCGCCGGGCACCGGATTGCAGCAGTGCGCGAACCGCACGAGCATGTTGTCCATGCCCTGAATGCGAATCCCGCTGCCGTCTCGATCGCCCGCCACGCGTTGGACGGTGCGTTCGAGGAAGCCCGGGCGAAGGCTGTCGCGGTCGACGTCCTCGCCAGGGGTGATCGCCTCGATCACTCCGGGCAGCGCAAGCTTGCCGATGCCGATGCGCGCGTAGAGCTCGTCCTCGCTGCCCACGCGGAACCGAGAGAGCACCTTCTTGACGTGTTTGCTCTTGAGGAAACGCGTGAGCGACAGGTCGTTTTTGCGCAGCTCCTTTTCGAGAAGCTCCTTGCCGAGCTTCACGGCGTGCTTGCGCTCCTCCGTGCGCAGATACGCGCGAATTCTGGAGCGGGCGCGGCCCGTCGTGACGAACTCGAGCCAATCCTTGCTCGGGTGATGATTCTTGCTGGTGATGATCTCGACGACATCGCCATTTTGGAGCTTGTGCCGCAGCGGGACGATGGCGCCGTTCACGCGTGCGCCCGAACAGCGGTGTCCGACCTCTGAGTGCACGGAATAGGCGAAGTCGACGGGGGTGGCGCCGCGCGGAAACGTCTTGACGTCGCCTTTTGGCGTGAAGACGTAAACGTCTTCGGGAAAGAGGTCGACTTTGACGCTCTCGTAGAACTCCTCCGGGTCGACGACTTCCTTTTGGAACTCCATCAGCTGGCGAAGCCAGACGAAGCGAGCCGCGTCCTTCGGGTCGATGCCGCCCGTGTGCTCCTTGTATTGCCAGTGCGCCGCGATGCCGTACTCGGCCGTGCGATGCATCTCGTGGGTGCGAATCTGAATCTCCACGCGGCGGTTTCCAGGGCCGATCACCGTCGTGTGAAGTGACTGGTACATGTTGGACTTCGGGAGCGCGATGTAGTCCTTGAAGCGCCCGGGGACAGGGGTCCACTCGGAGTGGACGACCCCGAGCGTCGCGTAGCAGTCGGCGACGCTTTCGGTGATGACACGGAAGGCCACGAAATCGTGCACCTGCTCGAAGCCGATGCCGGCGGATTTCATCTTGCGGTGGAGCGAATAGAGATGCTTGCGACGGCCGCTGATCTGCACGGAGAAGCCGCGGCTGAGCAGCATCTTCTTCAGCTTGTTGGTGACGTCGGCAATGTAGCTGTCGGTGTTCTTCGCGACCCCGTCGACCTGCCGTTCGAGAATGGCAAAGGCTTCGGGCTCGAGATGCTTGAAGCTCAGGTCCTCGAGCTCGGCCTTGAGCCACTGAATGCCGAGGCGCCCGGCGAGCGGCGCGTAGATTTCGATCGTCTCTCGCGCGATGCGCTCGCGCGCGGCGTCCGACATGTGCTCGAGCGTGCGCATGTTGTCGAGGCGGTCGGCGAGCTTGACCAGCAGCACGCGGATGTCGCGCGCCATCGCGACCAGCATCTTGCGGAAGCTCTCGGCCTGGCGGTCCTCGCGCGAAGCGAAGTTGACCTTGCCGAGCTTGGTCACCCCGTCGACGAGGAACGCGACCTCTTCACCGAACACGGTTTCGATGTCGTCGATGCTCACGTCGCAATCTTCGACCACGTCGTGGAGGAGTGCTGCGCAAACGCTCGACGCGTCGAGTCGCATGTCGGCGATGATGTCGGCCACCGAAACCGGGTGCGTGAAATACGCGTCGCCCGATTTCCGCTGCTGCCCATCGTGCATGCGGTTCGCGTAGACGTAGGCCTTGTTGATCAGATCGGTATCCGCTCGGGGATGGTATCCCTTCACCTTTTCAAGAATGTTGGTGAGGCGGACCATGACGGTACCTACCGGGCAACTTTCAATTTAACACCGTCTCCATATGGTGCCAAGGTTGTGTGCTTTAACTCCTGGGGTGAGATCGCGACGAATGGAAGAGTTACGCTCCAACATAAGGTCGTCTTCAACTCGGCGCAGAATTGCGACCGTCGTGGCCGTGGTGGGCGTCTTCTGGGTCGGGTCCCATCTGGCTCGCGCGTGGCCCCGCGCCGTCGAGGTCGCCTTCGCGCTCGGACCCGAGGCCACCGAGGTCGACGTCGACTACCTCCTCGACGGCGAAGCGGTTGGAAGCGTCCGCTTTCGGGATGCCGGCCGGTCGAAAGGAGACCTCCGAGACTCGATCAGCCTGCCCCCGGGGGAGTACGAGGCCCGGATCACGGTCTACCGGGCCGGGGGGCCCGCGGTCGAGCACCGACGGACCCTCGTCGTACCGGCCTCGGGCTTGACCCGCTTCGACCTTCGCGCGCCGCCCTGACGGCGCCGCTTGCCCAAGGCCTGCTACGCTCGCGCCGCCATGGCCGGCGGGGAGGACAGACGGGCGAGTCGCGTAGCCCTGCTCATCGCGGTCGCGGCGACGACGGCCTTGGCGCTCTGGATGGCCAACCGCGACCCCTTCCCGCTCGGCACGCTCACCGGCACGCTGATCGCCCTCGTCGCCGCAGGCGCGTGGACCGCGTGGCTCGTCCCGCGCCCGGGCGGCGACGCAATCGGGTGGACGCAGACCACGCTCGGCGCGCTCCCCGGCGAACGGCTCCCGCTCGCGGGTTGGCTCGGGCTGGCTGGGGTCACCCTGGTCGTGGGGACGCTCGTCGGCGGCGTCTCCGGGCTTCCCATCACCGTGCTCGCGGCGATCGCGTGGCTCGTTCCGCCCGCGCTTCGCCGGCCGGGCCTTCTCGCGATGGTCGTGATCGCCGCGCTCTATGCGCCGCTGCTCGGCACGACCACGCTTTGGGATCCGTGGGAGACCCACTACGGCGAGGTCGCACGGGAGATCCTCGCAAGAAACGATTGGATCAGCCTGTGGTGGGCGCAGGACAAGTGGTTTTGGTCGAAGCCGGCGCTCCTCTTTTGGCTCGAAGCCTGGACGATGGGCGCGCTCGGCATCGACTTCATGCCGGACGCCAACCCGGAGAACCTCGAGTGGGCGATCCGCCTCCCGACGCTGCTGATCGCGATGGCCGCGCTCGGGGCGGTCTACGTCACGATCCGCCGTTTCTTCGATCCGCGCGCTGGCGCGCTCGCGGCGATCGTCGTCGCGACGATGCCTCAGTTCTTCTTCATCTCGCACCAGGCGATCACAGACGTTCCGCTCGTCGCCACGATCACGCTCGCCGCCTGCTGCCTGCTAGTCGCGATGCAGGAAGACGGAGAGCGAATCGGTCGCGCGGTGGGGATCGGCCCCTTTAGGCTCTCGCTCACCCATCTCGTGGTGCTCGGGCTTCTGCTCACGGTGCTCCCCCAAGCGATCTACCTGATTTCACGGAATTTCTCGTGGATCGAGGGTCACGGGCTCGTCGCCCACCTCGATCGCTTTCTCTACGGTTCGGCCGGAAACCTCGACGTGCCGGGCAACCCCGCGCCGCGCGATCAGGGGCCTCGCATCGAGGGTCTCCTGGTGCAGCCGCTCGCGCAGGGTGCGCTGTGGCTCGCGCTGCTCGCGGCGCTTTGTTGGAGACTTCGACGCGAGCGTCGCGTGCAGCCTCTTCTCATGGTCGGCTTCTATTTTTTCTGCGCGCTCGCGTTCATGGCCAAGGGGTTGCTCGGGCTCGCGCTCCCCGGTGCGTCTGCGCTCTTCTATTTGCTCGCCTCGGGCCGCTGGTCGCTTCTTCGAAGCGGCGCCCTTCGAATCTCGAGCGGCGTGCTCGTCGTCGCCGTCGTCAGCCTGCCCTGGTACGTCGCGATGTACGTTCGCCACGGAGCCGCCTTCACCAACCGGCTGCTGATCCACGATCACATCAATCGGCTGGCAGCCGGGGTCCACGGCGACAAAGGCACGGTCGCCTATTTCGTTTCGCAGCTCGGGTACGCGACGTTTCCATGGATCGCCCTCCTACCGGCTGCACTGATGGCGGCCTGGGTCGTCCATGGGCGGAGCGGCCACGATGAGCGACGCCAAACCGTGCTCTACCTCTCCATGTGGCTTCTCTCCTCGTTCGTGCTCTTCAGCGCGATGGCGACGAAGTACCACCACTACATCCTGCCCGCGCTCGTCCCGGCGGGCGTGCTGATCGGCATCTCGGTGGCAACCTGGTGGGGACCGCAGCGTGGGCGGGCAACCGTGCTCGCATCGCTCGCGGGGCTCGGTGCGGTCCTCGGCTTTGCGTGGCTGAGCGGAGATCTCCGCGGTGTGATCCCCGTTGCCGCAGTCGGCGCGGAAGACTGGGTGCTTCAGCAAACCGAGCGAGGCTACGGCTACGCCGCGCTCGCGATCAGCATGGCGCTCGCCCTGCTGGCCCGGCGCGACCTGTCCGACAACGAAACGCACCTCACGCCGCGGGAGCTCTCGCTTGGCACCGGGGTCGCCCTCCTCTTAGGCGCCTGCCTCGTCGCCTTCGTCGGCCGCGACTTGAGCTGGGCCACTTCCGGACGCCCTCAGGGCTACGAGCGCCTCGTGCACCTCTTCGTTTACAACTACAATCGAACCTGGCCCGTCCACCTCGACTATCGCCCGATCCTGACCGGCTTTGCCGTTGCTGCGACCCTGTGGACGATCGCCGCCGCGTTCCGCCGCTGGCGTTCGGTCGCCGCTCGCGCGCTGGTCGCAGTGGCCCTCGCGTTTTGCGCGTGGGGGCTCGACGTCTACATGGTCGACGTGTCGGATCACTGGGGCATCCGAGACCTTGCCAAGCGCTACTACACGCTTCGACAGAGCCCGTCGGAGCCGCTCGTTGCATGGCAGATGAACTGGAAGGGGGAGAACCTCTACACCGGCAACCGCGTGTACGTGTTCGCCGAGACCAACAACGAACGGATTCGCGAGTGGCTCGAGCGCAACGAGGGCGCGAAGGTCTTCTTCGTGCTCGAGCACAAGCGCCTCGGCAGCTTCAAGAAGCTCCTCGGCGAGCGCGAGGTGCACGAGCTCTCCAACCGCCGCGAGAACAACAAGTTCGTGCTGGTGGAGGTTGAAATCTGAGCGCGAATTCAAATATGATCCTGCCGAGTTGTGGGATTCGGACGTACTGAACACCAAAAACTGGACCGATTATCAGTACTGGGCGATCCTCCACCTGTGATGAAGAACGACGATGAAAAACTGGGGTGGCGGCTGTTGGAGAGCCTGTATCTCCTCGGCCGTTCGGACACCAAGGCCACGCCCGAGGTGCTCGCCGACTGGCTCGATGTGCCCGAGACCCGTGTTCAGGCGCTGCTCGCCGGTCTCGACGCGCAGGGCCTGGTCGATCGCGCTCGCTGCCGCCTGTCGATGAAGGGCTTGGTGCTCGCGGTCACGATGCACGGTGCGCAGAAGCTCGCGAGCCATTCCACCGCCGCCTGACCTGCCTTGACAGCCCAAACCCCACCCGTTATCCCGACGCTCCCTCACGCGGAAGTGGCGGAATTGGCAGACGCGCATGGTTCAGGTCCATGTGTCCGCAAGGACGTGGAGGTTCGAGTCCTCTCTTCCGCACCGCTGACGCACTACCCGCGCGCTCGTGAAGAACGGGGCGGGAAAAATTACGATACGAGACTCCGCCGGACGGCTCGGCTAGGCGCTGTGTGCTGGCTGCCGCGGATGTGGTGGGGGGTTTTGGCAAGATCCGGGGCGTGGTGCGGCTCGTTAACACCGCCCCGCCCACCCCCACCCGACTATGTAGTGGCCTTGCTGTCGAGCACGGACGTGTCCGCGCACCCCGATCAGGCGGAGAGATGGGGCTGCGGGCTTGGGCCGGGACCTCGCTCTGTCGCAATCGACTATGCGTGCTCGAGGCACATGAGAAGGTCCGTCGACGAGCCACATTCGGAAACCGGTGCTCGAGGCACACAGGTGGGGCCGTGGTCTTCGTCTCCGGACAGAGGTGCGGTCCGGCGGTCTGCCGCGCAGACCGCTGATGGTTTGGCTTGCCTAGCGCTGCCGAGAGGCCGCGCGCGTCGCGTCGTACGGCCGTTGCTCTCGCCACATCGCGTACAAGATCGCTGCCATCCGACGGCTCAAGCCGCTGATGGCGATCTTCTTGCCGCGGCGCTTGCTCACTTGCTCGTACCATTGTCCGAGCGGCGAGTCGGGCTGCACACGCACCAGCGTCCAGGCGGCCTGCGTCAGGGTCCAGCGCACCCGACTCGGTCCCGCCTTGGTCATCGCCGTGCGGCGTGTCTTGAAGCCGGTCGTGCGCTCTCCGGGCACCAGCCCCAGGTACGACGTCAAGCGGCTCGCATCCTCGAAGCGCGTGACATCGTCGATCGCACTGACGAAGCTCAGCGCGGTCACCGGTCCCACGCCTGGCATCGTCATCAGCAATCGACACACCGGCTCGCCGTGGGCCACCTCGCGTAGCGCGTGGTCGGCCTGCTGAATTTGTGCGTTGAGGTGCTCGAGGCTGCACAGCAACGCTTCCAGATAGTCCGGCACACCCTCGGGCGTGCGCACAAGTGTCGCCCGCACCGCACGCGGCAAGGTCGGCGGCGTCGCACGAATCGGAGCAATCGCGCGCATCCGTACGAAGCTCCGCACGGTATTGATGAGCTTGGTGCGCACCCGCACCAAAGCATCGCGTGCGGTCAATCGCGCTTGGTGCGCGCGGCGCTCCGCCGAGGGGATGTGCACCGAGGGCACCGCCATGCGGCAGTCCATCTCGCTGAGCTTGCGGGCATCGCGCACGTCGTTCTTGAGCCCCCGCTCCCCGACGCCGAGCGCCGGGACCAAGATGGAAGGCACGACCTTGGGCTCGTGTCCGAGCTCCGAAGCCCAATCGGCGACTGTAAACGCTTCGGCCGAGCTCTCGACCAACACCCGAGAGCCCGTCGGGCGCCGGCGCAAATACGACCGTAGCTCGCTGGTGCTGTACCGCGCTTCCTCCAAGATCTGTCCGGTCTCGTCGCGGACACAGATTTGGCTTTCGCGTCGTCCTAGATCGATGGCAATGTGCTCCATGGTGGCTGTCCTTTCGCACTGTGGCGTAGACCACGTGTTTGTTTTGTGGCGATCCTAGATCGACCACGTCGGTGCGGGGGACAGCCACTACATCTCTTCTTAATCCTCCCTCGCGCGCCTTCGCTTCGCTCGGCTTGCCGGCGCATTCGCGCCGGGCTTCGCCCTCCGGGCTCGCGGGGGTGGCTTCCAGGTCTTGCCAAGACTTCCCGCGGATGGCGATGAGTGGCTTGTGCTGCCGCGGATGTGGTGAGGCCGGGTTGCAGGATCCGGAGCGTGGTACGGCTCGTTAACACCGCCCCGCCCACCCCCACCCGTAATCCTCCCTCGCGCGCCTTCGCTTCGCTCGGCTTGCCGGCGCACTTGCGCCGGGCTTCGCCCTGCGGGCTCGCGGGTGCTGCCATCGAGGGGGTTGCCAAGACCCGGGCGGATGGCGCCGTGTGACTCTGCTGCCGTGTGGCTGGTTGCCCAAACTATATAGGGGACTCGCCCCGTCTTGCGCTGCGATCTTCGCTCTAGGAGTCTTGTGATTCCG
>CAJIBU010000195.1_pt1 | contig 48940 bp, 35 predicted proteins | sample 9199451 | NCBI WGS metagenome assembly CAJIBU01 (sample SAMEA7708315, study PRJEB35096) | sediment metagenome | biome: marine neritic benthic zone biome [ENVO:01000025]; feature: sediment [ENVO:00002007]; material: shallow marine sediment [ENVO:03000034] sea grass bed [ENVO_01000059] ... | reverse complement strand
CGGTCATCTGCCGAGTGGGCCCCTCATCCCCACCCCGCCGCCCCCACGCGAGCGCCTAGGCCGCCCCGTTCGACGGAGTCTCGTATCGGTTTTTTTCCGCCCCGTCCTTCACTCCAGCGTCACGCGGGAGGCTCGGACGAACTCGGCTGTGGCGGGGTGTTGGCTGTGGAGGAGCTCGTCGGGGGTGCCGGTGGCTGCGATTTGGCCCAGGTGGAGGAAGCTCAGGTAGTTCGCGATGCGGACGACCGACGCCATGTCGTGGCTGATCACGATCGACGTGACGCCGAACATCTCCTCCGCTTCGACGATCAGGTCGTCGACCATCTCGGTGGTGATGGGGTCGAGCCCGGTGGTCGGCTCGTCGTAGATCAGGATTTCGCTTTCCAAGATCATCGCTCGGGCGACGGCTACGCGCTTCTGCATCCCGCCGGAGAGCTGGGCGGGGAGCTTTTCCGAAGCCGCGGCGACGCCTAGGCCGGCTAGCCTGTCCATGACTCGATCGCGGATTTCCTTGCGCGAGAGGTCGGTGTGCTCGCGAAGGGGAAACGCGACGTTGTCGAACACCGACATCGAGTCGAAGAGGGCCGACATCTGGAACACCATTCCGAACGTGCGCCGTAGCGCCGCGAGGTCGAGGCCCTCGAGCTTGGCGAAGTCGACGCCGTCGACCAGCAGCGCGCCAGAATCGGGCGACTCGAGCCGCACGAGCTGGCGCATGAGGACCGTCTTCCCCGAGCCGGACGGACCGATGATCAGGTTGGTCTTGCCGCGGTGAATGTCGAGCGAGACCCCCTTGAGCACGTGATGGTCGCCGTAGCTCTTGTGAAGGTCGCGGATGCGCACGTGGATCGGGTCGTCCTTCGCGTCCGGCGAAACCGGCGGCCGCGTCGGTCGAATCAGGTTGCGGCGAAACAGCTTCATCAGAAAAACCCTTCGCCGAGGATGAGGCTGGTCACCAAGTAGTCCAGCACCAGGATCGCGATGGCGCTGTGGACGACGGCGCGGTTGGTGGCGCGCCCCACGCCCGCGGCGCCGCCTTCGGCATAGAAGCCCTGCCGGCACGCGATCAGCGTGACCGCAACACCAAAGACCATCGCCTTCACCAGCCCTTGCGAGACGTCGTCCCAATCGACCAGCCACCGGAGGCGGTCCATGAAAACCCCCGGATCGAGGCCGAGAAGCGACACGGCGACGAAAAACGCGCCGAGGACTCCCACGACGTCGAACAGCATCGTCAACACGGGGAGCATGACCAGCCCCGCGAGGATCCGTGGGACGACGAGGTACTGCACCGGCTCGACCGCCATCGTCACGAGCGCGTCGATCTGATTGGTGACGCGCATCGAGCCGAGCTCGGTGGTCATCGCGCTCCCCGCGCGGCTCGTCACCATCAGCGCTGCAAACACGGGCGCGACCTCGCGCGCGAGCGCCAGGCCGATCACGGCGCCGGTTTGGTTTTCGGCGCCGAAGTCGCGAAACCCGTCGACGAGCTGCAGCGCGAGCACGCCGCCGACGAACACCGACGTCAGCGAAACGATGAAGATCGAGCCAACGCCGATGAACTCCATCGACTCGACGAACAGCCGGCCCCGATACGGCGGCCGGACGCCCCAGAACACCGCCTCGAACAGCAGCCGGAAAAGCCCGCCGAGCTCCACGAATGGCGCGAGCAACAGCTTGGCGAGCCACTCGGCGCTGCCGCGCGCGGCCTCTCGAGCCTTGGAAGCCCAGCTAGGGGGTTCGGACGCGTGGGGCACGGCGTCGGGCACGCCCCGTCATAGCACGGTTCGGCGAGCGGCCGTCACCGATTCAAGTAGACGCGGGGCACCCGGCGCGACACGTTCGTGAGCACTTCGTAGGGAATGGTGCGCGCGGCGGCGGCGAGGTCGCGCGCGTCGAGTGACTCGCCGTCTTGCTCTCCGAGCAGCAGCGCTTCGTCTCCGATCTCCACCGCGGGCAGCGCGGTGACGTCGACCGTGGTGAGGTCCATGGCGATGTTGCCGACGATCGGGCACCGCCTACCTCGAATCAACACCTCGGCGCGATCGGACGCCGACCTCAGCAAGCCATCGCCGTAGCCGACCGGCAGCGTCGCGAGCCGGGTCTCGCGCGATGCGACGAAGGAGCGGCCGTAGCCGGCCGACTCGCCGGGCTGGAGCGTTCGCACCCGAAGCACCTCCGTGCGCCACCGCATCGCGGGCCGGAGCGGCGCATCGATGGAGTCGGCGCCCGCGTAGCCATAGAGCGCGAGGCCCGGGCGCACCCAGTCGAAGTGGGTCTCGGGATGCCGAAAAACCGCGGCGCTGTTTGCGGCGTGAAGGACCGACGGCTCGTGGCCAAACCGGCGCACGAGCCCCTCGGCGCGATCAAACCCGGCGAGCTGCTCCGCGACGTACTCGCGGTCTCCGTCGGCAGTCGACAGATGCGTCATCAGCCCGGCAATCCGTATCGACGGAAAGCGCCGAAGCTCGCGAAGGAAGCTCTGCAACCCCTCGAGCGGAACGCCGAGGCGCCCCATGCCCGTGTCGACTTTGAGGTGCACGTCGACCGGCCGCCCGCTCGAGACCGCATCGAACGAGCTCGCCTCCGAGAGCTCGTACACCACCGGTGTGAGGCCCACCCGGATGATCTCCTCGTGAGCCGCGCCGTGGATGCCGTTCAGCACCAGGATCGCTCGCGTGATGCCTGCCTCGCGAAGCGCGATCCCCTCCTCGGCCAGGGCGACCCCGAATCCGTCGACGCCGTCGGTTTGCAGCCTCTGCGCGACCTGAACGATCCCGTGCCCGTACGCGTCGGCCTTCACGACAGCGAGCACTTTGCGACCGGGCGCTGCATCGCGAACGACGCCAAGGTTGTGTCCGATCGCATCGAGCTGCACTTCCGCACGAGTCGCGCGGAGCGAGGCGCTCGCGTCTTGGGCCTGCGGCCAAAGCGGCCTTGGAGCGTCGGATCGCACGGCCTAGCGCTAACGGGTGCCACGGGTTGCGTCAAATTGGCGTCGCAAGGACGGAGGGCTACGCTCGGGCGGCCATGGCTTCGACTCGTCCTCGCCACGCGCAGGCGGAGAAGCGCGCCGAACAGCGGGCCACGCGCGTGATGTGGGGTGGAATGCTCCTCGGCGGCGTCGTCGCCGTCGGCATCGTGCTGGCCCCTGGCTTTCGCAAAGAGCCGGTTGAAACGGTCACGCCGGTCGATTTGCAATCGGGAAAGAGCCCCGCGGCCTCCGCCGGCCCCGAGGCACTCCGCGTGCGCGTCGTTCGCAAGTTCCCGCACGCCACCGACGCGTTCACGCAAGGCCTTCTTTGGCACGAAGGCGCGCTCTACGAGAGCACCGGCCAGTACGGCGAGTCGTCGATTCGAAAGGTGCGTCTCGAAGACGGCGCAGTGCTCGACAAGCGCGACCTCGAGCCTCGCTTCTTCGGCGAGGGCCTCGCCCGTGTCGGCAACCGGCTGATTCAGCTCACTTGGCGGTCCGGGCGAGCGCTTCTCTGGAACCTCGAGCCGATTCGCCCCGAGGGCACCCTCTCGTATCCGGGCGAGGGCTGGGGGCTTTGCTTCGACGGTTCCTTTCTCGTGATGAGCGACGGCTCGTCGATGCTCGAGTTTCGAAACCCCGAAACCATGGAGCTCGTTCGAGAGGTCACCGTCAAGAACCGCGGTCGCATCGTGCGCCGGCTCAACGAGCTCGAGTGCGTCGACGGCGTCGTGTACGCCAACATCTGGCAGCGGGACCAAATCCTGCGCATCGACCCGGCCACCGGCGCCGTCACGGCAACCATCGATGCGAGCGGGCTGCTCTCGACGATCGAAGCGCTTCGAGCCGACGTGCTGAACGGGATCGCGTACCGACCCGAGTCGAAGACGTTTCTCTTGACCGGCAAGCTCTGGCCCTACGTTTTCGAGGTCGAGCTCGTGCCGCGCTGAGGCTCCCGCACCTCGACGTCGGGCTCCCACTGCGCGAGGCGCTCGGACATGATCGCGATGGCGTCGGGGTGCTCGTCGATCAGCACGAAGCCGCGCCCATTGCGTGCGGCCGCTTCGCCGGTGGTGCCGCTTCCCGCGAAGAAATCGAGAACGGTGTCGCCAGGCTCGGTGTGCACCTTGATGATGCGCTCGAGCACGCCGAGCGGCTTCTGTGTGGGATACCCGGTCTTTTCTTTGCCGGTGGTCGGCACGATGGTGTGCCACCAGACGTCGGTGGGTGTTTTGCCGCGCGCCGCCTTCTCCGCGCCCACCAGCCCGGGCGCCATGTAGGGGATGCGATCCATCGCCTCGAAGCAAAAGACGTAGCGCTTGGGGTCGAGCACGTACCAAAAAATGGTGTCGTGCTTGGCTGGCCATTTGCGCTTCGGCCGACCCCCGAAGTCGTATGCCCATACGATCTCGTTCTGGAAACGCTCGCGGCCGAGCAGGCGGTCGAGCGCCACCTTGACGTAGTGCGCCTCGCGATAGTCCAGGTGGACGAACAGGGAGCCGTCCTCGGTCAGGCACGGGAGCGCGGCTTCCACTCGGTCGAGCAGAAAACCCACGTAGTCGTCGAATGCATCCTGGTACGCAGGGCTGTCGACGTGCTCCACGTCGTAGCGCCGCCCGCCAAAGCCCACGCGACCGCCGTCGTCGGCAGCCCGCACGCGCATGCGCTGCCGCTCTTGCTTGCGCCCCGTGTTGAAGGGCGGATCGATGTAGATCAGTCGGGCAAACCCGCGCGGCAGTGTCGCTAGAACCTCTGCGTTCTCCCCTTGGACGATCCGTCTCACGCGCCAGAGCCTATCACCGGCGGCTCGAATCGCGTACGGAGGAGGTTGCAGCGAGGCGGGCACCGCCCTACTCTCCCGGCCGATGCGTTTGACGGTCAATGGTGAACCAAAAGACGTCGAGCCCACCACCACGGTGAAGCAGCTGTTGGCCACGCTCGGCTTGGAGGACACGCTCGTGGCCGTCGAGCGCAACGAAGAGGTCGTCCCGCGCGCCCGTCACGAGAACACCGAGCTGTCCGAGGGCGACCGCGTCGAGGTGGTGCACTTCGTGGGAGGAGGCTGAGTGGCGGACGACGCACTTCAGATCGGCCAGTTCACGTTTCAGTCGCGGCTTTTCACGGGCACCGGCAAGTATCCCGACCTCGACACCGCCAAGCGCGCCCTCGAGGCCTCGGGCTGCGAGGTGGTCACCGTTGCCGTGCGCCGGGTCGACCTCTCCGCGACCGGCGCCGAGTCGATCATGACGGTGCTCCGTGAGGGCAACTACACGCTGCTGCCGAACACCGCGGGCTGCTACACGGCCGACGACGCGGTGCGGACGGCGCGGCTCGCCCGCGAGCTGCTCGACACGCCGCTGGTCAAGCTGGAAGTCATCGGCGACGAAAAGACGCTCTTTCCCGACGTCCCGGCCACGCTGGAAGCCGCCCGCACGCTGGTGGACGACGGCTTCACGGTGCTCCCCTACTTCAACGACGACCCGGTCGCCGCCCGCCGGCTCGAGGATCTCGGCTGCGCCGCGGTGATGCCCTTGGCCGCACCGATCGGCAGCGGGCTCGGCGTCCGCAATCCGTTCAACATCGAGATCATCGTCAAGCACGCGTCGGTGCCCGTCATCGTCGATGCGGGGGTCGGCACCGCGTCGGACGCGGCCGTCGCGATGGAGCTCGGCATCGACGGGGTCCTGATGAACACCGCGATCGCAGGCGCGAGGGACCCGGTGCGCATGGCGCGCGCGATGAAATCCGCCGTCGAAGCCGGACGCGATGCCTTCCTCGCCGGCCGCATCGCCCGCCGCCTCTACGCCACCGCGTCGAGCCCGCTCGAAGGCGTGATCGGCTCCGACCACGACGGCCGATAGCGGGCCCGCATGCCAGCCGGGCTCCCGAGCATCTGGATCGTCACCCTGCCCGAGCACCCGTCGGGGCCGGTCGAGCCGCTCCGCCGAGCGCTGTCGACGGCTCCTGGGGCGCGGGTCGGCGTCCAGCTTCGCGCAAAGCAGGTCGACGATCGCCAGCTGATTGAATGGGGCCGCGAGCTCCGAACGATCACCGCCGAGGCCGGATGTGCAATGACGGTCAACGGTCGGGCCGACGTCGCCGAGATCGTCGAAGCGGACGGGGTGCATCTCCCCGAACGGGGCCTTCCAATCGACGAGGTGCGCCAGCAGTGGCCTGCGTTTCGCTGGGTGGGGGTGTCCCGCCACGACCGCGCGGGCCTCGAGGAGGCCGAGGCCCACGGCGCCGACTACGCGTTCCTCAGCCCGGTCTTCGCGGTGCCCGGCAAGGGCGCACCCCTCGGGCCGATCGGCTTTGCCGAGGCGATCGCACCCGTCGGCATTCCGTCGTATGCGCTTGGCGGCGTCACCGTGCCCGATGTCGGTCCGCTCCGGCGCGCGGGCGGATTCGGCGTCGCGCTTCGGCGTGCGATCTACGACGACCCCGAGCCTGGCGAAGCGCTCGGGCGGATGATCGTCGCCCTTGACAAGAGTGGCGCCGCCGAGGAATAGCCACCGAGTGGGAGCGGTTCGGAGCGGGCTCGGGTGCCTGTCGTGGGTGGGCGCGATCGTCATCGTGATCGCGCTCGTGCTCAAAGTCGCCGTGTTCGACATGGCAGAGGTCGGGCACAACGGCATGGCGCCAACCCTGCTCCGCGGCGAACGCGTCTTGATCAACAAGCGCAGCAAGCCTTCGGTCGGCTCGATCGCGGTCTGCCGCCACCCGAAGGAGGACGGCTGGGTGGTCGGCAGGGTCGCGGCCACCGGCGGCATGACCGTTGGCTCGTTTGGGCGCGAGCTCCGAATCGACGGCGAGCCCGTGATCTTCGACGAGCAGGGGGCCGGCTCGTTTCACAACACCGACAACGACCTGACCGCAACCGTGATCTGGGGTGAGGAGCACTTCGGGCAGAGGCCCCATCGCGTGTTTCTCGCGGACCACGGGCGACATCTCGTCGACAAGACCGAAGTGCCGGCGGGCAAACTCTTCTTGCTCGGCGACTACCGAGGCTACCGGGGCCAGGACAGCCGCGCGTACGGCGTCGTCGACGCGTCGACCTGTCGCGGCACGATCGTCTTCCGAGTCACCCCGGTCGATGGGCTCGACCCCTCGATCGAGCACGGGTATTTGCAGCCGATCCTGTAGCGGTCATTCCGGATTGCCTGCGCGCACGTTCCGTCTATGCTCCGCGCGCCGAGGGGCCCGATGAGAGTCGCTGTCGTCCAATTTCCGGGGTCGAATGCAGACTGGGATGCGCTGCACGCCGTTCGTGACGTGCTGGGCGCCGATGGCTTCTACGCGTTTCACAAGGAGCCCTCGCTCGGCGACGTGGATGCCGTGGTGATCCCCGGCGGCTTTTCCTACGGCGACTATCTTCGCGCCGGGGCGATCGCACGCTTCAGCCGCATCGTGAGCTCGATTCAAGAGTTCGCGGAGCGCGGTGGCCCGGTGCTCGGCATCTGCAACGGCTTTCAAATCCTCACCGAGATGGGCCTTCTTCCTGGCGCGCTCACGCGCAACGCGCACCTTCGGTTCGAGTGCCGCGACGTGTACCTGCGCGTCGAGAGCACCGGCCCATTCACCGACATGGGGGTCGGCACCGTGCTTCGCCTCCCGATCGCCCACGCGGACGGCCGATACCAGATCAACCCCGCAGGCCTGCAGGAGCTCGAACAACACGACCAGGTGGCGTTCCGCTACAGCACGCGCCTCGGCGAGCCCCCAGGCGAAAGCAGCGCCAACCCCAACGGCTCCGTCGGCGACATCGCGGGGCTCTACAACCGACGAAAGAACGTGCTCGGAATGATGCCGCACCCCGAGCGCGCCAGCGAAGCCATCCTCGGCAACGACGACGGCCTCAGCCTGTTTCAATCACTGCGCCGGCATTTGGGGCTTCGATGAGCGCACCGCGAAACTTCCCCGGCGAGCCCGAGAGCACCCAGCGCATCGCGCGCGAGTTCGGCCTCAGCGAATCGGAGTGGGACCACGCGGTCTCGACGCTCGGCCGCACGCCGAGCTACGCCGAGCTTGGCGTGATCAGCGTGATGTGGTCCGAGCACTGCTCGTACAAGTCGTCGCGGGTTCATCTCGCACGGTTGCCGACCACGGGCCCGCAGGTGGTCCAAGGCCCGGGCGAGAACGCCGGGGCGGTCGACATCGGCGACGGCTTCTGCGCCGTGTTCAAGATGGAATCCCACAACCACCCGTCGTACATCGAGCCGTATCAAGGGGCCGCGACCGGCGTGGGCGGCATCCTTCGCGACGTGTTCACGATGGGAGCCCGTCCCGTCGCCTCGCTGAACTCACTTCGCTTCGGCCGGCCGGACCATCCAAAGACCCCACACCTCTTGAAGGGCGTCGTCGCCGGCATCGGCGGCTACGGCAACTGTATCGGGGTCCCGACGGTGGGCGGCGAAATTCAATTCGACGCGAGCTACGACGGAAACATCCTCGTCAACGCCTTCACGGTCGGCATCGCCAAGACCGACGATCTGTTTTTCGGAGTCGCCGAGGGCGTCGGCAATCCGATCCTCTATGTCGGCGCGAAGACCGGCCGCGACGGCATCCACGGGGCAACGATGGCCAGCGCCGAGTTCGGCGAAGAGACCGACAGCAAGCTCCCCACGGTGCAGGTGGGCGACCCGTTCATGGAAAAGCTCTTGCTCGAAGCCTGCCTCGAAATTTTCGCCACCGACTGCCTCTCCGGGGTGCAGGACATGGGCGCGGCCGGGCTCACGTCGTCGTCGGTCGAGATGGCCGACCGCGCCGGCAACGGCATCGAGCTCGACCTCGACGCGATCCCTCGTCGAACCAAGGCGCTCAGCCCCTACGAGATGCTGCTCAGCGAATCGCAGGAGCGCATGCTGATGGTCGCCAAAGAGGGTCGCGAGCAGGAGGTGCTCGAAATCTGCGCGAAGTGGGACCTCGACGCGTCGATCGTCGGCCGGGTCACCGACACGGGGCGCTTCGTCTGCAAAGCAACGCCGGGGTACGACCCGTTCGACGGTACCGGCGCACCCGACCCGGTCGTGGTGGTGGACCTCCCCGTCGCCCTCCTGACCAACGCCGCTCCGAAGTACGACCGCCCGCAAACGCCGAGAGCCGATCGAGCTACGCTGACGACGCTGGTGGACGACGGCCCCGAGGACCTCGGCGAGGAGCTCACTCGGCTCGTCGGGTCGCCGAACATCGGCAGCCGCTCTTGGATTTGGCGGCAGTACGATCACATCGTGCGCAACGGCACCGTGATTCGCCCCGGCGACGGCGACGCCGCCGTGATACGCGTGTTCTGCGAGGACGACGGCGCGACGCGCGAGAAGTTCCTCGCCGTGTCGGCGGACTGCAACGGCCGGCACGTCGAGCTCGACCCTTTTGCGGGCGCGGCGATGGCGGTGGCCGAATGCACGCGCAACGTGGTTTGCGTTGGCGCCAAGCCGCTCGGCCTCACCGACTGTCTCAACTTCGGCAACCCGGAAGTCCCCGAGCAGATGTGGCGCTTCGCCCGCGCGATCGACGGCTTGGCCGCCGCCTGCGAGGCGCTCGGTGCGCCTGTCGTGTCGGGCAACGTGAGCCTCTACAACGAGACCGACGGCAAGGCGATTCTTCCGACGCCCACAGTGGCCGTCGTCGGCCAGCTCGACGACCCCGACCACCGGCTCGACCTCGGTTTCGCACGTGAGGGCGACGTGGTGGCGCACCTCGGTGTGCCCGCTGCCGGCGTGCTTGGCGGGTCCGAATGGCTCGTCCAGCGCACGGGCGCGGTGACCGGCGCGGCGGTGGGCATCGATCTCGACGCCGAGGCTGCGCTCCAGCACACCGTGCTCGAGCTCGCTCGAAGACAGCTCCTGCAGAGCGCGCACGACATCAGCGACGGCGGCTTCGGCGTCTGCCTTGCGGAGGCTTGTATCGCGCACGGCCACGGCGCCCGCGTGACCCTTCCCTCGAGCGAAGATGCCCCGGCCCACGCGCTCCTCTTCAGCGAAGAGCCATCCCGCGTCGTCGTGAGCCTGTCCCCGGCCAACGTCGGCGATGTCGGCGACATCTGCGCCCGCTACGGCGTTCCCTTCGAGAAGATCGGCACCGTGACCGGGGACACACTCGACATCGAGGGCGTGTGCGCCGTGCCCGTCGAAGCGCTCCACGAGTCCCACGCCAAGGCGCTCGACCCGATCGTGCGCTGAGCCGAGCCTACTCGGCCGCTTCGACCGCTGCTCCGACCGGACGCTTTTCGCCGCGAAGCTCGACCGACACGAGCTTCGACACGCCCGGCTGCTCCATCGTGACGCCGTAGAGCACGTCGGCGAACTCCATGGTGCGCTTGGAGTGCGTGATGATGATGAACTGGGAGCGATCGGTCATCTGCTGAATCGCCTCGGCGAACCGGCCGATGTTGGCCTCGTCGAGGGGCGCATCGACCTCGTCGAGAAGGCAGAACGGGCTCGGCTTGTACTGGAAGATCGCGAACACGAGCGCGACCGCCGTGAGCGCCTTTTCGCCGCCGCTCATCAGCTCGAGCGAGCCGAGCCGCTTGCCCGGCGGCTGCGCGATGATGTCGACGCCCGTCTCGAGCATCTCCTGCGGGTCGGTGAGCCGGAGCTCGCCTTTGCCGCCGCGGAACAGCATCGGATAGATGCGCTTGAACCGCTCGTTGATGCCGGTGAACGCATCGCGGAAGAGCGCGCGGCTTTCGCGGTTCATCTGCCGAATCGCTTTGTCGAGCTTGTTGAGGGCTTCTTCCAAGTCGCTGCGCTGCCCGGTCAGATACTCGTAGCGCTCCGAGTTCTCTTCGTACTCCTCGATGGCCGTGAGGTTGATTTCGCCCATGCGATCGATCAGCCGCTGAAGCTCCTCGGCCCGAGCGGCGACCTCGGCGTCCGGGACCGGCCGCGAATGATGGTCCCCGACGGCGTGCGTCAGCTCCACGCGGTGCTTGTCGAACACCTGCTCGACCAAATGCTCGAGTGAGAGCGCGAGCTCGCGGTCACGAACCGTGAGCTCGTTCAGCTCGGTAGACTGCGTGTCGATGCTGGCGCGAAGCTGCTTGAGCGACGCCTCCGCCTCGCCAACTTGGATTTGGGCCTCGTCGTAGCTCGCACGCTGGTTCGAGAGCTCGTCCCGCGCTACCGCCGCATCGTGCGCGGTCTCCCCGAGCCGCCCGTGGTGGAGAAGGATGCGACCGGCGGCCTGCCCTTGGTCGCGGTCGGTGATCGCGACGTCTTCGCGAAGACGGTCCTCCCGCGCATTCACCTCCGCGAGCGAGCGCTCGAGCTGGCCGAGGACCGAGCGCTCACGGTCCGCGCGCTCGCGCGAGCGCGTCGCGCCAACCTTGACCTCGGTGGCCTTCGCCGCCTGTTCGTCGACCACCCGACGACGTTCTGCCAGCACGCTTTCGGCGACCCGCGCCGCATGCTCGGCATCCGACACGTGGGTTTCGGCGTCGCGAAGCTCACGCCCCGTCTCCGCTTCGTCGCGGTCGATCTGAGCGAGTGCGGCCCGGGCAGCTTCACGCGCCTGGGCGATTTCGCTGCGGCGCTGCTCGATGCGGCCCTGCTCGAGCTCCACCGCCCGGAGGTCCCGCTCCGACCCGAGGATCTCGAGCTCGGCGTCGTGGGCCCGCGCTCGAGCTGCATCGATGGCCGCCTGCCGTTCCGCGATGTTGGCCCGCAGGGTGCCCTGCCCTTCGACGGCCCGGTCGAGCTCGCGCGACTGCGAGGCAGCCGCTTCTTCGAGCTCTCGAATCTCACGCTTGAGCCGCAGAAGATGGCCGGCCGACTCGTCCTCCGCGCCTCCGATCACCGCGCCGTCGGGAAGGAGCGCCTGGCCGTCGAGGGTGACGAGCTTGCCGTCGAAGCCTTCGCCGTGAAGCCGCGCCGCCGTTTGCAGCGAGTCGACCACGAGCACGTCGTACAGCAGATACCGCGCCCACGCCTCGTCGGCCTTGGAATGCGAGATCAAACCGAGAACGGGACCGACGACGCCGCTTCCGCTTGGAAACGGCGGCACCACGCGCGGCGGCCCGCTCGGCGCACGAGGCAAAAACGTGGCGCGCCCCTGCTGCTCCCGCGCCAAGAAGTCGGCGGCGTGCAGCGCAGCGTCGGTGTTTTCGACGAGCAGATACTCGAGTGCGCCACCGAGCGCCGCACCGAGAGCGCGCGTGTGCTCCGGTGAGCATTCGAGCCGGTCGGCGACGAGGCCCACGCGGCGAGACGGCTCGCCCGACGGGTCGGCGTATGCCGTCATCACGGCCTGCGCGCCGGCGCCCACACCTTCGAACCGCTGATGGATCTCCCGAAGAGAGCCGAGCCGCGACCGTGTGACGGCGAGCTTTTCGCGCAGCGCGTCGACCCGCGCGTCGGCGTCGTTGAGCGCCTGCCTGCTGGACGAAAGCGATGCCTCGATCTCGGCTTGCCGCTCGCTGGTTTGCGCGCGCCCGCTTCGCAACCCCACGACGCGCGCATCGAACTCGCGGCGCTGCTGCGAAAGCTCGACTTCGCGCGTGCCGAGCCCCTGCGCTTCTTCTTCGAGGCGCGACAGCCGCTCGCGGACCTCCGCCCGCCGCGCGTCGTAGCCGCGAAGCACCGCCGTCGCACCGGCGACGTGGGCGCGGCCCTCTGAAAGCCTGGCGCGCGCATTGTCGAGCGCGGCCTCGGCCTCTTTGGCCGTGTTTTTGCGGGTTTGCAGCTCGGTTTCGACCTCGGCAAGAAGGCGCCCCGCCTCGGTTTCGCGCGCCTCGAGCTCACCGAGCGACACCCGAACCTCGGACGCCTCGCGCTGCAGGTTCTCTCTCTGCGCGTCGAGCTGATCGAGCTCGCGCGTGGCGAGCTCTTTGCGCTCGACGAGCGCGGCCTGGCGATCTTGCTGTTGACGAATCAGCCCCTCGAGCTGGCGCACGGAGTTGTCGAGCTCGTAGGCGCGCGCTTGCCCGTGCTCCACTTCGGTGCCGAGCTGCTGAAGCGACACGCGCTCCGCTTCAACCGACGCCTCGCGCGCGACGAGTGCGCGCCGGCTCGATTGAACCTCTTCGTCGGCGCGCTCGAGCAGGCTCGTCACCGACCCGATTTGCCCGCGAAGCTCGAGGTAGCGATGGGACGCGACCCAGAGGTCGAGGTCGCGCATCTCTTTTTTGTAGCGCTTGTAGCGCTCGGCTTTCTGCGCCTGCCGCTTGAGCGATGCGAGGCTTCGCTCGAGCTCCCCGATGATGTCGGTGACACGAAGAAGGTTCTGTCGCGTCTGGTCCATCTTGCGCTCGGCCGCGCGCTTGCTCAGGCGGAACTTGCTGATTCCCGCGGCCTCTTCGATCATCGTGCGGCGGTCTTCGGGCTTCGACGTGACGATGTAACCAATGCGACCCTGCTCGATGACGGAGTACGCGCGCTTGCCGACGCCGGTGCCCAAAAACAGGTTGGTGATGTCGAGAAGGCGGACGGGCGTGCGGTTGATCAGGTAGTCGCTGTGGCCCTGCCGATCGAGGCGCCGTGTGACCTGAATTTCCGCGTAATCGGCGTATTCTGGCGGCGCGAGGCCGTCGGTGTTGTCGAACGTGAGCGTGACGTCGGCGAAGCCGTGAGGCCCGCGGCCCTCGGCGCCGCTGAAGATCACGTCTTCCATCGCCTTGCCGCGCAGGCGCGACGGCGACTGCTCGCCCATGCACCACTTGATCGCGTCGACGATGTTGGACTTGCCGCACCCGTTGGGCCCGACGATGCACGTGACGTCGTGATCGAAGTGAACCGTCGTCCGATCGACGAAGGACTTGAAGCCGTCGATTTGGAGCTTCTTGATCTTCACGCGTGGCCCCCCAACGAAGGAAGTTGGACGTGGCTATCACTGAACATACGATATTGCAACGACTTGCGCGACCAGAAGGGCGGGTCACGGGGTGAACCCCACAACATCTAGTGGATCACCCCATGGGGGGCGCCTAGACGCGGACGGGGCGAGCCCTCACGACGCGGCTTTGGCCCGCGGATGCGGCGCGCGGCCCCGCTCCGACAGGAATTCGAGGAACGTCTTCGCGATGTCGACGTCTCCCGGTGCGAGCCGGTCGACGAGCTCGTGGAGACGCGCACGGCTGGGGTCCGCCGCACTCGGCGTGGGCGCCACGGGCTCGGGCTCGGGCTCGGGCACGTGCGCCTCGGGCTCTGCGCCGGGCTCCGGCGTAACCTCATCGGCCGTCGGCACGTGCCAGGTCGGCCGCTCGACCGACTCGATCCCGTGGGCGATCAGCCACGACTCCATGCACGAACGGAGGCGCTCCGACCGAAACGCAAACCAGCGCTCCCGGTCGACCGGGTGGCTCATCAGCGCGTCCTTGAAGCGCCGAAATGCGCCCTTGCCGTCGATCGCGACGTTGAGGCGGCGCCGAAGCTCCTCGTCCTCCACGGTCGCGATGAAGCGCTCCATCCACCGGTACTGCTCGCGCGACGACACGGGGTCGATCCGCAGGTACCTGTTGTCGTTCATGATACGGGTGTGCATCGAAGGGTCGGCGACGCCGTCCACGATGCGGATCACCTCGCCCGTATCGAAGTGAAGGTAGCTGTGCACTTCGGGTGCGTTGTTCTCAAAGGCGTCCTCGAGTGCCTCCCAAGCTACCGGTACTTCCAGATTTTCTTTGGTTTGCCCGACATCATTCTCGCTCATGTTATTCCCATTTCACTTCGCGCCCGCCGCACCGCGTCGCGCCACCGCCCTAGGTGCCGATCTCGCTCGGAATCAGAGACCTGAGGCTCGAAGCTACGTTCGATACGGTAAGCATCCACTACAGAATCGAGACCGTCGAAGACACCGACGGCCATTCCAGCCAAGTAAGCCGCTCCCAAAGCAGTCGTTTCGACGTTCACAGGGCGATCGATGGTCACCCCGAGCACGTCGGATTGAAATTGCATCAATAAGTCATTGCGGGCCGCACCGCCGTCGACCCTTAGGCGAGTTATAGGACGATTCGCATCTTTTTGCATCGCGTCGACGAGGTCGACGATTTGAAAGGCCATTCCCTCGAGCGTGGCGCGCGCGAGGTGTGCCGCGGTCGTGTCGCGCGTGAGCCCGTAGATCAGCCCCCTCGCGTGGGGGTCCCAGTGGGGCGCCCCGAGTCCCGCGAGCGCAGGTACGAACACGACGTCGCCCGCCGCATCGACCTCCCGCGCCAACGCTTCGACCGCGCTCGAGCTGTCGATCAGCCCGAGCCCGTCGCGGAGCCACTGGACCGCGGCGCCCGCGATGAAGGCGCTGCCCTCGAGCGCATAATAGGTGTCCTCGCCCAGGCGGAGGGCAATGGTGGTGAGGAGGCCGTGGCTCGAGAGCACCATCTCGGTGCCCGTGTTCATCAGCAAAAACGCGCCCGTCCCGTAGGTGCACTTGGCGTCGCCCACCTGGAAGCAGGCCTGGCCGACGAGCGCCGACTGCTGATCGCCCGCCATGCCGGCGATTGGGACGCCGTCGGGGAAATTGGGGACGCCCGACGTTCGGGCATACACCTCGGAGCTGCTCCGAACCTCGGGCAGCATCGACATCGGCACGCCGAGCTCGTTGCAGAGCTCGGGGTCCCAGTGCCCTTCGCCGATGTCGTAGAGCAGCGTGCGCGAGGCGTTGGTGGCGTCGGTGACGTGAACCTGCCCGCCGGACAGTCGATTGACGAGCCAAGCGTCGATGGTGCCGAAGGCGAGCTCGCCTCTTTCGGCGCGGCCCCGCGCACCATCGACGTTGTCGAGGAGCCACTCGAGCTTGGTCCCGGCAAGGTACGGGTCGAGCACGAGCCCGGTGCGCTCCCTGAACATCGCTTCTTTGCCGGCCTTCTTCAGCTCGGCGCAGCGGTCCGCGGTTCGACGGTCCTGCCACACGATCGCGTTGTGAATCGCTTTGCCGGTCTTGCGGTCCCACACGACGGTGGTCTCGCGCTGATTGGTGATGCCGATCGCGAGGCACGCCGTCGCTTGGACCCCGGCCTTTTCGATCGCGTCGCGGACCGCATCCGCAACGCTCTGCCAAATCTCCTCGACGTCGTGCTCGACCCAGCCCGGCTTCGGGAAGTGCTGAGGGAATTCGTGGTTGGCGCGCGCGAGGACGCTCCCTTCAGGAGACAGGAGCATCGCCGTGGAGCCCGTGGTCCCCTGGTCGATCGACAAAAGAAAGCCCGACATGCGAGCGGGGACGTTACGAAGCCTGTGATGAGAAGTAAAGCGGCTACTCGGCCCCGGAAATCCACGCCTGAAAGCGCGGCCAGGCGTCGCCGAGGCTGGGCAGAAGCCCTTCGCAGACATGCTCGAGCGCGTCGTCGTCGGCGCCGAGCTCGCGGGCACGCTCTGCGCACACCATCGCAGCGAGAAGTTGGTTGCGCGCGAAGAGCGCGCGCGCGAGGAGGGGAAGCGCAGCCGCCTCGTCGGCGCCGAGGCGAACCGCGCGACGAAGCAGCCCAATCGCCTCGCCGTGCTTGCCGCCCTCGACCGACGCGCGCCCCAGCGTGAGGAAGAGCTTGCCAGCCTGGCTCGACTCGCCGGCCCACTGAACCCCCAGGCGGAGCACTTCGTTGGCCGCATCGTGCTCGCCGATCCCGGCGTAGGCCGCGCCGAGGAGGTCCAGGCTGGTCGACAGCCGGTCGTGAACTTCGTCGTTCAGGCTCTTGGCCTCGCCGGTTCGAAGGAGGGTCGAGATCGGACCGAGCCACGGGTTGAGAAGCGCGATCGTCGCGGCCCAATCGCCGCTGGCGTTGGCCTCTTCGGCCTGGTCGACGATCGACAAGTCGATCGACACCTCCTGGGGCCCGCCGAGACCGAGCTCAGAACGGATTCGGTCGTCGAGCACCTCGCGCAGGTCCTCGAGCGACAGCACGTGCCGCTGCTCGTTGAACTCGACCGTCACCTGCGAGAGCCCGTTGTCGTGACGGAGCTCGGTCGGGCTGACGTGAAAGAGCGTCGCCGCCAGCATGTAGCGCCCGCCGATGTGCGCCTGGAGCGCCTCGACGCTCGGGTCGTCGGGCAGCGGCGGGGTGCGCAAGGGTGCGAGGAGCTGCTGCGCGATGTTTTCCTTGAACTCGGTCAGAGGGACCTGACGCACGGTCGGGTCTGCGCCGATCGAGAACTCCACCGTGGTGAGGTCCTGCGAATGCGGGTTCGCCGTGAGGCTGAGGATACGGGCGCCCGCGATCAGCCCGAGGCCGAGCGTGTTGCGCCCGATGATCTGGCAAGCGCGCTCGAAATCCTCCGACTGCTTGAGCACTTCCTCGAACCACCGATCGGGCCGTGCGGCCGAGAGCTCGTAGACCCGCGCCGAGTCGTCGCCCATCAGGTCTCGCCGTTCAACTTACGCCGGTACCACTCGATCGTGTCGAGCAGGCCTTGCTCGAGCTCGACGCGAGCGCGAAAGCCGAGGAGCTGCTCCGCCTTTTTCACGTCTGGGATGCGCAGCTCGACGTCGGGGAAGTCCCAGTCGACGAACTCGATCGGTGACTTGCTCTCGGTGAGGCGCGCGACGAGCTGAGCGAGCTGATAGATGGTGATGGTGCTTCGCGGGTTGCCGATGTTGAAGCTCTCTCCGATCGCCTCGTCGCGCTCCATCGCGAGCAGGATCGCGTCGACGATGTCGTCGATGTAACACCAGGACCGAATCTGGTCGCCCTCGTTGTGGATGGTGATCTTGTCGCCCTGAAGCGCGCGCACGACGAATGCGTGGACGGCGCCCTCGCCTACCTGCCCGGGGCCGTAGATGTTGAAGGGGCGAATCGACACCGTGGGCAGGCCGAACTGCTTGAAGTAGTTGTGGGCGAGGTGCTCGGTGGCGAGCTTGCTCACCGCGTACGTCCAGCGGGCTTCGCCGACCGCGCCGAGGCTGGTGACGTCGGCCTCGCGTACCCGAAACGCATACGACCCGAAGACCTCGCTGGTGGAGAAGTCGATGACACGCTTGACGCCGTTGCAGTCGTTCGCAGCCCGGAGCACGTTCATGGTGCCTTCGAGTGAGATCTCCATGGTCATGACGGGGTTCTTCAGCACGGTGTCCACGCCGGCGATCGAGGCCATGTGGATCACGTATTCGCAGCCGGTGACCGCTCTTCGTACCGCCGTCATGTCGCGCACGTCGCCGACGACGAGCTCGACGTTCGGGTGGCGGTCGAGGCCGGCCTTCGAAAGCGCGTTGCGGCGAAGGATGTCGAGAACGCGAACGTGGTTGTTCTCGGCAAGGCGCGCGGTCAGCGCGGTGCCGATGAACCCCGCTCCCCCGGTGACCAGGACGTGTGCCCCCTTCAGCATCGTTTGTCAGCTAGCACAAGGGGAGCTTGGAAGTCGAGAAACCTCAGTCCCTTTACAGGGGAGGCTCGGCGTGGGATCTTGAGGTAGCGAGGGGGACATGGGCATCTTCAGTCGGCTCAACCGGGTGATCAAATCCAACTTGAACGCACTGATCGATCAGGCGGAAGACCCTGACAAGATGATCGGTCAGACGGTCTCCGACATGAAATCGGCGTTGAAGCGTGCGCGCAAAGACCTGGTCGAGGCCATGGGAAGCGCACGACGGCTCGACAAGAAGGAGCAGGAGCTTCGCGACGAGGCGGCCGACTGGGAAAAGAAGGCCGTCTTGGCGCTCGAGCGCGACGACGATGATCTCGCGCGAGAGGCCCTGCGCCGCAAAGCGCGTGCGCTGAAGGACGCCGATGCGGTTCGCGACCGCGCCGCCGAGCAGGCGACGGCCGCCGATTCGATGAAAGCGCAGCTCGAGCGACTCGAAGAGAAGCTCGACGACCTCAAGGCTCGGCAGAAGACGCTGGCGGCGCAGGTCCGCAGCGCGCGGGAGCAACGGCCCGACCCCGCGCAGCCCACCGGCGATCGGCTGGGCGGCGGCGCGTTTTCCGACCTCGAGCGAATGGCCGATCAAATCGACAAGCTCGACGCGGAGGTCGAAGCGCACGAGCTGCTCGACGATCCGAAGCAGGCCGACCTCGACGCTCGGTTTCGCTCGCTCGAATCGACCGACGCCAAAGACGACGTGGAGGACGAGCTGGCCGCGCTCAAAGCCAAGCTGAGCGGGTAGCGGCGGGTCGGCATGGAACGCTTCGTCCTTTGGCACCGTATCCTCCCACCCGCCTTCGAAGAGGAGGAAACGACGGCCGCGGCGGGGCAATGGGCCCGATACGTCACGCACGAAGTCGAGGGCGCCGGCGGCGAAGTGATCTCGTCTCTCGCAGGAACGGTGGTTTCGAGCTTCGGGCTGCACGAGCTTCGTTCCGCGATCAATCTCGCGCTTCGGCTGCTATCCGAGGCCGAGGCCCAGCCGGTGCCGGCGGGCGGCATTCCCATCGCGTTCGGCATCGCCACCGGGGATGTGCGACGCGACCAGGATGCCACGGGCCAGGCGACCAACAGCGGGAGCGCCATCGACCGGGCGCAGCTTCTCGCCAATCAGGCGCGCGCGGGGGAAGTCGTGCTCGACGTCGAGTCTCGCGAGGCCGCTTCACGAACTTATCTTTTCGGCCGCACCGTGAGCACGAGCTCGTTCGCGCTTCGCGGCGAGGCGATCGACCGTGGCCGCCCGCTCCTCGAGGAATGTCGCCGCTCGGTGGCCCTGCTGCAGCCGCCACCGGTTCCCGCCAGTGTTCGTCTCGCGCTCGAGCCACTCAAGAAGGCGGCCTCGGGCTCCGAAACCCGGGTGCTGTTCGTGAAGGGGCCGCTCGGCATCGGGATTCGTCGCGGGGTCTACACGCTTCGGGACGAGCTGTGGCCGTCGATGTTTCTCGAGCTTGGCGCCGTCCCGGGCGGTCTCGAGCCTCTCGGCGCCCTTCGGCTCTCGCTGCTCAAAGCATGGCGCGACCTCGAGCCGACGCGCCGCGCCCTCAAGGAATCCGAGCCCGGCGTAGCCGACGCGCTCAAGGCGATCGCTTGCGCGACGCCGCCGCGACGCGACGCTGCGATCCACGCGCTCAAGGTCTTGTTCCGGTCTCTTCGTCGAGACGACGGGCTGCCGTGGATCTACGTCGATCGAATCAGCGCCCTCGATCCGGCCTCGCTCGAGGTGGTCAGCCTGGCGCTGACGGACGAGTCCGTGGCCGCACTCCTGGTCGTCCGCACCATCGACGCCAGCGTGCCTGCCCCCTTGCGGGCGCTCCGAGAGCGCTCGGTCCCCATCGAGGTGCCGGCGCTCGACCCGAACGAAGCGCTCGTCGTCGCAGCCGGCGTGCTCGGGCCGGGCGCGGACTCCGACATCGCAAAGCAGCTCGTCATCACCGGTGGCACGAGCGTGCTCGGCATCTCAGAAGCCGCCAAGACCATGGTCGGCACCGGCGACGTGGTTCGCGAGGGCGACGGCTTTGCTTGGCGCGAAACCAGGGCGGAGCGGCGGCAGTTCCTCGGCCCGCGCGCGCTGCTCGAGGAGCGCTTCGCGACGCTCGACAGCTCCTCGATGCGCTTTTTGGAGATCGCGTGCACGGCGCTGCCCGCATCGTCCGCTCAAGTCGTCGACGCCGCCGTGGCGTTCGAGGGCATCCCTGAGGACACGCGACGCCGCGCGTTCGAGGCGCTGGTCAACGACGGGCTTCTAGACCGCCACGCCAAGCCGGACTCCGAGCTCTTGCGCCGCGCCGTCGTGCAGCGGATGCCGCCTGCGCGGCGAAGCGAGGCATATCGGTTCGTCGCCAAGGCACTGCACACGGCCGAGCCGCTCGTGGGCCCGGCGATGGCCGCAACCGTCGGCGCCTATCTTTGCGAGGGTGGCGACCTCGAACGCGGCACCCACGCGATTCTCGACGCGGGGACGCTCGCTGCCGACCTCGGCTACACCAGCTCGGCCGTTCGCCTCGCCGCCGCCGCGGTTCAATACAAACCCGATCGCGAGACTCGCTCCGCAGCCTCCGAGATCAGCAAGACCGTCCGGCTGCCCTCGACGCCCGTCTCGCAGGACGAGGAGGACGAAGACCGGTCGACGATTCCAGTGCCCGAGGCGGAGCTCGAGCACCCTGGCAACGAGGTCGTGCAGGCGCTCCGCGACCGCAACCACCAACGGTTCGACGCGCTGATCGAAGCGTCGATCGCCGCCGGGGGCGATCTCACTGGGGCGCACTGTCTGCGGGTTGTTTCGTTCCTCGCTCGGCGCGACGTCGACTCGGCGCGAAAAGCGCTGCGCGCAGCGAAAAAGAGCCCCAATCAGACCCCGGGTGCGAGCATTCGCGTCGCGATTGCGTCCGCCTGCCTGAATCTCGCGCGCGGTCGCGCGCGCGAAGCGATGATCGACGCGCTCGAGGCGCTCGAGGCCGCCCGAACCCAGCAAGACGGGCTCGCCGAAGCGGCTGCACTCAAGATGGTGTCCGCCACCTGCCTCACGGCGGGGCTCGAGAAGGACGCGCACCGCCTGGCCCACGTCGCAGAGGCCGTCGCTAGCTGACGCCCGCGCGACCGACGGGGTACGAGCCCAGCACGGTGAGCAGGGTGGTGACCGTCTTCAGGTCTTCGAGCGCGGCGCGCGTGATCGCGCGATCGACGCTGCCTTCGAAGTCGACGTAAAAGATGTACTCGAAGGGGGTGTCGGGCTTGGGGCGCGATTCGATCTTGGTGAGGTTGAGCCCACGCTCCGCGAGGATGGAAATGCAGCGCGCGAGCGCGCCTTGCTCGTGGATGGTGGAAAAGATCAGCGAGGTTTTGCACGGGGCGCCCTCCGCCGGGTGCGCCGGCTCGGGCGCGACGATCACCATGCGCGTGTAGTTCTCCGGATGATCGGCGATTTCGCGACGGAGGATCGGCAAGCCGTGGAGGGCCGCCGCCTGCTCGCTCGCGATGGCAGCCTGAGCCGGGTCTGCGTCCTGCTTGACCTTCTCGACCGCCATCGCGGTGTCGACGAACGCCTCGACGTGACAGTCCTCGAGCGTTTCGAGAAAGCCGCCGCACTGCGCCAACGCGACCGGGTGCGAATAGACGCGGCGAATCGCCGACACGTCGACATCGGCCGCGCCGATCAGGCAGTGGTCGATCGGCTGATACTCCTCGCCCACGAGCGAGAGCCCCGTTTCTGCGAGCAAATCGTAGCTCTCGTTGATCGACCCAGCGATCGAGTTCTCGATCGGGAGCACGGCATAGTCGACCGCACCCGCCCGGACGGCCTCGAGCATCTCGCGAAAGCTGTGGAACCCGACGCAGCGGATCGACGCGGCGGCGTCGCCGAAGTGACGCATGGCCGCGAGCTGGCTGTAGGCGCCCTCGGTGCCCTGGTAGCCCACGGCGAGCTCCTTTTTGGCGCCGGTCAAGTCAGTCCCTGAAGTTCTCGTATTGAAGCGGGAGGTCGAAGGCGCCCTCTTTCAAGAGCGAGATGGCGGCCTGGAGCTCGTCCCGCTTTTTGCCGGAAACGCGTACCGAATCCCCCTGAATCGAGCCCTGGACTTTGAGCTTCGAGTCTTTGATCGCTTTCACGATCTCTTTGGCCTTCTCTTTTGAAACGCCCTGCTTGAGCTTGATGAGCTGCCGCCACATCTGGCCGCCGGCCTGCTGCGGTTGCTGCGGGTCGAGCGCTTTCAGAGAAACCTGCCGGCGCACCATCTTGGTTTCGAGCACGTCGCGCGCGGCATCGAGCCGTCCTTCGCTGTTGGAGCGAATGACGATGCCTTCGTCCGTTTGCTCGATGGTCGTGTCGGTGCCCTTGAAATCGTAGCGTTGCGCGATTTCCTTGCTCGCTTGGTTGCGAGCGTTGTCGACCTCGTGCTGATCGACCTTGGAGACGACATCGAACGACGGCATTTGGACCTCCCGGCGAAGACCATATCACGACGACGGCTTGCGGCGAGCCGGCTTCTGGACCTCGACGCCGGGATCTCGGCTGACGAGCGGCGAAAAGAAGTTGTCCTTCTTGGTGTATTCGTCGACGCGGAAGGCAAACTTGTAGCTCGGCGCCGAGCGCATGTTGCAGTCGGTGCGTTCGCAGAAACGGCACGTGGTGCCAACGGGCACCGCCATTTTCTTTGGGTCGGCAAACGGGATGTCGTCGGCGTACGCAAAATGCTTTGCGTTGTCGGCATGCGTGCCGAGGCCGATGCTGTACGTCGTGCCCTTCACGAGCGAGCCTTGAAGCGGCTCGGTGACGACCTTTGCAAAGCAGAAGTACGTGGAGCCGTCGGGGAACGCGGAATACTGCTTGGTGACGACGTTCGGCGTGAGAAACGCGAGGTGCACGGCCATTTTCGGACACGACCCGTCTTGGTGGGGGAAGCGAAGGCCGTCCCCCGAATAGCGCTTCGAGATGTTGCCGGCGACGTCGACCCGCAAAAAGTGCATGGGCACCCCGCGGCGCCGTGGGTCGGAGAGGTTGCACATCCGGTGGGCGACCGTCTCGTAGGACGACTCGAAAATCTGCGCCAAGAGCTCCACGTCGTGCCGCGTGCTGGTGACTTCGCGGTAGAACTCCGGGTACGGAAGCAACAGCGCGCCAGCGAAGTAGTTGGCGAGGTGGATCTTGATGAGCTTTCGGGTCTCGGCGTGCTGGCCGGCGTAGCCCTCGAGGATCGGCCTGTGAAGCTTTTCCTCATCGAAGAGCCCGAGCGCGACCGTGTGCGCGAGCTGGAACTTGAGGCGCTGCTCGAAGAGGTCGCTCGACACGGTGAGGACGCGCTCTTTCGAGCTCCAGCTTCGAATCACGGAGCTCTCGGGCGTTTCCGGGGTGCGTTGGACGCGAACGCCGACCTGCTCGAGAAGGCCGCGTTCGAGGTCGTCGCTCGTCACGCGGCGCCCGAGCTTGCAGTCCCGTCGAAACTGCTGCGCGCGCTCCTCGAGCGCCTCGAACCAGTTGTGGTGCTGCTCGAGAAAGTCGATCACCTCGTCGTACGGGCTGTAGTCGAACCGGACGGAGTCCTCGTCGGCCTGTCGTTCGCGCTGCGCAATGCTCGCCATCACGTGGTCGAGCTGGCTGCGTGTGTTCTTGTACAGATTGAAGAGGGCCGTGATCGTCGCGACGGTTCGTGGCTCGGCGCCGATGCTCGCGAGATCCTCCTCGCTGAGATTGAGCGAGCGCAGGAGCGGCTCGTCGAGGAGCCGGGCGAGCCCGTCATCGACGCGGTGCTCGCCGAGGCTCGCCATGAAGTCCTCGACCGGGACCCCGTAGACCTCGAGCGCCTGAAAGAGCAGCGGGAGCTGGACGACGCGCTTGCCCTTCTCGATCAGGCTGAGATAGGCGGGCGAGATCTTCAGCCGCCGCGCCACCTCGCTCTGCTGCAGGCCGCGACGAAGCCGCAGCTCTCGCAGGCGCTGGCCCATCGCGGCGTTGGTCTCGGCCATCCCGGGTGTTTACCGCGGATTTACAGGTTCGGCCAGGGGCACGGAACCAAGCAAAACACGGCACCACACCCCTCGCTTGACCGGGGTTGACCGTGTGATAATCCATGGAGACTGGCGAAGCCGTGTGAAGCTGTAAAAAGCACCGCAACGGCGGCTCGCACCGGGAGCGCAGGCCCACGGCAAAACGAGGTAGGCTTCTTCGCCCTCGGGATGAATCCCTCACGAAAGGACCGGCGGATGGCGGAGGACGGCAGGCAAGAGCGCGACAGACCGTGGATCATGCGCACGTACGCCGGCCACAGCACGGCCGCCGCGTCCAACGAGCTCTACCGCACCAACCTCAAAAAGGGACAAACCGGCCTGAGCGTCGCGTTCGATCTGCCGACGCAAACCGGATACGACGCCGACGACGCCGCATCCCGCGGCGAGGTCGGCAAAGTCGGCGTCCCGGTCTCGCACATCGGGCACATGCGTGCGCTGTTCGACGGCCTGCCCCTCGACCAGATGAACACGTCGATGACGATCAACGCCACCGCGGTCTGGCTGTTGTCCCTCTACGTCGCCGTCGCGAAGGAACAAGGCGTCGACACGCGCGTCCTTCGCGGCACGACACAAAACGACATCATCAAGGAATACCTGTCGCGAGGCACGTACATCTTTCCACCGGCCGCATCGATGCGGCTCACCACCGACCTGATCACCTACACGGTGCAGAACGTTCCCAAGTGGAACCCGATCAACATCTGCAGTTACCACCTGCAGGAGGCCGGTGCGACGCCGACGCAAGAGCTCGCGTACGCGCTCGTCACCGCCATCGGGGTGTTGGACGCGGTGAAAGCAACCGGTCGAATCCCCGACGACGAGTTCGGCAAAGTCGTCGGCCGTATGAGCTTCTTCGTCAACGCCGGCATCCGCTTCGTCGAAGAGATGTGCAAGATGCGCGCGTTCGTCGAGCTTTGGGACCGCGTGACGCAAGAGCGCTACGGCGTGACCGACCCGAAACAGAGGCGCTTCCGCTACGGGATTCAGGTGAACTCCCTCGGGCTCACCGAACAGCAACCCGAGAACAACATCATTCGCATCGTCGTCGAGATGCTCGCAGTCACGCTCAGCAAAGACGCGCGAGCCCGCGCGATCCAGCTCCCCGCGTGGAACGAGGCGCTCGGTCTGCCGCGCCCATGGGATCAGCAGTGGTCGCTCAGAGCCCAGCAGATCCTCGCCTACGAAACCGACCTCCTCGAGTACGCCGACCTCTTCCAGGGCAGCGAGGTGGTCGCAGCCAAGACCCGCGACCTGGTCGACTCCGCCTGGGCCGAGGTCGAGGAGGTGCTCAAGCGCGGGGGCGCGGTCGCGGCCGTCGAAAGCGGCTACATCAAGCAGCGGCTGGTGGAATCCAACGCCGAGCGCCTTCGCGCCATCGAAAGCGGCGACCAGGTGGTCGTGGGCGTCAACAAGTACGTGCAAGGAGCGCCCTCGCCGCTCACGGAGAACCTCGACGATGCGATCCTCACCGTCGACCCCGAGGTGGACGCGCAGGAGCGCGAGCAGATTCGGCACTGGAAGCAGGAGCGCAACGCCGCGGAAGTCGACGCAGCGCTGGTCCGGCTCGAGGAAACCGCGAGGTCGGGCGACAACATCATGGAGCCTTCGATCGCCGCGGCGCGTGCCGGCGTGACCACCGGCGAGTGGGCGAGCACGCTTCGCGACGTGTGGGGCGAGTACCGCGCACCGACCGGTGTGGCCGGCGCGACCGTGAAAACCCACACAGGCGGCGCATCCGCTGAAACAATCGCGCGCCTCCGCAGCCGCATGGACGAGCTCGAAGCGCGAATGGGGCGCCGGCCAAAGCTGCTCGTCGGCAAGCCAGGCCTCGACGGCCACTCGAACGGCGCCGAACAGATCGCGATCAAGGCTCGCGACGTGGGCTTCGACGTCGTCTACGAGGGCATCCGGGTTTCGCCCGAGCAGATCGTCGCGTCGGCCCTCGAAGAAGGCGTGCACCTGATCGGCCTCAGCATCCTGAGCGGCTCCCACCTCGAGCTGATTCCGGACGTCGTGAACCGGCTCCGCAAAGAAGGCCTCGGGGACGTTCCGGTCGTTGCGGGCGGCATCATTCCGGAGGCCGACGCCGAGCAGCTTCGCAAGGACGGCATCGCGGCTGTCTATACGCCCAAAGACTTCGAGCTCGACAACATCATGAGCGACCTGGTCGATTTGGTGGATCGCCAACATGCCGCCGAGTGATCTCGCGGACGACGCCGAGCGCGTGACGTCCCGAGACAAATCCGCGATCTCTCGCGCACTCAACCTCGTCGAGGACCGACGGCCCGAGTCGCAGCAGCGCGTGGCGTCCCTTCTAGCCGCGCTCAAGGACGCGCCGCTTGCAACCAGCGGGCATCGGGTCGGGCTGACCGGCCCGCCGGGCGTCGGGAAGAGCACGCTCACGGCGGCGCTTGCGCGGTCTTTGCGCCGACGCGGCAGGACGATCGGCGTCGTCGCCGTCGATCCGTCGAGCATCCATTCGGGCGGCTCGCTGCTCGGCGACCGCGCGCGAATGAGCTTCGATCCGTCGGACGCCGGCGTGTTCGTGCGCTCGCTTGCCACGGCGGGTGAGGTCGGCGGCCTCGCCTACGCCGCGAACTCCGCGGTCCGGGTGCTCGCGGCCGCGTACGACATGGTGGTGGTCGAGACCACCGGGGTCGGGCAGTCGGAGGTCGATGTCGTGCACGTCGCGGACACCGTGGTGCTCGTGATTCAGCCGGGGAGCGGAGACGTTTTGCAGTTCCTCAAGGCCGGCATCATGGAGATCCCGGATATCCTGGTCGTCAACAAGGCGGACCACGAGCAGCTCGCGCGGCGCGCGGTGGCCGATCTTCAGGGCGCGCTCCGGACCGCGCACGCCGCGGGTGCGACCGGTGTCCATGACGGCGACTGGCAAACACCGATCGTCCCGACCAGCGCGACCGGCGGCACCGGACTCGACGAGCTGATCGACGCGATCGATGCCCACCGAGCGCACTTGGAGGCGAGCCTCGCGGAGCGTCGGCGAAGGGGCGAGGTCCGCTGGGCCCTCGACCTTTTCGCACGAAAACATGGCGAACACGGGCTTTCGACCCTAGGAGGACGGTCGGCGTTGGAGCCACGCGTGGAGCGTTCGCTCGGCGGGGATGAGACCCCCCTCAGTCTTTGCGATCGGCTGAGCCACGAGTATTTAACGGTTCTGGCAAACGGGTAGGAAGTCACCATGCAGCACGTCATCGAAGCCATCGAACGCCTTTATCAGCGAGCCCACGACAACGTGAAGGCGCGCGTCAGCGACGGCGACCGAGTCAGCGGCAAGAAGCTCAACGAAAACCAGCTCGCCGCTCACGCCGTCGCCTACATGGCAACGGAGCTCGAGGCCTGCCGCCAGATGGAAACGTGGGCGAACCGCGTCGGCGGCCCCTACGAGCGAAAGGTCGCCGAGGCCTACGTAGGTGGCGTCGCTCGGTCTCTCGCGTCCGGTGTGGACCTCGGCCCCTGCGAGACGGTGGGCGTCAGCGACCTCGGCATCACCGACAAAGACCTTCGAGAAACGGTGCTGCAACCCGACGTGGTCGCCTTCGCCGCCAAGCACGCAAACGGCGAAGTGTATCTCGAGATCGCGGCGCACGCGCGGGACCACGGGATGCCGAATCCCGGCTTCGACGACGAAATGCTCGAAGAAATCCGCACGCAGTTCGCGAAGTTCGTCGATGCGGAGGTCATCCCGCAGGCCCAAGACATCCACCGCAAGGACGTCCTGATCCCGATGGACATCGTCGATCAGATGAGTGAGCTCGGCGTCTTCGGGCTGACCATCCCCGAAGAGTACGGCGGCCTCGGCATGAGCAAAGTCGCGATGTGTGTGGTCACCGAAGAGCTGTCGCGAGGCTACATCGGCGTGGGGTCGCTCGGCACGCGCGCGGAGATCGCAGCGGAGCTCATCCTCGGCGGCGGCACCGAGGAGCAAAAGCAGAAGTGGCTCCCGAAGATCGCGGGTGGCGAAGTGCTGCCAACCGCCGTGTTCACCGAGCCGAACACCGGCTCCGACCTCGCGCACCTCGGGACGCGCGCCACCAAGCAAGGCGACGGCAGCTACCGCGTGAACGGTCAGAAGACGTGGATCACGCACGCGGTTCGCGCAGACCTGATGACGCTCCTGGCGCGAAGCAACCCCGACGAGCCCGGCTACAAGGGCCTCTCGATGTTCCTCGCGGAAAAGACCCGGCTCACCGGCGAGGACGGCGAGCCGGAGTTCGTCGACTCCGGGCTCACCGGCACCGAGATCAAGGTGCTCGGCTACCGCGGCATGAAGGAGTACGAGCTCAGCTTCGAAGACTTCGCGGTTCCTGCGGACTCGCTTCTTGGAGGCGAGGAAGGCGCGGGCTTCAAGCAGCTCATGCGCACGTTCGAGAGCGCGCGCATCCAAACCGCGGCACGGGGCGTGGGGCTCGCGCAGGCGGCTCTCGAAGACGCCATTCTCTACGCGACGGAGCGCGAGCAGTTCGGCGGGCCGATCTTCCAGTTCCCACGAGTGGCTGCGAAGATTGGCCGCATGGTCATCGACGTCGAGGCGGGCCGTCAGCTCACGTACTTCAGCGCTCGCGAAAAAGACCTCGAAAAGCGCTGTGACCTCGAGGCCGGCATGGCCAAGCTCCTCGCGACGCGGGCCGCGTGGCAGGCCGCGGACGCCAACGTCCAAATCCATGGCGGCAACGGCTACGCCGAGGAGTACACGGCCTCGCGCCTTCTGGTCGACTCCCGGGTTCTCAGCATCTTCGAAGGCGCCAACGAGATTCAGGCCCACGTAGTCGCCCGCCGGCTTCTCGAGAGCTGACGAGCCTGCGGCAAACGCGCCATACTGCCCCACGATGGGCCCAGACCTTCTCGTGAGACGAAGACGGCGAGCTCTGTTCGGCGTCATCGTCGCCGTGCAGGTGTTCTTGGCCGTGTTGGGTGTCGCGGACCAGTGGACCCGGGGGCACAACGGATGGAACGGCGCGGCGTATCACAACGCCGCCCGCAACACGCTCCGCTGGCAGGTGCTGTTTCCGCTGCAGTACGACACCGCCAACGTTCCGCCGAACAAGGAAAGCCTCTACACGCACGCGCCGCTTTCGCTGCATGTGAACACGGTGGCCAGCGTCTGGCTCTTCGGCGACCGCGAAGCGTCGGTACGCGCGGTGGCTGGGTTTTGGAGCGTCGCGGCGCTCGTGATGCTGTTTTTCGTCGTGAGGCGCCTCTGGGGTGACGGGCACGCGCTGGCCGCGTCGGCGCTGTACGTCGCGCTTCCAATCAACGCGATCTACACCAACATGGCCAACCACTCGGCGGGCTTCATCTTCTGGGGGCTGCTGGCGGTGTTTCTCTACCTGCGCGCAGACCGGGCGAGCCATTGGTCACGGGGCGGCTTCGTCGGGTTCCTGCTCGCCTTTGCCATGGCCGCGACGTGGGACTGGCCGGCTTACTACTTGGCAGGTTGCATCGCGATCCACTGGGTGTGGACGCTATTCGCCGCGAGGGGATCGGCGCCCGCGGCTCGTTCGGCAAACAAGCTCTGGGTATTTTGCGCGTGGGTGGTGCTGCTGTTCGCCGGGCACCTCGCGCTGGTCGAATTGACCACCGGCAACCTCGACGAGCTCACGGGCACCTTCAACGCGCGACGAGCGCTTTCTTGGCCGCGCTTCCGTACCCACCTCGCGCGAGTGCCGGAGCTGATGTTCACTCTACCCGTGTTGGGGCTCACCCTCGGTTGGCTCGTGGTTTGGGCCGTCCGCGCGCTGCTCGGCATCGCACGCTCGCGCGACCTCTTGCCACTCGCGTTCCTCGTCGGCGGCCTGCTCCACTACGGGACCTTTCGCTGGAGTGCGGTGGTTCATTCGTACTGGGCGTGGCCGCTGCTCCCGGCCGTCGCCATCGCGGTCTCGTGCTCGCTCTTTGCGATCGCGCATCGGGTGCGAGCTCGCTGGGGACCGGTCGCCGCGGTTGGCGCCGTGCTGCTCTTGTTGGCTCCCCTCGCGATTCGCGACGTGCAAATCGTTCCAACGGGGCGCTACGTCGGCGGGTCGATGTGGTTCTTCACACCGGTTCGCGGCGCGATCGACGAATACGACTCGGGGAGGCCGGAGCTCCGGTTCGCTCGTCGGGTCAAGGCGTGGACCGACCGAAAGACCGGGGTTCAGCTTCACACCAGCCTCCAGCCGCGCCGTCTCGAGCCGCGCTTCGACATCACACTCGACCGTGTCACCCATCGCTGGGTGAAGAGGCCGCGCGCGGACCTTCCGGGGGAGCAGGGAGCCGAGGCCTGGGTCTTCATCGCCGCGGTGGACGCGTTCTCCGAGATGGAGCGTGCCGGCTTTGCGGCCGAGCATCCTTACAAGCAGTACGGTGACTACTTCATGGTCGACCTCCGCGAGCAGAGTCGAGAGATCCGGGTGTGGGGCCTGACGCCGATCGGGTTTGGTCCGAAGTGGTGGCTTCTGCACAGCCCCTTCGAGCCCGCCGTGCGATCGTCACGAAGAGTCGCCGCCCAGCAGGCACTCGACCAAAAGGTCGCGGAGCTCGATGCGGAGTAGCGGGGCCGACGTGAGGAACGCCTGGGCGAGTGCCGTGCTAGGCATCTTCGTTTTTCTTATCGTCGGCCTGCTCCCCCGGGCGCCGATGTCGCTGGCGCTCGGCGGGCAGCTTCTTTGGCTCGCGCTGGTCGGCTCTCTCCCGGTCGCCGCCGTGCTGCTCGTCGCAGACCGCACCGCGGGCACGGGGCGCGGCGTCATGCTTGCAACGAGCGCGGCGGTGGCGCTTCTCACGGTGGCTCTTGGCTGGGCGCACACCGATTTTCTTCTTTCGGGGCCGCGCTGGGCCGTCGACCCCGCGCGCGGCGCGGCGCGCGCGGCGATCACGACGGCGTTCGGCGTCGCGGGCGCGGCTGGCTGGTGCTGGCTGGTGCTCGGTGCGCGAGCCAGGGGCCTCGGGCTCGGCGCCTGGGTGGTCGCAAGCGCTCTGGCGATCGCCGCTTCGACGGCACTCATGGTTCGCTACCGCGCCTACGACCATTCGATGGCCCAGGTCGTGTTTCCCTCGGCGACGCTCGGCGCCGCCGTGGTGCACAATCTCGTTCGCGGCTCGAAGCGAAGGGCACGCATTGCGGTCGCGCTCGGCGTCGTCGGCCTGGCGTTGGGCGCCGGCTCGCGGCTGAGCGCAGACCTCGAGGCTCGAGGGCAGCGGGAAGCGATCGCGCAGAGCCGCGCCGGCGCGCTCACCATGCTCTACGTCCTCCCCCGCTGGGGGACCGACCCGCAGCGCGACGCAAACGGGCGAGCGTGCTCGAGCGCCAAGCCCGAGGTGTTGACGGCTTCGCTGGCGATGGCACCCGAATCCCGGCGAAACGTGATCATCGTCACTGTCGACGCGCTCCGCCGCGACGTCGTCGGCGCCGAGGCTCGAGGCAAGCCCGTCACTCCGTCGCTCGTGCGCCTCGGCGAGCGCGGCGTCGTATTCACCAACGCGACCTCGCCGTACCCCGCCACGCTCTTCGCGATCGGCAGCGCATTCACCGGGCTCACGCCGGCCGAGCTCTACACGCACCCGTCGCTTCCGGAGACGATCTTCACGCGTTCGCGCGGCTTCGTCGATCGGCAGCTCGCGGTGCTGCCCGACGTGAGCTGGTTTCGTTTGCCCATCGTCGGCGAGTTTCTCGCCGGGGGCGTGGAAACCACCTTTGCGAAGACCGATGCCGACGCGACGAGTCGCATGCTCGGGATGCTCGGCGCTGCGCGAGACGAAGGGTCGTCCGTGGTGGCGTGGATTCACTACTACGCGCCGCACGACCCTTACGAGACCCGGCCCGGCTTCGATTTCGGCACGGGCAAGAAGAACGCCTATCTGAGCGAGGTCGCCCATTTCGATCGAGAGCTCGGAAGACTGGTCGACACCCTCGACCGGCGGGGCTGGCTCGAAGACACGCTCGTCGTCTTTTTTTCCGACCACGGCGAGGGCCTCGGCGAGCGAGCGTACTTCGGACACCACGTCTACCTCGACGGGTGGATGGTCGACGTGCCGCTGGTGCTTTGGCACGCCGACCTCGAGCCTTCGACGCGAACCACGGGCGTCAGCCTCGCCGACGTGGCCCCGACGGTGCTTCACTTCCTCGGGCTTCCAACCCCTTCGGATCTGCCCGCGTCGAGCCTCTTCATGCTTCCACCGGACCTCGATGGCCGCCCGACCTTCTCGGAGGCGTTTCCCGTTCGCGGGAGAGAGCTGTTCGACGGGTTTCGCCTTCCGTCCCTCGACGACGCCACGATCGCGCGGAGGCTCCGCAGCATTCGAACCGTCAACCGCGGATACGAGCCCAAAGTGGCGATCACAGAAGACCGCCATCGCCTGATCCGCCATCGCGCGATGGGTGTCGAGCTGTTTTACGAGCGAGACGCGTCGGGGCGGCAGACGCCGGCGCGCAGCACCGAAAGCATACGCGCACGCGGAGCCCTCGAGGCAGAGCTCGACGACTGGGAGGCGGAGCAGCTCCACCGCATCGGCTGCCGTTTGAAGCTCAAGGCGCCGCCGACACCTCGTCCAAAATGACCTCGGCGGCGGACGATTCGGTGGACGCCTCGATCATGGTGAGCTCTGCCTTCTGAACCTCGACGCGCGCGGCGCCGCCCTCGACGGTGGTCGCATAGAGCTGCACCACGAGCTGGCCGGACTCCCCCGGCACGCCGACGTCGTAGCGGAGACGCCATCGCTCACCGTCGCGCACGACGATGCCGTCGCGCACGAACTGCGAGTACCCGTTGAGAAAGACGTCTTGGTGAAAGTCGACGGCCGCTCCCTCGCCCGCGACCCGGAGGTCGAGGTCGATGCGGAGCGTGGTGCCGCCGGGCACGCGGAGATACTGTCCGCCGATGAGGAGCCTTTTCCCGTCCTCGGCCGCGATCGTCACAGAGCGATCGGCCAGCAGCACGAGCGGGCCCGCCTCGGTCATCGCGGCGCGGCCCGAGCGCGTCAGGCGGGCGACTTCGGCCACGAGCTGCCGCGAGCGCGCAGGCGCTGGCTCCGTGGTTTGCTCGGGCCCGAAGAGTTGGCCCTCCGCGGGGACCGAGCGCAGGCAATCGCGAAACGACTCGTCGCAGAGGACCGTGCTTCCGTCGGTGTCCCAAAGAATCACCCTCCTCGCGTACGTGTTGCCCGAGAACGAAACGCGCGGGCGGTCGTAGAAGCGGAACCAGCTGCGCCCGAGGAAGGCGCCGGCTTGCTGCTCGAGCCCGAGCAGGTCCATCACGGACAAAGGGATGTCGACGTGCGCCCCGAGCGTGTCGATGCGCTTTCGCATGGGTTCTGGCAGCATCACCACCGCAAACGACCAGCTCTGCGACAGCAGCCGCTGCGTCGCATTCGCCGCGCGCGAGAGGCCCGCCGATTCGTCCGAGGTGATGATGACGACGGTGTCACGGAGAACGCCTCGAGCCTCGAGAGCTTCGAGAAACGCAGCGACCGCATCGTCCGCGTAGCCAAACGCGAGCTGCTGACGGCTCTGCGTGCCGGAGTCGGTGGGTTTGGGAAACGTGTACGGATGGTGCGTGCCCACCGTCAGCAAGACGCCGAAGAAAGGCTGCTCGGCTGCGTGAAGCGCGACCACGCGCGGAAGCGCCTGCTCGAAGAACGCTTTGTCGTCGACCCCCCAATCGGTTCGCGCGTAGCTCGTTTCGAAATCGCGATCGCCAACCAGCTCGTCGAACCCCGCTCGGCGCATGAACTGGTCCTTGAGCATGAACCCGAGCGGAGCGGCCTGGAGGTAGGCGGTGGCGTATCCCGCATCACGAAGCGCAGCCGGAAGGCATCGGCGAGCCGGTCCGTACACCTGCTCGGTCATCTTCGACTGGTCGGTGATCAGCTTGGGGTAATCGCCGCAGAGGATGGCGTACTCCCCGCGGTTGGTTTGCCGCTGGTGCGCGATGACCCGGCTGAACGTCACGTGTCGCTGCGCGAGCGCGTCGAGCTTCGGCATGGACGTCGCGCTTTTTGCGCCCTCGGCGGACGCCACAGAAGGAAGATGCGCGCCCGAGGCGGCCTCGACCAGGATCAGCAGTACGTTCGGCCGTCCGGATAGAGGCCCGGCCCAGCGCTCCCCGTCGAGGTCCGTGCGAAACGTCTGGCGCACCTCGGGCGCGACGCTCCCCTGCCACGCCACCTGGGAAGGCGGCAGGATTGAAAGATTGGCCTGAATCGCATGTCGCTGCCGCCACTCTTCGCGCGCATGAGAGGTCGGGATCGCGATCTGCCCGAGCACGGACGCAGCAAACCCGACGCCGGCCCAACGCCACCAGCCCGACGAAGGAGGACTTGCCGTCAGGACGGCGAGGAGCGCGAGCGCGAGGACCGCCAAGAGCAAGAGGGGATGCCGGAGGTGCAAGACCGAGCCGCCGACGAACGTGGTGTCGCCGAGAAACCCGGCGTGGCTCAGCGCGTGAAGCGAGTCGAACTGGAAGACGAACTCGTACATCGCCACCGTGCCGAGCGCGAACACCAACACGACGCCGAGCGCGAGTAAACGGCCCGACACTCGGCGCGTGGCCAGCAACAGCCCGACGAGGCCCGCGACGAGCAGACCCACCGAGGCGTCGGCCAACGCCCCGCGAAGGTCCGCCACGGAGAGCGGCAGCCTCTTTTCGTAGAGCAGCAGGGCGCGAGCGCACCAGGGAGCCGCGACGCAGAGCACGACGAGCAGACCCCAGGCCACCCTTCCCCACCAATCCGGCCGTTTCGACTCGATGGTCGGACGTTATGGGGTATGGCTCGTCGATGGCAAAGGGTTTTGCACCTGCAACCGAGAGGAACCGGCAGCCGATTCTGGACTTGATTCGGTCGATCCTTCCGCAGAGCGGGCTCGTTCTCGAAGTGGCGAGCGGCACCGGCCAGCACGCGCGCTTTTTCGCCGAGGCCCTGCCGAACCTGAGGTGGCAGCCGAGCGACACATCGCCCGACGCGCTTCGAAGCATCCGCGCGTGGGTCGACGAAGCTGGATGTGAAACGCTCCTCGCACCGCTCGAGCTCGACGTACGATGGCCAGAGTGGCCTCTCGCCGAAGCCGACGCCGTGATCTGCATCAACATGATTCACATCTCGCCGTGGGCGTGCACCGAGGCGCTCTTCGAGCGCACAGCCTCGCTTCTTGCAGAGGGCGCGCCACTGGTCACCTACGGGCCGTATCGGCTCCACGGCCGACACACCTCGGAGAGCAACGCTGCGTTCGACGAGAGCCTTCGGGCGCGCGATCCGGCGTGGGGCGTGCGGGACGTCGACGACCTGGTCGCGCTCGGGTCACGCACGGGCTTTTCACTGGCCGCCCGCTACGACATGCCGGCCAACAACATGACCCTGCACTGGCAGCGCACGCCCTAGCCGGCAGATGGCATCAAAAACAGCGCGACGAAGTACGCGGCGAAGACGACCACGAGCGTGATGCCACGCTTGGTCCCGATGTGACTCCGCTCGTTTCGTGCGAGAATCACGAGGAGGAGCGTGACCCCCACCATGATCGGAAAGTCGCGCACCACGATCGACCGATCGACGTCTCCCGGCGCGATGATTCCGGGAAGTGCGAGAACGCCGAGCAGATTGAAGAGGTTCGACCCCACGACGTTGCCGACCGCGATGTCCTGCTCGCCCCGCCTCGCCGCAGCCACCGAGGCCGCGAGCTCCGGCAAGCTGGTGCCGAGCGCCACGAGCGTGAGCCCGACGACGAGCTCGCTCACCCCGAGCTCACGCGCGAGGCCGACGCCGCCCCACACGAGCACCCGCGAGCCGACGAGAAGCCCGCCGAGGCCGATCGCAAAGCTCGCCACGGCCTTCGTCGTCGAGACGGACGTCGGGATGTCGTCGTCCTCGAAGCTCGCGGCGAGAGCATCCGCATCCCCCGTCTGCTCGCGGCGGGCTTCGAGCCAAATCCAGGCGAGCAGCACGAACAGGCCCACGAAGAGCGTGAACCCTTCGAGCCGTGTGAAGTCGCCGTCCCAGAGAAACGCCCAGGCCACGCCCATCACGATGAAGAGAAGAGGGATCTCTCGCATGAGGAGCCGCGAATGCACGGTGAGCGGACGGACGATCGCCGCGGCGCCGAGCACGAGCGTCACGTTGGTGATGTTGGACCCGACCGCGTTGCCGATGCCCATGGCACGGCTCCCGGACGCAGCGGCCATGCCGGACACCAGCATCTCGGGCGCGGAGGTGCCGAAGGCGACGATCGTCAGCCCGATCACCAGCCGGCTCACGCCGAGATTGGCGGCGAGGCCAGCGCCTCCGTACACGAAGCGATCGGCCCCCCAGACCACAGCGATGAAGCCGACGAGAACCGCGGCGGTTGCGTAGAACGGCGTCAGGAAGACCTCTCCCGCCAAAACGGCGAACGGCTAAGTCTTGCGCAGGACCGGATTCGCGCAACCGGCATGCAGATCGCGCTGGCAAAACCACCCTGCGCAGCGCTATACCCTTCACACCAAAGGAGGAGATCGATGGGTGAGCGCCTACGGGACAAAGTTGCGATCGTGACCGGAGCCAGCCGAGGGATCGGGGCCGCGATCGCGGCGAGCATGGCCGCGGAGGGGGCGAAGGTCGTGTTGGTCTCGCGCAAGATCGAAGGGCTCGAGGCGGTCGCCGAGGAGATTCGAGGGCACGGGGGCGATGCGCTCGCGGTCGCATGTCATGCCGGACAGCCCGAGCAGCGACAGAGCATGCTCCGCACGGCGCTCGAGCACTACGGGCAGGTGGACGTGCTGGTCAACAACGCCGCGACCAACCCGCACTTCGGCCCCATGCTCTCGATCGAAGAGCGTGCCTGGGACAAGACCTTCGAGGTCAACGTCAAAGGCTATTTCGGCATGATTCAGCTCGTCGCGGGCCACCTTCAACAGCGCAAGGCCAAGGGCTCCATCGTCAACGTCGCCAGCGTGGTCGGCATGATGGCCGCTCCGATGCAGGGTGTGTACGCGATGACCAAGTCGGCGGTGATCTCGATGACGAAAACGCTCGCCATGGAGCTCGGCGGCGCGGGCATCCGAGTGAACGCGATCGCGCCCGGCCTCGTGGAGACCAAGTTCGCGCAGGTGCTCGTCGACAACGACGAGATTCGATCGACCATCGTGAACCGCACCGCGCTCGGCCGCGTTGGTCAGCCGCGGGATATTGCCGGGGCGGCGGTCTTCTTGGCTTCGGACGAAGCCGACTATCTGACGGGGGACGTGATGGTCATCGACGGCGGTTGGACACTGGCATAGGAGGGGCCGGCGGATGACCGTAGCGCCGCCTCCGAGCCCGAGAGGGTCACCGCGCCATCGCGATCTGATCGCCTTGCGCATCGCAAACCTGCGCCAAGAGCTCGAGGCAGAGACCGAGCCGGACGTCCAGGCGGCGCTCCTCTACGAAATGGCGGCCCTTCACGAGCACGAGCTCGGCGAGCTGCCGGCCGCCTTCGACCACTACGGACAGGCTCACGCCACCGCTCCAGAGTTCCAACCCGCGCTCGCCGCCCAGCTCAGGATCGCCGAGCGAAAGCCCCAGGCGTACGACGTCGCGGCGCTGCGCTCCAAGCAGGTCGCCACGGCTCGGGCGCCGGCGCTCAGCGCGGGTGCGCTGATCGACCTCGCGCTGGCTTCAGAAGACTGGGTTTCGCTCCTTCGAGAGGCGATCGCCCGATCGCCGGCGCCGGTCGTGCCTTCGCTGCTCCTCGAATGGCTTGCGGAAGCCGGCAGCGACGACGAGTCGGTGTCGTTCGCGCTCCGAAGCCAAGCCGAGCATGCGTCGCATCCCGAGCTTCGCGGCGCGCTTTGGATCGACGCGGCGCTTGGAGAGCTCGACGCCGGAAGGCCCGGCGAGGCGCTCGAAGCCCTCGAGCGCGCGGCTGAAAACGAAGCGTTTGCGTGGCAGGCCAGGTCGCTTCAGCTGCGCGCCGCAACGGAGCACGCGCGCTGGGGCGATGCGGTCGGTGCAGCGGTTGCGATGGCGGAGCTCCTAGAACGCGCCGGGCCGGACACCCACCCGCTTGCGCTTCCGGTTTCAGCAAGCGAGCGTCTTCCGCTGGCGGCTTTTCTGCTCCGGCGCGCCGCGGAGCTGAGCCGAACCGAGCTTGGTGACCCTGCCGCGGCCAGCCGCTACATCTCGGCAGCCACTCGGCTTTCGCCAGACGATCGTACGCTTCGCATCGATGCGCTTCGCGCTGGCGACGATCCGGAGGCCGAGGCACGAGCGTGGTTCGAGGCCGTCGCACCCGACGACCCGGCCTTTCTCGTACACGAGGTGAGGCGTGCTTTCCGAAACGAAGACTTCGACGCGGCCATCGGCCTCTTACGAGATGCAAGGGCGAGGCACCCCGAGTCGCACTACCTCCGCGCGGCGCTCGACGTCGCACTGATCCGGGGCGGCCAGCGCGACGAGCGTGTCGCGCTGCTTCAGGCAGACGCAGAAGCCGCCTCGGGAAAGGAGGCGCTCCTGGCGAGCTGGCATGCAGCGCAGCTGTCCGACCGGAGCGCTGCCCAGCCGCTCTACGACCAAGCGCTCGAGTCTGCCAACGGCGCGGGCACGCGCGTCCTTCGCGAAGCGCTCGGCGCGGCCATCGAGGCGGGCGACACGGCCGCCGTCGTCGAGCGCTGCGACGCGCTGCTCGACACGGAGCTCGTCGACGACGAGCGCACCCGGCTCGCGTTGACGCGGTTCGCGGCGCAAAGCCGGCTCGCGAGCGGCGAGCAAAAGCGACGGCTGCTCGAGAGCGCTCTCGGCGACCCTCTGAACGACGCCTGGGCGCCGAACCTCGCTCGTGCCATCGCGGCCTGGGACGGTGACGATCCTCTCCTTGCATCCGCCCACGACAGGCTTGCAGACCTCGCCGAGAGCGGGGTGCGCGTCGGGCATCTGTGCGCCGCCGCTCAAGCGCACGCGAGGAGCCACGACTGGGACGCCGCAGAGCGCTCGGCACGCGAAGCGATGACGCTGGCGCCGGACGACCGGTACGTCGTTGCGCTCCTCGACGGAGTCCTTCGCGAAGGGGGCCGTCCCGAAGACGTCGTATCGCTTTCGCAAGAGCGCGCGAAGACGCCTTCGAGCCCGCCGCTCGGCGAGCTTTCTCTCCTGCTCGCAGGCGCGGCAGCCGAACGAAGAGGAAACGTCGCCGCTGCGCGCCACGCCTACGAGCAGGCGCTGGTGGAGGCCCCTGGCTCGGTCTCGGCAGCCCTCGCCCTCTTGGACCTCGCGCGCCGGCGTAACGACGACCAGGCCGCGCTTCGCGCGTACGCGCACCTCTGCGACTCGGAGCTCGGTGGCGGCGTTCCCGCGCTCTACGCGCTCCTTCGAGGTGATTTGCTCGAGGGCGCGGAGGCGAGCGCGTGCTACGCACAGGCGCTCGACGATCCTCGCACCGACCTCGCAGCGGCCGTTTCGCTTCTCGCGACGCCTCTGCCTTTCACCACCGCCGAGCAGCGCGCCTACGCCGAAGAGGTTCTCGCGGAGTCGGGCGTGCAGGCTCCCGATGAGCTTCGGGAACCGCGTGCGGCCTACGGCGCCCTCCGTGAGGCGCTCGGCAACCGCGCCGCGGCGACCCCGAACGGCTGGCTCGACCTCGCGCGCGCGGCGCCGAACGACGCGTTGCGGGCCGCTCTACTGGTGCAGGGGCTCCGGGCGCTTCGCGTCGCCCGTGGGACGGACGCCGCCGACGAGATCTTCCTCCTCGCGCAAGAGGCGGAGGAGCTCGCCGAGCAGCAAGCCGACGCCGCCATCGCCATCGACGAGGCTTTGGCTCCGAGCGACGACCCAGAAGTGCGGGCGCAGTCGATCGGCCGCAAGCTGAGCCACGACGAGGCGGGTCGAAGCCGCGCGCTCGACGATGCGTATTGTCGTGCGCTCGTGGACGCGCAGCGAGGCGAAGAGGCCTTTGCCCGGCTGATTCAAGCTGTCGACGAGCGGCCCGACGACCTCGCCCTTTGGGAGACGCTTCGGCGCGCTGCAAGGCAGGTCGAGCAGTGGCCGATGGTGGCCCAGGCCTGCGAGCGGCTCGCGCCTTTCGTCGACGGCTCGCTCCAAGCCGACCTGCTCGAAGAGGCGGCGGTCGTGCGCCTCGATCGCTTGGAGCAGTACGAGCAGGCCGAGGACCTGCTTCGGCAGGCCCTCGAGCAGGACCCGAGCCGCGAGGTGGCATTCCACCGCCTCCACGATCTGCTCGCCGAGCGCGAGGACGCCGCCGCGCTCGAAGCGCTCGTCGCCAAGCGGCTTTCGCAGGGGGGCCCGAAAGAGCGAGGTGACCTCTTGTACGAGCGAGCGCGGCTCCTTCGCGGGTTCAGCGATCGTCCCGGCGCGCTCGAGGCGTTGGGTGAGCTCTTCGCCGCGGAGCCGGACCACGTCGGCGCGCTTGCGCTCGCGGCCGAGGTGCACGTTTCGCTCGAGCAGTGGGCCGACGCGGTGGACTGCCTGCGGCGTCTGTCCGCGGCGCCAATTCCAGCCGACCAGCGACGGATCGCGCACCTCGGAGCCGCCGACTTTCTGGAGACGCGGCTCGAAGCCGACGGCGAGGCGCTCGCCGAGCTCCGCGCGGTGGAGGCGATCGGCCTCGCCGACCCGGTGACCTGGATTCGCATCGGTGGCCTCGAGGAACGCATCGGGGACGCGGACGCGGCGGCAGACGCATACCGCCGCGCGGTGGAGGCGGATCCGGCGAACCACGCGGCGATGGCCCGGCTGGTGCCGCTCCTCGAAGGCGACGAGCTGGACGCGTGCATCGGCGCGCACGAGGACGCGCTTTGGGCGCTGGTTCGCCGCGGGGACCTCGACGCGGAAACGCTCGACGCACTCGCGAGCGCTGCAGGCTGGCGCGGCGACGACGCGAGGGCGAACGCCGCGCGGGAGGCACAGCGCGCGCTCGGCCTAGAGACCACCGGCGACCCGCCGAGCGCCCACGACTTCGGACACGTGTCGATCGATGCGCTCTTCGACCCGGACACTCGACCCGCGCTTCGAGAAGCGTTGAAGCGCGCTGGCCCCGACCTCTCGCGCGACCGGCGTCGAGCCAAGAAGGCGCCGCCAGACGCTCCGGTCGTCGGCGAGCTCACGGCTCTATCCGAGCGCTTTGGCGCCCGAGCCGGTGCCGTGAAGGAGTCGGCGGACATCCCTTCGGTGAGCGCGCGGCCCGGGCGCGACGGCGACCTCGAATGGATCGTCCCCCAGTCCGCGCGAGGAGGACTCGACGCAGAGCGCTGCTTCGAGGCGGGGCGTCTCGCCTGGGCCACACCGCTTGGCGCAGCCACGCTCGTCGAAGGGTCGCCGCAGCACGCCGCGGGAGTCCTCGCGGCCATTGTCCGAGCGTCGCGATGCGAGGTGTCCGATGGCGGTCCCGTGCTCCCCACCGTGGCGGTCAAGCTCAAGCGTGCGACTCGCAAGGCGGTTCGTGAGGCCGCGGGTGCGCGAACCGACACCAAGGCACTTCTCGAGGCCGCTCGCAGCCTGCAGCACGGCGCCGACCGGGCCGGCCTCATCGCCTCGGGCGACGTTCGCGCGGCGCTTTCGGTGCTGCTCCGCGGTCAGGTCGACATCGAGACGCTCGCCGTGTCGGAACGAGGGCTCGACCTGCTTTGGTTCTGGCTCGGCGCGGAGTCGCCGCTCTGGAGGCGCGATGTCTGAAGACGGTCTTCGCGCCGGCCGGGAGTCGGAACCCGTGTCTTTCGATTTCGACGATGACTCGATCGCATCCTTGCTCGACACCTTCATTGCGACGCAAACGGGCCAGCAGAAGAAGCGCGTGAGCCGCCCCCCGGACCCATCGGACACCGGCGCACAGGCCGCCCAGCGGACGGTCTTCCAACACACGTCGAGACGCGAAGCGCTCCCTCTGGTCGGGGACGACGTCGGAGCGCGTCGCCGACGAATCGACCTGCTCGAGGCGCTCGCCGAGCGCTCGGTCGGCTCGGCTCGCGCAAGGCTCTTGGCCGCTGCGGCCGATTTGCACGAACAGCTCGGCGAGGAGAAAGCCGCCCTCTCCTGCTATGGACGCGCCCTCGACGCCGATGCCCGAGACGTCGTCGTTCTGAGAGCGCTGCGCCGGCTCGCGATGCAGCGGGACGGATGGAAGGCGGCCGCTGAAACGTTGGAGCGGGAAGCCGCGCTCGATTTGGGGCCGGCTGAGCGCTCGTCGGCGCTGCAGCTGTTGGCGTCGCTTCACCTCACGAAGCTCGGGGATCCCGCCGCCGCGGAGCAGGCGGCGACGCACGGTGCGACGCTCGACGAAGATGGTTTCGTGCCTCGCATGCTCATCGCCTTCGCACGCATGGCGCGGGGCGAAGTCGCGCGCGCGGCAGATGCGCTGGTCGGCGCTGCCGACCGATGGCCAGACCCGGACGCGCAGTCGGTCATGCTCATGCACGCAGCATCGCTGTTCGAGCAAGCCGGAGTGCTCGAGCACGCGCGCGGCCTCTATGCCCGTGTGCTCGAGCAGCGGCCGACGTTTCTTGCCGCGCATCTCGGCGTCGTCCGCGCGGCGCGCGGGGTGGAGGAACAAGACGCCGCTCTGCGGGCGCTCCTCGCGGCGGCCGAGCACGCCCCGCCGCGGGTTGCAGGCGCGCTTCGCCGAGCGGCCGCGGCCATGGCGGCGCCAGACGGAGCCGACGGGTCGAACGATGCCACCCGTCGAGGAGACGATGCCGCCTCCATGTGGACGCTCGCCGAACACGCTGGCTTTGCTGGCGACAGCGAGCGTGCCGTCGGCCTGCTCGTCGACGGCGAGTCGGATCTTCTGCCCGAGGCCGTCGCGGTTGCCGCGGCGCGGCGGGCACGGCTCCTCGCCGAGCTGGGGGACGAAGCCGCGTTCGAAGCTGCCGCCGCCACCGCCCGCACCGAGCCGGCACTCGAGGGGTATCTACAGGCCGCCGCTCGTTTTGGGTTCGAAGACGTCGAGGAGGGGAGCGATGTCCGCCGCCTGATTCAGGCGATGTCCAGACAGGCGTCCGGGGCCACTTCGCGCATGGCGCACGCAGACGAGTCGGCCAGGGATGCTGACAGCACCGCGTTCGTCGATTCGCTTTCTCACGACGTCGAAGATGCGCCCGACGGCCGTCGGGCCGCGGCTGCGCTCGCCTACGCCGAGATCTGTGCGCTCAGCGGGTTGACCGAACGCGCCGCCGCGCACCTCGACGCCGAAGAGCGCGTGCCCCAGGACCTGCTCGTCGCTCGCGCGGTTGTCTTCGAGGACGATGACCAGAGCCGGAACGCGCAGCGCTGGGTTCGCGAGGGCGAAGCGCTCGAGGGCGACGCGAGCGCTTTTGCTTTCACGATGGCCGCCCGTTGCTCGGCAAGCGAGGCCGCCGCCCGGGACGCGTGCGAGGCCGCGCTCGAGCGCGTGACGGACTACTGGCCCGCGCTCTGGGCCCTCGAAGACGATTTCGGCTCGCCCGAGGCCCGAGCCAAGAGCGCGAATGAGCAGGCGGAGCTCCGTCCGCACGACGCGCAGCAGTGCAAGGTGCGGGCAACTCTATGGACCCCGGCGGCCGGCGGCGCAAAGGTCGACGGGATCGCCGCACTCGCGCTCGACGGATCCGACCTTCCCCTCGCCGAGCATCTCTTCGACGAGCTGCGGCACGAACCGGCGCGCGCGGGGGAGCTGCTGGCTGCAACCGCTCGGCTGGTTTCTCTCGCGGCGTACGCACGGCGCGCAGCCGCTTCCTTCAGGCAGGCCGGCAGGCACGAGCAGGCATCGAAGCTCCTCCGGGAAGCAAGCGCCGAAGACCCGGGCGATCTCGCAGTCGAGGTCGAGCGCAAGGCGGCTGAGCTCGCGGCATCGGAGTTCGCAAGGCTCGCCGATTCGGCGATGCAGCGTGCGCGCGCCGCGACCGACGACGCCGAGCGGCTCGCGGCCTTCGGCGCGATCGCGGAGATCGACCGATTGGCAAAGCGAGACATGCGAAGCGCAAGGCTCTCCCTCCAGTCGATCGCGGAGATGCAGCCGTCTCACCTGCCGACCGCACGCGTGCTCGAATGGGATGCTCTGCGTGAGGTCGACACGGAGCGCATACGCTCGAGCGCCCAGGCGGTCCTCGAAGCGTTGCCGACGCAGAGCGCAGAGCGCGTCGCCCGGCAGCGGCTCATCCTCGAGCTGCTGAGGTCGGACTCGGACATCATGCGGACCGAGATCGATCGCTTTCTTCTGACGCTCGGCGATTCGCTCGAGGCCGAGCCGAGCCTCGCGAGACAGGTTCTCGGGGCCGCATACGCGGCAGAGAACCCGTCGGCAGGGCTTCGAGCGCTGATCGCAGCGGAATCATCGCTCGATGAAGGTCTCGAGCGCGGCGCGATCGCACTCGACAAAGCGCGGCTGCTTCAGAGGCTAGGCGAGCCGGAGCAGGCCGTAGCCGAGCTCGAAGTTGCGCACGCACATCCGCTCGCGCGCGAGGGGCAAGCGCGCCTGCTGCAATCCGCAGGGCGCCTCGAAGACGCCGCAGCCCTCTACCTCGAAGCCGCCGAACGAGCCAAAGACCGCCGTCGGGCGGCGTCGCTCTGGCGCGAAGCGGCCTGCATCTTCGAAGAGCGGCTCGATGACGACGACCGCGCTGCGGGCGCCTGGACCTCTGCCGCGGAGGCCGACCTCACGTATCAAGACGTCTATCGAAGGCTCTCCGCGCTCCACCGGCGGCGCGGTGAGCTCGACGCCCTCGTCACTCTCACCAACGCGCGAATCGCCGCTGGCGCCGACACGCCGACGCTCGTCGGGCTTCTGCTCGACAAAGCGCGGCTGCACCGGGAACGCGGTGAGCTCGACGACGTGATCGAGACGATCGACGAGTGCCTCGAGCTCGACCCAAACCACGTCGTGGCCTTGAAGGAGCTCGTCGACGCACGCCGTGCGACCGAGGATTGGCAGGGCGCCGCCGAAGCGCTGATCCGAATCGCACGCCTCGACCGCACCGTGGACGAGAAGGTCTGGGCCTTTTCTCAGCTCGCGCAGGTGTATGACGCGGAGCTGAGCGATCTGCCGCGCGCGGAATCCGCGCTTCGACAAGTCCTCAAGGTCGCGCCGAACCACGTCGAGAGCCTGGACCGGCTTGCCTCGGCGCTCGCGCGACAAGGCAAAGCGCACGAGGCGGCCTCGCTTCTCGAACAGCTCGTGCCGCGAGCTACCGGGGCCGTGCAGGCGCGAGACTATCGAATTCGCCTCGCGAGCGCCGTCGAATCCGCGGGTGAGCCGCGTGATGCCGAAGGGATGCTCGAGGCCCTCCGCGCAGAGCAGTCGACCGAGCCGGACGTCGTGCTGGCCCTCGCGGATTTCTACCAGAGACAAGCCGATACCGCGGCAGAAGCCATGCACCTCAACCGCGCCGTCGCGGACCTGCGCGAAGCCATCGACGACACGCCCGATGACGAGGGGTTGTGGGTCACGCTCGTGCGCGTTCTCGGGCGCCGGCTCGGGCCGGGTCCGGCGTCGTGCGCGGCCAGCGCAGCGATCGCGCTCGGCCATCCCGCTTCGCTGTTCGAAGGCGAAGTCACGCCGCTCGGGGAGGCGCTCGGAGAGCCGACGCTGCCGCTCCCGTCGGCCGTCGACGACGTCGTGGCCCCGCGCGCGCTCCCGAGCACTGTGCGTCGCCTCTTCGCGCTCTGCGAGCAGTCGTTCGACAAGGCGCTGCCCTTCGACACGGCGGCGTGGGGGCTTCGCCGGCCGTCCGGGCCACAGCGGGCGCTGGTCGAAGAGGCGGGCGCGATCGCCGAGATGCTCGGCGTGAGCGAGCCCCGGCTCAAGGTGACCAACGTGGCGCCTTCGGCGTGCATGCCGATCACGGGCGATCCGCCAACGCTCGTCGTCGGCGGAAGGCTCCACGAAACCACGTCCCCGAGGGAGCGCGCGTTTCTCTTTGCGCGGGCGCTGAAGGTGGCGAGCAGTCACCTCGCGCCGGCTCTTCGCGGCCGGCCCGAAGACCTCGACGTCGCCCTGCTCGCCCTCCTGCAGGGCACAGACCCCGCACCCTCTCGTTCGGTCGACTCACGGCAGCTAGTCGACCTGCGCAAACGGCTGCTGAAGTCGGTACCTAGGAAACTGCGCGACGAGGTCGAGAGCCTCGTGCTCGAGCTTCGCGGCGATCGTTCGTTCTCGTCTCGGGCGGTGCCGCTCGCGATCTCGGAGCTCGGCGATCGAGTCGCCCTGACCCTAACGGGGGACGTGCCCGCAGCCACCCGAGCGATCCTCAAGGTTGCGGGCCGCGTACCCGCCGAACGAGACGACGGACTGCTGCTCGCGATCCGAGAAACCCCCGAGGCGTGGTCGATCGTCCGATTTGCCTCGAGTGACGCACATTTTGAAGCCAGGACCCAAGCTGGTGTAGATCCCTAGAGCGATGCGTTTGGGTTTCATCGGTCCCGCCATGGGCGACGCCGCCAAGCTGGAGAAAGCGATCGATCTCTTGGTCGGCGACCTCGACGCCGACGCAGCGATCTACCTGGCCGAGGACGAGGCGCTCTTCGACTTCGTTGCGGCGCACGAGTCCGAGGCGGGCGAAAGCCCGATCGAGCAGCAGGTCGCCGAAGTCGCGGCCACCGGGTCTCCTAGTGCAATCGCGGACGTGCTCGCAAAGCTTCGAGGCGCTCGCTATCTGAACAAGCTTCGCGTTGCGCCCGCGTCGCCTACCCGCGCGCTGGAGATGCTCGACGACCGAATCGTCCTGATCGTCCGTCACAAGGCTTCGATTGGCGAGGAAGACGTGATCAACTCGAACGTCGTCGTGTACGGCGACGCCAAAGAGCTGATGTTCAAGCGCTTCGGGCCGCGCTGCTTCTTCAGCCCCGGTCCGCTTGCAGGAGGAAGCCTCGGATTGATCGACGACCGCTCCGAGATCGGCGGGGTCGTGCTGCAGGCGTTCGACCTCGACGGCGAGCTGCGCTGGAGCGAGGCGATCCAAGGGCGAGGCGCGAAGGTGATGGTGGCGCCGTGACCACCAGGCAGGTCGCGGTGTACGGCGGAAGCTTCGACCCGCCGCACATGGGCCACGTGCTGTCGGCCGCCTGGGCGCTGGCGGCAGGCGGCATGGACGAGGTCTGGATCGTCCCGACCTGGAAACATGCGTTCGAAAAGGAGCACGGGGCGGCGTTCGAGGACCGCATGGCCATGTGCGAGCTCGGATTCGAGTCGCTTCGAGGGGTGCAGGTGCTCGACGTCGAGCGGCAGCTCGGCGGCGTGAGCCGGACGCTCAGCACGCTCGACGCCCTGGAGGCGGCCCACTCGAACGTGGCATTTCGACTGCTCGTCGGCGCGGACGTGCTGCCAACCACGGACCGCTGGCACCGCTGGGACGAAGTGGTTCGGGTCGCGCCGCCGCTGGTGATTGGAAGGCAGGGGTACCCGGTCCCGGAGGGATGCCCGATTTCGATTCCCAACATCAACTCGACGGACATCCGCACTGGCCTCGCGAATGGGAGCGACATCGAGGGTCTCGTCCCGACGGCCGTGCTCGACCACGTCCGCGCGCACGACCTGTACCGGAACCCTAAATGAAGGTCCTGGTGATCGGCCGCGGCCGAGTCGGGCAGGCGCTCGCGAGAAGCGCGAAGGCCGACGCGAAGGTCGAGGTGACGTCGGCGGGGCGCCGAGTCGCCTCGCGACGGGTACGGGACGCCGACGTCGTCGTCCTCTCCGTGCCGGACGAGGCGATCGAGACGGTGGCGGCGACCCTCGCAACCAACGTCGAGCCGGGCACGAGCGTCCTTCACTGCGCGGGCGCGCGAGACCTCGATTTGCTCGAGCCCTGCCGCGAGCGCGGCGCAAGCGTGGGAGTGATGCATCCATTGGTTTCGTTTCCGAGCAAGCGCGGCTCGCCAAGCCTATCGGGGAAGACGTTCGTCCTTCGGGGAGAGCCGAAGGCGGTCGCGGCGGGGCGCAAAGTCGCGCGCGCGTGCGGGGCGCGCGCCGTGGTTGCACCAGAGCGCATCGGGAGCGCCTATCACGCGGCTGCAGCCCTCGTGGCGAACGGCGCGGCGGCCCTAGCCTTCGTCTCGGTCGGCGTGCTCGAGCGCTTGGGTTTCGAAAAGCGCGACGCGGAACAGGCCCTCGGCGGCCTGCTTCAAACCGTAGGCGAAAACGTGGCACGCATCGGAGTCCCCGAAGCCCTGACCGGCCCAATCGCACGAGGCGAGCCCAACACGGTCGCCGCCCACCGCACGGCCCTCCACAAAAACCCCCGCGCCCTCGAAGCCTACGACGCCCTCATCCCGATCATCGTCCGCTGCGCAAGAGCAGCAGGACTGAGCAGCAGCGACGCAAAGGCAATCCTGCACACGACAAACGGCGACTGACGAAAAAGGGGACAGTCCCCTTTTTTGCGCGGGGCGGCGGTGTGTGGTCTGGCTACCGCGGATGTAGTGGGGGGTCTTGCAGGATCTGGAGCGTGGTCCGGCTTGGTTACACCGCCCGCCCACCCCCACCCGTAATCCTCCCTGCGCGGCGGGGGCTGCGCCCCGCCTTGCCGGCGCATTCGCGCCGGGCTTCGCCCTGCGGGCTCGCGGGGTGGTGGCTTCCAGGTCTTGCCGAGACTTGGGGTGGATGGCGCTGTGTGTCTGGCTGCCGCGGATGTAGTGGGGGGTCTTGCAGGATCTGGAGCGTGGTACGGCTCGTTAACACCGCCCCGCCCACCCCCACCCGTAATCCTCCCTGCGCGGCGGGGGCTACGCCCCGCCTTGCCGGCGCATTCGCGCCGGGCTTCGCCCT